>Ga0209536_100001440_pt1 | contig 39558 bp, 42 predicted proteins | sample DeeMarSeWOR28_12_FD_187461 | JGI IMG/M metagenome (GOLD analysis project Ga0209536, IMG submission 187461) | Marine sediment microbial communities from White Oak River estuary, North Carolina - WOR-2-8_12 (SPAdes) (version 2) | ecosystem: Environmental > Aquatic > Marine > Intertidal zone >... | reverse complement strand
TGGCGGTACCCATAACCGGTGGCGGTGGATCCTGTATGACCTGGACCACATGTTCAAGGAGTATTTCTCCGATATCATGGAAGAAGCCACGGAAGTGGATTGCGGTTGCGGCTGGCCCAATCCTCCCTGGTCCACCTTCCTGTTCCGCAGGCTGCTGGAGAATGAAGATTTCCGAAACACCTTTGTTCAGCGCTTTTCCCTCTTTTCAACCACCCATTTTTCAAGGGAGCGGCTTCACAGTATCATCGACGGGATGGAGGCGGAATTGTTGCCTGAGCTGCCCCGTCACATTGAGCGCTGGGGGGGACAGAAAACAAATCTTCCCGACAACACCTGGGTATCTCCTATTTTTGAGTCGTTGCATAAGTGGCAGGGCAACATGCAGGTGATCCGGGATTTTGTGGATTCCAGGCACGAGGTGGCCCTGCAGCATGTCAATGACTACTTCGGAATAGATGCATATGCCGGTCTGGAGGTGCTGGTTGAGCCACAGGCATCAGGAGTTATCCGGATCGGGAACAGCACCGTGCCCGATCTTCCCTTTGCCGGTACATTCGGCGAGGGAGAGTCCTTGGAACTCACCTCTATCCCGGCATCCGGATACATTCCATCACACTGGGAGATCACCTCCTTCCCCATGGTCGACACCTCACTGATTTCCCGGGGTGATACCTGGAAATACCTGGTTACAAGGGAGCTGCCCGATTCAGCCTGGATCGAAGCCGATTACGACGATGCTCTGTGGCTCTCCGGGCAGGCTGAGCTGGGTTACGGTGATTCCGATGAACAGACGGTCATTGACTTCGGGGGGGAACCGGACAACAAAATCATAACCACCTGGTTCCGGAAGACCCTTACCCTGGAAGAACCCGGATTGAACCGGCGATATACACTCCACCTGCTGAGGGACGACGGGGCAAGGGTTTTTGTGAATGGTGTGGAGGTAATCAGGAACAACCTCAACCGGTATTGGGTGGGAGGTTATTCCCTGGCAGAGATCCCGCAGGATGTTCCGGAGGAATCGACCTGGTTCAGCTATGAAATCAATCCCTCCCTTTTCACCCAGGGATTGAATGTGGTCGCGGTGGAGGTTCACCAGGCATCGGTAACAAGCTCCGACCTCAGTTTTGACCTGGAACTGGTGGCCCACCGGCGTGGACCGGGCGTGGAGCAAATCATCAACGGGGAAGTGTTCGGGTTCAGTCTGTACGACGACCTGGTTGTTACCGCATTCCTGGTCCCCGATACCAACCGGGTGGACCAGGTTTTCATCAACGAGGTGCTGGCAAGCAATGTGGACGGAACCATGGATGAGGCCGGGGAATACGAGGACTGGATCGAGATCTACAATGCAGGTTCGAAGCAGGTGGATCTGGCCGGACTGTTTCTCTCGGACGCATGGCCGACCGGCAAACCATGGACTTTTCCATTGGACCGGTCTGATGTAACCACCCTGGAGCCCAATGATTACATGGTATTGTTTGCCGATGGGGAACCGGAAGAGGGCCCTCTGCATACCAATTTCAGACTCAGCAGAACCGGGGAAGAGGTGGTGCTGCTCCAGAAAATAGGACCCGATACCGTCATCATTGACAGGCTGGAATTTGGTATACAGGCCCGGAATAAATCATTTGGCCGCTATCCCGACGGCAGCACTGTATTGGAATACCTCGCCATGCCTACGCCATGGGCCTCCAATGTCATGACCTCCACCGGACCGGCAGATGAATACCGAGACGATCCGGAAGCGGGCATGGTAACAATCTTCCCGGTCCCCACCTCTGGTGAACTGTTCCTGAGGTTGCATCCCGGGCTGCTTAACGGCAACCAGTCAATCGACCAGGTGCTGACCCTTTCCGTTTACAACATCTCCGGCACACTGGTCCGTTCCTCTGAGCACCACCCCTCCAACGGTTTGGTCCGGATCAATTTGACCGGTCATCCCAGTGGTTTATACCTGGTCAGGGTCCATTTCGGGGCATCCTACTTCGTGAAACGGGTGATCCTTGAATAGCAGTGTAGTGTTTACATTTCGCCAAGTAATTATTACTTTTGTGAGGTTCAGTCATATACCATGAAATCCTTCCTCTACTTAATTTACTCGGAAATCGGATTCATGATCGGCAAATCATCGGATATATACAGGCGGTTCGCTGTGATCGATACCCATTCGCCCATTGAACTGCAGCTGTTCCGGGTGTATAAGATCGAAAAGAACGGCTACCATGAGAAGAAACTTCATAAGTTATATGAACAGAAAAGGATCCGGGGTGGCTGGTTTGCACTTGACCACAAGGATATCGAAGAGATTGACCGGTACCTGATGGAAAACAAGGGAACCCGGATCCTCGATAACATGAAAAAGATTACAAAGAGCGCATCCTCAGGAGAGTCGGAGGACTCCAAAAATCCCTACCACGGAATTCACGACGATATTGAAAAGCTTGAAGATGTGGTGCAGAAGCTGAAAGGCACCCTCGACGGCAGAAAAACCATCTGATATCTGCGATCCTGGCCGAAAAAAAAATCCAGCTGTCACCCGGACGACTGGATTCATTTATTTCGGTCGGTCATCCATCGGTCAGAATGACAGGCCGGCTCCTATCTGCAGATACCTGTTATTGAACCCCTGATAGACATCGGTGATTCCCCAATGGTAGCGGGCTTCAACAGTGATGAACAGGATCTTCACTCCGGCTCCGAGAAACAGGGGGGCATCGAACCAGTTTGAATTGTCATCTGATCCGGGCTTGGATGAATTTCCGTTCACAAATTCACGTTCCGCCACTTTAAAACTGGGGGCAATCCCTCCCAGAGCAAACACCGGTCCCAGTTTAAACTTCAGGTTCAGGGGTACGCTCACGTAGTGAAGGGTCCTTTTGTTCTCCTCGTTGAAACGCATCCCGTTCTGCACATACTCGAGACCGGTTCCGAAATGTAACAGTCTCATGATCTGGTTATCCCTGAAGAATCCTGCATAGAAAGAGGGATTTGCCTCGCTGAGGGGGAACAATTCACCATCCATAACAAGTGCGGCACCATTGTAACCGGCACGTATTCCGCCGACCCGGTTATGCCCCTTATCCTGTGCAGTCAATGTGATGGCCGTCAATGCAATCAAAGTAACGGCCAGATAGATTTTTAAGTGTCTCATGATTAGATTTTTAGTTACTCCATAGAGACAAGTGAACAGCGGAATTGTTCAGCGTGTGGGTCTTAAGGAGATGTTAAATCCAACTTGCAGCATTTATCAGGGACGAGGTTTTCAACTACGCTGCTCTGTTCTGCAAAGGGAACATTCCAAGTCAGGATTTGTTATACATATCCTGACGTACTATATTAAGGAAGCAACCCTATCCAGATGCCCCACACCAATGACAAAGAGAGTTTTATCAGGAGACTCACAGGGATCATTGATGGCAACATCACGAATCAACAGTTTGGTGTAAATGAACTTGCCAGGGAGGTTGGAATGAGCAGGTCAAACCTGCACCGGAGGGTCAAATCTACCACTGGTAAATCCATCAGCACTTTCATTCGTGATGTAAGGCTCGAAAAGGCAACCCAATTACTCAGGGAATCAACAGGCACTATATCTGAGATCGCTTTTGAATGCGGCTTTCAAAGCGCCACATACTTCTCCAAGTGTTTCAGGGATCGGTATGGTTTCCCGCCGGGAGAAGCGAGGAACAAATCACATGAGAGCTACGGCCTGGAACAACCACAGCATCCAACAAGGCAGCAGCGATTTGGAAAGAGGAAAGCATACATCCCTTTTTTCATAGCTGCATTATTCATCATATTGATCTTATCTATTGCCTTCCTGGTGTGGAGACCTTTAGGTGGCGAAAAAATAGCAAAATATAAATCCATAGCCATCCTCCCGTTTATCAATGACAGTCCGGAGGAGTCGGAGATGTATTTTATCAACGGAACCATGGAGGCGATCCTGAATAACCTCAGCAAGATAGAAGATCTCAGGGTGATCTCGCGAACTACCGTGGAACAGTACCGCAATCATCCCCAGCCTCTACCGGAGATTGCTAAAGATCTAGGGGTCAGTTACATTCTTGAGGGAAGCGGACAAAGATACGGGAAGATGATGCAGATCTCTGTCCAGCTGCTGGATGCCTCAAAAGATTCACATATCTGGACCGAGGAATATGACCTTGAAATCGATCAGATTGAGGAACTTTTTAACCTGCAGAACAAGATTGCCATGATGGTGGTGAAGAAGATCCATGCTGAGGTAAGTCCGGATGAAATGGAGCGAATGAAAAAGATACCCACAACCAGCGAAGTGGCTTATGAATTCTACCTGAAAGGAAATGATATACTTTTCGAATACTTTGCACGAGATGCTTCTTCCGGTCTGCTAACAACCTCAGAAGCCCTTTACAGGTATGCGCTGGATTATGATGCAGCATTTGCAGCGGCTTTCCGTCAAATAGCAACTATTTATTATATGCGCTGTCTCACAACTCCAGGAAAAACTGAATACTGGGATTCGATCAAAATAAATCTGGACCGTTCTCTGCAGTTTGATCCTGCGGAGCCCGAATCATACGAATTGTATGGGTCATACTACAGAATTAGGGGCAATTGGGACAAAGCCATTGAATATTTTAACCTGGCCCTTGACTATAACCCCAATCCCCGGGGTATTTATGCAAACATTGGGGCGATGTATGCAAACAAGAATGATTATGTAAATGCCCTCACTTATCTATACAAATCACAATCAAATCAACCACCAGGTGAGAACTACAATGTGAATGAAATATCCAAAAGGATCTATCTATGGGCAGGTTTTAAAGAACAGTACGATCATTTTGCACAAATTACCCTTAAAAACAGAAAGGATACGGCAAGATACTATTATGAACTTGCGACAGCAGCGTACTGGATCGATGATAACAGACCAAAAGCAATGGATTTGCTGGAAAAAAGCTATCTGATGGACTCCACCAAACTGGAAACCCTGAGAAACCTGGGCGAGGTGTGTCTGAATGATGGTCAATATGCCCGCTCATTGGTGTACTATGAAAAATTCCTGGACAGATTAAATGAACTTGGCCGAGTCGATCTGTATGGTACCCATAATATAGGATTGGCCTACTGGTTGAATGGGGATAAACAGCAGGCGGAACATTATTTTAACCTTCAGATAAGCTACTGCATGGATGTACTTTCAGGGATGCCTGATTCCAATAGCCAGCTTGCAGCCATTTATGCCTTCAGGGAAGACCGGGAGCTGGCGTATCAATATCTTCGTGAGTTTAACAAACAGTCCGGGATGAATATATATGTAAAGAACAATTTCAGAGAAAACCATCCTTATTTTTCATCCATCCAGGATGATCCCGAATATCAATCCATCCGTGCCGATATACTGGCAAAATATCAGGCCGAGCATGAAAGGGTCAGGCAATGGCTTGAGGAGAATGAGTCGCATTAGTCATCAATCTAAATTCAATCCCCAACAAAAAAGGAGTCAGATCCTGACAATCTGACTCCCTATCATTCAATCGTGGGAACAACTGGATTACTCCTCCGCCTGAGGCGGACTCGTGATCCAGAAAAGGGGGAGTTACTGAACAAAACAGAAGCCTTTTGTCGCTAACGCTCCAAATCCTTTCGCACTTTCATTCGTCTCCTTACAAAAGCAAGCTTTTGACGGAGCCTCCTGAAAGCACAAAACCCGTCTCCGCCGAGGCGGAAACAGGTTTCTGTTTTGTTGGTGGGAACAACTGGATTCGAACCAGTGACCCCCTGCTTGTAAGGCAGGTGCTCTGAACCAGCTGAGCTATGCTCCCTTTTGCGGCTGCAAATATAGATGATCTCGGTGAATCACCAAAGAAAAAGAATTGTTTTTTTGTATCTTGACGCTGCCAACCAAACACCCGAACCCATGAGATTTGTATCACTGATATTTAGTAAGATAGGTCTTTTGTTTGCACTCCCCGCCACCCTGCTGCTTTTCCATGCCTGTAACTTGCAACGGGACGAAAGTGCAGTGGGACCGGGGGTGAAGGTGGAGCTCGATTCCGTATACCATGCCATGAATCCCATGGACCTGGAGTTTGACTCCCTGGAGCAGGTGATGATCGATTCGGGACTGGCGGACCTGATGGAGGCATACAGGGCTATACGTGCATACGGAATGCCTAACTCCGCTCCACCGGCCCTGGAGTTCAATCCGCTGCCCACCGGGTTCACTCCTCCCGCTCCCACCCCGCCCATCCGCTGGGAGATCCCGGAGGGAGTGGCCATGCCCGTCCGGGATGCCGACCTGGCTTTTATGTCCATACCAGAACTGGCTTCACTGATCCGTTCCGGGGAAACCTCTTCGTTGGAGCTTACCCGGTTTTTCCTGGATCGTCTGAAGCAATTTGATCCCCTGCTCCATTGTGTGGTGACCCTCACGGAGGAGTATGCCCTGGAACGTGCGGAAGCGATGGACAGGGAACTGGCTGAAGGCGCGGACCGGGGGATCCTGCACGGGATCCCCTACGGTGCAAAGGACCTGTTTTCTTTTCCGGGCTATCCCACCACCTGGGGGGCCGCTCCATACCGGGAGCAGCTGCTTGATGAAACGGCCGGTGTGATCTCCAGGCTGGAAAATGCAGGTGCGGTACTGGTGGCCAAAACCACCCTGGGGGCACTGGCCATGGGGGATGTCTGGTATGCCGATACCACCCGTAATCCATGGAATCCCGAGGAGGGTTCCAGCGGTTCCTCGGCAGGATCTGCATCTGCCACCGCTGCAGGGCTTCTTCCTTTCGCCATTGGTACCGAGACGTGGGGATCGATCGTCTCCCCTTCAACCCGATGCGGCACCACCGGACTTCGCCCCACATACGGAAGGATCACCCGGGCGGGCGCCATGGCTCTCAGCTGGAGCATGGATAAGGTGGGACCCATCTGCCGGAGTGCAGGGGATTGTGCCATTGTCTTTGATGCACTGCAGGGGGCTGATCCCTCCGACAGGAGTACCATCGATGCGGGATTTAGCTATGATGGACCTGCAGATCTGTCAGGGTTGCGGATCGGATATTTCAAACGCGCATTCGATTCAGGGTACGAAGTATCCGAAATGGATAAGAGAAGCCTGAAAGTCCTGGAAAGACTGGGAGCCGAAATGGTTCCTGTGGAGCTGGAAAATGATACCATCCCCTACCGTGCCATGTCGATCATTCTGGAAGCAGAAGCCGCGGCCGCTTTTGATGACCTGACCCGGTCAGACCGCGATTCCCTGCTGGTAGCTCAGCACAGGTATGCATGGCCCAACCAGTTTCGCACCGCAAGGTATATCCCAGCAGTGGAATACATACAGGCCAACCGGATCCGCCGGACCCTGATCGAAGATTACCACAGCCGCCTGAAAGAGTTCGATGTGGTGGTGATGCCCTCCTTCAGGGGGGGCGACCAGCTGTTGGCCACCAACCTGACCGGTCACCCGGTGGTCACGGTGCCCAACGGTTTCAGGGATCCGGACTCTCCCACCAGCATTACATTCCTGGGGAACCTGTATGATGAAGGAACCGTACTGGCCGTGGCTGCCGCCTACCAGCAGGCCACGGACCATCATTTGAAACGTCCTCCGCTGTTCGATGAATAGTTCCGCCTGCCGGGTAAGTGATTGATGCCCGGTTTTTCCGGCACGAATTTGTGTTGCTATTCTTTTAGAAACTCCAGGATCAGTTTTTTATCCATCAGCTCCCTGATAAACCGCTCCAGGACCTCCTCCAGTTAGGTTTGACTTTCGATCCCGGCAGCCATGGCTACTTCGCCGGAGATCGAGGAGAGGGGAATGCAGTAGACCACTACATAATTCTCCCCTTTCAATTGATCTAACAACTATTTCACATTTGAAGCTTCATCGATCGCCCTGCGTATTTCTGTGCTTTTATCTTCCGGGAGCTGGAAGGCAGGCGTTTTTGCACCGGGTGCCTCACGGTACTGGTCAACGAGCTGTTCAAGCTGTTTGACATGACGGAAATATTTCCTGCAGAGGTGGCAGGTGAGCAGGTGCATCCTGAGCTGCATCTCTTTTCTGCAACCAATCGGCTGATCCTGCCGCAGAGAGATCAGGTAACTGGCCTGATCACAGGCGATCATCCGCTTACTCATAAACTCCATGAACTTGCCATTCATACGCAGGTATTTTCAGGTCAGCCATTTGTTTTCCAGGCATTCCCTCATTCTCAGCCTGGCTCGATGGAGCATCACCCAGAGGTTAGACGGGGTAATACCCAATTCCTTACATATCTCTTCCGACTCGGTTTCATCCATCATTCTCATCACGAAAACCGTGGCCAGATTCTCCGGGAGCAATGAAATGCAGCGCCGGATGATCTCCATCAGTTCTTCCTGTTCCAGCTCACCTTCCGGCAACAAGGAATGCGTATGCGGACCTTTGCCCTGGATCCAGTGCCCCCTGAAGGGAGCTGCCTGTTTGTAGTAATCCTCATCCGAAATATCCATTTCACGCTCCCCGGTGGAGACAGAGCGGGACTGGTACTGTTTTCTGTAGCTATCAAATATCTTTCGTTTCAGTATGGCGGTCAGCCAGGTGCGTTCACTGCTTCGTCCCTCGAAACGATCCAGGGATTTCAGCGCCGACAGAAAGGTTTCCTGTACCAGGTCAGCAGCCACATCGGCATCCGTCACCCTGACAATTGCGTAATTAAAGAGGTAATCGCCGTAGCGCTCCACCCACTCACGTGGATCCGGGATATGAGGTTGATCCTCTTTTGTCACCGGTTGAATAGATTACAGATCCAACCGACAAGATATAAAAATCTCCCCGAGTCTCTCCGGAATTGTCTATTTTTGATCCCTGTAAGCCAATCAATACAACCACACCGATGAAAACAGTTGATACCACTGGATTGAGGTGCCCCCAGCCCCTGATAAAGCTGAAGGAGGCGCTTCAGAGTCTGGAAGAGGGGAACAGGCTGACAGTGATCACAGACAATGATACCTCCCTGAAAAATATGGTAGCCTATTTAAAGGAGAACGGGGTGGATCCGGAGGTAACCTCGGAAGGCAAGCTGCATACCATTTTAACCGGACGTCCATCCGGCGACCTGGAGGGGGTGGATCCGGCAGCATATTGCGACAATGATACCCGGGCGAATGACTATGCGGTATGCATCAAGAGCGAATGGATGGGCGAAGGGGATCCTGCATTGGGCAAACTGTTGATGGAAACTTTCCTGGAGAACCTGAAGCTGCAGGAACAGCTGCCCACGCATATAGTGCTTTATAACAGTGGTGTCAACCTGGCCACACGTCAATCCCCGGTTTGCAGTTCATTGACGGAGCTGGAGGAACTGGGTACCCGCATCATGCTATGTGGTACCTGTGTTGATCATTACGGCGTGCAGTACGATATCGCGGTGGGAATGATCTCCAACATGGTGTCCCTCACTGAAATCCTGGCTTCGGCCGGACATGTGGTCTACCCCTGATCCAACGAGCTTATGGACAAACCTTTTGACCTGCTCTCAACCATTGAATACGGAGGCTGCTCTGCCAAACTGCCTGCTGAGCTCCTCTCCGAGGTATTAAAGGAGCTCCCGGTTGTACTCGATCCGAAACTGATGGTGGATGCTGGAACCCACGACGACGCGGGAGTCTACAGATTGGATGGAAAGCGTGCACTGATCTTCACCACCGATTTTTTTCCGCCCGTCTGTTCCGACCCGTTTGAGTTTGGTGAAATTGCTGCCGCCAATGCGCTCTCCGATATATATGCCATGGGGGGAAGCCCGCTCATTGCACTGAATCTCATGATGTTTTCCGCGGAAAAGATTCCCCTGGAGGTATTCGGAGAGATCCTTCGCGGAGGAAATGAAAAGGTGACGGAGGCAGGGGCCCTGATCGTGGGCGGACACACCCTGGACGATCATCCCCCGAAATACGGACTGGCGGTGCTGGGGATGGTCCATCCCGATCAACTGATTACCAATGCGGGTGCCAAACCGGGCGATCACCTGATCCTGACCAAACGGATCGGCAGCGGTGCACTGGTATCCGGTCAGAAGAACGGGCTGGCCGGCCCTGATGAATACAGGGGGGCCATTGAGCAGATGAAGCAATTGAACCGGGCCGGTGCTGAAATGGCTGCGAAATACGGGATAAGCGGCATGACAGATATCACCGGTTTCGGACTGGCCGGTCACGCCCTCAAAATGGCGGTAGCCAGCGGTGTGAGTCTCCGGATACAGGCCGCATCCGTGCCCCTGCTGCCGGGAGCCTTCCGGATCTTCGAGAAGGGGAGCATTCCCGGTGCCACCTTCCGGAACAGGGAGTACACCGGGGACCAGGTTCATTTCACACGGGGTGTAGTTTATTCAATGAAAATGCTGATGCACGATGCACAGACTTCAGGCGGTCTGTTTATGTCGGTCAATCCCGATCATGTGGAAGATCTGGTCAACGATCTGAAAACCAGTGAACCCGAACTGAGCGTTGCGGTCATCGGAGAGGTGCTGAGCAAAAGCCCCAGAAGGATCTATGTTGAATAAGGAAATGTGAATTTTGCTACATTTGCAGTATGAGCCAGCGACGCTCCTTCAGCTACATTTACAACGTTCAGCGGATCATCCTGCTGGTCTTTTACACCACCACTGCCATTGCTCTTTCCATTCCCCTGGCCAGGCTGATTTCGATCCTGTTTACCGATTCGCTTTTTCCACTCGTGGTGAGTCTTGTGCTCTATATGGTAGGGGTGGTGGTGATCGGTTCCTTCATCCATGTGGTGAGCTATATCCCATTCAACCTGGCCTCCGCATTCGATCCCATCAAGAACGACATCGCTTCGGGTCAGATCTCCGGTATGGAGCAGCTTGGGAAAAGGATCACCCTTTTCACGACCACTTTTTTCGACTTCTCATTCATAGACATTGAACATGCCGCCATTCAGCTCGGGGATTCACCGCTGATCAGTCATGAGGAGGTCCCTCATCTGAAGGAGGTGCTGGAGGGATACGGAATCATGGAGCGCAGCAGCCAGATGGAGCAGATCGTCAGGGCGGGAAAGATCACCATCAATCACCATATTTATCAGCTCTATATTCTCCCCTTGTGGTTCGGGGAACAACACCTGGGATACATGGCCATTGTTTCCCGTGGCCGGATCAGCCTTTTCTTCCAGAAGTTCCTGATGGAGTATGAGAACAATTTTCTGGATGACCAGATCATGATTATGAAACAACTTACTAAAACGGCATCCGAAAAATGATCCAGCCACTGCTATTGATCGTGCTCAGCTGCCTGGTAATCTGGCGCTCCTCGGATGGATTTGAGGTGGCCTCGGATTACCTGGGAAGAAAACTCCCGGCAGGGATCAAAGGGGCCTCCATCAACGCCATAGCCAGTTCCATGCCGGAGTTCCTGACCACCATGTTCTTCCTGTTCTACCTGAGGGACCCCGAGGGATTCTCAGGGGGATTGGGGGTTACCTCGGGAAGTGCGCTTTTCAACCTGTTGATCATCCCATCCCTGGCTGTGATGATGCTGTTCTCCATGGGGAAAGGAAAAGGGATCCGCCTGAACAAAAAAGTGCTGCTCAGGGAAGGGCTTGTTTTACTTCTCTCACAGGTTGTATTCATCAGCTTTCTGTTTCAGGGGGAGCTGCTGGGTAAGCATGGATTCATCCTGGTCATGATCTACATCCTCTACCTGGGTCTGCTTGTGGCCATCACCCGGAGTAAGAAAAATGCCGATCCCGGATACTCACTCCGTGCACCCAAAAGGGATCTGCCTTTGTGGATCAGGTGGATATCACTCGATATCACCCACCTGGTACTTTTCAGGGGCCGGATATCCAGAGGCCATGCATGGAGCCTGCTGATCGTCAGCACTTCGATCATGACATTCGGAACCTGGTTGTTGGTGCATGCCACAGACATGTTCGGGGAGGTGACCGGGATTCCGCTGGTCTTCGTGGCTGTGGTGCTTTCTGCAGTGGCCACTTCGGTACCCGACACCATCATCTCTGTCAAAGATGCACGCAAAGGGAACTATGACGATGCCGTGAGCAATGCACTTGGAAGCAACATTTTTGATATCGCTTTTGCCCTCGGATTCCCCATTCTGCTCTATAACCTGTTCTACCGGAGCAGCATGACCCTGCACTGGTATGTACTTAAATTCACCCAGGAGGTATGGGCCTTTCTCCTGTTTGCCACGGTGATCGCCGTTGCTATCTTGCTGATCGGTAAGTATTTTACAAGACTCAAAGCATTCATTCTGCTCGGAGTATACCTGCTTTTCCTGCTGTTCGTCTGGACACAGGTAAGTGAATTACAGGAGGGTATCGGTAAAACCGTAGGCGATTTTTTCAGTGAAGTGGCGCAGTGGATCGGCCGGGTCCTCCATTAAAGCTTCTCCTTCAATATCCGGACCACCCCCTTGTCAGCCTCCAGCCAGTCCACCTCATCCAGCTCATCCAGGGGGATCCAGCGGAAAGCTTTATGTTCTGCAAGAATGACATGACCCTCCATCAATTTACAGATCATGGGTATCAACCTGACGGGTAAGGACCCGTAGTGATGTGTCACCGAAGGTAGCAGTCTTTCCGCCCTGATCAGGATCCCGAGTTCCTCATGAATCTCCCTTTTGATGGACTCTTCCACAGATTCTCCCTCTTTGATCTTTCCCCCGGGAAATTCCCATTTGAGGGGATGGGGCATGGTTTCACTGCGCTGAGTCACCAGCACCTGATCCTCCCGGATGATAATGGCACAGGTAACTTCAGTCATCACCTGAAACAGTTTGGGTGACCTTGTGGTCCGATCTGCCCTTGTTGCGGAAACTGCCCCGGGGCCGCTTCTTTTTAGGCTGTTGCATCACGCAGTATATCACGCTTTCAATCTCATCACTCAGGTTCACATTGTTGACAATGATGTGGTCGGGGACTTTCAGGATGATCGGGGCAAAATTGATGATCCCCTCTATTCCCGCGCCCACCAGCTGGTCGCAGACAGATTGTGCTGCGAGGTCGGGTACGGCAATGATCGCAGACCTGACTTCAAACCGGTCTATGATCTCCTGGAGCCTGTCCATGTCATAGACAGGTATATCAGACCTGAGCCGGTGCTTGGCCGGATCGATATCAAAAGTGGCCACGATATTGATCTGCCGCTGTATGAAACGGGAGTAGTTGGCCAGGGAAGCACCTATATTTCCCCGGCCTACAACGACGATGTTCTGCATCTTGTCACGAAAGAAGATTTTACCCATCTCATCGATCAGATGGGCCACATCGTACCCTCCGCGCTGGTTCCCTTTGATCCGGTATTCGGAGAAATCCTTGCGGACCTGCTCGGGCTGAATTCCTGTCTCCTTACCAAGCGTGTAGGAATAAACCCTTTCCACCCCCAATTCATGGAGGCGCAACAAAGTTCCGCGGTAGAGAAGGATCCTTCTCAGGCTTCTTTTTATGGGACATTTCGTGTTTTTTTTCACAACAAAGGATCAGTTATTAATTCATTATTCAAAATTAAGAATCTTTCTTTAAATAAATATCATTTTTATATATTTGTATATCAATGTTTTATCATTTCTGTTATATGTTTCACAGCATAAACACCTCATTTATACCTTGACTCGCCTTCCGGTCTAAAATATTTTTATAGTGATTTTGTTCCATAATAAATTATGCGTAGACTCTCTATTGCAAAACAGGAATGGGATACGAATCTGTCGCAGCTCCTTTCAAAGTACAGGATCTACGCTCCCATCAGAAACGGTACCAACTGTGACTATCTGGAGGTCCAATCTGCCCTGATTCCCCACATCGCCTACAACGAACCCAAGCCGGTCACACCCCTCAAGAAATTTTTCCTTCCGGTCAGGGAAAATGTGACCAGGGTGGCTGTATTCGATAAGCCTTCTCTGATCATCGGGGCACCGAACTGTGATGTGGAAGCACTGGGTTTGCTGGACCAGATCTACCTGGACAGTGCGTTCCCGGATGAATCATACCGCAAAAGACGCGAAAATACGACCATCCTGTGCACCGACTGCCTGAGCATCAATGAGCATTGTCACTGCACCAGTTACGGGCTGGAACCGAAAGGGAACATGAAGTCGGATCTCTCCCTGATCCGCATGGATGGGGATGTGATCCTGAATGTATATAGTGAAAAAGGGGAAGCGTTGCTGGGATCCATGAACATCAATGGCGCCCCCGAACCGGGGAGGGAACTGGAGGAAGTGATCAGTAAAAAGAGCGGGGAGGTGATGGAGCAACTTACCCGTCAGTACCCGGAGCTCCCCGATTACCAGCTTTCCGGAGAACTGGTGAACGGTGCCGGGGAAAAGGTATGGGAACAGTTCTCATCAGATTGTGTCTCCTGCGGCGCCTGCAGTGCCATCTGCCCCACCTGTTCCTGCTTCCTGCTGGTGGACCGGCCCGGATTTGAGAAGATCAGGCAACTGGATACCTGCCAGTACCCCGGATTTGAAAGGGTGGCAGGTGGAGAGGATCCCCTGAGGGAACTGGCGGAAAGGTTCAGGAACAGATACATGTGCAAGTATGTCTGGAAGCCCGGACTCTACCAGGAAAAGGCCTGCACAGGATGCGGCCGCTGCATCGATTGCTGCATCGGTCAGATCAATAAAAATGAACTGCTCATTTCGTTAAAAGAGTGATCCGCCATGGGAATGAACGGCAACATATACAAACCCCTCAGATCTGAACTGATCGAAGTGATCGAGGAATCTCCCCAGATCAAAACCTTCGTACTGGTTCCCGAGCATGAGTTCTCCTTTGCCACCGGGCAGTTCATTGAGGTGACCATCGACGGCGTGGGAGAAGCCCCGTTCACACCCTCCTCCTCTCCCCTGGAAAAAGAGAAACTGGAGGTCACTGTCATGAAAACCGGCTATGTGACCGACCGTATGCATACCCTCGGTCCGGGTGCGGTCCTGGGGATCAGGGGTCCCTTCGGCCGGGGCTACCCCGTGGAGAGGTTTTACGACAAGGAGGTGCTGATCCTGGGTGGCGGATGTGGATTTGCTCCCATCCGTTCCCTGCTGTATAACCTGAAAGCGATCTCCGACAAGATCAGAAAGGTGACCCTCTGTTACGGATCAAAAACCCCGGAGGACTGTATCTACAAGCCCTATATCAAAGAACTGCGTGCAACCCCCAAATTCGAGGTGTTGAGAAGTGTGGATCAGGCAAATGGCGACTGGACAGAACGGGTAGGTGTGGTCACCATCCTGCTCGATGACGTGAAGATGGACATCAGCAACTCGGTTGCCGTGGTTTGCGGTCCGCCGGTGATGATGAAATACGGCACCTTCAAGTTGCTTGAGATGGGCTACCCTGAAGAAGATATCTACCTCTCCATGGAGAAGAACATGTCCTGCGGACTGGGTAAATGCGGTCACTGTATGATGGGAAAATACCTGGTGTGCAAGGATGGTCCGGTATTCACCTATAATGAGATAAAAAACCAACCTCATATCTGGAACTGACCATGGAACAGAAGATTCTGATCGATCTTGAGAAGTTCAGATCCGCAGACGGTAAACGGGGTGATGAAGCCCCTCCGGAAGGTATCTATCCTCCCCTTTCCAATCACAGCGGATTGAAAAGCATCAGGGAAGTGGCTGTTTTCCGCTACTCGTGCAGGAAGTGCACGGAGGCGCCCTGCATCACAGTCTGCCCGGCAGAAGCGCTGGAAAAAGATGGGGAAGGATTCATTTCCAGATCTGTCAACCTGTGTGTGGGATGCAAATCGTGCGTGGTGGTTTGTCCCTTTGGAACCATGATGAGTGATTTCTTTGAATACCACCGGAATAAGGATCGATACTATGACCTGTCGGACAAACATGAACTGGAACTGCTGATGAGGGCTTCCCCCGAGGGTGCCGTCACGCTGGTGGAGATGAAGGCGGATCCCGAAAACCATATTTACAGCCTGGGGGAGCACATTCTGGTGAAGGAACAGAAGTGGTAAAGTAACAGCTGGTAAGCCAAATCATATGGGAACATATCTATTCTATTTCCTGATCTACCCCGGATTTCTTTTCGCAGCAGTTGTCGGTGCATTCCTCTCCTGGTTCGACAGAAAGATTACCGCCAGGGTTCAGTTTCGCAAAGGACCGCCCGTGTTGCAGCCCTTCTACGACTTTTTCAAGCTTTTGCTGGTCAAAGAAACCATTCTGCCTGCCCGGGGCTCCAAAGGTGTGTTCCTGACAGCACCGGTCATGGCAGTGTTCGGGGCCACCATGGCAGGGGTGTTTATCCTGCTGCCGCTTCTTGGGATCACAAGCGGATTCCGTGGCGACCTGATCGTGATCTTCTACCTGCTCACCATTCCCTCCCTCACATACGTGCTGGGAGCCCTGGCATCAGGCAATCCCCTGGCAGCAGTGGGCGGCTCCCGTGAAATGAAGCTCATAATGAGCTATGAGTTCACCTTCCTCCTGGTCATGGCCGGTATCATCATCAAGTCGGACCAGAGCATAGATCTCTACAGGATCATCCAGATGCAACAGGAGGGAGCCCCCTTTATCGGCAGTGCATCGGGGGTGATTCTGTTCATCGTTGCTCTTTTCTGCCTGCAGGCCAAACTGGCGCTGGTCCCTTTTGATATGCCCGAGGCGGAAACAGAGATTTCAGACGGGATCTTCATTGAATATTCAGGGACGCCGTATGCCATGATCAAGCTGTCCAAATATATGTTGCTCTTTATTTTGCCTGCTTTTGTCATAGCCATATTGCTCAATGGTGTCAGGCTCCAGGGGATAGGCATTCTGTGGGCGCTGCTGAAACTGGTGGCGGTGGTGCTGCTGCTTACACTGATCCGGAACACCAATCCGAGGGTGAAGATCAGGCAGGCCATTCGCTTCTTCTTTGTCTGGATGAACTTACTGGCTGTAATCGCCATTGCACTGGCCTATTTCGGTTTGTAAACTGTTTTAATGTGGACTTTAAAACATTCTGCTTCAAAAAATCGCTCTGGCTCTTCCACTTCGGAGGAGCATCGTGCAACAACTGCGACATTGAGATCCTGGACTGCCTGACCCCCAGGTACGATGTGGAGCGGTTCGGGATGGTGCTGGTGGGGAGTGTCAGGCATGCCGACGTACTCCTGGTCAACGGTTCCATCAATAAAAAGGATAAACCAAGGTTGCTGGAGATCTACGAACAGGCACCCAAACCGGTACTGGTAGTGGCCATCGGAGCCTGCGGCTGTACCGGGGGTATTTTTGCAGAAGGAGATACCTTCGCCGGACCCGTGGATCAGATCATTCCGGTGGATGCCTACATCCCCGGCTGTCCACCGAAACCGGAAGCCATCCTGGCCGGTATTGTCAAACTTCTCGGAAAAAACTGAATCGAATGATCCCTGTTGAACTGACCGACACTTTTCCCAAAGAGATCCTGGAGACGGTATCGAGGAACGACCGGCGGACCACACTCTCCATCAAACCTTCGGCCGTTCTTCCCATCTCAGAATTTCTATTCAGGAAGCTGCAATTCAGGTTTATCATCGCCTCTGCACTCCACACCAAAAGAGGATTCGAGATCTATTATCATTTCAGCCAGGACAGCACCGGCCTGGTACTCAATCTGCATGTGTTGCTGGACAGGGATCGACCCGAGGTGGAGTCGCTCTCCAACCTGTTCGATGCCACCAACTGGATAGAGAGGGAGATGCATGAGCTGTTCGGTATCAATTTCCTGAATCACCCCAACCTGGATCAGTTGCTTTCCGAAGGAAACTGGGCGAAAGGGGAATATCCCTACCGGAAGAGATTCAAATCAAACGGGGAGGAGCAGCAATGAGTAAAAAGACATTGATCCCGGTAGGACCGTACCATCCCCTTCAGGAGGAGCCCGAATTGTTTAAACTCTATTGCGACGGTGAGATCGTGAAAGATGTGAAATGGGAGACAGGATACAACCACCGGGGAATCGAAAAACTGAGCGAACAGAAGAGTTACGAGGAGGTCTTCTTCCTGGTGGAGCGGATCTGCGGCATCTGTTCCACCTCACATCCTTTTGCTTTCGCCAACGCCGTGGAGGAGATCGCGGAAGTGGAGGTTCCCAACCGGGCCAAATATATCAGGTCCATCATAGCCGAACTGGAGAGGTTGCACAGTCATCTGTTGTGGGTGGGACTGGCAGGGCATTTCCTGGGATACAATACCGTATTTATGTGGGCCTGGAAATACCGGGAACCGGTCCTCGACCTCTTCGAAATGATCACGGGGAACAGGAACAGTTATGCCATGTTTCAGGTGGGAGGGGTCCGGCGCGATATTTCCAATGACCAGATCACAGCCATCAAAGAGGTGCTGGAAATGGTGAGGAAAAAAACCGACATGCTTACAGGTGCCGTGATGGACGACCCCGTGATCCATGCCAGGACCAAGGGGGTGGGCATTCTCACCAGGGAGGACATCCATAATTTCGGGGCTGTGGGTCCCACTGCCAGGGCATCAGGGGTGGCCATGGACGTGAGAAAAGATGATCCCTATGCAGCCTATCCGCTGGTCGACTGGAAAGTGATCACCGCCGAGGCCGGAGATGTATTTGCCAAGGCTGAAGTGCGGTTGCTGGAAATGTATGAGTCGATCTCCATTATTGAACAATGCCTCGACGGGTTGATGAAGGAGAAAGAGGGTGAGATCACCGCCAAGGTAAAATACATCCCCGAAGGATACGGGACCGGACATGCAGAAGCTCCCCGGGGCGAGGTGTTTCATTTCGTGCTTTCCGACGGTTCCAATTCACCTGCACGGCATAAGATCCGTGCACCCAGCTATACCAACATCGCCACCTTTAAGAAATCGTGCATCGGTCAGAGCATTTCCGATGCCACCATTTCCCTGGCCGCAGTTGATCCGTGCTACTGCTGTACTGAAAGGCTGGCTGTGGCCATTGATCTCCGGAGTGGCAGGAGAATGATGAACGCCAGGGAGATCATTGAACATTCCGGGAAGATTACCAACCAGTTATTGAATGATGCATAATTACAAACCATGATACAGGCCCTCAACATCATCATCATTCCGGTACTCATCGGGCTGCTGCTTTTGCTGTTCCCCGCAAGGTTCAGGATCATCAAAGGCATCATCGCCTCCCTGGTGGCCCTGATCGCCTGTTACCTTGCCGTGGTCCTGTATGGCACCACTGACCAGGTTTTTACGGTGAACGACTGGATGGTCGCCACCGGCAGCAGGGTGCCGGCGTTGGAGGTATACAATTCGTTAGTCAAATTCAGCGTCTTTGCCATAGACCCGCTCAGCAGGCTGATCACCCTGTTCATTGCCTTTCTCGCCCTGCTGATCGCAGTCTATTCCCTGCTATACAAGGGCCACCATCAGATCAGGGATTATTTTGCCTACCTGCTGATCACCCTTGGATTCTCATTCGGGGCCACACTCGCCAACAACCTGATGCTGTTCCTGATCTGCTGGGGGATCCTGGGGCTGACGCTCTACAAACTGATCCGGAGTCACGATGAGGGAAGCAGCCAGGCAGCCAAAAAAACCCTGGTCATCATCGGATCCTCCGACGGGATCATGATCCTGGGGGTGGCCATTCTCTGGAGGCTCACCGGAACCCTCAACATGGACGAGATATCGCTCCCCACAGGTAACGCCCTCCAGGTCATTGCGTTTCTCGCTCTGATCATCGGAAGTTTCACCAAGGCGGGGGCTTTCCCTTTTCACACCTGGATCCCGGATTTCGCTGAGCACGCCCCGGCCAGCTCCACCGCATACCTTCCGGCTTCTCTGGACAAACTGCTGGGCATCTATTTCCTGGCCAGGATCACCACCGGATTGTTTGAAATGGGTGAGTGGATGAGGTTTATGGTGCTGGCGCTGGGAGTGATCACCATCATCACCGCGGTGATGATGGCCCTCGTGCAACACAATTACAAAAGGTTGCTGGGATACCATGCCGTATCCCAGGTGGGGTATATGGTGGTTGGCCTGGGATTGGGTTCCCTGATAGGGATTGCTGCCGGACTCTTTCACATGGTGAACCATGCCATTTACAAGAGCGGACTCTTTCTGGTGGCCGGGGCGGTGGAACAACAGACCGGCAAAGATGAGCTGGGCGAGCTGGGTGGATTGTCCAAAACCATGCCCCTCACCTTCATTGCAGCCCTCATATTTGCCCTCTCCATCTCCGGGATCCCCCCGCTCAACGGCTTTGCATCCAAATGGATGATCTACCAGGGGATCATCGATTTCGGACAGGGTACCGGATTGTGCGCCAATCTATGGATTGTATGGCTGGGCCTGGCGGTACTTGGTTCTGCGCTCACCCTGGCAAGTTTTATCAAATTCACCGGTGGCATTTTTCTGGGACGCCGGCCCGGCGGGGAAACAGCGCCCAGAGAGGTATCCCCAGTCATGTGGATCCCCATGATGATCCTGGCACTGACCTGCGTCGGATTCGGGATCCTGGCCAGCAACCTGGTGGTCCCGCGCCTCTTTGAACCGGTGACTGGCAGTTTTGAGTTCACAGGGATATGGGCCTCCTCCACAGTGGGGGTGCTATTCCTGGTCAGCATTGTACTGGGCATCCTGATCTACTATGCCGGAAATTTCAAAAACTTCCGCACATCGGAGAGTTTCATCGGGGGCGAAAAAATACAGGAAGAGGCCTCATTCTCCACCCTGGAGTTTTATAAAAGCTTCCAGGAATTCGGCTGGCTCTCCAGGGTCTACAGGTGGGCCGGGGAGAAATGGTTCGATCTCTATCAACTGGCCGGGAATTTCATACGCTGGTTGGGCAGGGGGCTCAGCAGGGCCCATACCGGGGTGTTGCACGACTATACGCTGTGGGTCTTTGCAGGCCTGCTCCTTTTGCTCATATTGCTGATCACCTAAAGCGACATCATATGGAACAGACCATATCCATCATACTGGGATTCATGATCATCGGAGCACTTTTTGCCATCCATGCCAGGGACCTGCTGTCCGCAGTGGTGGCCATGGGAATCGTGGGATACGGTCTGGTGATCTGTTTCCTGCTGCTGAAGGCCCCGGACCTGGCGATCGTTCAGATTGTGGTGGAAACCATCACCCTGGTGATCATGGTGGCTGTGGTGCTCGACAGTACCCGGGAGGAGGTCCGAAAGAGAGCCGATGTACGAACGGTGATCCACCAGCTGGTGGGATTCATCACTTTTGCCGGTTTGCTCTATTTTTTCCTCGCCGCCATCAGGGAACTCGATCCGCTGGGGGTACACTCCCTCAGAATGTCGGCTTCCTATGTGGATGGTGCAGTGGATAAGACCGGAAGCGTCAACCTGGTAACCGGTGTGCTGTTCGACTTCAGGGCATACGACACCCTGGGAGAGGCGGTCATTCTCTATACAGCGGCCCTGGGCTCACTGACCTTACTCAGAATGAAAGGAACCAAATAACCAGCCATGGAAGGAATGTCCAATATCGTCAAACAGGTGGCAAAAATATTGACCGGGATCATATTCATCTATGGGATTTACATCATTGTACACGGTCACCTGACGCCCGGGGGAGGGTTTGCTGGAGGGGTGATCCTCGCAGGTGCCTTTATTCTGCTGATCCTCGCCTATGGAAGCAGTGCCCTGAGCCTCAAGAAAGAGGTGGCAGGCAGTTCCAATACGGAAAGCATCGCCATCCTGCTGGTGGTGATCCTGGCCCTCATGGCACTGTTGCTGGGTGTGAAGGTCTTTTTTTCCAACTTTCTTCCGAAAGGAACAGCCGGGGAACTGGTCAGCGCCGGGGTCATCCCCCTGTACAATATTTTCATCGGGATCGAGGTGGCAGGGGCCATCCTGACCATCTTCCTTGCACTGGTAATATTTAAAGAGGAGAGCAGCCAATGAGTACCTATATCCTGTGTTTCGTTCTTTTTCTGGTGGGCCTCTACGGGGTGATCACCAGAAGAAACCTGATCAAGATAGCCATCTCCCTGTCGATCATGGAGTTCAGTGTATTCCTCATCCTGGTGCTGATCGGCTATGTGGATGACGGAAAGGCACCCATTGTCAACCTTCAGGCCACCGATGCAGTCTATGTGGATCCCCTGCCCCAGGCCATGGTCCTGACAGCCATTGTGATCGGACTGGCCACCACCGCCATGCTGATGGCCATCTCCATCCGGCTCTACCGGAAGTACAAGACTTTCGACATCAGAGAAATCAAGAACCTAAGAGGATAATCCATGGATGCACTGATCCCCTTATTCGTAGCCATACCGCTGATCTCAGCATTCCTGATCATGATCCTGGGAAAGGTCATACCCGGATTTCACTCCTTTCTCGCCCCCCTCACCCTGCTGGCGCTCCTGGTCATGGCCGTCTTTGTTTTTAGCGGACTGGGTAACGACTCCCTCCATTACACCCTGGGAGGATGGGGAGTGGAAGGAGGTACGCCCATAGGCATTTACATGGTGCTTGACGGGTTCTCCATACTGATGCTCTGCATTATCAACCTGATCGGCTTTATCGCACTCTTTTACTCCCTTTCCTACATCAGGAAGTATACAGCTGAGGCCAATTATTATGCTTTGTTCTGCCTGATTGTCGCAGGAATGAACGGAGTGGTCCTGAGCGGCGACCTGTTCAATCTGTTTGTATTTCTGGAGGTATCGGTCATTTCCTCCTATGCCCTGGTGGCATTCGGAGTGGGTAAGACCGAGCTTGAGGCTTCGTTCAAATACCAGGTGCTTGGTGTGCTTGCATCCATGCTGATCCTGCTGGCCATCGGGCTCATTTACTGGAAAACCAAGACCCTGAACATGGCAGAAGCACGCAGCCTGCTGGATACAGGGCCCCCCGACCCGTTCCTCCTCTTTGTACAGGTACTGCTCATATCAGGTTTCGGTCTGAAGGCAGCCATCATCCCGTTTCATGCCTGGCTGCCCGATGCCCATTCATCCGCACCTTCTCCCATTTCTGCGATGCTCTCCGGGGTCCTGATCAAAGCAGTGGGGATCTATGTGCTGATCCGCCTGTTCTTCAACGTGTTTGCCACCGGCCACGATGTGGCGGTACTGATCACGGTGCTCGGGACCATCTCCATGGTGGTCGGGTCATTGGTCGCCATCATTCAGTGGGATTTGAAGCGGCTCCTCGCCTATTCCAGCATCAGCCAGATCGGTTACGTGGTGATGGCGTTCGGAATGGGACTGATCCTGCTGGAGAAGGGAGATAACATCCAGGCGGCCACACTGGCCATGGCCGGTGGGGTGTACCACCTGATGAACCACGCCGTCTTCAAGGGGCTGCTCTTTCTGAATGCAGGAGCACTGGAGCACCGGCTCGACACGAGGGATCTGAAACAGATGGGAGGTATCGCACCGGTGATGCCTGTTACATCATCCACCTCGTTCATGGCATCCATGTCGATCTCCGGTATCCCACCCTTCAACGGTTTTTTCAGCAAGCTGATCATCGTCATCGCCGCAGTCAACGGTGGTTTCTACCTGCTCGCCGTACTGGCTGTGGTTATCAGTATGGTGACCCTGGCCTACTTCCTCAAATTCCAGCGATACGCGTTCTTTAACAAGGGTTTAAGCCAGGTCCGGGAGAAGATCAGGGAGGCACCTTTCCCCATGTCCTTCAGCATGATCATCCTGGCCGCACTCTGCCTGGCGATGAGCATGATCGCATTTCCGTCTGTCCGGGAAGCGATCCTGCAACCGGCCATAGATGCACTGATGCAGGCGGACTTCAGTTCAACAACCTTTACAGGAATCTAAGATGAAACATTTGTCTCTCTTCATACTGACCTTTATTTTCTGGCTGCTGCTGACCCTGGAGCTGTCACTTGCCAACCTGCTGGTTGGTGCAGCGGGAGCGCTGGTCACCGCGATCCTGTTCGGTAAATATTTTTTCGAAAGAACAGGCAAGTTTATCCAGCCCAGGCGCTATTTCTGGTTTGTGATCTACCTGGTGGTTCTGATCTGGGAATGCATCAAGGCCAATTTCGACGTAGCCTACAGGGTATTGCACCCCCGCATGCCCATCAAACCCGGCATTGTGAAGGTCAGGCTGCAGCTGAAGTCGGATTTTGCCCGCGCCATGCTCTCCAACTCCATTACCATGACCCCCGGAACCATCGCGGTGGATATCATCGGCGATGACCTCTTTGTACACTGGATCTACGTCACCTCGGACGATCCTGAAACATATACAAAGCAGGTGGCGGGCCGGTTTGAAAAATATATACTAAAGACTTTTGAATAATGGATCTGCTACACATATTGCTTTACATCCAGATTGCCCTGAGCGCCTCCTGCCTCTACAGGATCATCAGGGGTCCTTCCATTGCCGACAGGATGGTGGCCATTGACATTTTCGGGGTGCTGGTGGTGGGCATATGCGGTATCCTCTCTATTACCCTGGAAAGGGGATTCATACTGGACATAGGTATTGCCTGGATCATCCTCAGTTTCATCGGGACACTTACGCTGGCCAAATACCTGAGCGGAAAGAAACTCAACGAATGATATGATCAGTACAATTCTCATCACCGTAGGAGTCCTTTTCAACCTGTTCGGCTGCATTGGCCTGATCAGGTTACCTGATGTGTATAACCGGTTGCAGTCGGCCACCAAATGCGGAACCCTGGGAACCTGCAGCATCCTGGCCGGGGTATTGTTCCACTACGGATTGGTGGATTCGGGTGTGAAGGCGCTCATAGCCATTCCCCTCCTCTTCTTCGCGGCCACAGCTGCAGCCCACGCCCTGGTGCGGGGCGCCTATCACTTCGGGATCAAACTGGGAGATAAGAGTGTCAAGGACGATTATAAAGATGCAGTAAGATGAAATACCCAAAGATCAGGGAGTTAAAGGAAGCGGTGGTGTCGCTGGTCACCCCTGCCTATACCTCCAAATTTCCAAGCCAGCCCCATACCCCTTTCGAAGGATTCAGGGGGAAACCGGAAGTGGATGACCAGGAATGCGTGGGGTGTGAGACCTGTGCCAATGTATGCCCCTCCAACGCCATCACCATAGAGGATGACCGCAGCGGACACAAACGTTTCATTATCAGGAACTTCGGAAAGTGTATTTTCTGCGGGATGTGCGAAAAGCACTGCATCACTGGTAAAGGGGTGGTGCTTTCGGACAAGATCTTTGACCTGGCCGTTTTTGAGCGCGATCAGATCATTGAAAAACAGGAGAAGGAGCTGGTGGTTTGCAAGCATTGCGACGCCATCATTACCACCGAAGAACACATTCACTACCTCCATGACAAACTGGGCCCCAAGGCATTTGCATCCACACTGAACCTGAACCTGCTGAACGATCGGCTCCAGCTCGCAAAGAGGGAGGACACGGAAGTGGAACTGAAGGACGGGTTAAAGCGGAAGGATATGTTCAATGTGATCTGTCCCAACTGCCTCCACACCCTGCTCATAAAATACATCTGAGCCTTGATACCGGACCTGGCCGAACTGCTGACCCGATCCCGACGCCTGCTGTTTATAGGTGTGGGCAATCTTCTGAAGGGTGACGACGGTGTGGGCGCGGTCATCTCCAACCTGATCACGGAAAGACCCGGACTCCTTGCACTGACGGTTGAAGTCAGCATCGAGAATTACATCGGGAAGATCCGGTCTCTGTCACCGGAGGAGATGGTGATCATCGACTGCATGGAACTGGGGGAGGTTCCCGGCACCTACCGCCTGGTAGAGCTCGGATCGGTGGAGGACCTGACTTTCAACACACACAACATCTCGCTGAACAGGCTGGGGGAATTTTTCAATTGGCCCACCTATGTGCTGGGTATCCAGCCTCAGGATCTGTCGCTTGGCCAGGAATTATCACCCCCGGTCCGGCGGGCCGCCGGTGAGATCGCCGGTCTGATCAATCAGCCCCCGGCCGCCACCGGTGGATAAAGTGTCATCCCGTCGGAAGTGGATCCCGTCGCTTCAGCAAATCCTGGGAAGTTGTTCCCCGGTGATCATTTTCACGATCCGGGAGGTGCCGATCACTGTTTCGAGTTGCACCAGGCCCCGGTTTTCTGAAGTTACCCTGCCGATGATCCTGCTCTCTTTACCCTCGGGGAAGGATTGCATGACAGACAATGCCCTTTCCGCTTCCTCCGCTGGGAGGATCACCAGGATCTTGCCTTCATTGGCTATGTAGAGGGGATCCAGACCGAGCACCTCGGAGGCGCCGCGTACACCCTGGGAGACCGGTATCTCCTTTTCATACAGGGTGATCCCGGTTCCGGAAGCGGAAGCTATTTCGTTGAGTGCACTGGCCAGTCCTCCACGTGTGGGATCACGAAGGACATGGATGCCCGGGACCTCCTCCAACACCCTGCTCATCATACCCCAAAGTGAACAGGTATCGCTTTTCACCCCGGTATCGAACAGCACCTGTTTCCTGGCATTCATGATGGCGATCCCATGATCACCTACCGAACCGTTGATCAGTACCACATCGCCCTCCCTGCACCTGGCGGGAGCAATCTCGATCCCCGGCAGCACCTCCCCGATGCCTGTGGTGTTGATAAAGATGCGGTCCCCTTTCCCCTTCTCCACCACCTTGGTATCCCCGGTTACTACCTTCACCCCGACCCTTTCTGCAGTTTCTCCGACGGAACGGACCACCCTCCAGAGCTCCTCCATGGGCAATCCCTCCTCCAGGATAAAAGCGAGGGAAAGGTAGCGGGGAACCGCTCCGCAGCAGACCAGGTCGTTGACCGTTCCATTGACGGCCAGGTGGCCGATATCCCCTCCGGGGAAAAAGATGGGATCCACCACAAACGAATCGGTGGTCATGGCCACTTTCCCGCTGAGCGGCGGAAGCACCGCCCCGTCATGTCCGGACTCCAGGAGCTCGTTGGATAACCCGGCATAGAAAAGCCGTCGGATCAGCTGATCGGTCAGCCTGCCGCCTCCCCCGTGGGCCAGCAGGATATGTTCATACTCCGAAATGGGAATGGGGCAGTCCATGGGTCAATGCTCATTGATGGATGATTCCTGAGGACGGGGATCCTCCCCTGCACTGCCATAGGCATAGTATGCTGCACACGCCCCCTCGGAGGAGACCATCGGGGCACCTTTCGGGTGCTCAGGGGTACATGCAGAACCGAAAGCACTGCACTGTGGAGGACGTTTCCTGCCGGTGAGGATCTCCCCCGCCATGCAAACACCCGGTTCCGCCTGCTGCGTCTCTTTCAGCGAAAACCTGCGCAGGGCATCAAAATCTTCATAATCCTGGCTCAGCCTGAGTCCGCTGGAGGGGATCGTTCCGATTCCCCGCCAGTTGCGGTCCGTCAGATCAAACACTTCACCCATGATCGCCTTTGCCTGCAGGTTGCCCTCCGGTCTCACCGACCGGGTATAGGCATTCTCCACCTCATTTCTCCCCCCCTCCAGCATTCCGATCAATGTGTGCAGCCCCAGCAGGATATCCACCGGTTCGAACCCAGTGATCACGATGGGTACCCCGTACCGCTCCGCAATGGGACGATACTCCGCTTCACCCATCACGGTGCACACATGCCCGGCTGCCAGAAATCCGTCGATTCGGTTCAACTCCGATCCCAGGAGGGCCTCCATGGCCGGAGGCACACGCACATGGGAAACCAGCACCGAAAAGTTGGGAACCTGACGCCTCCTGGCCTCCCTGACGGTCATGGCCACTGCCGGGGCCGTGGTTTCAAATCCAACCGCAAAAAATACCACCTCCCTGTCAGGATGGTCCATGGCCTGCTGAAGTGCATCCAACGGAGCATAGACCATCCGCACATCGGCACCCTTCGCCTTCGCTTCCAGCAGGTCGGTGTGTGATCCGGGAACCCGCATCATGTCACCGAAAGAAGCGAGGATCACCCCCGGGTTCATGGCCAGTTCTATGGCCCGGTCGATCATTTCCACCGGAGTCACACAGACCGGACAACCGGGACCGTGGATCAGGTTGATTTGTTGGGGGAGAAGCTGTTGCAGGCTGTATTTCATGAGCGTATGGGTCTGTCCGCCACAGATCTCCATGATGTTCCAGCTCCTTGAAATCTCCCTGGCGATCCGCTCAGACAGCTTCAGCACAAGCTCCCTGTCCCTGTATTCATCAATGTGTTTCAAGAATCGTGGTGGTTAAGGCCCATTCTCTGCTTCCCACATCTCCCGAAGTGCCCTGAGGGTCAATTCCGCTTCCTTCTCATCCACCTTGCAGAGGGCAGTTCCCACATGGGCCAGGATATAATCGCCCGCTTCCACATCTTCCAGCCACTGGACGGAAATATCCCTTTCAGCCTCCCCGAATTTCACCCGCGCCATTCGCATTTCAGGGTTGCTTTCATCAATGGAAATGATCTTTCCGGGTACCGCCAGGCACATGGTTCATGTTATTGATCATTAAATATAAAGTAAATAATCATGTGCGTCAAAGTATAGGGATTTCTTTTTAAATTACAGTGAATATGGGAGAAACGACCTACATGATCAGGGTGACCGGACTGGTTCAGGGAGTGGGGTTCAGGCCATTCATCCACCGCCTGGCCACCCGGCATCACCTGCATGGCTGGGTGGAGAACAGAAACGACTGCGTACTCATTTCGGTAAACAGCAATAAACAGATAATCAACCAGTTCTGTGCTGACCTCATCAAGCAGGCTCCCGCAGCATCCTCCATTCAGGAAATATCGGTCGAAAAAGACGGAGCAGGTCACTTCTCTGCCTTCGAGGTACGGGAGAGCCGGGACGTGACCAACGAGGTAACGGAGATCAGTCCCGATATCGCTGTGTGTGAGGAGTGTCTCGCGGATATGAGGAACCAGCCGCACAGGATCGGTTATCCCTTGATCAACTGCTCCCATTGCGGACCGAGGTTCTCGATCATCCGGGATCTTCCCTACGACCGATCACAGACCACCATGTCGGGATTTGAAATGTGCCCCGAGTGTCAGAGGGAATACAGTGAGATCAAAGACCGGAGGTACCATGCCCAGCCGGTTTCCTGCAACCGGTGTGGCCCGGTATACAGCCTGGATCTGGGTGGAAGCGTGACCAGCGACCCGGAGAAGATCCTGCAGTATGTCGCAGCGGCACTGAATGACGGAAAGTTGCTGGCCATCAAGGGCACAGGGGGATTTCACCTGGCATGCGATGCCCTGGATCCCGGGGCTGTAGGGAGGTTGCGCGAAATAAAAAGGCGGAATGGAAAACCTTTTGCAGTGATGTTCAGGAATGTGGATTGTGCCAGGGCGTACGTCCGGATCAGTTCGAGGGAGGAAGAGGTGCTCACCTCGTGGAGAAGGCCCATTCTGCTGCTCCGGAAAATAAAAGCGTGTTCGGAAGGAATCGCGGACGGACTGAATAGACTCGGAGTCATGCTGCCCTACATGCCTTTTCATCACCTGCTTTTCGAGAGGGTGGACACCCCCGCCCTGGTCATGACCAGCGGAAACATCTCCGATGAACCGATAGCGATCAGCGAACCGGAACTGGAGAGGCGGTTCGGAAGGTACGTGGACGGGGTGGTCAGTTATAACCGTGAGATCCACAACAGAATCGATGACTCTGTGGCGGCTGTCACCGGCGATGACCTGCTGGTGATGAGGCGTGCCAGGGGGTATGCACCCGCTCCTATCCGGACCGGATTCGTGCTGGAGGGGATCCTGGGTACCGGGGCCGAACTGACCGGATCGTTCTGCATCGGGAAGGGCCGGAACGCCATCATGAGTCAGTACACGGGGGATCTCAGCAATGCAGGGAATTTCAATTTCTACACCGAGGCGTACCACCGATTCTGCCGGCTCTTCAGGTTCACCCCGCATCTGGTGGTGAGCGATCTGCATCCCGATTATATGTCGACCCGTTTTGCGGAACAACTCTCCGGGGAAAACCCCGCGGTCAGACACATCCGGGTTCAGCACCACCATGCCCACCTGGCCTCCGTCATGCTGGAAGCCGGTCTGGACGAAGAGGTCATCGGATTCAGTTTTGATGGCAACGGATTGGGAACCGATGGTCATGGCTGGGGAGGAGAAGTGATGCGGGCAGACTTTCATCATTTCGACAGGTTGTATCACTTTGAATATATGCCACTTCCGGGTGGGGATGCCGCTGTAAGGGAGCCGTGGCGGATGGGTATCTCCTACCTGTATGCCCTGACCGGGGAGCGGGTATCCACCCTCGGGGTGCCCCTGGTCCATGCCATTGGAAAGGCCTCCATCGACCGGGTTATCTCCATGATTCAGAAGGGTGTGAATGTGCCGGCTGTCTCCAGTGCCGGCAGGCTGTTCGATGCGGTGGCAGCCATCACGGGACTCAGTTACACCTCCGGGTACACCGCCCAGGCGCCCATGCTGCTGGAGTCAGCGATCAACGAAAGCGAAAAAGGCTCCTACCTTTTCGAGATCAATGGGCAACAGGTTTCTTTTCTCCCATTGATCGAAGGGGTTGTGGGGGACCTTCAAAGGAAAACGGATACCGGCACCATTTCAGCCAGGTTTCACAATACCCTGGTGGAACTGATCATTCACCTCTCCCGCCGGATCCGGTCTCAGACCGGATTGGAAAAGGTGGTACTGGCGGGAGGATCCTTTCAGAACAGCTACCTGGTGAAAAAAGTGAAAGAGAAGCTGGCCGAAAACCGGTTCGATGTATATATCTCATCCATGCTCCCCGTGAATGACCAGGGGATCGCAGCGGGACAGGCGGTCCTGGGCGCTCACATGTGGAAAAAGGAGAAGGAGGCGCATCATGCATGAGTTGTCCATCGCAAACCAGATCGTAAAGATTGCCGTCAGACATGCCGAGGCCGCCTCGGCCAGCTCGGTCAGTCAGGTGGAACTGGATATAGGGCTGCTTTCCGGCATCGAACTGGAATCGCTCCGTTTTGCCCTATCCGTGGCAACCAGGGAAACCATGCTGGAGAAAACTGAATTTCAGATCAATACCATTGATCCGCTGTTTGAGTGTTCCTCGTGTCACCATCACTACGTATCGGAGACGATGAACGGATCGTGCCCTGACTGCGGGGAGGTCCGGCCCCGGCTGATAGAAGGAAATGAACTGCAAATCAAATCATTACTCATTGAATAAATTCAGGAACCATGTGTGATACCTGCGGCTGCAGCCCTCAGGGAACCGGGGTGACCTTCAGGCGGCCCGGAACCTCCGGCAACAAAGAAGAGCACCCTCATCCCCATGTGCGCGATCACTCCCACGATCATGACCACGGACACGACCATTCACATGGTGGGGATCATGGGCACTCCTACAGACAAGACCCTTCCCATGGGGATGATCACGGACACGACCATTCACATGGTGGGGATCATGGGCACTCCCACGGACACGACCATTCCCATGGTGGGGATCATGGGCACTCCCACGGACATGGCCATTCCCATGGTGGGGATCATGCCCCTCCCCACCGGATTACCGTTCAGGAGGATATCCTGGCGGAGAACAACCTGATTGCCAGCAGGAACCGTGGCTATTTCGAAGCCAAAGGCATCATCGCCCTGAACCTGATGAGTTCACCGGGCTCGGGAAAAACCACCCTGCTGGAACAGACCATCCGCATGCTGGGAAAAAAGAGAGCTGTCGCGGTCATTGAAGGTGACCAGCAGACCATGGCCGATGCCGAGCGCATCGAAAAGACCGGGGTTCCTGTCATCCAGATCAATACAGGCAACGGATGCCACCTGGATGCCCCGATGATCAGGCAGGCGGTAAAGGAGCTCCAGCCACCGGAGCAGGGCATCCTGTTTATCGAAAACGTGGGGAACCTGGTATGCCCCTCCCTGTTTGACCTGGGGGAGAACTGCAGGGTGGTGATCATGAGCACCACCGAGGGGGAGGACAAACCGTTGAAATACCCCACCATGTTCAGGCAGAGCGATGTCTGCATCATCAACAAGACAGACCTGCTCCCCCACCTGGACTTTCAACCGGAGAAGGTAAAATCAGACGCCCTGTCGGTCAATCCCCGCCTGAGCTTTTTTGAGATGTCCGCCACCACCGGTGAAGGAATGGAACCATGGATCGACTGGATCCTTTCGCTGAAACCATAGAAGGCAATCGTGAAGATCGGCTGGAGGGAAGTTGAAGGTTACTTCAGCCTCAGACTTTCCGTTTCGGATAATCCACCAGGGTTCCGGTCACCATGTCATATTCCAGACCGGTCCATGAATCCGATTCCAGGCTCACCACCACCACCCCTGCGGTGGGCAGGTTATCCAGCGGTCTGTCAAGATAGCGGTTGGCATAGGAGGTGAATGTGGGATTGTGGCCGAAAATGGCCAGGTCCTTCACCTCGTCAGGAACCACGGACAAGATGTCATCGATGTCGCCCGGATAGGCATCATACAGTCCATCATGGATCTGGAGCGCTTCCGGAGGAAGATCCCATACCTTCGACATGAGCCTGGCGGTATTCAGGGCGCGGTTGGCGGGGCTCGACAGCAGCAGCTGCGGGATCAGACCCTGGTCCTTGAGCCGCTGCGCCATGGTGGGTGCAGCGCGGATACCCCGTTCAGCGAGGGGACGGTGGATGTCCGCCAGTCCTTCGAACTCCCAGCTCGATTTGGCATGCCTGATGATATAGAGTCTTCTTTCCATCCGGTGTAGCTATAAAAGGTTGCTGGCCAGGTCGGCCAGATAACTGCGCTCCCCTTTTACAAGGTGAACATGGGCAAAAATATCCTGGCCTTTCATCCGGTCCGCCAGGTAGGTGAGGCCGTTGGACTTGGTATCCAGGTAAGGTGAATCGATCTGCTGGATGTCTCCCGTAAACACCATCTTGGTCCCCTCTCCTGCCCGGGTAATGATGGTCTTCACCTCATGCGGAGTCAGATTTTGCGCCTCGTCCACGATAAAAAATACCCTGGAGAGGCTTCTGCCGCGTATATAGGCCAGTGGGGTGATCACCAGCTTTTCTGTCTGCTGCATCTCTTCGATGCGGGAAAATTCCTTGCTCTGCTGTTTAAATTTTTGTTTGATCACCGAAAGGTTGTCAAACAGCGGCTGCATATAGGGCCCGATTTTATCTTCCACATCGCCAGGAAGATATCCTATATCCCTGTTGGCCAGAGGAATAATCGGGCGCGCCAGGAAGATCTGTGTATACATCTTCCGCTGGTGGATGGCAGCTGCCAGCGCCAGCAGTGTTTTACCGGTCCCGGCTTTACCGGTGAGGGCCACAAGCTGGACCTCCGGTCTTGAAAGGGCATCAAGCGCAAAGGTCTGCTCGGCATTCCTCGGATCAATGCCGTAGGTGCGCGTCTTCTCCACCTTGTTGATCACGTGGTTGAAGGGATCGAAATGTCCCAGCCCGCTCCTGGAGTGGTTCCTGAATATGAAATACTGGTGTGCCGTAGGTTTCTTGGAAAGTCCGAACCGCCCCACCGGAACCCCTTCCATCGATTCATACATGTCGGATATCACGGTGCCGTCTTCCACATCATTGGATTTGACACTTTCATAGATATCCTCGATGTTCTGCACCATGTCGTTGTGGTAGTCCTGGGCCATGATCCCCAGCGACTTGGCCTTCATCCGAAGGTTGATATCCTTGGTGATCAGGATGACTGGCCGGGTGGTTCCCTTATTCAGATGGAGGTGCTCCGCGATGGAGAGGATGCGGTGGTCCGGAGTGTTCTCCGGAAAGGAGGCTTTCAGCTTCTCCGAAGCCACTCTTCCTGTCTCGATACTCAGTTTACCCTTCCCTCGGCCCAGTGACAATCCGCCATTAAAAAGCTTATCCCCGCTCAATTTGTCCAGTTCACGGGTAAACTCGCGGGCATGATAATTGATCATGTTATTCCCTTTTTTGAACCGGTCCAGTTCCTCCAGTGCAGTAATGGGCACGATGATGTCGTGCTCATCGAAGTTGTGTATGCACTTATAATCGTGCAGCAGCACGTTGGTATCCAGCACGAAGATCTTGCGAACTTTTTTCACTGCAGTAGCCATGAATCCCCTCCTATTAAACTAACTTTACCCTGGTAAGTGGCGCGAAATTTACCTTCTGCTTATGGCTCCAAAATTAGAATAAATTACCCGGGCAGGTTGATTGAATTATTCACATTGCACATCGTTTTACACACAATTTTAAACCGTCTGAACCATGGAAGAACTGAATTTCATCCTTGACAGGAGAAGCATCCGCAAGTATTCTGATCAGAAAATTGACAATCAGACCATTACCACTTTACTTCATGCTTCCATGTACGCTCCGTCCGCAGTGAACAGGCAACCGTGGCACTTTGTCGTGATCGACCGCCGGGAGATGCTGGACCGCATCATGGAGATCCATCCCCACGCCCGCATGCTGCAGAGTGCCTCCCATGCCGTGGTGGTTTGCGGAGATGAACTCCTGCAGCATGATGACGGATACTGGGTGGTGGATTGCGGGGCTGCCACACAGAACCTGCTGCTTGCCGCAAACGTCCTGGGCCTGGGGAGCTGCTGGGTGGGGCTCCATCCCAGGGAGGGCAGGAAAGCGGCTGTTTCTGAGCTGCTGGGACTACCCCCGCATGTGCAGCCGTTCGCCCTGGTGGCCCTGGGATATCCCATGGAAAGCAAACCGAGGCCGGAGAGATTTCACCGGGACAAGGTGAAACACAACAGCTGGGATACCCCATACTACCTTGATTAATAAGGCCTGTACATGAACTACCAGGAGGCGATCGAATTCCTTTTCAGCAGCCTGCCCATGTACCAGAGGGTGGGAAAGGCTGCCTACAAGGCCAACCTCGACAATACCCTGAGGCTGGACAGCTATTTCGGCCATCCGCACCGCTCCTACCCCTCCATCCACGTGGCTGGAACCAACGGCAAGGGATCGGTGTGTCACATGCTTGCATCGGTGTTGCAGGAGGCGGGCTACCGGACCGGGCTCTATACCTCCCCGCACCTGCTCGATTTCAGGGAACGGATCAGGATCAATGGGAAACCTTTGCCCGAAGCGGAAGTCATCCGTTTCGTCACCGGTCACAGGGAGATCGTCCGCGAGGTAGAACCCTCTTTTTTCGAGATGACCGTTGCCATGGCACTGGACCATTTCGCCAGTGAGAAAGTGGATGTGGCCGTGGTGGAAACCGGGCTGGGCGGAAGGCTCGATTCAACCAACATCATCACACCCGAAGTGTCGGTGATCACAAACATTGCCATGGATCACATGGAGTTCCTGGGCCCCACCCTCTCCTCCATCGCAAGGGAAAAGGGAGGGATCATTAAGGAGGGTGTACCGTTGATCCTAGGCAGGGCGGGAGAAGAGACCGAGCAACTGCTGCTGGGCATGGCCGAAGAGAAGTCGGCCCCCGTTTTTCTTGCATACCGGGCCTATGAACCTCTTTTCCAGACCTTCAACCGGGAGATGAAGTCCCTGTTCCGGATCCGTGACCATGTGACCGATGCCGTAGAGACCATCACCTGTGATCTGAACGGTGCCTACCAGATGGAGAACCTGATTACCGCGCTCACTACGCTCAGGATCCTTCAGGAACAGGAATGGAAGGTTCCGGAGCGGGCCGTCGAGGCTGGATTCTCAAAAGTCACCGCGAACACGGGGATCCTGGGTCGATGGCAAACCATCGGAGAAAATCCCAGGAGCATCTGTGATACCGCCCACAATCCGGATGGGATCCAGCAGGTGGTGAGGCAGCTTGCACAGGTTCCCCGTAAAAAACTCCACATGGTGTGGGGTATGGTGCAGGGAAAGCAAACCGATCAGATCTTCCCGATCCTTCCCGAAGAAGCATGCTACTATTTTACTCCCTCCAGTGTACCCCGTTCCATGAATGCCGGCGAACTGAAGGAGCAGGCAAACTCATTCGGGCTGAGCGGAATCGCCTACGACTCTGTGGAGCAGGCCTATGGTGCCGCAAAGGAAAACGCCGGACCCGACGACCTCATCTTTACGGGAGGAAGTACCTTTGTGGTGGCCGATCTGCTCAAATCGGAAGGGTTCTGAAAAATTAGCTTACTTTGCACCCAGTATGAGATCTACCCCTCCATACAAACAGCTATGTTTCGATGCCATGGAAGTGGTCCGTGAGGCGGCTGCCTATGTGAGGGAACGGCACGAGAACCGGACCAACCTGAACGTGGAAGAGAAGGGACGGCAGAATTATGTGACCGAGGTAGATATGAGAACGGAGCAGATCCTTGTAAACGGACTTTCGGGGATCCTGCCCGACGCCGGCATCATCGCCGAGGAGGGTACCAGCAGCCGCCGGGGCACAGTTTACCACTGGGTCATCGACCCGGTGGACGGAACCACCAATTTTATCCACGGGGTGTTTCCATTTGCCATCAGCGTGGGACTTACCGAAAACAACGAAGTGGTTGCAGGGATCGTATATGAGTTCGGACTGGACGAGCTTTTTTACGCCTGGAAAGGAGGAGGAGCGTGGCTGAACGGAAACCGGATCGAGGTGAGCAAGATCCCTGAGGTGGGACATGCACTCATCGCCACCGGGTTTCCTTACACCAACTTCACCTACATGAGCCAGTTCATGAAAAGTGTGGATTATTTCATGAGGCACTCCAACGGTTTGAGAAGGCTGGGCTCGGCCGCCACCGACATCGCCTATGTGGCGTGCGGCCGTTTTGACGGATTCTATGAATACGGCCTCAATCCCTGGGACATTGCGGCAGGTATGCTGCTTGTCCGCGAAGCCGGTGGGGTCATTTCCGATTTCAACGGTCAGGACGACCCCCTTTTCAGAGAGAATTTTGTTTGTGCCAACAAAATGATATTCAACGAATTCCAGGGGATTGTCCGGGAAATAATGAACACTCCATGACCAGTGTCTCCATTGTAATTCTGAACTGGAACGGAAAGCATTACCTGCAACGTTTTCTGCCGCTGCTCCTGAAAACCACCGGACATCCGGGTGCAGAAGTGGTGGTAGCGGACAATGGCTCCACGGACGGATCGGTGGAACTTCTTGAGAAATCGTTCCCCCGGGTCAGGCTGATATGTTTCGATCGGAACTACGGATTCACCGGGGGTTATAACCGGGCACTGGGCCAGCTCGATTCCTTCTGTTATCTGCTCCTCAACTCCGACATCGAGGTCACAGACGGATGGCTCGAACCGCTCTTGAAGGAGATGGAGGAGAATAGGAGTGTGGCCGCATGCACCCCCAAGATCCTGGACTTCAATCACCGTTCCCGGTTCGAATATGCAGGTGCGGCAGGCGGCTGGATCGACCGTTACGGCTATGCATTCTGCAGGGGAAGGCTGTTTGACCGGATGGAAGAGGATCACGGACAATACGACGATCCCGCCGACATCTTCTGGGGTTCGGGCGCCTGTCTGCTGGTGCGGGCTGACCTGTTCAGGGAAGCCGGTGGACTGGACGAGCGTTTCTTTGCACACATGGAGGAGATTGACCTGTGCTGGAGGTTTCACCGCATGGGCTACCGGGTGCGTTATGTGCCCGGTTCCAAAGTATACCATGTGGGTGGAGGTACCCTGGAGCGCGGAAATCCCAGGAAAACATTTCTGAATTTCAGGAACAACCTGTTGCTGCTCTATAAAAATCTTTCCGGGGGAAAGCGGCGCAGGGTATTGTTTACCAGGATGATCCTGGACGGAATCTCGGCATTCAGGTTCCTGCTGCAGGGAGCATTCAGCGATTTCCTGGCCATCTGGAGGGCCCACCTGGCGTTTTATGGGATGAAAGGGAGCTATAAAAGGACGGGCAGCAAGAACAATCTGGCTGAAAATAACGTTATTGTAAAAGGTATCTACCCCGGCAGCATTGTGGCCGAATTTTTCCTCGGAGGAAGGAAGCAGTTCGATCAGCTGAAACGATGGAAGGACGGAACGAAAGGCGATCGTGAAGCCGGGAATCAATCACAGAAGACATTTCAATGAAACATTATTTGAACGATCACTGGGAGGAGATCACCACCCTCCCGCACATCATACCACATGGTGCCCGGGAATTCGGGCAGCGCACCGCACTGGCCAGTGTGAGCGGAACCAGTTACACCTACCTGGAGCTGGAAGCGGCCGTGCATACTATGGCCCGCTGGCTGTATGGTGCAGGAGTTGAACCCGGGGACCGGGTAGCCATCCTTGCGGAAAACTCCCCCCACTGGGGGATCGCATATTTCGCCATCCTGACCACAGGTGCGGTGGCTGTTCCCATACTTCCCGATTTCCAGGGGCCCGAGATCAATTCCATCCTGGAACATGCCGGGGTGAAAATAATTTTCGTTTCGGGCAAACTGACCTCCAGGTTCACCGAAGCCATGCCCGGTCAGGTGCAACTGGCGATGAACCTGGATACTTTCCAGCAGCTGGAAGTGGTTTCAGGAAAGATTACGACCCCTGCAACCGAAACGGGAGAACTGAAGAAGTTAAATGTGGAAGAGGCCGGTCGCAGCTCCCGGGAACCTGTTCACGCCTCCTCACCCGAAGACCTGGCTTCGATCATCTACACTTCCGGCACCACAGGCCGTTCCAAGGGAGTGATGCTGACCCACCACAACATATTGAGCAATGCCAAATCTTCCGGGACCATCCACCAGGTGTTGCCCGATGATCTGTTTCTCTCCATGCTCCCCCTCGCACACACCTATGAATGTACCATAGGCATGGCGGTTCCCCTGCTGAACGGGGCTTCCGTACATTATATCAACCGTGCTCCCACGGCCTCCTACCTGACACCCATACTCAGGGATTTGGCACCCACCACCATGCTCACCGTCCCCCTGATCATTGAGAAGATCTACAAAGCTCGGATCAAACCGGCGCTCGAGAAGTCAGCCATCACCAGAACGCTCTTAAAAATAGGCCCTTTCAGAAAGGTGCTTTACAGGGCGGCGTCAAAGAAACTTCAGAAGTTCTTCGGCGGTCGCCTCCGCTTCTTCGGAGTGGGAGGGGCTCCCCTGGCGCCCGATGTGGAGAAGTTCCTGATCGAAGGGAAATTCCCCTACGCCATTGGTTACGGGCTAACGGAGACCTCCCCCATGGTAGCCGGCTTCGCGCCCTCCTCCCCGGTCTACCGGTCGGTGGGAACGGTAATGGAGGGAATCACCGTCAGGATTGACCATCCCTCCCCGGCTTCGGGAGAGGGAGAGATCGTGGTGAAAGGGCCCAACGTCATGAAAGGATACTACAAACAGGATGCAATCACTGCTGACGCGTTCACCGACGACGGTTACTTCCGGACCGGTGACCTGGGGTACATCAGCCCGAAAGGGATCCTCTTTATCAGGGGAAGATTGAAGAACATGATCCTGGGACCCAACGGTGAAAATATCTACCCGGAGGAGATCGAAGCGCTCATCAACAGCGATTCGCTTGTCTCAGAGTCGCTGGTGATGCAATACAAGGGGAAACTGGTGGCCAGGGTTCATCTGAACCTCGAATCCATTGAAGAAAGGGTGCAGCACCTGAAAGAAAATGCCGCTGAATTCCAGCAGCAGGTTCAGGCAAAGGCGCAGGAGGTCCTGGATGAACTTCAGGTGCGTGTGAACCAGCATGTTTCCAGAAGTGCCAGGCTGCATCAGATGATTCTTCAACTGGAACCCTTTGAGAAAACGCCTACGCAAAAGATCAAACGTTTCCTGTACCAATCATAACCCGCACA
>Ga0209536_100001439_pt1 | contig 39564 bp, 26 predicted proteins | sample DeeMarSeWOR28_12_FD_187461 | JGI IMG/M metagenome (GOLD analysis project Ga0209536, IMG submission 187461) | Marine sediment microbial communities from White Oak River estuary, North Carolina - WOR-2-8_12 (SPAdes) (version 2) | ecosystem: Environmental > Aquatic > Marine > Intertidal zone >... | reverse complement strand
ATGAGAACCCACCTAGTATCATCAGTTACCCACGTTGACGTAACATTTACAGCCGTATTGTCAACGCTTCCCTGACTAGCCCGACATTCAAAGTAATAATACTCGTCTGATGCCGTAAGATCTTTTGCTTCGGCGGCTAGGGCGGCATTAAGGGAAGTGTAGGCATTTTCCCATGATGTTCCGTTATTAAGCCCTGTGGCATCTGGATCTACATATACTGTTACTTTAGTCGCCATAGTTTATCCTTAATTAAGCACCCTCACCTGAACCCATCCCAGGGAAGTGAAATGTGAAGTGTAAAGGGTCCAGCCCTGGGCATCGAGAGCTCCCTCGGTTGCGGCAGTTTTGTAGTAAATCGTTCCTGGCGTACCGCTTCCTGTCCTGTAGTAGTCATACTCAATGACAAGCTCTTTAGCTCCTGTTTGAACTTTGTTTGAAATTCCTTCTTCACTATCCAAAACAGTTAGAATCTCGGTGTCCCCTGATCCAGAAGCAGTAGCGGTCCCACTCCAGTTAGAAAAATCATCAGCATAATCATCCAATCCAGTATCTATGTTGTCATGCCCCCAGCACCTTGTTCCTACATCGGGAATGGCTGATGAACTCGATGAAGAAGAGCTCTCGCTCGATGATGAGGAAGATGAAGAGCTTGAAATCGAAGAACTGGAACTCGAACTGCTTTCACTTGAAGAGCTGGAGCTTAAAGAACTCGAACTTGAAGAACTCGATTCAGAGGATGAAGAGCTCGATAGTGAAGAACTGGAGCTCGATGAACTGATCGAGCTCGAAGAGGACGAACTCGAAATCGAAGAGCTGGAAGAAGAAGAGCTTGAACTAATCGAGCTTGAAGAGGACGAGCTTGAAATCGAAGAACTGGAACTCGAAGAACTAATACTCGATGATGAAGATGAGCTCGACTCTGATGAGCTGGAGCTGGAAGAGCTCTCGCTTGATGATGAGGAAGAGCTCGACTCCGATGAACTGGAGCTGGAAGATGAGGAACTAATAGAACTGGAAGAAGAAGAGCTCGAAATCGAAGAGCTTGAACTGGAAGAGCTAATACTCGATGATGAGGACGAGCTCGACTCTGATGAACTGGATGAGGACGAACTGGAACTAATAGAGCTCGATGAGCTTGACGAGCTAATGCTCGATGATGAAGAAGAGCTCGACTCTGATGAACTGGAACTGGAAATCGAAGATGATGAACTTGAAGAACTAAGAGAAGAGCTGGAACTTGAACTGCTCTCACTCGATGAACTTGAACTGATCGAACTCGAAGAGGAAGAGCTTGAAATTGAAGAACTGGAACTGGAGCTCGAAAGCGAAGATGAGGATGAACTTGAACTGATCGAGCTCGAAGAGGAAGAGCTTGAAATCGAAGAACTGGATGAGGACGAACTAACCGAACTCGATGAGGATGAACTCGAAATCGAAGAACTGGAAGAGGATGAACTGGAACTGATTGAACTCGAAGAGGATGAACTCGAAATCGAAGAACTGGAGCTGGAGCTCGATGAATATCCAGAGGATGAGGATTCACTCGAAGATGAGTAGTCCCATTCTACCCTGTTCGCTATAACAAAATCGGCGAATATATTAGCGGTGAATGATCCAATACCTGCAAAAACACCAAAATAATACGAAGTGGGCTGGTGGTCTAACGCCGATCCTGTTAAAGACCCCTGATCTTCCGTTACTCCGTTTATTCTCCATTCCCAGGTTTCATCGCTTAAATCCCATTTTGCTTCAATTCTATATAACTGGTCTGTGGTTATGGCTGGACCGACATAATAGTTTAAGGTCCAATCATCCTTAAAAAAAGCGGTAAGCCTATACACTCCCGAACTGTACCAAACATATATGCCAAAAACGGACGTACCTTCATCATAGGTAGAGAAAAGCAAAAAGCGATCATCATCAGAGTTCCAGCTAGCACTCTGTATGATAAAATCCATTCTGACATAATGGGTCTGTTCGGTATTTCCCCCCTGACCAGAAAATGTTGGTGGTGTATAAATGTACGCACCACCAGAGGTTTGTACCCTCGCAAATCTACAACATTCACTCCCCCACTCATCAGGAGCACCAGTAACAAGAGAAGCATCGTAGTTTGGATCAACAATGTTTGTACCATCCGCATAACTTGTCCAAAATGTTTCATCGTAGTCTGTAGCATCTTCAAAATACTCCCGAATAAACCAGGAAGCGATTGAAGAGCTGGATTCCGAAGAAGATGAGGACGAAGAGGAAGAGGAAGAGCTAAGAGAACTCGAACTTGAACTCATCGAGCTCGATGAACTTGACTCCGAAGATTCTTCCCAAGCCGCCGCACACATGGCAACATCATCAGAGCCACCGTAGGTGAATTGATGCGTAGTGTTTCCTGTTCCGCTTTTTATCTCATACTGACTAGCTGAACTCCAGTTTGGACCATCATACGCATAAATTTGCGTATGGGAATATGCGGTAGGGGTGTCTTTATAACCACTTGCATTACCTGACATTACAGCCGATCCATCAGGAACGCTATTTAGCGTTACCGATGGAGTAGAACTATCAGTAGTAGTCCCACCCGAAGCGAACAATACAGCCTTTGTCGATCCCTGAAAGGTTTGAGCATGAATACCAATATCATCCGCATTGGTATTAGGGACACTAATATCGTATGCCGTTCCAGTAGGGGGATCTAGCATGTACCATAATTCAGAAGAAACTTCGTTACCAGCTATCCTCGTAGTTCCAGCCTGTTGCATCGGAACGCTGTTAAACGAAGGAGCCCCCCCTGCCCTCTGTGCATTATTGTTGGACCATATAAAAAGGGCTAGTATCCTTGTGTTCGCAAAACAGTTAAAAGCCTGAACAAGAGGATCGCTGTTGCTCGGTCCTGACGTAACTTTGTTAGTCGTAGCGGTAAAAGCCACTTTATTCTCCTACTACTTTAATTGCATCCCCGATTGCTTTCTCACAAAAATAATCTCGGCAAACAATGGGACGATTATCGTAAATCACACAAAGCCCTGTTTCTTCATCCAGGTAATTGCAAGGGATGGGGATCCTTATACAAAGGACCCTTTTCCCCCCGATTACCTTCTGCATGGGATCAAAATTATGGTAGTTATAGTATCTAACCAGCTCTAGCGGATCGCCTTTATCCAGGTCAATGCCCTCAAAAGCGATAAACGGTGATTTGCAACAACCACCGCATTTCTTACACTTCGGCTTTATTTCCATGAGGTCCTTCCATAAAAAAACCCCTGATACTAATATCAAGGGTTTTTTGTAGCTTTTTTATTAGGCTATTTTAGGGCAATTAAAATTCTACAATCGCCTTTATCCAGTTATCAGGGTGAAAGTGCTCCCTGGCTCGGTTTTTCGATGCTTCTCCTTTATGCTGAACTATCTTCGCATCAAGCGAAACAATAGTATCCACATACTCCTGGAAGCTCTCGCATAACCAGCCTGTTTCCTCGGTTATTCTGTCTTTCGCTCCCCACCTGGGATCCGCAAGACAGGGTAGCCCGATTGCCATAGCTTCAACTATAGTCCTCGGTCCCTGGTCCGAATAACCTTCGGGAAGTCTATACCAGTAGCACGTTCCCTTTTTCAGAAATTCTATCACAGGGATCTGGCTGAAATATAAATTAGCCACCTTGTGCATATCTCTCAAAAAAGTAGGTCCTGGCATATAAGAAAACAGAGTTGTAGGGCTTTTCTCTCTGATCGCTTCTATTATTTCATTCTCATCGTGAGCGTATTTTTTGTCCCCCTGGGAGCTATGCCGTACCATGTGAAGTGTTCTATTGTAGGTAATCTCTCCCTGGTTGAGAAATTCATCTATATCTACTGCTGGGGGAAGCACGAAAGTATTAACCCCTGGGACGGACCCTAGATAATCCGCTTCCATTTGACTACAAAGAAATCCGTAAAGGTCCCAGGTTTTAGCCCATTCCGCTTTAGCCGCACCGCCAATCTTGTAATTGAGCATCATAACTTTCTTTTCGGCGGTTATGTGCTCAAATATAGCATACTCTTCCTTTTGAAAACTATAGACGGTATCGTTGGCATAGAGCATAAATATCTCGCAAGGATCCGTAAGGCGGTTTGTAATTTCTACCCCTGGAATGTTGGCTCTAAAGGTAGAGCACACTTGCTTGGAAGGGACAAACTGAACGTGATAACCCTTCTTTTGCATAGCTCGCATTATCCAGGTCATAGACTTTTCGCCGCCTATATAGTTATGTGCGTTCCCGAACATCTTAAAGATCGGTTTATCCCATACCAGCGTTTGTTTACTGCTGGTTTCCTTGGGGGTAAAGGTTACTTGTAAAGTAGCTGGCTTCTCGATTGGCGTAAGAGCCCCATTTTTATAGTAAGATTCAATGCCCTTGATAACATCCTCTGGCTGAATTAACGCTATGCACTTAGCGTATCTTTCCCCATTAATTTTTACGTTATTGGAACAACTATTAATCCCCTTCTTCCAGCATCCGTAAATGTACCGAAGGGTAGGATTTATCGGATCGTAATCAGGGCATAGTTGTTTACTGTAAAAAAGATCCTGGGGGATCTTACCGTTGACTATTGAACAATGCTTCTCTTTCTTCTTTAAGGCGATAGCTTCATGGTAATGCTTGCAGTTTTCACAATGGTTTTTACACCGTAACGTCCCCTGGTTAGTGAGATACACATGATCGTTATAGTTCTCGTAGGATCTTGGCTCCCTCGCCCCTGCTACCACCACACAAGCCTTATCAAAAGCCGCCGCTAAGTGCATTTGCATGGAGATAAGCCCCACCGATCCATCACAATGATAAAAAAGGCTGAACAGATCTCTAAGCCCTGTTTCTGGATCCTGGGTTTTGCCAAGGAGATTTATGACGTTTTTCCCTTCCAGGGGCTTGTGGTGATGGTCTATTTTTAACTCCCCTACCTGGACAAATGTGATCCAGGGAAGGGCATCGACAACTTTCTGCCAGCGTTCTTGCACCCACCATTTAGTTGTAAAATCATCTTTCCCCCCAGCTACTATTATCCAGTATCTTCCATCTATCCATCGTTGATTCTTTTCTGCATCGGACAAATGAAGATCTGGCTTTATATGTCCCTGGTTAATGGGGAGATTTATGTTTTGCTCCAGGGAAAGCCTGAATCCATTGGCATAGTGGAGCCCACTCGTGTTAGATCCGTTTGTCGCTTTCAGGGGACCTAAATTGCAAGAAATATCATATTCCTCGAAATCGCTCAAATAGGGGTTATGGTCCCAAACATGAGCACATTTCGTCTTTACACGCACCAAAAACCTATCCGCATACTGCTTCTTAAAGTCCCTGACAACGCAAGTCATCATCAAAATATCGCCCAGGGCATTACCGTTTCTAAGTTCTACCTTTATTAGATCCATTTCCCAGGCTCCAGGGCTTCCTCTTCTGGTGGACCACCCTCTATCGGCGGTGGCTCTGGCGGCGTGTAGTTCCTTTCTACTGGAGCGTGAATTATCTTGTTCTCCTTAACCCCCCCCTTCTTCATATCACCTTTTATATGCTCCATAGAGGGGATCATTTCATTTACAGGGAAATGATTGGTAGTCCAATAGTGTTTTAAAGTTTCTCCTTCCATCCAATGAACAGTAACCATAGCCCTGTTACTTTCTACAGCCCTTTTCAGAATATCTCTCAATTCCCTGGGGACCTGGACCTTCCCACCTTCTTGGACCGCCTTCGCCACCTGTTGCTCAATATCTGGCGGCTGTGCCATTTGAATCTTCGGTCTATTCCAGGGGGTAATAATCGCTTCTAAGATTAAATCTGGATCTGGATCCCATTCGGGATGAGGGATAAATCTTACAGGGACCTTAAAGGGATTCCACGTTTTATGATACCTCTGGTCCAGGGATTCGCCAAAATAAGTTCTAGGATCCCCCCACACGACTAAACGAGCTCCACACAAAGCCGCCAAGTGCATTACACCCGAAGATTGACCGATCACCACATTGGCATTTGCCATTTCATCCATCAGGGTATTCAAGGGAAGCCCCCTTAAATCCTCTGTGTCTTTTATGTGATGGTCCAGTAGGGTTCCTACCGAAGCTACATTATCACCGATACATCCAGCTAAATGTTCCCACCTATCGAGTGGATAGTTCTTGCCGCCCTTGTTTATCCCCCTGGCGTGAATGAGGTATCGGGGTTTAACACTTCTGGTCCTTTCCCCGAAGGTTATAAAATGCTGTGCAGGGAGCTTATATTTCTTAAAGGGAGCTACCTTTGTGGTAACGTCTGCTGGTATCTCAATTTGAACATTGGAAGTATCTGTCCAATCAAGATGTCTTTTCTTGTAACCATGCGGTATGAATGTAGCGAAATCCTCATAAAGTGGAGCCATATCGGAAAAACTACACACATACACTTTGTCAAAATTTCTGGCATTGAGCCTACACCACGCTTGCCATGCCATTAATTCCCAACCAAACTCCCCTATCCAGGGTCCGTAAAATGCTACCTTACCTTGTGGCTCTTCTATTTGTGTTTGCTCTGGCATCTTTTCCTCCTTTGCTCTGGCGTTAGCTGTTGAGGTACTCTAGCGAATACTCCACCGTTTCCCTAATATCCATATTGGTGATTTTCAAGTATTTATGTTCTTCCCATCCATCAAGCGGCTCGAAGTCAACCACTTCTGGAACTGCTTCTCGATAAAGATAGATTGTCTTAAAATCAATAATCTTTTTTAGCTCTATTCTCCATTCTTTCTTTTCCACGCCACCGACAACGAAAACATTACAGCCCTGCCGATCAAAGACCTTGGCTAATCTAGCATAGGCGGTGTAAATAGCCTTCGGTCTTTCCTCGGCTGGGATATTCTTTAGGACCGCTTCTTTTACAGGATCGCCAATAATTACACAATTTTCAAAGTATGGTTTAAGGATCCTCGCAAGGGTACTCTTCCCTGTCCTCTTCTGTGCCATTATCCAAACGATCATAAAAATCCTTTAGGTCTAGGGTTTGGGTTAAATACTACCTTGTGATTGTCAACCGCTTCCTGGGCTTCTTCCAGGGTATGTTGGAAAGGTCCGTTCCTATGAAACGTAGAATTTATCATAGGGTTTCTCCCTATCGCATCTGCCAGCTTTTGTGTCATTTTGAGTCCCAGGAAGGACAAGAGATCCATCCACCTACTGATACTAGGGGAATCTGTGTCCATGTCCCAATCGAAAGTAGGAACATCGGGAAACACTTCTTTAAACCTTCTCTGGCGTTCTATAGTTTCAAAGACTCCCCATACCGCCAGCTCCATCGAACTCATTTCCTCGAAGGGTTTCGGGAGCAGGGTTACATTCGTCCATCCTAAAGGATAGACCAATGTGTGAACATTAACTTTGTGCTTCCTGTGATCCTTCCTATACCCCCCAGCCTTCGCATTTCCCAGGGCAATCCTCGCTTTATCCCTGTAAAGGTTTATTATCCTAAGTCGGGAATGTTCTATGTCCCGAAGAGCAAAATAATACGCTACGGTTAGAAATCTCGCATCGCTTTCAATGTACGGCTTGTCCGAATAAGCGTTTAGCTGTGGTACGCTTTTATCATTCCAGATCCTTTCCGCTTGTTGGATCCCTTTGTCTTTCGCATCAGAAAAGAGCTCATTGATTGGCTGGCGAATCTCTTTTACCAGGAACTCGTGGGAAGTGTAACAATCATTCGCCATAGCCAGCATTTTAGAGATATACATTGTTCCGCTTCTGCCAGTTGATGCCGTAAACCCGATAATGTGATTTCCGCTAACCTTCTTTGTCGGTTGCTTTATCGGTATCGTTGGGGCTATCGTTACCATAAACCACTTTTCCCTCTATATTGTTATCGCATCCAGTACACAATCCGTAGTTATCGCAAGAGGTAAAGATCCAATCACCAGAATCTTCATCTGTGATATGTTCCTGTTTCCATAGCTGTTCTTGCCTTCCCATTCTGCTCACGCATGAATACCTGAATCCATCAGGTCCAAAGAGGTAAATTCTACTGGAACAATCTACTTTAGGGTATTGTTTATTCGTAGCTTCCCCTCTCGACTTTAATCCTACATTCTGATCCCCACATAGTTTTGTGCTGTATTTTCCTACAATTCCTTTAGCTTCAAGGAAATCGGTAACTTTTTTGTAATTACCAGCTTTAACTATATGGAACTTCAAGAAATGCCCAGCATCCCAAAGAGCCTGAACGTGCTTATACCATAATTCAAAATCGCACCATTGATGCAAACTTGCCAGAATCGGAAACGGTTTAGTAGCGTTCTCAATCAAGGGTTTCGGGTCCAGCTCCAGGTTAGTGTATATCCAGCATGGATAAGTCCTATTGATAAGGCTTATGAGCTTGCCAAATTCAGGATAGAGGAAAGGCTCTCCCCCAGCCAGGACCGCCGCACGATTTCTCCTGTTTAATCCCTCTGCCCATTCTTCGGCTGGGATCCATACCTTTTTTACGCTCCAGGCTATATGAGGAACCCCAGCACTACAGTAAGAACAGTTTGAAGTGCAATCCAAGGTCAAATAACAACGAACTATCCTATCAGCGTTTCTCTTATTTCTCTCGTAAAGTATCTTCATTGGGGAATATCAGGTCCGTATCTTTATAGTGATCTAGTCGTTTAGGGGTTAGGTCCCGATGTTTAAAGTCTGGTGTCCATTTCTGCCCATCTATCCAGGTACGCATGACGTTTGTTCCCTGGTTTAATGCACATTCCCCCTGGATATGAACAAGCCCCAAAACGTCATTCCATAATGGGGCTTTTTCATATCTCACTCTAATTCCATGTGCCTTGATCTGGCTATAAACAAAAAGCTCCGCACCGCCGCTTTTCATCTTTTCGTGCCAGATCTTCATAATCTTGTTTAACGCCCAAACATAACCAAACATCTGTGTCGTGCCGCATATTACAAGATCAAATTTTTTCAGGACCTTGTGCATGGATGGAATGTTCCTCCAGCGATAACATGCGTTATCGGCGGCAGTTTTATAGAAAAACTCCTTCCCCTGTTGCTCCAGGATTCTACCCCCGATCTGTAGCTGTTGAAGTTCCCCCCTGAAATGCCCTAAATACCCAGCTTTGTAGCCAGTATAAAATATCGCCTTTACAGGTGGCATGAATTGTTCAATAGGGACACCATCAATGTTTTCATCGTCATAGCCCAGGAGCATATAATGAGGGAACCCAGCCCAGGTAGCGAAAGCCTGATTCCAGAATTTTTGCTGTTTAGGATGAGAGGTAACGAGAACGCCTATATTATCCCAGCCTTTTCTATCTGTGCCTGTTGTGATCTCCGATTTTTTCATAGACAATCAAGCCCCTTTTATTCCTCGTTTCTCCTACCATTTTAAGAAATGGCTCATCATCTCGCATGATGATCTCAACCGCTTCTCTAACCCATCTTCCAGCATCATGCTGATCCCACCAATCGTGAAAGCCGATTCTGCCACCCATGCGTACATAAGGCATATAAAAATGGTAGTCAACAATAGCCCACCTTGTACGGTGATCCCCATCAATAAAGAGGAAATCCAAAGGGGTCATTTTATCTTTTATTGGCGGTTTACAAAGATTAATGATAGTTTCAATCGGAAGCCAGGGGCTTGTAGCAAAGTGCATCTGCACCCACTTTTGTAGCTTCAACCGTTCAATGTTGTGCCGCCATTTTTGTTTCGGGGCTGGCTCGATACATTGAACTAGCCCCCCTGTTTCCCTGGCAATAGAACCAAGGATCATAGTGGAGCATCCGTCCATCGAGCCGATCTCCAATATGTTCTTTGATTCTATCTCGCTTGCGGTCTTAAAAAGCAAATCGGCATCGTGTGTAGTTAATCTACCGCCACAATGCCGAAGTACATCTTCCGTAAAATCTAATTTTTGTTCCATAACACACTCCTTTCTTGCCTTTTAGGTTTATGGCTCCAGAAGGATCCAGGTTACTTAATCTCTATAACAGTAAGTGTAATATCTTCAAAGATAAGATTATCCGTCCCTGTCTTGTTTTGTACCCATACCTCTACCGTATCACCGTCCTCTAAAGAAACAATTCCCGATGCACTTGTCGATCCGACATCACCGCCACCGCCAGCTAATTGCCGATCCCAATGAAGGTTTGGTACGGAAGTTGCACCGTTATTTAGTTTTACTTCACATTCGTAGACATCCCCTGTCCCTGCCACTTCTGTCTTGACCGATGCACTTACCAGGACCAAATAAACCCCATCATGGTCAATCTCTATATGGTCATTAGTATGGTCTGGCGTAGTGCCGTTGGATTCTCCGTTTGTGTCAAATACAGTTACTTGATAATAGGTTAGGGTGTTTGTTATGGTTGTTACATTTGAATTGTCCTCAACATAGATCTCACCATACCGAAGCCCAACCACTCCCCCAGGCTTTATGAGAATATCGCCTTCTTTCGGCGTTCCAGGAAAAGAACTTTGCCGCCACACTCTGCTCGTCCCTACACCCTGGAGTAAATTAATCGTTTCGCTGGCGGTCCTCATCTTGGGGATTAACCGCCCGATGTATTCTTCTGCAAAGAACTTAACGATGTTCGCCCCTGGAGCATCAGGAATAGTCGTTACTTTATTTAGCGAGATGGATCCATCGTAGTTCATCCTGAAAACTTCTGTCCAGGATAGAGCTCCACCAGATTTAGGGGCATGTTGAACTGATATATACCCCTGGTTGGTAGTGCTGTCAACCATTTCTAATAAAAAACTATCCTCATTTGAATTATTGGAAGTCCATACAAGGGTAGTGGGATCTTGCTGTGCGTTTTGGCTGATTAATACCCTGGATCCACCACTATCTAGGACACTCTCGCTAATTCTCATAGGCTGGTACTCCAAAAGGCTGACCAGGGAAGTTCCAGGATACTTGATTCAGAGGTATTATCATCACCATCTGTTGTTATTACCTTGAATTTGTGCATCCCTGCTACTGGTAAAGCCCATCCGTTAAAGACAACTTTCTTGCCAGGAATTATCGTAGGTCCTTTGTGTCCTACAGATTGCCAAGATGATCCATTCCACCAATAAACCTCATAAGAAGCTACGCCTTCATACCAGGGTAAATCATCCCATTTAAGGGTATATCCCATCCAAAATTTAATCCCAAAAAAGAGAAAACCATGACAATTCCCTGTAAAATTCTGGATAACCGATGGACCTTCATCATCGGAGTTTATAAGTTCCTCCTTTATCTCGCTCCAACTTTCCCCAGCCATGTTTTCTGCACTTACAGAGTATTGTACTGCGGTGTCTTTCAATACCCAAAAAGGATAAACATACTTCGGGGTCCCTGTAGGATTATCATCATCAACATCTGTAACTCTTTCTTCTGGAAGTCGGGGGGTATAAAGCCAGGGTCCAAAATTAGCCCTTCCAGCTCCCTTCATCCTTATTTTCACCCTGTACCATACAGCTTCATCTACTGGATCCCAGGTAAATTTCATGGTAAAGAGCTTGAAAATTATGACCTGAACTGCGTTTTGAATAATATCGGTATTCTCTGGTGGATCTGGCTTGGTAAATGAGATCTTATCGTAACTATCGAGCATCGTAACCGTACTAGCCCTATCGTCTACATCAACGGCTCTCACCCAATAATGATAAAACTGTTCAGCTACAGGACCATCGAACCCCCAGGATTCAACGCTATCAATATAGTTTACAAAATTATCAGAGCTGGCGGCTGGACCTAGCGTAACCGTAGTGGGCTCGCTTGCAAATTGAGCAAGGGCGGTAGGAGATAGATCTCTCCAGGTTTCCCCATCATCACCAAACCCACCATTGTTCTTTCTACACTCCAGGGTATTGGTAGAAACTTTCCACCGCAATTCAAAATGATTCCAGGTAGTATTTACCACAGGATGCGAAGGGGAACACAACTGAAATTGCTCTAAACTACCGTTACTCATCCAATCTACATATACTCTTGCAGAAAAGTATTTTATATTAAGATAATTGTTAGCATCATAGTAAGCCCTGAATATATCGGTTATCCCAAATCCTAGACTTGTCGGATACCACCAAATACTCACATAGCCTTCACTACTACTGAAAATGCCATTGTTGACAAATGATAGATAATTAAGCGTAGATGCGAGCAGTTTCAAAGAGTAGGACCCTTCATATACCTGATCTGTCGTGATAGTTGCCCCACCGTTCAATGTTCCAACAAGCGTACCGCCGCTTATAATGGCTGTTCTTCTATCCTGGTCCGTAGCTCCACCATTATAATCCCCATCCCAATCAAAATTAGCTAAAGCAGTTGTAAGTTCTTCAACATCATCATCAACAAATCTCGTCCCTTCAAAATTGTTCATTTCATCGTAGACGGTAGCAGTATTGGCATTGATCTCGTCTTTATAGGTTTCTGCCTGGGCATCGCTACCCACTTTCCGATACACTTCATAACGCTCGATCTGTTCACTCATTATCGCTAACGGCGGTCTTTTCCATTGAACCCTGATAAACTCACCCTTTTCAAACCCTCTCCTGAAAAACCTTCTCGCCGCTACGAGCTGGATCTCTGCTGGCGGCTCATCATCATAGGGTATTTCCTTCTCAACTACCGTACTCCAATCTGAAACTAGAGCTACAGGGACATTTACTGCTTTTACTCTAAATTGATAGGTCTTACCAGCTATCAGATTTTGCATGATAGCTTCCTGGTTTACCAGATCTCCATCATGGTCTACCCACACAAGGGGTCCCCACATAACCCTCCCCTTCTGCTTTTTTTGCATCCAGTACCCTTCTGCTCCCCCCGAACATCTGAATTTAACAGTAACATCAGTAAGCCATTTCACGATTTCCTGATGCTCGTACTCAAAAAGAGCTGGGTATATTACTGGTACTTCTGGCTTCCCAAACTCCGCATTATCTGGAGTGGTGTTAGGACCGCTACCGCCAAGATAATGCACCGAAGGATTCCCCCCTTTGTCAAAAGCCCATACCCAATAGTAATAAACCACCTCTTTTTCTATATCGGGATCCGTCCCAAGAATATGATCTACACGCCTTGTCTTTCTTCCTGTATCTTCCAGCCAATAGGCGTTATCAGTTGAATTATCCGCTAACTCCCCTGCTGATGGTACATCGGTTGGTTTCCTAAATAACCTGTAGAAATCCATCCGTAAAGGCTCCATGATCGGGGTCCAGGTAATAACTATGGTCCTGTTCCAGAATACAGGACGAGCCACCACTTTAGCCCAGGGCTGGTCCCAATCCATACCATCAAAGCCAGAGGTCCTAATGTCAATCTCTGAAAACTCGCTCTTATTTAGCCCTGATATGGCTTGCACCTTGAAAGTATTTAAGGTCCCAGGCTTTAGCCAATGGAACCTTCTATAGCGATATACTGCCATTACGAAACATCTCCTTCTGTACCGTCTGCGGCGGTTTCTCTAAGGACTTTATAGAGTGTAGGATCATCGAGCTCCAGATCCTCATACACTACTTCAACGACACTTCTTTCAAATCCAAAAATATCAAAATGAGCTACTTCCCTCGTGCCGCCAGTAATATAGGGATCGTCCCATTTTAGGGGGAGCGTTCCATGATTAGGGCATACAGGGTAGCCGTCCACCAGGGTACACGACACTCCAGCCCCATCTTCGGGAGCCTGGGCATGTATGGGATAAACAATAACTGGAGCTGGTAAGTTGCCGCTACTCGATAGCCCAACGCTTTGAACTGAATCGGTAAAGGCTGAAAAGCTATTTCCTCTTCCTACCGATCTGGCTACAACATAGTAATTTCCCACCCTCTTGGTAAACATGCAAAAAGCCCCGATGCTAAAGAGCTTATTCTGCGGATAGTCTTTTATCCTCCACTCATCCCCCTCTACCCATGTAACCCCTTCTGCCTGGATCTGATACTTCGCTTTCCCTAGCTTATACCCTGAAATCCTCCCTGTACCCACTTCGTAATCGTCCCCTTCTTCAAAAATATCGTCTTGCAGGGATAGTTCCCCAGCCGATACAGAGAGAACCTCGGTCCAGTTAGCATCCTTGTTGTCTTTCATGTTGTGAGCGTACATACCAGCTACAATGTTTTTAGTGATGAAATCCCCATCAGCATCTTTTAATTTACCAGCTTCCGTATCATCACACTTACCCTTTGCTCTCCTGGTAAGATTCTCCAGGATAAGCCTTTTTTCCTTTAAAAGACCTACCCATAAAGGATTAAAAAGCCTATCATCCAGGACAAAGGAAAGATCATCGTCTGTGGGATGTTCGGTGTTAAGGTAGGAATCGGGACTACTTACCGTCCCTGTTCCTCGATGGATCCCTACTTGTTCATAGGGATCTGCCTGGGGGGTAATGTTAAGGCTGGTGTTATTGAAGTCGTTTTGAGATCCGTAAAACTCATAATTAACCAGTTTCCCGAAGTATCGAAGCCTTTGAAAAGGATCGACATGAGCGAATCCAAAAGTAATCGCTTCAAACACTTTCAAGTTTAAGGGAATGGGCAAAGTTGTGGGGAACGTATCATCCTCTTTTGCCACTTGCTCGATCTTATCATTTAACCGTTGTTCTACATCGGTTATCTTATCGTTTATTTCTACGCTAAGATCTTGTAAGTTCTTTTTAGATACTCGTTCTACCCCTGTTACTTTTCGTTCAAGAGTTTCTAGGATTCCTTCTATTTTCCCTTGATCGTATTCGGGGGGCAGTTTTTCACCTAGTGCCATTTCTCACCTCAACATAAGTTAGGTCTAAAGCCAAGATCCCCAGCTTCGATAAAGAAATTTCTGATAGCTACACGCTTCGATCCTGTAACTCGCATACCTACCAATGTTCCTTTCTCGCCGCCGATTGTGGGAGCCCTACCATTTGCCTGATACTGATAATATCCTGTCCCTTGAACTGTTATTGTTGTGTATGGATCTCCTGGCAGTTGATCCAGATAAGGAGTAATAATCATTTGCACCCTGTTAGCCGCACCGCTAACCAGATTTTTAGCGTGAGTGAGGATCCACCTGGGATATTTATAATTTACTGGTTGCTCGAAGTCATAGTCCAATGTTCTGAAAGCCCAGGAAATTTGACTTACCGTTGATGCCAGATCATCAGAAATATCAGTATTGCCGTTAAACAGCCTGTTGATATAACCATAATTTGAACCAGCATAAACCTCGCTGTTATCCGATCCAGCATTGAAGATGCTCACGCATTGTACGTTCCAATCAGGAATATAGAACCATGATTTAGTGGGGATATGCAAAGCGTATCCATGTTCATTTGTATTCCCTACGAAGCAGTAATAGTAATCATCGTGATAGAACCCTACAGCTTTTCTAAGGATAGATTTATCGTATCCCTTTATATCGTCCCAAATAAGCCTTCCAGTAAAGTGATCTATATTATTCGCATCTCCGAACTTATGCCCTTCATGGGAGAGCCAGCCATAGCCAAGCCCAGGAATTGCGGCTAGACTATCTCGTGCTATCAATCCGATTTCCTTTTCCCTGGGAATGTACTCGAAACTGTTAGGATCCACCGTATAGAAGCTCTTCTCTTTCCAACAATAGTAAAGCCCATAATGCCATTCAAACCCTGTTATCCTCTGACCATCTTCGGGGAGAACATCGAATACATCATCATCGGAACATTGATGAGGTCTGAACGGAAGGGAAAGCTGAACTCTTCCTGGTCGGTGTCTACCGTCCCTGTCGATAATATCAGCATACGCCATTCTATTCTGGACCTTGCTCATAACATTAGCTTTTGGTGGTTTGAAGAGCTCTTCCTCTATTGGCTCTCCCAATAGGTCCTCTGGCACTTGGTCCAGGTATTCAACTACTTGCCGATCAACTGTATCCAGGTAACGGTAAGCTCCACCTACATCTGGTCTGTAAAGCCGTTTTCTTTTGATCCTGGTGTCGGTAGGAACATAGAGATCGGTTAAAAGAACATCTACTCCTTTCGGGGAGATTGTATTGGAAGCATCGGAAATCGGACCTAGATAGCCCTGATCGTCCTCTAATCGCATTTTGTAAGCAACTTCCCCTCGGACGGCTCCCTTTTTCTTCATTATCCAATCATTAAATGATACCTGTGCCGATTTCTTGCTTGTTGCTTCTACCACTATCTGATGAGAAGCGATACATTGAAAACCTTTCCAGGGGGAATCTGATCTTTTGTGATGGACCATATCTCCACGTTTCCAGGATATAACCATCGAGATCCCCCCAGCCGCCCCTCCTGTTTTCGGCTCTGCCTGGATCCTGTCAAAACCATCATCCTTATACATGGTCCGAAGCCCCTCAATAACCTCTCTGTTTTCTACAGGGTATTTTGAAAGGGTTTTTCTTATACTTTTATCCCCTAAAAGCTGTAATCTTCTCAAAGACGATTGAACATCAAAAATGTATTCATAGTAATCATCCGTATCTGGTACAGGTTTCTGCCCAGCCCCACCAAAAAGGAACCCATCAAAAGAGAAAACGTCCCCATTGTTCCACGTTACACCCCAGGTACTACATTTATGCTTATCTGATGCTGACAAAGGAGCCCAGCCGATTATTCCCCAATCGCCAGAAGTTTCATTGTATATCCGCTTTCCTATCTTCCCCCTAAAATCAATGGAAGTATTTGTGGACACCAGGACCTTTCCACCATCGTAAACAGCTCCATTATGCGTACTGGTTTTTACTGATGAGCTCCAGGATGCTTTCTGATTCGTATAAAACCTGAATATAATCCTGTTTACCGCTTTCCAATCAGGAGAGCTCACCCATATACTCATCTCATCAGAGTCCGAAGCTGGGACTTCCACCCAATCAATACCGAAGGTATGTGTATCGCTGTATTCTTTCGGGTGAAAAAAGGCATCCAGGTTAAAATTGTAGTCCTTGTACTCGGTAAGATCTGTGTTCTGAATGAAAGACATGCTAAAGGATCCACCAGGATCAGCCGCAAGGGTCAAGCAGGGAGCAGAAAAATCACCGAATTTATACCGTCCATTAGAAGTGTCGGGGTAGAGAAAAGATCCCTGCCCTGTAGCTTTCCTGGTAAATGTAGCGTAGGCATGGAAGAAAAAGTCCGTAATGGCATCAACGATAGGATTATTACCGAATAAATGGTCAATCCCTTCCTCGATCAGCTTTGCCGCTATAATATCCAATGGCATAAACTTGTTTATGAGCTTTGATACTGCGGCTGGCTGGATCCTGATGTTGTCGATATAAGCATAAGGAAATCCCTGGACATTTACTCGAAGCTCCTTTACCTGACTCCAATCAAACCCCGACATTTCCAAAAACTGCTGGACGTTCAGGCTTCTAACCTGTATATCCGCAAAATTCATAGCAGAAAGAAAGACCCCTACAGCCGTTCTATTGGTTGTATCAACCAGCGTCATAGTTATTGAAATGTTCAGAGTTACCTCTGTTCCTGTACCGCAAACATCAAAAATAAACTCATCTGATCCGTTTATCGAAACACCGTCTGCGTAATCTTGCAAATTCTTGACAGCCGTTTGGAAGTTGTAAATAGCCGTTACGCCGTTAGCAATCCCTTTACACGATAACCCCTCTGTTGCCCTGGCGTAATCATCTACTGCATTAGTCCAGATCTCGGTAGCATCACAAGTAGCAACCTGGATCTTCAATTCCCCTGCGAGTGGGGGTGTCTTTTCTAACCTTATATTATCAATGGTTATTTTAGCTGGACCGACATTGGGGGAGTTAGCGTTCTGCTGGAGCTGTACTTTCACATATTTAATCGAGTCCCAATCATCGGCACTTCCAATGGGGACAAACCACCGTTTCCTGAACTTACAGAAGAATAGCCTATCTCCATGTGCATTATTAGCCCATTCCGCAAGCATGGTCCTCTGTTTCAGGTTATAGTGCTCGAACCCCTCATCAGAATATACCACGCACCTGAATCCCTTCGAGAAATCTCCGTTGTTATCAGGAGCCACACTACTAAACTCTACCACCACTTCATCAATGTCAATCTTCTCCCACCTGAATACATCGAAAGCGATATAATCATTTTCTGATGAGGGTGATCCGATACTGTAAGTATCAAACTGGCTCCAGGTGTTAAGGGTCCCCCCTGATAACGTAGTCCTTACATTATCCGCATCCACAAGCTCCAGAATGACCCCCTGGGACCCATCAGTATTGTTTTTGATCTGTTGCCCTACATGGGTTTCGTTAAAGGCTCCTGTGTCCTTTAGGGTGTTCCCTACGCTACCTGATTCGGCTGTCCCATTAGTAGGACCAAAGAACCATTCAAGATTCAAAACAGAAGGCAATACATAGATTGCTTCCATTGTTTTCCCTGCTTCGTGCTGTTCCAGGGTAATGCCATAATCCCCCTTCGTGTGCCGATCAAAGCCAGAATCCAGGTAGTATTGAAGATTTCTGGTTTCCCCATCGGTGAAGATGGTCCACTCCCCATCGTTAAGGGTAGGAGCGTTCCCTGTTTTTTGGACCGATGCCACCTCCAGGGTTTCACAATTACAGATTTCTTTTCTCTGATTCACCTCTGGTATGCCAGCATGGTGTACTTGATCGTCCCCCTTTTTGAGCATCAGGACAGGCTCGACATGATTACTGTAATAGGTCCTGTCCCTCACTTGCCTGAAAACGCCCCTCTCATCGTCCGTAAGGGTAACATCTGGCGGTAACGCCATATCTTCCCAGGCTGATCCACTCCATTTCTTTATCTTAGCGGCGATAGCGGCGTAGAACTCTTTTATCTCGGTCCCATCGTTGGCATCGAATCCCCAATATCTATGAAGGGCTAGAACTCTTTTGTTTTGCTCCAGGTAATCGGCGTGGAATCTTGTCATTCCTTCCCTGGTCCTAAGAGTCCCCTCGTCCACCATTAGATTTTCCAGCTCGTAGAGGATCCCATCTTGCTTCCGAACTGCGGAATCTCTTCTATCCAGCCCAAATTGACCTTCTATATTCTTTCGTAGGCTCATTTTGATAGTTCCTTCGATTTCTCATAAAGTTTTGAAAATTCTTCCACAAAGGCATCACTTTTCATTCCAGGCATGTAGGATCTCATGCTCTCCAGTTGCTCTCGTTTCTCTGGATTGGCTCTCACCCATTTGCTGAAATACACATACGCTTTTGCTTCTGCTGGCATACCCCGAAGGGATAGCCACCATCCCCTGTCTGGAATATCATCATACAAGGGATAATCCTCAAACATCTCTGTAAGCCGCTTCCTATCGCCTTCTGGCTGTTCTGCGATATAGGAATTGAGCAGTTTCGCCGTTTGTTCTGCTTCTGGCATTTTCTGTTTCTCTTGTGCATAATACTCTTCGGATAGATTCATAACCTTTCTTCTCTGTTCAAACCTTCTGCTATAAATCCTTCGTAAAGCATCGTTAGCTTCTCTTCTCTCAATATCGGGGGTTTCCCTGGTAAGCCTTACTAATTTTCTGATCCCAGGCTGTCTAGCTAAAATTTCCTCCAAAACCTTATCTCCTTCATTTCCTGGGAGTTTTCTCATCATCATTCTTGTCGCACCGCCCACTATAGAAGTAAACACATTTCCATAGGTAAAAAACTGTTCCAGGATATATTTCAACCGTTCTGGCGAAGTGTTTGTTACATCCCCGAACTCAACCAGAGCTGGATGGGTGTAGTCGGTATATTCTAACCTTGGCTCGATCCTTCCTACAGGATTGAACTTATCTCGCCAAATTTCCTTTTGAAGCCAAAAATCTTTGTTATTTGCGTAGCCATAGATAGCATCTATTGTCGGCGGTAGCATTTGAGTAGGAATAACAGGGATCATATCTTTAAACCCTTCTTGCAGATTGTTCCACATTACTGGCTCACCCATCATAGCTCTCATAGATTGCTCTGCTATCTGTGCAAAAAATCTCTGTCCCTGATCCTTGGCAACAATAAAATACCAGCCCCTTTTATTCCCCTTCGAGTCGGTTATCTTCCCAGGCATGGTTATACACCAGTACCTTATCTGATCGCTTTCGGATATGTTGTCAAGCGTTTCCTTGTTTATTAAGTAGTTGGCAAGATATAGACCAGTAGCGAGCATCATAAGCTGTGAGATCTTCCAGGTGGTTTTCTTCCAATCCTGATTAACCGCCCTGGCAATCCCCCTGGTCCCCTGGATCCCAGCGTTTAAATAGGGAACTCCTGTATCGAGCATCTTCGCCCAGGACCCACCCTGGTAGAAGTCGATATAGTTCCTGGCTACCCATACGGCTTCCTGGACCGCCCTTTCCCATTCAGGGCTACCCTCTTCCATTTTATCCACGCCAGCCTTCCACATTTCCATCTGCATTAGAGCCAAACGGTTTAAGATTTCTGACGATTCGCCCAGGTAGGAGCCTATTTTCTCAAATTTCTCCAGGGTCTTTGAATACTTTGTCGGAGTGAAATGACCCTGTTTTGTGAGGAAATTCATGCCGCCGCCGTATTTTATATATAGTTCATAGAGTCCTGTTTTAGCGAGAGCATCTTTGTAAACCGCCTTAATAGCCTTTCCGTACTGTGCCATAGCATAGGGAAGGAAGCTGGAGAAAGTATCGGTAACTACCCATAAGTGAGCCGCATCCCTGGCTAGATTGGTAATGAAAAACTCTGGAGCGAACATACCAGTTGCCATAGGTCTAAGAAGATTAGCTCCTGACAGCCAGCCAATCCAGTTAGCTACGCCCTGATCTATAGAAGGATCTCGCATCACCCACTCTCTTGCCCATTCATCAGGCATAAACATCCTTCTTCTCTGACCGTCTATCATTACATCAATTTCTTCGTGTCTGGCTGGGGTTTTCTCGAAGTTCGGAACACCCTTCGGCGTGTAGCTCTGAATGACCGCTTTTCTCACAAGTCCATTTTCAGGAACTTGCTCTGCGAGCTCCCATAGTGCCAAATTAGCATCATTTTTGGCTATCCTGTTCTCGGTCCTGGCTATGACCTGATAGAGTAACAACCTTGAATCGAGCTCCAGGGTTTCATAACTGCCGCTTTCCAGTTTCTTAATTCCGCTACTAGAAACGGTAATGGTCTTTCCACCGCCGAAGGTGTAGGACTTATCGGGATCTATGTGCTGGATAAAGAATCGGGGAGCATATTCACCGATCTCCACCATAGCATCGTAGCTGGCTTCTGAAATCAATCCTTTATCATAGAGCTTTTTAAGCATCCTGTTCATTTCATCAAACCAGAGATTAGATCTCTCTATAAGTTCCCGATAGAAGTCCTCTGATATATCCATATCAAGGGGTTTTCCATCTGGTGTCTTTGCGTTCTTAAAAGCGTGTTTAAAGTTCTCGTAGTCAAGATAATCAGCGTGATGGTCCCCTGTGTATCCTTCGGGATGCTTCATACCTTCTTTGTAGTTATCAATCGTTACGATCCTTCGGGAATTGATAACCATATTTAGGATCTCTTCATTTTGCCTGGAAAGCTCTTTGCCCCACTCGCCTTTTCCGTAGATCCTATCTGTCGCTTCCTCAAACTGCCTTTGAGCCCAGGGAGTAGCCCCAGCCGATAGATCGTGTCTTATAACTGCTACTTTCCCAGGTTCACCAGCCTTCAACATTCTCGGTTTTATATTGCCGCTTACATCAACTACCCCACGTTTTAAGGTCCTGTAGAGTCTAGGATAATTTGTTTTCTTTAACGACTTTAATCTTTCTGCTGACCGCAAGTGCATTTCCAAAACATTAACGGCGTTTTCCCTCGGCGTTCCTAGTTTCTGCTGTTTGTTCTGCATGAATCTTTTCACCTTTAAGATCTGTGTGATCTGTTTAGGTGTATAGCCCAGGCTCTTTAAATACTTTCTACCGAATCTGATCCCTCGCTGTCTAGCATCGTGCATCATCTTTGCCACTTGCTCTTCTGCCCTTGCCAGGGCTTCCGCTTGTTCTGGCGTTAGGTCCTCACCGTAGGGGGCTTGTTCCTCAAAAAGCCTTCTTGCTGTCTTTTGCTCGTGGATCCACTTTCTAGTATCATCAAATCTCTGCGGTTCGCTTCTTCTTACGCTTTCAAATCTTTCCCCTGGCGATACGTCCTCTCCCCTGTCATATAGTATTTCTGTAAGAACATCTCCTACTGGAGCATTACCCAGGTTCCTAACCTCTTTAGACCCTGTAACGAGAATAGCTGACGTAGCATCGTGGGCTTTCGTGTAATCCCTTATTATTTCCTTCCAGTTCGGTTTCATCAGGAAAGTATAGTCGCTGACAGAAGCCCATCCCTGCACCTGATTCTGTGAATCTATGAAAGCCACTACCGTTCTGTTTTTCTTCATTAAATCCTTGGCAAATCCAGCTACAACATCAGGACCAATTAGAGCAGGGGATTTCTTCTTGCTCACCATCCACATTCCAGCCCCCCTCTTTAGCTGAAACGGTTTTTGGTCCTGTTCTACATTGTAGGAAAAATTCGGAAATACCCCTGGGGATCTCTTAACATTTATTTTTGTTAGATAGGCAAAAGTACCATGATCTATAACGACATACTCCCCCATCTTCCCCTTTAGATGCAATTTCATATAGGATCCCATTTGCTTATCTGATTCACTCATCCAGGATGTTCCCGAAGGATGGTTGTGAAGAAAATGAACTTTATTAGCTCCAAGACGTTTCATTCTTCTCTTGGTTTCCTGGATGTTCCGTAAAGTGTCTTTAAACCTTACATAATTAACTGCACCAGAAGTAACCGCCGTATGAGCTAAGACCTTTCCTTCTTTATCGGTGTATATTTCGTGCATTATTTCCATTTTGGGGTTTCTGTATATCTGGAACAGTTCAGCAATTTCCCTTGCTTCGTCCCCCTTGGTAAGTCTATACCCTCTCAAATCAACGCTTTTGTTTTTCCTAAGAGTATCCGCTAGGCTACCCTTATAAGCCTTAACGCTTTCAGTTAGTCCTCTAATTCCTGTTTCTTTCTCGAAGAGATCTAACTGTTTCGCCATATTCTCTATGACTCTAGCTTGCCTTTTTTCACCACCGAAGGCTGTTTTTGCATCTTCTTTCAGTAAGCTATAATTGGAAAGAGGTTCTTCAAGCCTACCTTCTTCTTGCTTAATTTCTTCTAATTTTGCTTCTACGGCTCTTCTAAAATTCTCATCCCCTGCTTTTGCAAGATTGTTGTTCGCCTGTTTGACCGCTTCTGCCTTACTGTAAATACCTCTTCCAGTTATGGCTAAACCTGTCGATTGTTCGATAACATGCCACGTTTCAGATTCAGCATCCTTATAAGCAAAGAAGTCATACCCTTCTTTCAGCTCTACTTTCTCCCCTCTAACTGCTTTCCAAACCATTTCACCGCTTGGCTCTTGCAATCTGGTCCTGAAAATCCCCCTCTCTGGATCATAGGCAAGTTCTTCTTCTCCCTCTAGCTTTTCCTCTCCTATCTGCCTTTTCCTCTCCAGGATCCCCTCTGTATCTCCTACTTCCTCATCCCCTGGCTCCAGCTCTTCCAAGAGCTCGTCCATCTTCTTCTCTTTTTCTCTAAGCTCCTGTTCGTGCTTAAAAGGCTCTTCCAGGCTCTTTTGGGCGGCTTCTACTTCCTCTTCGATGATCTTTATCCTGTCCTTGCCGTTTTGGATGTAAGTATCAATTCGGTTAGCTTCGTTCTCAATCCTGGTCATAATGCCCGAAGGATCTGCTTTCTCTACATCCTCATCTATCATCCAGGGGAGCCCGACTTCATAGGTAGTGGCATCCCCCTTCAAGAACAATCGGGGGGCTAGTTTTTTAAACTTCTTTAATCGAAGCTCGAATCCCCTGTATTTCCCAGCCAGGACCGAATCTTCATCGGGTTTTATAGGTTTCTGTTCCTGGTAGAATTTTATAAATGCTTCGCCACCTTCTACTCGATCTGCAAATCTCTGTTCTCCTACCATTATTTCAAACTGCTTAACCCCATCAACTTCCACCAGGGGATTCTTTTCACGAAGGGCAATATCTTTCTCCATCATATCAATTTCGGTCTGATACCCTTCTATCTTGTGCGGTCCCCTCGCTATGGTGTCCTCGGCTCCCCAGCGTTTTCTCTGCCATGCTTTGTGCAGATTCCTAAGTTCGTTTACCCTCATTTCTGTTTCAATCCGTTCTCTCACAATCGGATCACCAGAAGCAATCGCTTTCATTTCAGCGAATGATAGGGCTCTACCATCAATATCTTCAACCGTTCTGCTAATATCCCCTCTTTTAACCTGACCTAGAAATCCCTGTTTATTCTCCAGGGTTTGCCACATATAAGCATCAAAAGTGCCAGTAGTGGCATATCTGAATATCTCAACTTCATCGTTTTCATTCCCTTGCCGAAGGATCCTTCCTTCTCTCTGTTCAATGAGAGCTGGGGTCCAGGGTGGATCCATGTGATGAAGGGCTATGAGTTTCTTCTGTACGTTCATTCCTGTTCCCATTTTTTCAGAAGAGCCGAACAGAATCCTTATCTTTCCATCAACAACATCATCGAAAAGGCTTTGTTTCTGTGCTTCTGTTGTAGCATCATGGATAAACGCTATCTCATTTTTCGGGATGCCCAGCCGAACAAGTTTACTTTTCATATCGGCGTAGACATTAAAGCCCTTAGTGTTTGGCGTTCCTAGATCAGAGAAAACAAGCTGGGTGCTTTTATTTCCCTCGGTTTTTTTCCAGATCTCGTAGATCTTATCAACCGCCTTATTAAGTTTACTGTCTGGATAATCCTCTGCTGTAGGATCCACAAGCCGCATATCCACCGCCGCTTTTCTTCCATCGGTGGTGATCTTCAACATATTATCATCCCTGGGATCCACGCCGCCGCTTCTTACATCCTCGGCTCTTTTTACCAGCTCATCTACAAACTCTTTTTGAGCGTCCGATGATTCCACCGCTACGGCTTCCTGGGCTCCCCCTTTAATTTGCGGTCTAGGGAGTTTTAGCATTTCCTGTGTCTGAATATCGGAAACTTCTCGGTAGACTTGCATCAATTCAGGCATATTGACAAAACGCCTAAATCTCGTGTTCATCCTGAATCCCTGTCCTGTAGGCTCTACTTCCAGGGATGTAACGTCTTGACCGAATTGGTTAGCCCACGCATCGAAATGTTTAACCCCCATCTGTTCCAGGGCTTCGGGATAGAGGTATCTCAAAACAGAGTACATCTCTACCATGCTGTTAGTAACTGGCGTAGCGGTTGTAAACACAATGCCCCTGCCACCATTCAGCTTGTTAATGTACCTGGATTTCATGTAAAGGTCATTCGCTCGTTTGCTCCCTTGTGGATTCCCCAATCCTGAAACTCTGGATCTTGTGCTCATATATTGAAGGTTCTTATACTTTTGGGCTTCATCAACCAAAAGCATATCAACCCCAAGCTCTTCAAAGGTAACTCCTGTATCTTTCGGGGAGTCCATTAATTCTTTTAACTGTGCCATTAACCGTAACTTAGCTTTCTCGATCTGCTTAACGGTGGGATCTGATTTTCTAAGTCCCTGTTCTTTGGCATCTGACAGGGCAAACTCCACTTCGGCAAGCTGTTCCTCTATGTAATCTCTTTGTGCCTTTTTCGACATAGACAGCTTTTCAGCTTGTTCATGGGAGAGGACAATAATATCCCAATCACCTGTAGTTATTTGAGCCTGGATCTTTCTTCTGTTTTGTGGGGTGAAGTCTTTTTGTGTCGGGACGAGTGCTCTAGCGGCTGGGTAGAGTTCGTATATACTTTTCTGGAAATCGGGTACTTGATGCTTGAAAGCGGTAATCATCGGCTTTTTAACGAGCCCCAGCCGTTTGGATTCCATAGCCGCCGCTATGATGGTGTAAGTCTTTCCAGCCCCTACTTCATGTTCGAGCAGGGTATTTCTTTTACTGGTAATAATCCTCCAGGCTCCATCCTTCTGGTGCTTTCTCATAACAATCCCTGGGTTACTTCCAGGGAGAGTTAAATGCGATCCATCAAAACTTGTTCGGGGTCGGATCCTGTTCATTTCCTCGTTATACTTAGCTGACAATCGGGATCTTCTTTCCTGGTCCTTTAATACCCACTCTTTGAAAAGGTCCTGGAGCTCTTGTATGATTCGCATGTTTTCTGCGGTTGCTACCTGATCGGTCCCTATAACTTTACCATCATCGTCCCTGATCTTTATAACCACATTCCTGGAATTAAAAGCGGCATCCAGGAGTTTTAAGGTGGTTCTTTCTTTTGTTGCGTATTTAAGCCTACTTTGTTCGGATTGCGGATACTGTGTGCTTGACCACGTTCCACTCCTTCCTCTTCTCGCCCTGACTATCCACCCACCAGTAGGGACGTAATCAACCTTCACCTCTGCCGCCTGACTTTCTAAAATCTCCATTATGAAGTTTTTATAATCCTGTTCAGGGATCCAGGTTACACCTAACCTTGTTGTTATTTCCTCTGCTGGAACATCTGGCGGCTGATTTTTCTCCAGGGCTTCCACATTGGTAATATAGTCCTCATCGTATTTAGCGGCTTCCCTGGCGGCTTCCAGCTTGGACTTTACATCCCCTGTAAGGTATTCATCTGCAATCTCCCAGGTTTCACCATCGGGATTCTTGTATATCTGCCCTTTAAGCTCTGCCTGGAGTGTTTCAGGGTTTTTTCCTGTGAGTTCCGTCATTCTTTCAAAATCTACTCTTCCCTTCTCATTAAGGGAGATCAAGAGGGCTTCACCAGCCGTATCCGCTTTCTCTGGTCTGGTGTACTTCTGAATGGTCCTTTCCGTAAAAAAAGGCGTTTTAAACGCCTTTCCAGTTTTAGGATCGTATTTTTCTATGGCTAGTAATATGGGTACATCGGGATCACCTTGAAGTAAGGGGTAATTTGCTTTGCTGTTGACATACCCATGTTTCTTTACGAAATCATCATAGAGCCTGTTTAGCTCTTTTTGTGCTCTCTCGAAGCTGTCCCCTGGTCGCCTTTCTCCTTCCTCGGTTTGTAACTGTACTCTTATAAGATCCCTAACCGCATCTTTGACAGCGATAAGCCGTTTGGCTCTGACGATATTCCCTGCTGGGAAATCAACCTTCACCATATTATCGCCTTCTCTCTGGTAAATCTTGCCGCCCTCTACCTTGTAACCGCCTTCTTTTACATCACCCTTCACTCCAATAATATCATCGGGACTTGGCTCGGCTGGCGGTTTTGCAAATCCTTCAACATACACATTAGTAGGGAGTTTAGAGATAAGATTCCCAAGGATCTCCTTTCCATAGGTTCTTTGTTCCTCTTTTAAGATTCCTTCTACTGTATAAGTGCTATCAGCATACATACTACCAGTAAGGCTCTCGGTCCCCAGGATCATACCAGGATTATTATGGTAGTATTCATTTGTTTGGACGTTTCCTTGCTTCTCGTCTTTTTTAAGTTTTGTTTCTTTTGTTTTTATGAAGTCCTCGCCCTTAAATACTTCACCTGGAACTTTCTTTCTAAGAATGAGAATATCGGTTACTACCTCGGTATTGGCAATCCCCTTAAAAGCAGAAGAGGGCAATCTAAAAGCCGCTACAAGATCTGCCTTATCAGCGATCATTTTTCTAACTTTAGTGTCTTGCTTATCCAGGGTATAACGGCTGGTAATTAATGCGGCAATCCCCCCTGGTTTTATCTTATCCAGGGTTTTGATGAAGAAGTAATCGTGAATGGGGACTTTAAGCCCTTTGTATTCTGGATCGTAGACCTTGTAATCCCCGAAGGGAACATTCCCAACTGCAACATCGTAGAAGTTGTTTGGAAGTCTTACATCCTCGTATCCTGATACCCTAATATCATGCCCCTGGTAGAGCTGTTGAGCTATTCTACCAGTAATGGGATCCAGCTCGATACCAGTAAACTTTGACCTACCCATCAATTCAGGGGGCATCATTCCTATAAAATGCCCTATCCCTGCTGACGGTTCCAGGACTTTCCCTCCCTTAAACCCGATCTGTTTAAGGGCATCATAGATAATGTCGATTACTTTAGGTGAAGTGTAGTGAGCGTTTGGAGTGCTTCTTCGTGCGGCATCATACTCTTCTTCGGTTAAGAGCTCTTCTAGTTCTTTCCCTCTTTGGACCCAATTAGCCTGACCCCATCGGTCAAAGACTTTAGGCAATCCACCCCAGCCAACATACCGAACTAAAACCTTCTGCTGATCTGGAGTAGCTTTTTTGCCCGATGCTTCAAGCTCTTTTAGAAGTTTGATCGCTTCTATATTACGATCATACCTCTCTACTTCGGTTCCTACGTTAGTGATGGATTCTTTTTCGGTGGGACTTGTTATGGAGTAGTTGTTTCCTGGTCTAAGTTGAGGGGCTCCCCTAGTTTTGGCTGGTCCTTTTCGCTTGGTGGGTAATACTGCTCCCTTACCACCTCTCTCACTTGGTCGGGGTTCAGCCCCTTCTTCCACAGGCTTTCCCCCAGCTCTGCCGCCTTCTCCTGTAGGTTCTGGAAGAACGCCTTCTCCTTCCCCCTCGCCTTCAACTGCTTCACCAGTTTCGGGCGGTTTTCCTCCCAATGCTTCTGTATCTCTCTGCCCAATGGATTCAGCATCTTTCGGCTCCTTTACACCTTCTTTTATATCAGATTTTGGTCCTTTTGTCAACCGATTATATATCATTTGAGCTACTTCGTACTGCTCTGGTAAAAATGCCAATTCAGGAAATTCACCCATTTTTTCCTTGTACTCTTTATAGGCATTTTCATTCTCGTGCAAATAGCGTTTAATCTTCTCCAATGCCAGGGGAGCGTTTTGCTGGTCGGGGTATCGAATAAGGGATACTAGGTCCTCGCTGGGATAGGTAGGTCTTTTTTCCTTCTTTAACCACTCAATAAGATCCTCATCATTCATTTTAAGCGGTTCGGCTGTTTTCTCCCTGGGGGTCTGCCGTTTAATCATCTGCTCTTTTTCAGAGTCGAACATCTTTAATGCGGCGGCTTTGTCCTTAAACTTCGTAACGGTTCCCAGCCCTTCCCCAGCATCGAGATCAGATATAGTTACGCCGTACTGACCATCTTTTAACTTCCTTACGGCTAGTTGGATATTATTCTCATCGGTGAACTGGACCACAATGGGATTCTCTGTATCCCTTTTCTCCTTTTCGAGCTCTTCAACCGTCTTGTATTCATCCCTTCTTCCTTCTACAAAGGTTTCACCTGTAGGGAGTATTGTTACTGGCTCGGTTACTTTAAAGTTGTCCTCGTAGTAGGATCTTACCCCTTTCTCATCCTCATAGAGCTGTTTGCCTTCTGCGTTCTTTCCTATGGGATCATCGCCTGTAATCGCCGCTTTAAAGTCCTTGCCCTCTAAAAACTCTTCTATGGGAGATTCAGGGTCCAGCTCTTTGTAGGCTTTAATAACCCCTTCTTTTCCTCCCCAGGCTTCCATGAGTTCAGGATGGTCCTTAAAGTCCTTTGGAGCTGGGAGAGCCCCACGCTCATAATCTCGCCTGAATTGTCTAAGAAGGTTCTTTTTCTCTGATCCCTTGGCTATTTCCTCTAGTCGATTGATAATGTCCTGGTCCACCCTCTCTTTGACCCTATCAATCGCTTCTGACATTTTAACCAGATCTTCGTCCGTAACCTTCTCGGCAAAGCGTTCTTTATCCTTCCCTCTAATATCCTTACGAAATTCAAGGACTTTTTTTATAAGATCTTGTCTTTCCCCTTCGGTAAACGGAGCTTCGGCTAGATCGTCTTGTGTTTCCTCTAGCCTTTTGTCGATCAGCTTTTCCAGCTCGTTCCTGGAGTTTTCGTCCCACCCAGCATCCACTATTTCGGTGAAGATCCCTGCAAGTTCAGATCTTTTAGCTTTAGCTATCCGATCTTTAAGCCCCTCAAACTCTGCTTGAAGCCCACTTACTTCTTCTTTTATCCTCTGCCGTTGCTCTTCGGTCAATGGGGGGACCTCTGTAATCCCCTGGGCTCGATCTGCTATCTCGTTGTATTTTACTTGTAGTGCTGTTTTTTTCTCCTTTTTTTGCTGGGGGGATAGGGATTCATCCGCATCCACCCTGTCCATAGCACTATTAAGCCGATCAGATAGAGATCCTGTTCCTGACAACAAATCTTTTTCAATCGGATCCTCTGGCTTTAAAAGATCTTCTATCGGTGTTTCCCCCAGGGTTTCCTTCCTGGCGGCTTTTTCCTCTTCGGTCAATTCGGGTAGGTACTCTCTAACCCTTTTGATTTCCGCTTGCAATCCTTCAAAGGTGAGATCCTTTAGTGGCAATCCAAGATCACCTCCAGATTCAGGATCGTGGAAACTAACGGTAGGACCTTCTGGCGTAGGATAAAATGATCTAAACTCCACTCCAGCGAGCCTACCCATTTCTTTAAAAGGGGCTTCATCCAGGGCTTCTACTTCTGCTATGGCTCTTTGTGCTATCTCTTCATCGGTTAATTCTGGCTCTGGTTCCTTTGGGGGTTCCGTAACGATAGGCTCTTTTTTCTTCCCTTTGGGCTTCTTCTCGAACTTAGCTCGCTCTTCTGGAGTTAGCTTCTCAAATAACTCCTTCTCTTTGGTTTCGAGCTGTTCAAGCAAAGGAGCCCTTTTCTCTTCGGGTAATTCTTCTATTTGTTTGGTAAGTCGGGTTTTGGTCCTTCTTAGTCTGCCATAGGTGTCTATTTTGCCAATCTTGCCACTTAAACGGACCTCTGGCGGCTTTTCTCCCAGGGTCCCTAGATCTTCTTCAAGAGTTGGCTTTACTTCCTCTGTGGGGGCTTCTGGCGGCTTAGAGGGGGGTTGAGTGGGGGGTTTCTCGCCTTTCTTTCCCTTGCCAGGGGGTAGGGCTCTTCGGGGGATTTTCGCTTCTATTTTCCCCCCTGCTGTGGTTGAAATCTCCCTGCTGAAAGGTTTAATCCCGAACAGGCTCTTAATTTTGCCCCAATACGGTTTATCGGCTATTTTTACTATCTTTTCAGCCGTTATCTCGACTTCAAGACCTTTATCTATAGCTTCCTGGACCTCTTTTCGGGAGAGTCCTTTTCTTCCCATAAGGTCCTTAATGACCGCTTCTGCCTGGGGATTTACTTCTTGATCTTTCGCTCTTCTGAATACAGCATCTACTTCCGATGGTCGGAAAGTGTATTTCCTGGGGATTCCGTACTCGGTAACTACCTCTTTAGTGAATCGCTCAAAGAGCTTTTGTGTGCCACTCCTGATCTTTGCGGTAGTTCCCTGGCTCATCCGAAGGGCTTGAATTTTGGCAATAAAGCTAAGAAGATCTAAACTCTCCCTGGCAAACTCATTCGCTTCCTCTGGCAGTAATTCGGAAAAGTTTCTCCCTGCCAGGGCTTTGTAGTCCTCTCCCTGGGTTTTCTGGACGATGTAACTCTCCGCTTCATCTAACGCCATGAAAGCACCCACGCCCAGGACAACGGAAGGAATTGTAAGAGGATTAGCTATAATGCCAGCCGCAATCGGGACCAGCATGAACTTCATAGCCATTTCCTCGGCGAGCCCTGGTATTGTTTCGGGACCGCCTTTTAATCCCAATCCTTCTATAATCCTATCATAATCCTTCCTGGCTCGCTCGATAGGTATATCATACGCCTTCGCTATACCAATAATGTTTTGGGCTCTTGCGGCTTCCTCATCGGGCTTCCTGGTTAAAACCTTTTTCCCCTGCTTTATACCTTCCTCGACAATTAGACCTAATCCACCAGGAAGAATTTGTTCTGGCGGTAGTTCCCCCAGCTCCTTGATGCGGTTAATAACGCCATTCTCTTCCTCTCGCTCTGCTTGCCGTAGCTCTGCCCCTGGTAAATCGGGGTTAAAATCATCAGCCGTAAGCCCTGTGATTGTGTCCACTCCATCCACGAATCGGTTAGGATGATCGGGATCCTTGAAAGCTGATGCCCAATGTCCTGTTTCATCAGGTTCCACGCCATTGAGATACGCTCCCCGATAATCGTACTTATGCTCAAAAGCATCGGGATCTGGATCGAGCCCCCATTTTTTCGCATGTTTCTTGTACCATTCCTGGAAACGAATCTCGTCCTCTGGTTCGAGCTGATGCCTTGTTCTGATAGGACCTTGCCCTGGGTCGGCTTCTGTAATGGCATCTGGACGTATTATGCTGTATGGTTCTATGGGTTCTGGCGGTGGTTGTTCTGCTCCGCTAATGGCATCCGCACCTGATAAATCAGCTTCGGATAGTGGTTGGAAACCTTGTGGGGACCCCATGAAGTCATAGATTTCCTGTTCATCATAACCTTCATCTAGGGCTTCTTTTACTCTGTCCTGGATCCAATTAAATACTTCATCTTCTGAAAATCCTTCTTCCCTGGCATTTGCTATCCTATCGGCATAATAAGGATATTGCTCTTCTAACCGTAGGGGCATCTTTAAACCCTCCTACTGTGCGTTCATAATTTGATTCAGCCTATCAGCCCTGCTCCTGGATGTACCACCTTTCCCTCTCCTAGACCCTTTACCGCCCATTTTGCCGATAAGATCATTTTGTTTCTGAACGTACTGCTCTGCCATCCTATCAACCATCTGGTTTATCTCTTCCTCTGTCGGTTTTGGAATTTTACCTTTTGTGTAGGAAGATACAAGATTTTCAGCATAACTCAAAGCATCTTCGGCTCGTGCTTCTGGTGTCATAGAGGACCAGAATTTATCCAGGATTAGGAAATCGGCATCATCTAAATCCTCTAAGGTTTTCCTACCTGTATAGAGATCGTCTTTTAATTTCTCTTTGGCGGTCTGTTTCCTACCACCTACGGTCCCAGCTTTTTTCTTTGCCCTCTCTTTTTCGTGAATAAGCTCAATTCTTTGGGCATAACTCAAAGAAGGGTTCCATAATCCTTGATTGAACAATTCCTTTTTTTCCTGGACGTTGAGATCCGATTGGTATTTTTTCCCGATAAGCCCCCGAAGAAAACGCATTTCTTCTTTACTGGCGGCTGTTGCGGCTTCTCGTTGGGATTTTTCTACATCACGCTCGTATTGAGTGGATAACTTGCCGCCTTCTGGTATCTCAAACTGTTCGGGCTGTAATCCCATTTCAGTATCAATCCCAACCAATCGCCCTAAACCGCCCAGGGCTCTTTCGCCTAAAGTGGGATCATCTGGCTGTATTGGTCCAAGGATCTCATCTTCCAGCTCTGGCGGTACAGATCCAAGCATTTCAGAGATCTTCATAGCCTGTTCCTGGGCTTGGAGCCTTTCCGCTTTTCTGCGTTCCTTGCCAGATCGGTAAGCATCCATAAACTCCCCGAAGTAATCTCGGTCCATATCGGTGTACTGCGATCCCACCTCATTAACGCCCCCTGGCGGTCTGATAATGTTGTACTGATAGGGGGATGATCCTCTACCGCCCCCTAATCCACCATATTGAGTTGGCATAATTAACCTCCTGTAGCTCCACCGCCGAACATACCAATTAGCCCCTGTAATCCCTGGGCTCCCCCTGTTTGTTTTTTCTTAGTTACAAGCTGTGAATCTGTCTGTGTTGAAGCCGTAGGGGGACCGCCGCTTGTTGCTGGAGCCTGATCTCCCCCTGTTCCTCCACCAGTACCCCCGAATGAAGTGGAAGCACCAGCCGCACCAGCATCAGCTTCACCCATAGCTTCCCCAGGTTTGCCGCCCATTTCCGCACCCATCTTTGCACCAGCCGCACCGCCGTAGATACCACCTACGATACCACCAGCGATCTTTCCCCCCATTTTCACATAGGGAGCCGCTTTGCCCATGAAACCCTTTTTTGTTCTCGTTTGAGTGTAAGGCTGGTTTTCCCTAAGTAACGTGCCAAGTAACGGTGTAGCTCCCGATCTTCGGTTTATCTCGGCTTCTGTGTTAGATTTTATTAGTGATCCTAACGCCCCTTCTCCCTGTCGGACAGCTCTTTCATATACTCCTGGAGCTTCTACCCCAGCTTCGCCAAGAGCTCTCCGATCAATAGCTCTCTCGATGTCAACATCTTGAAGAGCCGATTGCCTTCTTCTCTGTGCCTGTAATTTCTCGGCATCAGATTCCTTTCCAGTTAATCGTCTAATAGATTCTTTGATTAGCTGGGCATTGGCGAACTTCCTCTCTTCGGGGATAACCCTTTTTGTCCTGGTCTTAGAGAACATGCCCATATTCTATTTCCCCCCTGCTGGCATAGACATACCGCCGCCTTTTCCACCACCGAACATTGAAGAGAACATACCCATCAGATTACTTAACCCACCACCGTTTTTCTTCTTCTTCAAAAGGGAAGAGTCGGTATTGACAGAGGACATAGGGGGACCGCCGCTTGTGCCAGTAGGAGCCTTATCAGGGTTGACAGAGGACATGGGGGGACCGCCACTTGTACCGCCGCCGCTAGGAACTGCACCGCCTGTACCGCCGAATTGACCGCTTTTGGTCTGGAAGTCCTTCTCCGCATCTTCGCCAGCTTGTTTAGACATATCGCCATAAGAGCCGCCCACACTCCCTGCTAATTTTAAATAAGGAGCCGCTTTCTCCATGAATCCAGTTTTCTTCCTGGTTTTGGTGTATGGCTGGTTTTCTGCCAGGAGAGTATTATAGATAGGAATTGCACCCTGCCTTTTCTGAATATCAAAGGCGGTTTGAGCCCCGATCAGAGAAGCCAATCCACCAGCCCCAGCCCTGGATGCCCTGGAATAAGCCCCAGGTCCTTCAATCCCTCTCTCTCCCAGGGTTCTAAAAAGCCCACTTCTCTGGTTCGCAAAATCACCTAATGCCTGGGATCTCCTTAATTGTCTTTGAAGCTGATCTCCCCTGGATTCAATGCCAGAAGATCTATTAATAGCTTCCCTCATCAACATGGCATTTGCGAATTTCCTTTCAGGGGGGACAATCCGCTTAGTTCTGGTTTTGCTGAATAAGCCCATTAGTTTCTCCTATGCAGTAAAGTGATCCGATTCTATATTGTAGAACACTTTCATTTCTGCAATCTTATCCTTTATCTGCTGTCCAAGGCTCTGGATCCTGGTTGCGTGAGCTGGTTCCTTATCGAGCCAATCATAGAGCTGGAGCAACAAAGCCATATCTGCGATCACTTGCCGATCCCAGGAAGGAACTGCTGGGGTATCTCCTGGATCAACCCCTGTAAAGTCAAGAGGATCTTTCTCTTCCGCATAGATATACTCAATGGTAACTGACTCTTTTAGCCAGGGTTTAAACCTGACCTTCTTATGCTGAATGAGCGATACATCAATAATCATCTGACCGTAGCTTTCTGGATCTGTCTGCTGGTGCATGGCAATAGCCCCTTTAAACTCTATCGGGAGCTGGCTATTCCTACTTTTCATGGACCAGGGACGTAGGCAATCCGAAGCCAGATCGTACTCATCCTGGAAGATAGTACAATCTCCAGCCGACACACTATCCTCTTTCCAGGTGGCATCAAGGGTAAGGGTAGTGCCAGAATGGGTGATTATACGGTAGGGGATCTGATTGGCATCTAACCATATCTTTCTCCCCGAAAAATCAGTTGCCGCCGAATCGGTTGTGATCGTGGCTGTTGCGGATCCTTCCGTTGCAGTAAGCGAGTCCGATTCATCAGCCAGGGTATTAATAATTCCTGGGGGATGCTTCAAAGCGAAGGTCCAGGGAGCTTGCTGTAGCAGATCGAAATAAGCTCGATTGACAAAACGCTTCATCTTATCAGTTACTACAGATTCGTGGATCCCAGCTCGTTGAAAAGCATCCTCGGCAATATCTTTCCCAAACGTATAATTTTCAGCCATTAGTTTAGATTCCTTGCTTCTCGTTCACTCATAGTTCCATCTTTCACCAGTTGATCCTTCGTTGCCTGTGTTCCTTCTTTTCTGAATCTTTCGTAATCTTCCTTTGTTGCTTCCCCCAGCCGTTCATAGGGAAAGGTAGTTACGACACTCACCACTTTCCTTGTTTCCCCTGGTTCCTGGGAGTATTCTTCATGCGTAGTGTGATCCGCACACTCCAGGAATCGGTTAGGAAGCGGTACTTTCGCCCCTCGCTCGATCAATAAACAATCACCGTTTACTGTGAGCTTCACCCTCAATTCGTCTATCGGATTGCTTCTCTGGTGAAATTTCACCCACCAGTAAGTTTCCACATAGGCGTTCTCATCCTCTTTAACCCCACCACCATCTTCAAGGATCCTCTTAACGTGGGGGGAATCGGGGTTACTCGGAATGATGTTTGTATCTTTCATTTCCTGTAAAATTGCCTGTTTTGCCCTTTCTTTCTCTTCGGTTGAAAGGTCCTCAAACTTTACTACCTTTTCCTCTGGCGGTTTCTTTTCTTGCTCTTGGGATTTCTTTTTCTCTGCCATAATATCCTCCAAAAATAAGAGGATCCCCCTGGTGAAAATTCACCCGAAGGATCCTCTTGGGAATTTTGTGGTTAGTGGGTTAGTCCATTACAGCTTCAAATGCCACAATCTCACTATCAACATTGATAGCGGCGGTTTCCTGGATGTAAACCCCCTTGGGTGCTACCAATCCAGAAGTCATCTGAACAAAAGTGAAAATACCACCCAGGTAGGTGATCTTTCCAGAAGGCTGTGCGTAGTCGAGTGTTACCTCATTTGCCGCTTCACCGTTACTGGTAAAAGCTGTGATAACTCTCGTCTGGACCCCAGCTCCGCTATCAATCTTGATAAGGGAGCCAATACCTACCTTGTGAGGATAGGTGATATTCGCTACAGCGTTAAGGTTTCCAGTTTTGTTCGTTACATTCCCCAGGGTCCAGGTGTCAATCGGATCCCCAGCCCCTTTGTCAAACTTATTGGGCTCCCGATCAAGCCCCAGGTACGTTTCAGTACCATCGGTGGTATCCCCACCTTCGTAAGCGGAAATACCAGCCCCAGCCGCAAGATCGGATCCAGCTATGGCGGCGGCTTGGAAAGTAAGCAGATTACCATCAAATGACTTGGCAACCGTCCTCATTTCCTTGGTCCAATCCAAGATCTGTATGATCTCGGTTGTGTCTGAAAGGTTCCACAAAGTTAGCTTTGATGGGACTCCCCCCAGGCAAAGGTAACATGCGGCTCCTACTCCTTGAAAAGTTCCTCTGATTATCTGCATGGTTTGTTCCTCCAAAAGAAAAGGTTAAGGGTTAATATAAAGCTCACCCCATTTAACGGTTAGAGTTACGGTTTTGCGGTTGCCGCTACTTCATATCGGGCAAGCCAGCTCTGATTCAGAATGGCTACCGTCTGCCACGTTTTCCAGCCAATAGATCCACGCTGACCTAACGGATCCGACTTGGTAGGAGTGGGGTTAATGACCGTAGGGGTAACAGCTCCTTCTCCTTGAAGGGGAACGATCCCATAGGCGTTTTGTGCCACCACGATTACAGGGTAAACATCACAAGCGGCGGCGGCACTTGGGATGGATCCATTAGAGAGATAGGTTGTTCCAGAAGCACCAGCCGCCATCCAGGGCTCGAAAAGGGCGGTAGCGATAAAGCGAATCTCTTCCACTTTACCGACTTCCCCAGGAAGTCCCTTATCGCTGTTGGAATACTGCTCCACAGGAACAAAGCCAGCCGTATCTCTAATATCAGAGATCAGATCGGTATGGCACATAGCGAAGAAAGCGGCGGCTACTGGTTCGGTGGATACCTCTGCCGATGCTTTCACGATCTGGCTGATCTTTCTCGCTTTCATCTTGTTAAAGAATCTAACAATCTGGCGAAGATCCCCAGCCTTGATAGTGCCGTTTACTACAGATCGGGATGCCACGCTATCAGCATAGAATACGGTACTTCCAGCTTTCAGCTTGGAAATCCTGATAACCTCAACGGTTTCCTGGATCTGCTCTCCAGCTACATCAACGCCTTCCCGAAGAACAGGATCTTCGTGAGTGTCCCGAACAACATCGGTAATCGTAACCAGATCACCATACTGTTGGAGAACGGCGGTAATGTCCGTTTTGGTTAATTTTTGCCCAGGGGGGGTTACACCCTCTGCCAAGGGGGAAGTAGCCCTCGCAAGGCTCTCATACCTTCTAAACTTAACGGTTTGAGTGTGCTTCTTTGGTAGGGGTTTTGCCTGACCGAATCTTTCAGTTACCATCAAATGTTGCCCTCTTTCAAGTAACTGTGCGGCGGCGTGTGCGGCGGTTCTTGGTGATATATCTCCGTAGGTTGTGATTTCAGGCATGTTCGTTACCTCCAAATAATAGGTTTGAGTGCTCGAAGGCTCTTCTAGGTTCTTTTTCTCGTAACACTCCTACCCAATGGTAGGCAACGGTATTACTTTCTTACTTTAGCTCTTTTTGGATACGTCCAAAAATACGGTTGGGGTTTTGTTTTGTCGGTATCAACGTGGATCATATTCCTTTTCATGTCCTTGATGCCAACCCTGTCAAATATAATCATAGCCCCCTGTAAGAGCTTAAACATATTGCGGCTTGTAATGTCTGCTCCCTCGCACTCCTGATCCTCATCGGTAACATGAGCACTATCAACAACTCCACCTTCGTTCTTATTGTGAGTAGGGCATCTACAGCCGCTAATTACATGAATGGGATCGTTGTCAACATACTTTCTTAGGCTTTCGAGCCGATTTAAAAGAGATTCGCTTACGTTACAAATGCCACAGCCGCATTTGCAACGGAACTCTTTTATTGTGAAGTTGTCTGACACTTTCCCTGGTTTCATGGCTTTTCATCCGTTATGATTATGTGCATCTTCCTCCCACCCCATAAAGGAAGGATTATGGGCTTGGAGTCGGAATTACCGATAATGAAGAGGGTTTTGCTGGGGCGGTTCCGTCTAAAGGGACAGGATCGGCAAACTCGCTTTCGTTCATGCTTGTGTCATAAGCTGTAAGCGTTATCTGCGGTCCTGGTATCCCTTCCAAGTCATAGCTTGTTACATTTCCGACATCCACTTTATCGGTATTATTGAAGGACCCTGGAGTACCCCAATAGACAAAATACCCAGCGAGATCCGTTTCGGTGTTTTCATTCCATACTGCTGTCTTTGGTTTTACCCCTGGCAAAGCAAATACCAGGACAGGAACGATTAACAACATACATATAGCTATTAACTTTTTCATTGTTTTCTCTCCTACTTAGGTTTAGGAACTGGAGTATAAAGTGCCGCTTCTATCGCCTTCTTCGAGTTTTTATCGGCTAACCATCTGAAAAGAATGGTCCCAGCCCCAAGCAAAAGGTCAATTAAGACCGACACTTGTTCCCCTGTAATTTCCTTTAGTCCGAACTCATTCAGCATTTGATGAACAATAATAGAGAGCCCCATGACGTAGGTTCTATTTTTGTTCAGTTTCACATTGTTAGGCATTTTAATCACCCCCATCGTCATTAGGATTATCGGGTAAGATAGAGGGGTCCTTTGCCTTGAATTTTGCCCTGACTTTCGCTAGTTCAGCGTCTACCTCTTCATCTTTTATCTTTTTGGCATCCCCATGTTTTTCGATCAAACCTAGTAAGGCTATGATCGCCTGGACCACATAAATAGCTTCTGCTCCCATAGCTCTAACCTCCCACAAGTCGGTTAATTAAATAGATAAGATCGTCCTGGGTTTCTTCTGGCGGCATACCGCCAGCCATAAGAGCTTCATCGGTTATCTGAATTAGAGGGAACGCATCTTCCAGGATGTTCTTCTTCACTTTCAATACTTCCCACTCTTC
>Ga0209536_100001438_pt1 | contig 39615 bp, 35 predicted proteins | sample DeeMarSeWOR28_12_FD_187461 | JGI IMG/M metagenome (GOLD analysis project Ga0209536, IMG submission 187461) | Marine sediment microbial communities from White Oak River estuary, North Carolina - WOR-2-8_12 (SPAdes) (version 2) | ecosystem: Environmental > Aquatic > Marine > Intertidal zone >... | reverse complement strand
AACAACAACTACACGATCGTGCAGACCCCCGATCACGTGATGATCCTCACGGAGATGGTCCACGACGTGCGCGTCATCCGGATGGGCGAGCCCAGGAGGCTGCCCGAGCACGTCCGACCCTGGATGGGCGATTCGTGGGGGCACTGGGAAGGAGACACCCTCGTCGTCGTGACGACGAACATCCATCCCGGGCAGCCCCTCTTCCAGATCTCGGGGGCGCAGTTCTATCCCTCGGAGAAGATCGAGGTCACCGAGCGCTTCACCCGTGCCTCCGAGACGACGATCAACTACGAGTTCACGGTCCACGATCCGGTCATGCTCGACGAGCCGTTCGGCGGAGAGGTCCCCTTCAACGCGCTCGACGGGCTGGTCTACGAGTACGCCTGCCACGAAGGGAAGTACGCGCTCGAGAACGTTCTTCGGGGCGCGCGTGCTCAGGAGCAGCAACGGGAAGGCAACCGCCCCGACCCGAGGTAGGCGCAGGCCGAGGCGGGCCGGACTGCGGCCCGCCTGCCGCCGACGCTCAGATCCGCCCTCCGCTCAGCGCCTCGGCGAGCTGCTCGAGGCTCACGAGGTTGTGCACGGTCCGGTGCTCGTCGACGTGGGGGAGCAGGGCGCGCACCCCGGCCGCCTTCGGCTCGAAGCCCTCGAAGCGCAGGAGCGGGTTGAGCCACACGAGTCGGCGGCACGAGCGACGCAGCCGCTCCGCCTCCGCGGCGATGCCGCTTCCGCCCTCGCGGTCGAGACCGTCCGAGACGAGGAGCACGACGGCCCCCTGCGAGAGCACACGCCGTGACCACCGGAGGTTGAACTGGCGGAGCGCGTCCCCGATCCGGGTGCCCCCGTACCAGTCCGTCACTTCCGAGCCGATGCGATCCAGGGCCCGATCGACGTCCTGATCGCGCAGGTATCTCGTCACGTTGGTCAGCCGCGTGCCGAAGAGGAACGTGTGCACCCGGTCTCCCGCATTGGTCAGCGCGTGCAGAAAGTGCAGGAGCACGCGGCTGTACGGCTCCATCGAGCCGGAGATGTCCGCCAGGACGACGAGCGTCGGACGGCGCGCGGCGTAGGAGCGGCGCTCGAGCCGGAGCGTCTCGGATCCCGTGCGCAGGGCGCTTCTCACGGTCCGCCTCATGTCGATGGCCGAACCCCTGGGGTCGGCCCGGAAGCGACGCGTCCGGATCGGAGGGAGCACGAGCCGGAGCGAGCGCATGGCCTCCTTGACCGCGGCAGCTTCGTCGGCGGTCATGTCCTCGAAGTCCTTGGTCCGCAGCACCTCGGCCGACGAGAACGCCATGCGGAAGCGCGTCTCCTCGTCCTCCTGCTCCCCCGCCCTGCGCCGTTCGTCCGATTCGGCCTCGACCGCGCCCCGTTCGACGCGCGGCTCGAGGCGGGCGGGCGGCTTCCTGTCGGCCTCCGGACCCGGCACGCTCGACTTCGACAGGAGCGCCGACAGCGCGGCGTCGGCGCCGAACGGGTCACGCCAGAAGAGGCGGAACGCGCTCTGGAAGATCGCGCGCTGCTCGGGCTTCGAGACGAGCGTGCCGTGGAGGGCCCAGTAGAACTGCTGCTTGTCGGTCAGGTCGATGCGGTCCAGCGCCTGCACGGCGCGGATCGTGTGCCCGGGGCCCACCGGCAGCCCGGCCCGTCGCAGCATGCGCACGAACCCCGCCACGTTGTGCGGGAGACGGCCGACGTTCGACGGGGCGGCCGTCACCCGTCAGTCGGCGAGTGCGGCCTCGATCGCGCCGTCGAGCTCCGCTCCGCTCAGACGCTCGAGGTCGTCCTGGTACTTGAGGAGCACGCCCAGCGTGCGCGAGGCGGTGTCCTCGTCGAGGGTGTGACGGTCGAGGGCCATGAGCGCGCGCGTCCAGTCGATCGTCTCGGCGACACCGGGCAGCTTGAACAGCTCGAGCTCCCGGACCCGCTGGACGAACCTGACGACCTGGGCTCCGAGCTGCTTCGGCGCCTCGGGCACGCGCTCGAAGAGGATCTCGAGCTCGCGCTCCGCCGTGGGATAGTCGATCCAGTGATAGATGCACCGGCGCTTGAGGGCGTCGTGGATCTCGCGCGTACGGTTGGACGTCAGCACGACGAGGGGCGGCTCGGCGGCGTGCACGGCGCCGATCTCCGGAATCGTGATCTGGAAGTCCGACAGCACCTCGAGCAGATAGGCCTCGAACGGCTCGTCGGTACGATCGACCTCGTCGATCAGGAGCACCGGAGCCACCTCGTTGCCCGGATCGAGCGCCTGAAGCAGGGGCCGTCGGATCAGGAACTCGTCGGAGAACACGTCGTGCGAAAGGCGGTGCGCGTCCGTGAGCCCCGCGCTCTCGCACGCCCGGATGTGGATCATCTGGCGCGCGTAGTTCCACTCGTACGCCGCGGAGGCTAGGTCCAGCCCCTCGTAGCACTGGAGCCGGATGAGGGGACGGTCGAGCCCCGAGGCCAGCGCCTTGGCGACCTCGGTCTTGCCGACGCCCGCCTCGCCCTCCAGCAGGAGCGGCCGGCCGAGCTCGAGCGACAGGAAGAGCGCGGTCCCGAGACTGGTGTCGGCCACGTAGTGCTCGGCCGCGAGAAGCTCGACCGTCTCCTGGACGGACCGGGGAAGCGCCGGAGGGCCGCCCCGGGTGGAGCGGCCCCCCTCCTTGTCAGGACCCGAGGACACGGTCCGGATCAGGCACAGGCATCGACGGCCCGCCGGGCCATGACGGTCACAAGGTGCGCGCGGTAGTCCCGCTCGGCGGTGTTGTCCGAGAGCAGGCCTTCGCTCGGTACGGAGATGCCCGACAGCGCGGTCGCGCTGAAGTCGGCGGCGAGCGCCTCTTCCATCTCCGAAACCCGGAAGACGCCGGACTCCCCCGCCCCGGTCACGGCGACGCGCACGCCGGAAGGCGTGTCGGCGACCATGACGCCGACCACGGCATACTTCGAAGCCGGATCCGGGAACTTCGCGTACGCCGCCCGCGACGGCGCAGGGAAGCGGACCGCCGTGATGATCTCGCCCTCGTCGAGCGCCGTCACGAACATGCCCTGGAAGAAGTCGTCGGCCGCGACTTCCCGCCGGTTCGTCACGATCGTCGCGCCCAGCGCGACGCACGCGGCGGGATAGTCCGCCGCAGGATCGTTGTGCGCGACCGAGCCGCCGATGGTGCCCCGGTTGCGCACCTGCGGGTCTCCGATGTGGAGCGCGAGCTCGGCGAGTGCCGGAATCCGGTCGCGCACGACCGCCGATGCGGCCACGGCCGCGTGCGTGCACATCGCCCCCACCTCGATGCCGCCGTCCACCTCGCGGATGTCGGAGAGTCCCGGCAGCCCGGCGAGGGAAACCAGATGGGCGGGCGCGGCGAGGTCGAGCTTCATGACCGGCAGCAGGCTCATGCCCCCGGCCAGGAGCTTCGCTCCGTCGTTGCCCTCGAGCGCGCCGGCCGCCTCGTCGAGCGACGACGGCGCGTGGAATTCGAAGTCTTTCATGATCGTCTCCCGAGGCCCGCGTTACGCCTGTGCTTCCTGAATCGCCCGCCACACGCGCTGCGGCGTCGCGGGCATCTCGATGTGCTCGACCCCGAGCGGGTGCAGCGCGTCGAGGACGGCGTTGATCACCGCCGGTGGAACCCCGATGGCTCCGACCTCCCCGACGCCCTTGGCTCCGATCGGATTGTGCGTGCACAGCGTCGTGTTGTGCTCGAGATCGAAGAACGGAAGGTCGTCGGCCCGGGGCATCGCGTAGTCCAGGTACGATCCGGAGACCAGCTGTCCGTCGTCGTTGTAGACGCAGTCCTCGAGGAGGGCCTGGCCGATCCCGTGTGCGAGGCCGCCGTGCAGCTGACCTGCGACGATCATGGGGTTGATGATGCGCCCCAGGTCGTCCGACGCCGTGACGCGGATCAGGTCGACCACCCCGGTCTCCGGATCCACCTCGACCTCGACGATGTGCGTCCCCGCCGGATAGGTGAAGTTGAGCGGATCGTAGAAGGCCGTCTCATCGAGCCCCGGCTCGAGCCCCTCGGGGTAGTTGTGCGGCACGTACGCGGTGAGGGCGACCTCGCCGATCGTCTTCGACCGGTCCGTGCCGGCTACCGTGAAGGTGCCGTTCTCGAACTCGATGTCCTCGACGGAGGCCTCGAGCAGGTGCGCCGCGATCTTCTTGCCCTTCTCGATCACCTTTTCGACCGCGCGGTAGATCGCCGAGCCGCCCACCGCGAGCGACCGGGACCCGTAGGTGCCCATCCCGAACGGGATGTTCGCCGAGTCTCCGTGGACGATGTCGACCTGTTCGAAGTCCACGCCCAGCATCTCCGAGACGATCTGCGCGAACGTGGTCTCGTGTCCCTGCCCGTGGCTGTGCGTTCCGGTCAGGACCGTCACCGAGCCCGTCGGATGCACCCGGACCGTGCCGGACTCGTAGAGCCCCGCTCTCGCGCCCAGGGCTCCGACCACCGCCGAGGGCGCAATCCCGCACGCCTCGAGGAAGGTCGAGATCCCGATGCCTCGGAGCTTCCCGCGCGACTCGGCCTCGGCCCTGCGCTGCTCGAACCCGGCCCAGTCGGCCTTCTCGAGCGCCAGATCGAGCGTCGCGTGGTAGTCGCCCTGGTCGTACTCCAGCGCCACCGGCGTCTGGTAGGGGAACTCCTCGATGAAGTTCTTCCGCCGCAGCTCCACCCGATCGAAGCCGAGCTCGCGCGCGGCCTTCTCGACGAGGCGCTCCAGGAGATAGGTCGCCTCGGGACGTCCGGCGCCCCGCAGCGCGTCGACGGGCACCGTGTTGGTGAAGATCGCCTTCACCTCCCCGTAGATCGCCGGCGTCGTGTACGGTCCTGCGAGCAGCGTGCCGTGCAGGTACGTCGGCACCGCGGGCGCGAAGGTCGACAGGTACGCGCCCATGTTGGCCAGCGTCGAGACCCGCAGCCCGAGGAAGTTGCCCTCCGCGTCGAGCGCGAGCTCGGCATGGCTCACGTGGTCTCGCCCCTGGGCGTCGGACATGAACGCCTCCGTGCGCTCCGACGTCCACTTCACCGGGCGTCCCACCTTGCGGGCCGCCCAGGTGACGATGGCCTCTTCGGCGTAGTGGAAGATCTTCGACCCGAAGCCGCCGCCCACGTCCGGAGCCACGACGCGCAGCTTGTGCTCCGGAATCCCCATCACGAAGGCCCCGAGCAGGAGGCGCGTGAGGTGGGGGTTCTGGCTCGTCGTGTAGACGGTGAAGTCCTGAGACGCGGCGTCGTAGCTCGCCAGCGCCGCCCGCGGCTCGATGGGGTTGGTCACGAGACGCTGGTTGACCAGGTCGATCGAGACGACGTGATCCGCGGCCTCGAACGCCGCGTCCGTCGCCTCCTTGTCACCGATCTCCCAGTCGAAGCACACGTTGCCCGGGGCGTCGTCCCAGACGAGCGGGGCGCCGTCCTCCGTCGCGGCCCCGAGCGTGGCCACGGCCGGAAGGTCCCCGTATTCGACGTCGATGAGCGCGGCCGCGTCCTTCGCCTGCGCCTTGGTCTCGGCGAGCACGACCGCGATGCAGTCGCCCACGTGCCGGACGCGCCCGAGGGCGAGCGCCGGGTGCGGCGGCTCGACCATGGGTGAGCCGTCCTTGGAGTGGATCAGCCACCCGGTCGGGATGCCGCCCACGCCGTCCGCTTCCATGTCCGTTCCGACGTAGACGGCCTGGACACCCGGCGCGCTCCGGGCCGCGGATACGTCGATCCGCTCCAGGGTCGCATGCGCGACCTGTGAGCGCAGGATGTGCGCATGCAGCTGGCCGGGCAGATTGATGTCGTCGGTGTAGCGTCCCTTCCCCGTGAGGAAGCGCTGGTCCTCCTTACGGAGCACCGATGCCCCGATGCCTGCTCCGTTCGCCGTCATGACCGTCCCTCCATGCGCTTGGCGCCGTCCATGACCGCCTTCACGATGTTGTGGTAGCCGGTGCAGCGGCAGAGGTTGCCCTCCAGCCAGCTGCGGACGTCCTGCTCGGACGGCGCCGGATGGTTCTGCACGAGGTCGATGGCGCTCATGACCATCCCCGGGGTGCAGAATCCGCACTGCAGCCCGTGGTGCTCGTGAAACGCCGCCTGCATGGGGTGCAGCCCGTCGTCACCCGTGAGACCCTCGATCGTGGTCACCTGCGCGCCCTCGGCCTGCGCGGCGAGCATGGTGCAGCTCTTCGCGGAGACGCCGTTCACGTGGACCACGCAGGCGCCGCACTGGCTCGTGTCGCACCCGACGTGCGTGCCCGTGAGCCCCGCGTACTCTCGGAGGAATTCGACCAGCAGGGTCCGCGCGTCGACCTCGGCCGATCGCTGGACCCCGTTTACCGTCATGGTGACCGTGGACATGGCATCTCGGACGGTGGGAGGTTGCGTGGTGCCGAAGCCCGCCTCGAGGAGGCATCGGCTCGATCGGGCCCCTAGACTGGGACATCCGGGGGCGGCGAGCAAGCAAGCCGCGGCCTCGATCCCGTGTCCTGCTCGTGCCGTCGGGCGTGGAGCGGGGCGCAGCCATGTTGTGAAGCGGCACCATCCGGCGGCGCCCGCGTATACTACCGCTCGCCGCACCCCGGAGTACGGCCTCTCCGGCGCCGATTTCAGGAGGTTCCACGCACGATGAACACCGACGAAGAGGTCCTCGCCAAGGCCGCCGAATGGCGGGCCCGGGGCATGGACGTGGCGCTCGCCACCGTCGTTCGGACGTGGGGTTCGGCCCCGCGCCCGGCTGGAAGCCACATGGCGGTCAACGCGGAGGGCGAGTTCTGTGGCTCGGTGTCCGGCGGGTGCGTGGAAGGCGCAGTCGTGGACGCGGCCAGGGAGGTGATCGACTCGGGCGAAGGCCAGCAGCTCACCTTCGGCGTCACGAACGAGATGGCCTGGGAAGTGGGGCTGGCGTGCGGCGGCAAGGTGGCGATCTGGGTCGAGCGCGTCTCGTGAAGTCCGAGCTGCTCGACCGTCTGCTCGAGGCGCTCGCGGCCAAGCGCCCGACCGTCGTGGCGACCCGCCTGCCCGAGGGAGACCAGGCGCTGCTCTTTCCCCTGGATGACGACGCCGCTCCCGACGAATGGCCGTCGGACGAGGCCCGCCGCGCCCTCCTGGAGGACCGTTCCCTCACGATCCCGACGGAAGCGGGCTCGATCTTTCTCCGCCCGTACAACCCGCCGGTGCGGCTCATCGTCGTCGGAGCCGTCCACATCACGGCGCCGCTCGCCCGGATGGCGGCCACCGCGGGCATCGACGTGCTGGTCGTGGACCCCCGGACCGCCTTCGCGAGCACGGAGCGCTTCCCCGGCATGGAGCTGGTGCACAGCTGGCCGGCCGAGGCGCTCGCGGAGCTTCGCCCCGACCACCGCACCGCGGTGGTGACCCTCACACACGACGCCAAGCTGGACGACCCCGCGCTGGTCACGGCCCTGGAGACCCCCGCGTTCTACGTGGGCGCGCTCGGGAGCTCGCGCACGCACGCGAAGCGCCTCGCCCGTCTCCGCGAAGAGGGGGTGAGCGAAGAGAACATCGCCCGCATACGGGCACCCATCGGCCTGGACATCGGCGCGCGCACGCCGGCCGAGATCGCCGTGGCCATCCTGGCGGAGCTGGTGGCGCACCTTCGCACCCCCGCGGCCGAATGAGGTTCGGCCCTCTGCCTCCACGCGAAGCGGAGGGCGGGATCCTCGCCCACTCCGTGCGTCTGCCCGACGGCACCGTTCTCCGTAAGGGACGGCGCATCGGCGCCTCGGAGACAGAAATGCTGACGGGATCGGGCGTCCCGGAGATCTGGGTCGCGATGCTCGATCCGGACGACGTGCCCGAAGACGAGGCGGCGGGCCGCGTGGCGCACGCGCTTGCGGGGCCCGGCACCGAGACCCGCACGCCGGGCACCGGGCGCTGCAACGTGGTGGCGACGCATGCCGGCCTCCTCACGCTGGACACCGGCTGCATCCGCGGGGTCAACGAGATCGACGAGGGCGTCACGGTGTCGACGCTGCACGACGCCATCCCCGTCCAGTCGGGAGACCTGGTCGCGACCGTGAAGGTGATCCCCTTCTCGACGCCCGCCTTCGTGGTGGACGCGTGCCTCTCGGCGGCCGCACGGGCCGCGGCGCTCCGCGTGGCTCCCTACCGGGCCGCGACGGCGGCCCTCGTGTCGACCACCGTCCCGGGGACGTCGGAGCGCGTCCTCGGCCGGGGAGAAGAGGCCCTTCGTCAGCGGATCGAGCGTCTCGGGGGAACGCTCGAACGTGCCGTCCGCTGCCCCCACGACGCGACGTCCGTGGCTTCGGCGCTCGAAGAGGCGGGGTCCGCCGGGTGCGACCTGCTTCTCGTGCTCGGCGCCTCGGCCGTGGGCGACCGCGCGGACGTGGTGCCCGAGGCGGTGCGCCGCGCCGACGGACGAATCCTGCGTCTCGGCATCCCGGTCGACCCCGGCAACCTCACGCTCCTGGCGGAGCTCGGGGACGTCCCGGTTCTCGGCGTGCCGGGCTGCGCCCGCTCCCCCCGGCGAAACGGCTTCGACTGGATTCTCGAGCGCATCCTCGCCGGCCGGACCCTGGAGGAGCTGGACGTGCCCGGCCTCGGCATCGGGGGCCTCCTCAAGGAATCGCCCCAGCGCCCCTCGCCGCGCAGGGCCCGACGCGCCGCCCGGCCGTCGCCGCGCGTGGCCGGCGTCGTCCTGGCCGCGGGCCGGTCGGCCCGGATGGGGAACGCCAACAAGCTGCTGGTCGAGATCGACGGCGCGCCCATGGTGCGTCACGTGGTCGAAACCGCGCTCGCCGCGCCGCTGGAGCCCGTGGTCGTGGTCCTGGGACACGAAGCGGACGCCGTGCGCCGGGCTCTCACCGGCCTTCCGGTCGCCTTCGTGGAGAACCCCGACTATAGGGACGGAATGAGCACGTCGATCGCGCGCGGCATCGACGCCGTGTCCGGGGCGTGCGACGGCGCCATGATCCTGCTCGGCGACATGCCGTGGATCTCGGAGCGGGATCTGACGGGGCTGACCGACGCCTTCGCCCCCGACGAGGGCCGGGGCATCTGCGCTCCGGTGGCGGACCGCAAGCGCGGCAACCCGATCCTCTGGGCGGCCCGCTACTTCCCGGAGCTCCGCGCGCTGTCCGGAGACGTCGGCGCGCGCCACATCCTTTCCATGCACGACGACGACCTCTGCGAGGTCCCGGTCGCCGGAGAAGGCGTTCTCCGCGACGTGGACACGCCGGATGCGCTCGACGTCCCCTCCGGCCCACGAGGCTGACGACGATGTTCGACTCCATCGAGGCCACGCAGGCCTCGCTCCAAGAGCAGGGCTACTTCGCCGACCCCGGGCTGGCCACGAGCCTCTTCCTCGCGCTGCGCATGGACAAGGCCCTCTTTCTGGAGGGAGAGCCGGGCGTGGGCAAGACCGAGGTCGCACGCGTCCTCTCCGCGATCCTCGAGACGCCCCTGATCCGACTCCAGTGCTACGAGGGCCTCGACGTCAACCACGCGGTCTACGAGTGGAACTACCCGCGCCAGCTCATCGCCATCCAGGCCCGCGACGGCGCGCAGGAGCAGGACGTGGCGGACATCTTCTCCGAGCGGTATCTGCTGCGGCGCCCCCTTCTTCAGGCCATCGACCGGAGCCACGAGCGGGCGCCCGTGCTCCTCATCGACGAGCTCGACCGCGCCGACGAGGAGTTCGAGTCGTTCCTCCTGGAGCTCCTGGGGGACTTCCAGATCACCATCCCCGAGCTCGGGACCTTCCGGGCCGAGCACCCGCCGGTGACCATCATCACGTCGAACCGGACGCGGGAGATCCACGACGCGCTCAAGCGACGCTGCATCTACCACTGGATCGACTATCCGGCGCCGGAGCAGGAGCTCCAGATCGTCCTCAAGAAGGTGCCCGAAGCCGGTCCGGCCCTCGCGCGTCAGGTCGTGGACTTCGTGCAGCGCCTGCGGGACGAGGAGCTGTACAAGCTCCCCGGCGTGGCGGAGTCGCTCGACTGGGCCCGCGCGCTGACCCACCTCTCCGCCGAGCGACTCGACGAGGACGTGATCGATCGCACGCTCGGGCTCCTCCTCAAGTACCAGGACGACGTGGATGTCATCCGCGGCCGGCGCGCGGCGGAAGTGCTGGCCGAAGTCGACACGCAGTGACCGACGCCCCGTTCGTCGCGAATCTGGTTGCGTTCGGAAGGGCGCTGCGGAGCGTCGGGATCCCGGTCACCCCTGCGCAGACCGCCGACCTGGCGCGCGCGCTGACGTGGGTCGATCTGACCGACCGGGCTCAGGTCTTCCGCACCGCCCGGGCGATCCTCGTCACGAGGAAGGAGGATCTCGTCCTCTTCGAGACCGTCTTCAACCTCTTCTGGCGGCACCCCGAAGGGCAGTCCGTCAGCACCCCGCGCCGCCCCCCCGCCCCGAGGGACCGACCGCGCCAGGAGGGATTCACGATCGCTACCTACGCGGCGTTCCGGGCGAGGGGAGAGCTCGAGGAGCGCGACGTCGCCGATCGGGCGGGGACGTTCAGCGACCAGGAGCGGCTGCAGCGGAAGCGCTTCGCGGAGATGAGCCCCGAGGAGCTGGAGGCCGCGAGGAGGCTGATGCGGACCTTCCGGTGGGAGGCCAGCCGGCGCGTAACCCGACGCCGCACACCCGACCCCTCGGGCTCCGAGATCGATCTGCGCGGCGTGCTGCGTCATGCCGGCCGGCTCGGCGCTCTTCCCGCGTACCTGCCGCGGCGCACCCGCGCGGAGAAGCAGCGTCCCGTGATCCTGCTGGCGGACGTCAGCGGGTCCATGGAGCGGTACTCCAAGCTCGTCCTGCAGCTCTTCCACACGCTCATGCGCTCCATGTCCGACGTGGAGACGTTCGTGTTCGGCACGCGGCTGTCCCGCATCACCCCGCAGCTGAGACTGCGCAACGTCGACCGTGCGCTCGCCGAGGCCGCGCACCACGTGGTGGACTGGGCGGGCGGCACGCGCATCGGCGCGTGTCTCGGAGACTTCAACCGAACGTGGAGCCGCCGCGTGCTCCGGCGCGGCGCGATCGTCGTGGTGGTCAGCGACGGGTGCGATCGGGGTGATCCGGAGGCCCTGGCGCAGGAGATGCGCTACCTGCAGCACCGCTGCCATCGACTGATCTGGCTCAACCCCCATGCGGGGCACGAAGACTACGCGCCCCGGGTTGCGGGGATGGCCGCCGCGCTCCCTTTTGTCGATGACTTCCTGCCCGCTCGGGACATCCGGTCCCTGAAGGAGTTCGCCGACACGCTCGCGCGTGTTCGCGGCGGCGCTCGACGGGCACGGATCGGGCGCACCGAGGTATCGCGAGGCATCCCGCGGGTCGAGAGCGACACGCGGTTCGATTATGTTTCAAGCTAAGGAGGCCGTCCCATGAAGGTCGCCGGGGACTACACGTTCGACGGACCACAACAGCTGGTGTGGGACACTTTGCTCGACCCCGAAGTGCTCGCCAGCGTGCTCCCCGGCTGCGAGAAGCTCGACCTCGTCGGGGAGAACGAGTACGAGGGCGCGCTCAAGATCAAGATCGGGCCCGTCCAGGGCCAGTTCATGGGCAAGGTGAAGCTGGAGGACATCCAGGCACCGGACTCCTACACCATGCAGGTCGACGGCCGGGGAGCCCCCGGCTTCGTGAAGGCCACGGGTCACCTCAAGCTCGCGGCGTCCGGCGATCAGACGGGGGTCACCTACGAGGGCGACGCCCGCGTGGGAGGGCGCCTGGCGAGCGTCGGGCAGCGCCTGGTCGAGAGCTCCGCCAAGGCGATCATCAAGCAGAGTCTCGACGGACTGAATGCCGCGGTGATCGCGCGGGGCGCAGCCGCCGAAGCGGGAGAGGCGGCGCCCGAGCCGGTCAAGGCCGCCCCTCCGTCGCAGGCCGAGTTCGCGGCCACGATCGCCAAGGAGGTGGCCAGGGACGTGCTGCCGCCCTGGGTGCGCTACGGAGCGATGGTCGTGGTGATCGCCATCGTGCTGTACGTGATCTTCACCCTGCTGACATGACCCCGTCGGCCCGACGATCGACACCCGCTCGGAGCGCACCGACGCGCCGAGATCTGCTTACCATCCATCCGCGTACCGTGAGCGGTCACACGAAGGAGGAGGCACAGTGATCCCCGGAGAGTTCGAATATCACGCACCGTCCAGCCTGGACGAGGCGGTGGCCCTCCTCGAGCGCCTCGGCGACGACGCCAAGGTGCTGGCAGGCGGTCACAGCCTGGTCCCCGCGATGCGGTTTCGACTGGCGCTGCCAGAGCATCTCGTGGACCTCAACCGTATCGACGGACTGGCGTACGTTCGCGAAGAGGACGGCCATCTGGCCATCGGCGCGATGACGCGCGAGTCCGAGATCGAGCAGTCGTCGCTCCTCGCGGAGCGGTACCCGCTCCTGACGGACGCCGGCAGGGTGATCGCCGACCCGCTGGTGCGGAATCGAGGCACCGTCGGCGGCAATCTGGCGCACGCCGATCCGGCGAACGACCATCCCGCGGTGATGCTGGCGTACGGCGCCACCCTCGTCGCCCAAGGACCGGGCGGCCGTCGCGAGATCCCGGTCGACGACTTCTTCGTCGGCCTGTTCGAGAGCGCGCTGCAGCCCAGCGAGATCCTGACCGAGGTCCGGATCCCCGCCCCGGCCGCGGGCTCGGGCGGGGCGTACGAGAAGTTCGAGCGAAAGGTGGGTGATTACGCCATCTCCGCCGCGGCCGTGCAGCTGACCATGAACGGGGACACGTGCACGGCGGCGCGCATCGGGCTCACCAACGTGAGCGCGGTGCCCATGCGCGCGCTCGGGGCCGAGCAGGCCCTCGTCGGGAAGACACTGACGGACGACGTCATCGAGGCCGCCGGACAGGCGGCTGCCCAGGAATGCGACCCGTCCGCGGACCTCAGGGGCTCGGAAGACTACAAGCGCGATGTCACCCGCGTGCTGGTCAAGCGCGCCATCCAGAGGGCCGTCCAGCGCGCCAAAGGAGCAGCCTCGTGAGCAAGCACACGATTACGGTCACGGTCAACGGTGAGGAGGTCACCCACGAGGTCGACGCCCGGACCCTCCTCGTCCACTTCATTCGGGAGAACCTGTCGCTCACCGGTACGCACATCGGGTGCGACACCACCAGCTGCGGCGCGTGCACCGTGCACCTCGACGGCACCGCCGTGAAGAGCTGCACCGTGTTCGCCGTTCAGGCCGACGGCGGCTCCGTCGACACGGTCGAGGGCATGGCCGCGGGTCCGGAGCTGCACCCGCTCCAAGAAGGATTCTGGGAGAAGCACGGGCTACAGTGCGGGTACTGCACGCCGGGCATGCTGATGGCGGCCCAGGAGCTGCTGGAGCACAATCCCGACCCGACCGAGGAAGAGATTCGCTGGGGCATCTCGGGCAACCTCTGCAGGTGCACCGGCTACAACAAGATCGTGGAGGCCATCCAGTACGCGGCCGAAAAGATGCGGGAGTCCCGTGAGGAGGCGGCGGTATGAGCCAGCTCGAAGATCGCGTCCAGTTCATGCACCCGGTGCCGGAGGGAGCCTCCGCCCAGGTGGAGACCACCGAAGAGATCCGCGTCACGACGCCCGAGAAGATCTGCGGCATGGGCCACCGCATGAAGCGGAAGGAGGATTCCCGCTTCATCCGCGGTAAGGGCAACTACGTCGACGACGTGAAGCTCCCGGGCATGCTCTACATGGACATCGTCCGGAGCCCGTACGCGCACGCCAAGATCCTCGACATCGACGCGAGCGAAGCCCTGGCCACGCCCGGCGTGGTGGCCGTCATCACCGGCAAGGATCTGGAAGCGGCCGGTGGGCTCCACTGGATGCCCACGCTCATGTCGGACACCCAGATGGTGCTCCCCATCGACAAGGTGGTCTACTTCGCCCAGGAGGTGTGCGCCGTCGTCGCCACCGACCGCTACACCGCGGCCGACGCGGTGGAGAAGGTCTTCGTGGACTACGAGCCGCTGCCGGCCGTGGTCGATCCGTTCGAGGCGATGAAGGACGAGGTGATCGTCCGGGACGACAAGGAAGAGAAGACCAACCACATCTGGCACTGGGAAGCCGGTGACAAGGAGGCCACGGATCAGGTCTTCGCCGAGGCGGCCACGGTCGTCCGGGAGAAGATGCACATCCCGCGCATCCACGTCGCGTCCATCGAGACGTGCGGCATGGTGGCGAACTACAACCCGGCCACCGAGAAGATGCAGCTCTACATGACCACGCAGGCGCCACATGCGATCCGCACGGTGTTCGCGCTGGTCAGCGGGCTGCCGGAGCAGAAGATCCAGGTCATCTCCCCGGACATCGGGGGCGGATTCGGCGGCAAGGTCCCGGTCTACCCGGGCTACGTCATCTGCGCGGTGGCCAGTCTCGTGACGGGCAAGCCCGTGAAGTGGATCGAGGACCGGAGCGAGAACCTCCAGGCGGACTCGTTCGCTCGCGACTACCACATCGAGGCCGAGATGGCCGCGGACGCGAACGGCAAGATCACCGGGCTCCGCGTGAAGACGCTGGCGGACAACGGCGCGGCCGACGCGGCCGCGAACCCGTCGAAGTTCCCGGCCGGGCTCTACAGCATCTGCACCGGCTCGTACGACATGAAGGCGGCCCACGTGGAGGTCGACGGCGTGTACACCACGAAGCCTCCGGGAGGCGTGGCGTACCGCTGCTCGTTCCGGGTCACCGAGGCGGTCCACATGATCGAGCGGATGGCCGACATCATGGCCCACGAGCTCGGCGAGGACCCGGCCGACTTCCGGATGAAGAACTTCATCCAGCCCGAGCAGTTCCCGTACAAGTCTCCCACGTCGTGGGAATACGACTCGGGCAACTACCCGGCCGCCCTGCAGAAGGCGATGGACATGATCGACTACCCGGCGCTGCGCCGGGAGCAGGAGGAGAAGCGGGCCCGCGGCGAGCTCATGGGCATCGGCATCTCGAGCTTCACCGAGGTGGTGGGGGCCGGAAACTCGCGGGACTTCGACATCCTCGGCATCAACATGTTCGACTCGGCCGAGATCCGGATCCACCCCACGGGCAAGGCGATCGCGCGCTTCGGCACCAAGTCCCAGGGGCAGGGACACGAGACCACCTACGCCCAGATCGTGGCGGAGGAGCTCGGCATCCCGGCCCAGGACATCGAGGTCGAGGAAGGCGACACGGACACGGCGCCGTACGGGCTGGGGACCTACGCCAGCCGCTCGACCCCGACGGCCGGTGCGGCCGCGGCGATGGCGGCCCGGAAGATCAAGGCCAAGGCGCGCAAGATCGCGGCCCATCTCCTCGAGGTCGGCGAGGACGACCTCGAGTGGAACGTCGACCGCTGGCAGGTGAAGGGATCGCCGGACCAGCACAAGACGATCCAGGACATCGCCTTCGCGGCGTACACCAACCATCCGTACGGGATGGAAGCGGGTCTCGAAGCGACCGACTACTACGACCCCCCGAACATGACCTTCCCCTTCGGCAGCTACATCGCCGTCGTGGACGTGGACAAGGGCACGGGGAACGTGAGGGTGCGGCGCTTCGTCGCGGTGGACGACTGCGGCAACATCATCAATCCCATGATCGTGGAAGGACAGGTCCACGGTGGACTCACGCAGGGGCTGGCGCCTGCGCTCTACGAGGAGATCGTCTACGACGAGAACGGACAGAATCTGTCCGGGACGTTCGCCGACTACCTGCTCCCCACCGCGGTCGAGTCTCCGAAGTGGGAGACGGGGCACACGATCACGCCTTCACCGCACCATCCCCTGGGCGCCAAGGGGGTCGGCGAGTCGCCGACGGTGGGCGCGCCACCGGCCATCGCCAACGCGGTGGTTGATGCCCTGTGGCACCTCGGCGTGCGCCACATCGACATCCCCATCACTCCCGAGCGCGTGTGGAAGGCGCTCCGGGAAGCCGGCGTGAACGACTAGCCGGCCCGGCAGGGGAACCGACCGGGGCCGGGCGCGACCGCGCCCGGCCCCTTCGTGTTGCATCGGGGTAGGAAGCCCGACCCCCGATCACCGTGAGGCATCGATGTTCGACGAGTTCTTCCAGAAGGCGCACGAGCTGCGCGCCGAGGGCCAGCCCTTCGCCACCGCGGTCGTGGTGCGTGCGGAGAAGCCCACCTCGGGCAAGCCCGGGGACCGGGCCATCGTCACTCTCGACGGTACGATGCACGGATGGATCGGCGGGAGCTGCGCTCAGCCCACCGTCGTCCAGGAAGCCGCGAGGGCCCTCGTGGACGGCACCCCGCGACTGATCCGCCTCTCCCCGGACCCCGGCGCGCAGCCCACGCCCGATGGAGTCGAGGAGGTGGCCATGACCTGCTTCAGTGGAGGAACCCTGGACATCTTCATCGAGCCCCACCAGCCGACGCCCCGACTCCTGGTCGTCGGCAGCCTGCCCGTTGCGCAGGCCCTGGCCCATCTCGGAAAGGCCATGAGCTATCACGTCGTCGCGGTCGATCCGGGCGAAGGAGACGCGATGGCGCACGCCGACGAGATCCTGCGGGATCCGGCGGAGATCGCCGGGCGTGTGACGCCCCTGACCTTCGCGGTGGTCGCCACGCACGGCGACTTCGACGAGCCGGCGCTCGAGGCGATCCTCGCGACTTCGGCTCCCTACGTGGGCCTCGTGGCGAGCCGCGCCCGCGGGGAGGCGGTGCTCCGGTCCCTGGAGCTCGACGGCGTAGACGCGACGGAGCGAAGCCGCGTGCGCTTCCCGGCCGGGCTCGACATCAAGGCCAAGCGCGGAGACGAGATCGCGGTCTCGATCCTGGCCGAAATCGTAGAGACCCGCCGCACCATCGAGGAGCTCGCGTGGGACACGCCCTCGGAGGGCGGGGCGGCCCCCGTGGAGCCGGAGGCAGCCGCCCGGAAGCGCGAGGACGCTCCGTCCGAGCCCGAGACGGCCGTGGACCCGATCTGCCAGATGACCGTGCAGATCGAGGGTGCGCTGCACACGCACGAGCACGAGGGACAGATGTACTACTTCTGTTGCGGCGGGTGCCGGAGCCGGTTCGCGGAGGACCCCGGGGCGTACCTGGCCGCGAGCTGACGCACACGGCGGAGCGATGCGGATCGACGATCTGAGCCTGGGCCGGCTCCGCGATCTCGCCGACGTCACGATTCTCGTGGCCGCGGCGAGCGACGCGGGGATCTTCCAGGCGCTCCACCGCGCACCCGCCTCCCCGACCGAGCTCTCCGAGGCCCTGGGCTTCGACGAGCGCGCCACCCGCATCACGCTCCTCGCCCTCGAGGAGGCCGGTCTGCTCGGAAGGCACGGCGAGAGGTTCGTGCTCACCGAGCGATGCGCCCGGGAGCTCGGGGATCCCGACGCGCCCGACTTCGCCGGACGGGGTCTTCCGCACTGGCTGCGCTCCGTGCGCGCCACGACCCGTCTCCGGGAGGTCCTCGAGCGCGGTGGTCCGCTCGACCCGCGCCCGCGCGCGAGGCGCCCGGAGCACGTCCGGCGCTTCACCGCCGCCATGTCCGCTGCTCCTCGCGCCCGCATCGAGCGGATCGTCGACCTGTGCCTGGAGCGCCGACCCGACGCCGAGACCGTCCTGGACCTCGGGGGCGGTCCGGGCCACATCACGCGCACCTTCGTCGCCCACGGGCTTCGGGGCACGCTGCTCGATACCGCCGACATCGTGACGCATGTGGTGCCGACCTACGGCATCGACGAGATCGAGGGCCTCGAGGCGGTCGCCGCGGATTTCAACCGGGATCCGCTTCCCGCCGGTCCCTTCGACGTCGTCCTGCTCTCCAACGTCGTCCACATCTACGACGCGGCATCGGTTCGGGCGCTGTTCGCGAAGGCCGCCCGGGTCCTGTCTCCGGGAGGCGTCCTCGCGGTGGCCGAGTTTCTTCGAGGACGATCCTCGCGTGCCGCGCACCTGGGTCTGCAGATGCTGCTCAAGTCGGCCCGGGGGGATGCCTACTCCGAAGCGGAGATCCGACAGTGGATGCGCGAGGCCGGTCTCGTCGACGACCGCGTCGACGCCCTGGACGAAGACCGCCACATCGTCACGGCGCTGCGCCCGTAGGCGGCCCCGAGACGGGTTCGGGAGCGCCTACCGCTTCTTCGCGACCAGCTCGATCTCGACCCGCGCGCCCATCGGCAGAGCGGCCACGCCGACCGTGGTCCGGGCCGGCGGCGGCGAAGTGAAGCGCGTCGCGTACGCCTCGTTCATCTCGGCGAAGTCGCCCATGTCGGTGAGGTACACGTTCACCTTCACGACGTCGTCGGGTCCGAGGCCCCCGTCCGCGAGAACCGCGAAGAGGTTGTCGAAGCACTGATGGGTCTGGTCGCCGACTCCACCCTCCCGAAGCGCCCCCGTGTCGGGGTCGATCGGCGTCTGGCCGGAGCAGAAGACATGCGTCCCGTCGTCGACCGCGTGCGAATACGGACCGATGGCGGACGCGGTCGGGCTGGAAAGGGCCTTGCGCACGGGCCTACCGGATGATGGCCATCGGGAGCAGGACCACGTAGCCGAGCACGAGCAGCAGCGGTGCGGCGGTGATCGAGCCCCCCGCGAGGAGCCAGTAGCCGGCGACGAGCGCCGCGACACCGGCAGCGCCGAGCGCCGCGTTCACCTTGGTGAACTTGAGCGCCGCCGGAGCCTCGGAGGCAGGGGATTTCTTGGCCATGGCAGTAGGCTAGAGCCGGTCGGGCCGCCGGTCAACGCCGCGGCGCGTCTTCAGAACGGAAGCGTGTCGACGCGGAACTGGACGCGCAGCGAGGCGGGTGCGCCCGGAGAGACGTAGCCCGAGGAACGAAGCTCGACGTACTTCACGCCAAGGACGTTCGTCGCCTCGACTTCGAAGGTCCTCCCTTCGGAGACGGTCCACGCCGCCCCCAGATCGAGGACGGAGAAGGGCTGCGTACGCACGGTGGGCTCACCAATCGGCACGTGGGGCCCGACGAGGCGCCAGGTGGTAAACGCGTGGACCCGGCGGGCGACCGGCCCGCCGATCCGCAGTCGCCCCAGGTACTCCGCCAAGCCCGGCACCCAGGTCGAATAGTCCGCCGACCCGTCGGCACCGACGGGATCGGACGGGTCGAAAACGCCGTGCGGATGGTCTTCGTGCGCATCGACGTACGGGGCGTTGAGGCGCGCGTGATTCCACGTTCCCCCGACCACGGCACGAAGCCGGAGCGGCAGCTGGATCTCGAGCTCGGCGTCGACGCCGCGTCGGGTGCTCTCTCCCGCCCCGCTCGGCTGGAGAGTCACCGGATCCAGGACCCGCTCGTTCTGGACGTTCGTCCAGAACCCGGTCACCTCGGCGGACCATCGCCCGCCTTCGCGCTGGAAGCCGACCTCATGCGACCAGGACAGGTACGGCTCTCGACTCGGATCACCGATGATGCCGACGGGGCTTCGAAAACCCCTCGCGCTGGACCCGATCGCGTACCATCGGTCCGACAGCCGGTAGCGGGCCCCGACTTTCGGTGAGACGACGGTGTTGGTGGAGGATTCCCATGTGGGGGCCGCATCGAGGTCGGACCGGCTCTCGTGTCGGAGCACGTCGACCCTGGCGCCGAGGTCGACGCCCAGGCGTCGGCCCAGACCCAGGCGCCAGCGTCCGTACATCGCGCCGGAGGCGTGCTTCGCATCGAGCGCGACCTCCGGATTCACGACCTCGCGGTCCAACGTGAGCGCATGCTCGTACCGAACGTCATCCGCACGCCCGCTCACTCCGAACACGATATCGCCCGATCCGGTCGCCCAGCCAACCTCCACCTGACCGCCCGCGGCAATACGCTCGTCCCACTCACCGGACTGCTGGACCGCCGCGGGGTCACCGTGGTCGTGTCCGGGAATGTTGAGGAAGAACGTGTAGTCGGACGCCATCGCCCATCCGGTGATCTGGAGGTTGCCCTCCGAGAACGCCGGCCGGGCAAAGCGTCCGTGCACGACAGCCCGCCTGGAGCTTCCTCCGTCCGTGGGGTCCCACGGGTTCTGGAAGTTCTCGTCGTTGTAGTCCTCGATCGAGACGAACCCGGGTGAGCTCCACTCCGTGGTGTAGACACCCAGCCCCCCCTCCAGTCGGCCGCCGCCGACGCCCCGCCAGCCCCGAGCCAGCCCGTTCACGAGCCAGTAGTCGGATCCCTCGCGCCACCCGTCGACGCGGCGCCCCTCCCCTCCGACGAAGAAGCCACCACGAGCTCCACGGCGACCGGTGGCAAGCTGGCCACGCACGTCCCCGAAGCTCGTGGCGGAAACTGCCCCCTCGGTGGACTCCGCGTCGGCCCGCGTGAAGACCTCGACCGCGCCTGCGAGCGCGAAGTCCCCGTAGAGCGGGCTGGAGTTCCCGTGGATCACGCGCATCGAGGAGACGGAGGACTGCATGAGAACATTCCAGTCGGCGTAGCCCTCCACGTGACCGTGCGCAGGCAGGTTCGCGGGCACGCCGTCGATGACCAGAAGCACGTCCGAGGAGTGATCGGAAGTGAAGCCCCTCATGGACACGTTCGAGGCATAGCCGGGCCCCTGCCCCTGCTCGTGGACCGCGATGCCGGCGACTTCACGAATCAGCTGGTAGGGGTTGGAGGCCTGAGACCCGCGCACCGCGGCGGGATCGAGCGTGAGCGCCCCGACGGGCGGCGGCGCCGCCCGCTCCCGCTCGACCGCGACCTCGATCGGCTCGAGGATGTACGTGACCGAGTCACGCGCCAGGCTGTCGCGCCGCTCCTGGCCCGAGGCGCCCGCAGGTACCGCCGCCAGGAGTAGCGTCACCGTCACGAGCCCTCCCCTGCGCCGGATCACCGTACCTCCCAGGGGTTCGAGAACCGGGGATCGGAAATGAACACCGGGTCGGTCAGGCTCCGGAGAAAGTCGAGAACCGCCGTTCGCTCCTCCGGCGAGAGCGTGAATCCCTTCACGAAGCTGCTCTTCTGGGGGCTCAGCCGACCGTCACCCTGGTTCGGACCCGAGGCGATGTTGCGCCCACCGGCGGCGTAGTGGTCGAGCACCTCTTCGAGCGAGGCGATGCTCCCGTCGTGCATGTACGGGGCCGTCAGCTCGATATTCCTGAGGGTCGGCGCCTTGAAGCGACCCATGTCTTCGGGCCGCTGGGTGAACTGGAAGAGTCCAGTGTTCGGGAAGGGGTACGCACCCTCACCGTCCAGGTTGTACAGGCCGTTGTTGTGGAACTCCACCTCCGGGGCACTCTTGCCTTCGAAATCGAACGTGCCGGTGAACCCGAGCCCGCCGTGGCAATGGAAGCACTCCAGGCGCTCCGAGAAGAAGAGCGCCTGACCGAGCCGTGCGGACTCGGTGAGCGCGTCCTGCTCCCCGCGACGGTAACGATCGACGGGAGCGTTACCCGAGATCAGGGTCCGCTGGAAGGCGGCGATCGCCTTCGTGACCGTCTCGATCGAGTATGGATCGGGGCGCTCGGGAAACGCCGCCGGGAAGAGCCGCTGATACGTCGTGTCGGCCTCGAGACGTTCGACGAGCACGTCCTCGAGACCGGCGAGCCCCAGCTCGACGGGATCTTCGCCGAACATCGGCGTGAGAGCCTGATGTGCGAGCTCGGTCTCGTTCGGGTTGGCCCAGGTCAGCGCGGGCTGATAGCCGATGTTGGTCAGCCCCATGCTGTTGCGGGGATGGATCTCTCCGGTCGAGCCCACGGCCAGCTCGAGCCCGTCCGAGAAGGCGAGCTCCTGCCGATGACACGAGGCGCAGCTCTGCGTCTCGTTCCCCGACAGGCGTACGTCGTAGAACAGGTGCCGACCGAGCTCGACGAGCTCCTCGGTCATGGTGACCCCTTCCGGCAACCGCGGCGCCGGAAAGCCCTCGGGAAGCCTCCAGTCGAAATCGCCGTCGGAGCCCGGAGGCAGCGTGCCCGGGCCGAGAATCTCGTCTCCTCCGCAACCCACGAGTGGGAGCGTGAGGGCCGCGGCCAGTGCCGCCACCCTCCCCCATGGACGACGCAGGGGCCTGACGTCGGTCATCACAGGCCTCCTGCGTCAGCGAAGGCTGAAGAACTTCTGCCCGCCCGACGTGCTGCCCTCGTAGTCGAGGCCGAAGTTGTTCATCACCGCCGGGCAATCCGGGTCACCCGGGAAGGACATACAACCAAGCTGGTTGGTGTTCTGGGTCAGATCGCTGTCCGCCACGAGCGCACCGAAGTCCGCGACGATCTCGTTGAGCTCCCAGTCGTAGACGTCGAACGTGATCGTCGGCCGATGGGGGTTCGCACACGAGGTGGCGGGGACCGTGGGATCACCCGATGGAGTGCAGCCGGTGCTGCCGAGGTGCACGTTCCACCCGTTGGGTTGCGCGGCCGACGTGTGGTCCATGCGAGCGAACTTGTACCCTCCGTTCCACGACCAGAACAACGCCGTGAGGTCGAGAGGAGGAGCCGCGGCGGTCTGGTCTCCGTGGTTCAAGGACTCCGGCACACCAAGCGTGAAACGGAGGCCCGTGTAATCACCGGCGGGCACGGTCCCGCGAACCGAGGTGTTCGTCCCTGCCGTGCCGTTCACGCACGAAGACGTCCCGTCCTCGAAGTCGAGAAGGGTCAGGTTCTCGCGCTGCCAGAGCCCGTCCTGCTCCAGCTCGAGCGGATACGCCTCACCCGATGCGTCGATGAGCTCGACCGCAGAGACGTATAGGCGAAAGTCGGTGAGGACGACGTCGGTGTTGCTGGAACCGACGCCGGTGTACGTCTGGCCGCACTCGAACGGGGCGCCATCGACAACCGCCGCGAACTCCACGGTCACGTCGAGAGGCTCCGCCGGGCCGGTCGAATCGTCGCCGCACGCGGCAAGCGCGGCGAGCAGGAGGACGGCCGAGGCGGATAGGTAGGTGTGCTTCATCGTCGCAGATCTCCCTGCATGAGAATCGGACCACCGCCACGGCGAGCCGGATCATCCGGCTTCGCCGAGGCGCTTCGAAGTGGTTAGCTCGAGGGCTCCGTCGAGGCTGATCAGCCGAGGAGCGTGGACGATCCTGGAGGGCCGTTCGCGAACGGGAGGAAGTACGCCGGCAGGCGCGGAACGAAGGTCGCCTGAAGCCGAGCTGGCTCGGAATGGGTCGCGATCGGTGCGGGCACGAGCACCGCCGAGGGTACCGCGAGCGCGTACTCCTCGTCCGGCGTCGAGCAGCACAGACCGCAGGCGCCTTCGCAATCCGACTGCTCGTGGCCGTCGGCATGCTCGGACGCTTCCCCGTGGTGGAGATTCCCGGATCCGTGCTCCGGTCCGAGCGGGGGCCGCTCGGCGTGCGACGCCCCACCGTGCGGGTCCGCCATGGAGACGGACGAGTGCTCCGATCCTCCGAGACAGCACGGATGGAGGAACCCCGCGCCCGCGTGAACGAGCAGCAGGAGGCCCAGCAGGGCCGCCTTCGCTCGCAGCCGGGTCCGATCCGCGTGGAGGAGGGGTGGGGAGAGCATCTTTTTACGATGTGAGGCCGCCGGGCGGCCGTCAACACCGCCTCTCGGGCCCTACGACTCCAGGTAGCCGTCCAGCTCGTCCACGTCGACCGCGAGCAGCTCCGCGGCGGCCGTCCTGTCTCCGCCCGCGCGGTCCAGCACCAGATTCACGTGGCGCCGGATCGCCGCGCCGAGCGTCAGGTCTTCCGGCCCCCCGAGCCCCTTGCCCTCCAGGATCAGGTGGTCGGCGCCGATCACCGTCCCCCGCGCGACGATCGCCGCGCGCATGAGCGCGTTCTCCAGCTCGCGGACGTTGCCCGGCCAGTCGTACTCCTGCAGGCGCGCCATCGCGTCGTCCGAGATCCGACGCACGTCCCGGCCCGTCTCCTCGCGGATCCTCCCGAGGAGCGCGGTGGCGACGAGCTCGATGTCCCCTCGGCGCTCCCGGAGCGGCGGGACGGTGATCTCCACGACTTTCAGCCGGAAGTAGAGATCCTCCCGGAAGCGGCCCTGCTCGATGAGGCGCTCGATGGGCTGGTGCGTCGCCGCGATCACCCTCGCCTCCGTCGCCTTCGGCTGCTCGCCACCCACGGGGTAGAAGCGCCGCTCCTGCAGGACACGCAGGAGCTTCGTCTGGAAGTCCGGGCTCGTGTCCCCGATCTCGTCGAGGAAGATCGTCCCCTTCCCCGCCAGCTCGAAGTAGCCCTTTCGGACTCCGGTCGCGCCGGTGAACGCGCCCTTCACGTGCCCGAAGAGCTCGGACTCGAGAAGCGTGTCGGTGAGCGCCGTGCAGTTGACGGCGATGAAGGGCTCCGCGGAGTACTCGGAGTTCTCGTGGATCCCGCGGGCGATCACCTCCTTGCCCGTGCCGGTCTCTCCCCGGACGAGCACGGTCGCGCGATTCGCCGCGAGCACGCCGATCGTCTTGTAGATGTCGATCATGCGCGGGTCACGGCCGACGAGCCGTCCGCGGGGCAGCGATGCGACGGCCTCCGGCGCCTCGTTCGCCTCGACGAGCTCGCGCTCCTTGAAGCACCGGTCGGCGAGCGCCTGCACGGTCTTCGGATCCACCGGCTTGACCAGGAAGTCGAAAGCGCCGGACTTCATCGCCGTGACCGCCGTGTCCATGTCGTCGTGGGCCGTCATGACGACGACCTCGACGTCGTCCATGGCGCCCCGCACCTTCTCGAGCAGCTCCAGCCCCGACATCCCTCCCATCCGGACGTCGGTGACGATCAGCCCGGGCGCGAACGCGCCCACGCGGGCCAGAGCCTTTTCGGCGCTCTCCGCCGTCTCGACCTCGTACCCGGCGTGCGTGAGCCGCATCTCAAGGACTTCGAGACCGTCGGTGTCGTCGTCGACGACCAGGATTCGGTGGTGTTCGCTCTGACTCATGGCTCCTCTCCTACCCCGGGAGGTGGCCCCCCGGGTCCGTCGGGGTGCCCGCGCGGGCCCGCGGTCTCGATCGCCTCGGTTCGCTCGTTCCAGAATGCCGGCGAGTCGGGCAGCTCGCCCGCGCGAAGGCGCGCGAGCTTCTCCCGATTCCGCCACTGTCGTCCACGCACCATGAAGAGCAAGACGAGTGCCAGAAGCAGCCAGAAGACGGCGGAGTGGCTCAGAACGAACAGCCACCCATATCGTCGCTTCACGTGCCGCTTCCAGTCCTCCTCGAACTGGCTCGTCGAGAGCCCGAACGTCATGCGGAACGCCGCCTCGAAGGAGCGTCGGGCCTTCCAACGGTCCAGGAAGAGGCGCAGCCCGTCCGGTCCTCCCTCTTCGAGCAGGTACGTCACCGCGCTCGCCGCGAGGAGATACGCCGTTTGCGCGTCCTGCCGATCGCGGGGCCACCGGAGCTCGAGGGAGTCCATGGCCGGTGCACGGCCCGCGGCGATCAGGACGCGCAGGCGCCACGCCTCCATCGCGTCGAAGCCCCCCGAAGCCCACTGGGCGTACCCCTCGTCGAACCACCGGGGGGCTCGGAGGTCTTCCAGGTAGCCGTGGAGACCGAGATGCGCCCACTCGTGACGCAGCGTCCGGAGCCCTTCGCCGTCGACCACGCGAACGCCCTCACCCGTCGGCATCACCAGCATGTTACGGGAGGGGATGGCCACGCCGGCTCGCCACTCGGGCACCACGCCCCCGGTCAGCTCGTCGAAGGCCCGCGGCGTGTGTGCCAGGAACGCGTCCACGCCCGCCGGGATCGAATCCGGGAGGCCGGGCAGGGCCGGTTGGCCGTCGAGGAGCCGGAGGACCCGCTCCGCGACGAGGGAGTCCTCTCGAGCGAAGTGGACCCGCGCCCGTTCGCCCGAGAGGAACAGGTACGACTCCCCGTCCAGCTGCCCCGGGAGCTCCTGGGCCGATCCCGCCCCCGGCAGGGACGCGAGCGAAGCGCCCACGGCCAACATCATGATCCGGACGATTGCCATCACGGGCGCCCTACTCCCCGGCGAGCATCTCCAGATTCGCCTTGACCGCCTCGTTCTCGGGATTGAGGCCCAGAGCACGCTGCCAGAGGAGCCGCGCCACGTCCCGCTCGTTGCCCTGATACGCCAGCGTACCCAGGCGCAGGTACACGTCGTCGCCGAGCCGCGGGGCGAGCTTGACCGCCTTCTCGTACTGGGCGCGAGCCCCGTCGTGGTCCCCGTGCGCGTAGGCCTGATCACCCAGGTTCTTGTGGGCCTGTGGAAGCGGTGGATCTGCCTGGGTCGCGCGCTTGTAGAGCGCGGCCGCCGCCTCGTACTCCCCCCGCAGCTCGAGCACCTGCCCGGTGTTCACGAGAATGGGGCCGGAGTCGGGGTAGTGGCCCAGACCCTCGCGACCCACCGCGACGGCGTACTCGAGGTCGCCCGCCGCGGCGGATGCGAGCACGGTGTAGGCGTAGTAGCGCGGACTCGGCTTCTTCACGTCCGGGGAGGTCCGGTAGAGGCGCAGCGCGTCGATGGCGCTGGGCACGTCCCCGCGCTTGACGTGGATGATCGCCCGGGCGAGGTGGACGTCCGGATCCTTGGGTCGTGCGACGAGCGCCTCGTCGAGCGCGCTCAGCGCCTCGTCGTAGCGCCCCATGAGCTCCAGCGTCAGCGCCGTGTTTCGCTGAACCGAGTAGGCGTAGCCGGCGCTCGGAGGCATCGCGCCGAACCGACCGAGCGCCTCCTCCAGGCGCCCCCGCCGAAAGGCGATCAGCCCCAGCATGAAGTTCGCGCGGGGCTGAGCAGGATCCATCGCCAACGCCTGCTCGAACTCCCGCGCAGCGTCCTCGAGCATGCCCGACCGGTAGAACGCGACCCCGACGTTCAGATGCTGCTGCAGGGACTCGTCGCCGCCGGTCTCTTCCGTCGTGCTGCGCTCCCCGGCCCGCGAGACGAAGCCGGCCTGGATGAGTCCGTACAGAGCCTTGCCGGTGTCGAACTCGACCAATCCCGCCTCGTCCATGATCTCGTTGACCGTGCGGACCCCGTCGATGAGCGGAAGGACCTTCTTCTGTTGCTTCGTCAGCTCGACTTCCTCCTCCGCTTCGTCCGGATTGCGGTCGAGCCGGAACACGACATCGAAGGAGGGAATCTTCTTCTCGACCTGGCTCCATTCGTCGACCCGCCGCGCGCCCTCCATAAGCAGCGCTTCCGGCGGGATGCTCACCAGATAGAGCCCCTCTTCGTCGGGCATCTGGTCGGGGTCGAAGTGGAACGAGCCCTGGTTCCACGCGAAGAGGCGATAGACCGCCTCCTCGATCTGCATCTGCACGAAGCGGTGCAGGTCCTCCTCGGCCAGGGCCCCGTTGTCGACCAGGATCTGCCCGAGCCTGCGCCGACGATCGAGCGCCTGCTCCTCGGTCGCCGCGGTGAGGTCCTTTCGCGTGATGACGTTGTTCCGCATGAGCAGCTGCCCGAGCCGATCCCTGCGGTTCAGGATCGAGGCGTAGATCACGCGCCCGTTCTCGAAGTAGATGTAGCCGAAGTTCGAGCGGTCGGTGATGCTGAGACAGCCCGTCTTCATGCCCATGCCCAGCAGCTGGCAGATGTCGGCCAGGCTGACGTCCTGGAGCGCGCCTTCGATCGCCATCAGCCGCGAGCCTCCCTCATTCGAGCTCCTCGATCAGGAGATCCGCGAACCTCGGCCAGTGGACGACCGCGCTCTCCGGCCCCGGGAACCAGGCACCGGGCTTCCGCACCGCGGGCTCGATCGGCAGCGGTTCCGGCTTTCGCTCACGGCGAGGCCGGTCTCGGTCGTCGGCTTCCAGGTCGGGAACGAAGATGGTCTCCGCTCCTCCGGCCGTGTCGGCTTCCACGAGCTCGAACGGCTGGGGCGCTCCCCGGGTGAGCTCGAGAACGAGTCCTCCCTCGAAGCGGGAGCGCAGGCGGGTGTCGATGCCCTCGATGGCCGCCGGCGCCCGGTCTGCCACGAACATCATGCGGGCACCGCGGCGCCGGAGCGCCTCGAAGAGGTGGAAGAACTCGTCCTGGGCGCGCTCCGTTTCCACGAGCGTCTGGATGCCGTGGACGAGAAGGAGGTCGACCGTCCACCAGCGCTCGCGCCAGGCCCCCGCGACACCGTCGCCCAGAGCCCGAATGAAGTCGGAGGCGAAGTCGGTCACCGACGTGACGGCCATGCGCAGATCTGGATACGCCTCCTGATACGAACGTCCCACGGCCGCCATGAGCGTCTGGGCCACCTCCTCGTCTCCGGCCCACACGTACATCGGGTTGTAGTCGGGCTTTTCCGCCCCGACGAGCTGGGCCGCCGCCTTGAGCGCGATCTCCTCGTACCCGACGAGATCGTGCAGCTGGGCCCCCTCGTCGAGCTGCGGGAAGGGACGCTGCCGCTCACGCACGGAAGTCAGCAGGGCCTCGGCCTCGTCGAGACGATCGGGATCGTCGAGGACCCCCCGGGCCGCCTCCGGCCACGGATTGCCCAGCCTGTTGAGCTCGTTGTCGATCTCGTGCAGCCTCTGCAGATCCGCCTTGTACCGATCGACGATGTCCCGCCAGCGTGTCGGCTCGCGGGTACTGGCGAGGAGCGGATCGAGGCGCAGCGTCGAGAAGCCCTGCCGGTCGGCCGTCTCGATGGCGTCCCGGATCGCACGACGCCACGGCTCCTCCTTCTGCTCCACGACCCCTGCAACGGTCGAAGCGAGCTCGCTGAGGAACGACCCGAACTCGTCGGACCCCGAGCTCAGGGCCGCGGCCTTGTCCTGGTCCTGCAGCAGGCTGGCCACCTCGTCGAGCGAGACCGACCGCTCTTCGAGCTCCTGCGTGGCGAAGATCTTCTTGAGCAGACCCTCGAGCTCCCGCACGTTCTTGAGCGGTGCGCGCGCGACCGTCTCCGCCACGCCGGCCTCGAGCGTCTGATCCCTCTCGGAGGCCTTGCGATTCACGATCGCCACGCGGGTCTCGTACTGCGGGATCCCCAGATCCACGATGAGCCCGCCGGAGAATCGGGAAAGCAGCCGCGCATCGAGGCCGTTGATGTCCGCCGGAGGACGGTCGCTGGCAAGCACGATCTGCCCGCCCGCCGCGGTGAGCTGATCGAGGGTCCGGAGCAGCATCTCCTGCGCTTCGGGCTGCCCGGTGAGGAACTGGACGTCGTCGAGGAGAAGGACGTCCAGTTCCGCGTACAGATCACGCTCGCGATCGCCCGACTCCAGCGCGCCCTCCAGGCGGTCGAGATACTCTTCGAGGGGCATGTAGACGACCTTCAGGTCCTCCCGCACCGCCCTGGAGCGATGCGCGATCGCCGTGAGGATGTGCGTCTTGCCCAGCCCGGACGGGGAGTACAGGAACAGCGGGTTGTAGCTCTTGCCGGGCGACTCCGCGGCACGCCGAGCCGCCGCCGAGGCCAGGCGGTTCGCCGGGCCCACGACGAACGAATCGAACGTCAGGTTCGGGTCGAGTTCGGACATCGACTAGGCGGAGTTCGATGGCGAAGATCCGGAATTTCCGGTCTCCGGCGAACCGTTAAGTATCGGCCTGCGTACCTGAGAACAAAAGGGCATCGGGCGATCCTTCAGCCGCTGCGGGCCCATTCGGCGACAGCCGCGAGGTCGGCGGGAAGGTCGGCCCGGAAGCGCATCAGCTCCCCCGTCTCGGGGTGCTGGAAGACGAGCTCCGCCGCATGCAGGAACTGCCGCTGGACCTTGCGGGCGAGCTGGTCGACCCATCGGCGCGTGGGCCCTCCGAGCCCCCGTTCCCATCCCACCCCGTAGACGGGATCACCGATCACGGGATGGCCCACGTGGGCAAGATGGACCCGGATCTGGTGCGTGCGGCCCGTGCGCAGCGCCACGTGGAGCAGATCGGCGCGCTCCCATCGCTCTCGGACCTCGATACGCGTCATGGCCGGTCGCCCGCCCTCGACCACGGCCATCCGTTTCCGGTCCTTCGGGTCGCGCCCGATCGGCGCATCGATCACCAGGGGCGATTCGGCGATGTGCCCCCACGCGGCCGCGAGATAGAAGCGCTTCACCCGGCGCGCACGCAGGGCATCCGACAGCTTCCTGTGCGCGCGATCCGTCTTGGCCACGACCATCAGGCCGGACGTATCCCGGTCGAGGCGGTGGACGATGCCCGGCCGCGCACGACCTCCCACGCCCGACAGCGTCGGGACGTGCCAGAGCAGCGCGTTGACCAGCGTGCCCGAGCGGTGGCCCGGCGCCGGGTGCACCACCATTCCGGCGCGCTTGTCGACCACGAGCAGATGCTCGTCCTCGTAGACGATGTCCAGCGGGATGTCCTCGGGCTCGATGGCCACCGGCTCCGCCGGTGGGACCTCGACCCGTACGACGGCTCCCGGCTCGAGCGTCTCCGACTTCTTGCCCGGCCGCCCGTCGACGAGGATCCTGCCCGCCGACAGCAGCTTCTGGACGCGCGTGCGGCTGAGCTCCAGCCGCTCGGCGACGAAGCGGTCGAGCCGCTCCGCCTCCGATGCGACCGTCAGCGTGTGCACCTCCGGGCCGGGAGCATCGCCGCCACCCGTCACGCGCTCACCGATCGACGCGACGCAGGCCGATCCGGACCGGGACGCCGTCGAGGTCCACCTCGCGCACGTGCGGATAGCCCGGCTCCGAGACCGCCTCCCGTGCCGAGACCTCGACGGCGAGCGTCTCTCCCCCGATGAAGTCGGCATAGGCCTCGGCCGCGCCGACGATCTCTTCGGGGCCCTCGATCCCGAGCTCGATGCGGTCCGTGATTTCGAAGTCGGCGTCGCGCCGGAGCCTCTGGATCCGGTTGACCAGCTCCCGCGCGACCCCCTCCGAGCGAAGCTCGTCGTCGAGCTCGGCGTCCAGGGCGACGGTGTAGGCTCCTTCACCCTTGACCACCAGGTTGCCCGCGGCTTCCTGAATGACCTCGACGTCCTCGTCCTGGAGCGTGTGCGCCTCGCCCCCGACATCGATGGTCACCGCGTCGCCCGCCTGAATCCGCGCCAGAGTGGCCTGGTCGAGCGCGCGGATCGCGTTCGCGGCATCGTTCGTCTGCTTGCCGAAGCGCTGCCCCAGGGACCGATAGTTGGGCTTTCCCGTGAGCGTCACGATCCCGTCGACCGACGAGAGGAACCCGACGTCCTTCACGTTCAGCTCGTCTCGAACGACATCGAGCATCTCCTCGGACAGCGCCCTTCCTCCGGGCAACACGGCTCGGGCGGACCGGAGCGGCTGGCGGACCCGGATCTGCACGTCCTCGCGAGCCGCGCGCCCCAGAGAGACCAGCGTGCGCACGGCATCCATGTCGTCCTCCAGGTCGACGCCGGCCAGGAGTCGCGCGCGGGCATCGCCCTCCAGGGGCGACGGGAAGCGCTCCAGGTGCGCGCTCGTGCCCGCGAGCGCGCGATGCAGCCAGTCCGCGGTGAACGGTGCGCACGGCGCCAGCATCAGGGCGACCTGTCGCAACGCGTCGTAGAGCGTGCGGAACGCGGCCCGCTGATCGCTCTCGTCATCGGAGTTCCAGAAGCGGGATCGGCTCCGCCGCACGTACCAGTTGGAGAGGTCCTCGACCACGAAGTCACCCAGCGCCCGGTACGCCCGCGTGAGCTGATAGGCGTCGAGCTCGCGTCCCACCTCCCCCACGACGGTGTCGAGCCGCGCGAGCAGCCAGCGGTCGAGCAGAGATCGCTCCTCCGGGCCCGGATCGTCCTCGCTCGGGCTCCACGCCTCCACCGTCGCGTAGAGGGCGAAGAACCGATACGTGTTGGAGAGGGTGTCGAAGAACTTCCGCGTAGCCTCCCGCACGCCGGCAGAGTCGTATCGCTTGGGGAGCCAGGGGTTGGACGACGTGATGAAGTACCACCGCACCGCGTCCGCTCCGTGGTCGGCGATCGCATCCCACGGATTGACGACGTTGCCGCGAGACTTCGACATCTTGCGGCCCTCCGCATCGAGAACCAGATCGTTCACGAGGCAGTTCCGGAACGAGGGCCCCCGCCCGAGCATCGTCGAGATCGCGAGCAGCGAGTAGAACCAGCCCCGCGTCTGATCCAGCCCCTCGCAGATGAAGTCGGCCGGGAAGTGCGCCTCGAACTCCTGCTCGTTCTCGAACGGATAGTGCCACTGCGCGTAGGGCATCGCGCCCGAATCGAACCAGACGTCGATCACTTCGGGCGTGCGCCGCATCGTCCCCCCGCACGTGGTGCACGGCCAGGTGATCTCGTCGATGAACGGACGATGGGGATCGAAGTCGTCGGGCAGCGGACCCGCCGCCTCTGCGAGGTCGGCGAGCGAGCCGACCCAGTGCGTGTGATCGGCGTCGCTCTCGCACACCCACACGGGCAGCGGCGTACCCCAGTATCGATCCCGCGAGAGGGCCCAGTCGATGTTGCCCCGGAGCCACTCGCCGAAGCGCTTCTCACCGACTTCGGGCGGATGCCAGGCGATCTGGTCGTTGTTCGCGAGGAGCTGGTCCTTCAGCGTGGACGTGGCGGCGAACCACGAGTCGATCGCCACGTAGAGCAGCGGAGAGTCACAGCGCCAGCAGTGTGGGTAGCTGTGCTCGACCTTCCCGATGTCGAACAGGAGGCCTCGCTCGCGAAGCGCATCGACCAGGACGGGGTCGGCGTCCTTCACGAACTGTCCACCCACGAGCTCGACGTCCTCCGTGAACTTCCCCGCCCCGTCGATCGGGTTCAGCATCGGCAACCCGTGGCGCTGGCCGGCGGCATAGTCGTCGGCCCCGAAGGCCGGCGCCATGTGCACGATTCCGGTCCCGTCCTCGGCGCTGACGAAGTCCTCGGCCACCACGGTCCAGCCGTTGCCCGGCTCGTCCGGCTCCGCGACCAGCTCGAGCGGCCGGCGGTACCGAAGGCCCACGAGATCCGAGCCCTTCAGACGCCGCCCGATCTCCACCTCCTCACCGAAGATGGCCTCGGCGCGCGCCTCGGCCACGACGTAGCGTCGCCCGTCGCGCGGCACCTCGACGTAGGTGAGCTCGGGGTGCACTGCGAGCCCGGTGTTCGACGGCACCGTCCAGGGCGTCGTGGTCCACGCGAGGATGGCCCGACGGTCCGGGTCCGGCGACCCGTCCTCGGCCAGGACTTCGGCGACGAACGTCAGCGACGGATCGAAGACGTCCCGATAACCCTGCGCCACCTCGTGCGACGACAGCGCCGTGCCGCAGCGGGGGCAGTACGGAACGCTCTTGTGCCCCCGGTACAGGAGCCCCTTGTCGGCGATCGTCTTGAGAATCGACCAGACCGACTCGATGTACGAGGTGTGGAAGGTCACGTACGGGCGCCAGTACTCGAGCCAGTAGCCGATGCGCTCGCTCAGCTCCTCCCACTCTTCCTTGTACGTGAAGACCGAGTCCTTGCAGGCCTGGTTGAACTCGGCGATGCCGAGCGCCTCGATCTCGGGCTTACCGCTGATGCCGAGCTTCTTCTCGGCCTCGATCTCCACCGGCAGGCCGTGCGTGTCCCAGCCCGCGATCCGGGTCACGTCGTGGCCCAGCATCGCGCGGTGCCGGCAGACCAGGTCCTTGATGGTCCGGGAGAGGATGTGGTGCAGCCCCGGGCGACCGTTCGCGGTGGGCGGCCCCTCGTAGAAGACGAATCGCTCGCCGCCCCGGTTCGCTTCGAGGGTACGGCGGAAGAGGTCTTCGTCTCGCCATCGGGCCAGAGTCGCCTCTTCGATGTCGAGCAGGGACTTCGGCAGTTCAGGATAGCTCATCGCAGTGTAGCGCTGGTTGTTCGTTGAGCGGGCGCGAGGTGCGCCGGGTCAGATCTCCGACACCACCCGCTCGATCAGGCGGGTCAGGTGCGGCTCGGCGGCAGTTGCCGCCTGGATAATTCGCGCCACGTCCACGGGCTCGAGCGCGTCGGGCAGACACCGGTCCGTGATGATCGAGAGGCCGAGCACGCGCATGTCCATGTGCCGGGCGACGATCACCTCCGGGACGGTCGACATGCCGACCACGTCCGCTCCGAGCATGCGAAGCATCCGGTACTCGGCCCGAGTCTCGAGCTGGGGACCGGGCACCGCCACGTAGACTCCACGGTTGAGGCGAATGCCGAGCTCGAGCGCTGCGCTGCGGGCCAGGCCCTGAAGCGCGAGGTCGTACGGCTCGGACATGTCGGGGAAGCGAGGGCCGAGCTCGTCCACGTTCGGCCCGATCAAGGGGCTGTCCCCGAGCAGATTGATGTGGTCGTCGATGAGCACGAGCTCGCCGACGTCCCAGAGGGGATTCATGCCACCCGATACGTTCGACACCACGAGCGTGCCCGCGCCCAGCGCCTTGAGCACCCGGATCGGAAACGTGACCTCCTGCAGCGTGTAGCCCTCGTACCGGTGGAACCGGCCCTGCATGGCAGCCACGGGCGTGCCGCCCAGCGTCCCGAGCACCAGTCGGCCCGAATGCGTCTCCACGGTCGGCTCGGGGAAGCCCGGGATGTCGTCGTACGGCACGGTCGACTCGACGTCGATCATGTCGGCCAGAGCGCCGAGTCCGGTGCCGAGAACGATGCCGACGCGAGGCTCGAACGCGGTGTGCGCACGCACCGCGTCCGTCGCGGCCTCCATCCGCTGAAGCAGATCGCTGGTCATGGGGGGACCTGGCGGTACGCGTTACCGGTCGGTTTCTTCTCGGTCGAGAAGGATGAACCTGCCCCCCTGCTGGCCGGGGGCCGGCGGCGGCGAGATGTCCTCCTGCTCGGGAGGCCGATCGCCCCGGGCCTCGGCCAGAAGGGTCTCGAGATCCTTGAGCTCGGTCTCCGCGCCACCCGTGCCGGGCAGCTTGTCGGACGCCTCGCCCTGGTGGGAGGCCCCAGCCATGAGCTCGACCTCGAGCGCCGACGGCACGTCCGGCACGGACGGCGGCGGAGCCACGGGGCTCGTCGAGGGCTGAGGCGGTGACGCCGACGGCGGGGAGGGCTGGAGCACGGTCACGTCCACCGTGGGTGGCTCGCCTGCTTCCGGCTGCTGCGATCGGAGCGCCTCCACGGGATCCACCTCGCCAGCACCCACCGCCTCCGCATCTACCACCGGCTGGTCCGCCGCCGCCTCGCTTCCGGGCAGGTCGCCGGACGAGGGCTCGACCCGGTCGTCCGATTCCGCCTCGTCCCATCCTGCGGCGTGGACCTCGCCCCGCTCGTCCTTCCCCTCCGCCTCCGCGACGGGCTCCCTCGCGCCGGCCTCGACTTCGAGCCCGTGAGCCTGGAGGGCCGAGAGGGACGCCGGCGGCGGAAGGGGGCCGGTCGCCCCGGCGGTCGGGGCACCCCCTGGGGCGGTTGCGCCCTTCGTCTCCTCGCTGCCCACCATGTCGAGCTCGCGCTCGAGGAGGTTCCGGAAATCCCTCAGGAACCGGATGCGACGGTGCTCCAGCTGGAGGACGGCATCCTGAGCCTGATCGTGTCGCCGTTCCACGTCGCGGAGTCGGTCGCGCACCTCCGCCTCCGCCTCGGAGAGCACCCGACGCGCCTCCGCCTTGGCCTCCGCCAGCAGGCGTCGAGCTTCCGCATCCGCCTCCCGCAGGACGTGGTCTGCCTCGCGCTGGGACTGAGCCTGGATGTCGCTGCGCAGCTCCTGGGCGGTCACCAGCGCATCCTGGACGGCGCGCTCCCGATCGAGCTGCGCGTCGACCTGGCTCTGCAGGGTCTGGACGCGTTGCTGAAGCTGGAGGTTCTCACGCACCACGACCTCGAGCCTCTCGGCCGCGAGCTCGAGGAAGGTATCGACCTCATGCGGGTCGTAGCCTCGCATGAGCTTCTTGAAGTCGCCCCGCTTCTTCCGCACGTCGAGCGGTGTCAGATCGATCATTGGGTGCTTCCTCGTTCGCCGAAGAGTGCTGTTCCGACTCGAACCATCGTGCTGCCCTCCCGGATCGCAATCTCGAGATCGTTCGTCATCCCCATGGAAAGCTCCGCCCCCACACGGTCGGTGGCGTTTCGCAGGCGCTCCGACAGGTCACGAAGCGCAGCGAAGGTCGGGGCCAGGATCCGCTCGTCGTCCACGAAGGGGGCCATCGTCATGAGACCGTCCACACGGATTCCCGGCAACTCCGCGATCCGGTGGACCGCTTCGAACGCTTCGTCAGCCGGGAAGCCGCTCTTCACCTCCTCGCCGGAGGTGTTCACCTGAGCCAGCACGCGCACCACCCGCTCGTCGTCGACGGCGGCGCGCGAAAGCCTCTCCGCGAGTCGCACCGAATCCACGGAATGGATCAGGTGCGCCACGGCGGCCGCCCGTCTCGCCTTGCGGCTCTGGAGGTGTCCGATCATGTGCCAGCGGAGCCCGTCCGAGCCGAAGGATTCGACCTTGCGCTCCAGCTCCTCGACCCGATTCTCGCCGAGGTCGGTCAGCCCGGCGGCGATCGCGGCCTCCACCGCCTCGAAGGGGTGCGACTTCGTGACCGCGACGAGCCTGACCTCTTCCGGGCCCCGCTGGGCAGCCGTGCACGCGCGCTCGATCCGCTCCCGAACGCTCGGGAGCGTCTCGGCCAGGCGCGCCGCGTACGCGGCGGACCTGTCGCTCGTGACGGTCTGACTCATGCGATCGACTCCAACGCAAAAGGACCCCGCCGGAGCACCGGCGGGGTCCCTCGGGATCCTCTCAGGCTCCGTGCTTACCGGACCTGGAAAGTAATCGGGAACGACACCCAGACGGGAACCTTCTTGTCCCGGTTCAGGGCTGCGGAGAAGCGGTACACGTCCGCGACAGCGAGCGCCGCATCGTCCAGCGCCTGGTGTCCCGAGCTCTGGTCGATCCGGTAATCCTTGACCACGCCCGACTCGTCGATGAAGAAGAAGACGCGAACCGTACCCCCGATGCCGGCATCGCGGAGGAGCGGCGGATACTCGCGCTCCATCGACCGGACCACTTCCTGACGGTTCAGGATCGACGGCGCGACGGTGAACGGGGTGAACGTCGGTGCCGACGAGATGTCGGTCGCAGCCTCCTCGGGCGGCGGCGGCAGCTCCTCGACCGGGTTCTCCTCGAACGTGGTCGGAGCGATCGTGATGTCCTCGTCGATGTCCGCGCTCGCCATGACCGGCGTCGCCGGACGCGCGATCTGCTGCGGCGGCGGCGGAATCTCGATCTCGGGCGGGAGCTCGATCGCGGCGATCTCCTCAGCCTCGAACGAGATGTCCTCCGCCGTGAGCTCCGGCCAGAAGGCGAACGTACCGCCGTGCATCAGCGTGGCGGCGATCATCGACCCCCAGAACCAGGAGCTGAACGACTGCTTCAGGCGGTCGTTGGCCGTCACCATGACGGCAGATTCGGGAACGGCTTGAGCTGTCATCGTCTCTCCCTCTGCATGCTCTGCTCGAGCTGTGCGGCGAAGACCACGCGCACCACACCGGCAGCAACAAGTTCTTTCTGAACTTGATCCATATACAGATATGGTACTTCACGGTCACCCCGGATGGAAATGACGAGCGCCCGCTCGGACGCCGCGTACAGCGGCGCCACGACCTGGGAGACGTCCTCCATCGGGTACGGCTGGTCGTTGATGAAGACGCGGCCGTCCCGCTCCATCCAGATGTTCAGAATGTTCTTCTGCTTCTCGTCGATCTTCTCCGCAGCCTCGGCCTCGGGCCACTCGATCGGGCGGTCCCGGTCGGCCTGGAAGACCGTCGTGACCATGAAGAAGATCAGAAGAAGAAACGCAATATCAGCAAGAGACGAGGAGGGAATCTCGTCGGACGCCTTGGAGCTCTTCTCGAAACCACCGCCTTTGATCGCCATCGCCTAGTTCTCCAGGATCTGCAGGGAGATACGCTCGGCGTTGGCAGAGTGCAGGGCGTCGAGCACGTCCATCATGAATTTGTAGGACGCCTCCGGATGCGTCTTCACCGCCGCGATCAGGTTGGGATTGGCGGTGACCTCCTGACGCCAGAGACCCTCGATCTCGCGAGGACGCATCTGCTGCACCTGCTGGCTCTCGCCGCGCTTCACGTCGACGATGCCGCTGGGCTGAACGATCAGGTGGAGAATGTTCTTCTGACTGACCTGGGCTTCCTCACCCGGCTCGGGTAGCACGACGGCGAGGCCCTTGTCCTTCGGGAACGTCGTCGTGACGAGGAAGAAGATCAGCAGGAGGAAGGCAATGTCTGCCATCGACGAGGTTGGAATCTCGTCACTGACTTTGCTCTTCTTGTTGTTCAGCATGCTCGTTCAGCCTCTGGGTTTCTAGAACGTACAGGAACCGGGGGTGCCAGGTTCCAGACTACTACGACGGAGTCCCGCCTCCGGCCTCAGGGGCCGGGGGCGAAGGCGCCGCCGCCTTGGCCGCCGCCGTCTCCGCGGCGGGCCAGCGCGTGTCTTCCTTCTGGATGATCTCGATCTCACCCGCCTTCTCGAGATCCCACGCCAGGTTGATGATCTTCTGTGCCCCGTACTCCATGTCGACGATGAGCTGGTCGATCCGGGTCACGAAGAAGTTGTAGCCGATGTTGACCGGGACGGCGATCACGAGGCCGGACGCCGTCGTGAGGAGCGCGACCTTGATGCCGCCGGCCACGAGCGCCGGATCCACGTTCCCCGCGGCCTCGATGGCGGCGAAGGCGAGGATCATGCCCGCGACCGTACCGAGGAAGCCCATGAGCGGCGCGACGTTCGCGATCGTGGCGAGAATGACGAGCCCGCGCTCCAGGAAGCCCAGCTCGATCGTGCCGACCGTTGCGACCGCGCTCTCGAGCTCACCGGCATTCAACCGGCGGCCCTGAATGCGGCGAAGGCCGGCCAGCAGAATCGCCGCCGCCGGACCGGGCGTCTCGCTCGCGACCTCGATCGCGCCGTCGATGTCTCCGGCGCGCGCCTTCTCCTCCACCTCGGTGAGGACCCTGTGCGTGCCGCGGTGCGCGATCTGGAGCGTGAAGAACTTCGCGATGATGACGCCGAGCGCGATCATCGAGCAGAGCACAAGCGGATACATCATGAATCCGCCGTCTGCGAAGAGGGTCAAAAGCCGATATTGGGAACCCACGAAGCACTCGCTCCTGATGGTCTGTCAGCATGGAGCGAGGGGCCGGCCGACGCTCGACAGGCCCCCGCTCGCGAAGATTGGCCAATCTAGGAGGGGTCTCGCCGAAGTGTCAACGCACCCTCAGGACGCGCTCGGCGCAGCGGCGGGAGAGCGCACCGCGCCCTCGGTCGTCGCCTTCACGCCCTCGAGCACGGCCCGCAGCCGGTCTGGGCCCACGTCGCGCTCCAGGCGACCGCCGAGCGCGATCGACACCTGCGAGGTCTCCTCGCTCACGACGACCACCACCGCGTCGGTCTCCTCGCTCAGGCCCAGCGCCGCCCGGTGGCGGGTCCCCAGCGAGCGGTCCTTCACCGTGGACTGGGTCAGCGGGAGAATCGCCCCCGCGGTGCGGATCTGATCTCCGGAGATGAGCACGGCTCCGTCGTGCAGCGGGGAGTACGGCGTGAAGATGGTCGTCAGGATCTCCGCGGTGACCCTCGCGTCCACGCTGCTGCCGGTCTCGGCGTACTCCCCGAGGCCCACGTCGCGCTCGACCGCGATGATCGCGCCGTGGCGTGCCCGCGAAAGACGCTGCACGGCGTCCACGATCTCCTCGGCGACGTGACTCCCTTCGAGACGCTGGAACGCGCGGACCATCCGGTTCTGACCGAGTCGCGCGAGCGCGGCTCGTAGCTCGGGCTGGAAGACGACCAGAATCGCGATGGCCCCGTACTGGAACGCCGCCTCGAGCATTGCGCGGATGAGGATGAGGTCGAGGAGCCGGGCGATGCCGTACAGGAACCCCAGCAGGACGACACCGAGCATGATCTGCATCGCCCGGGTCTTCTGCAGGACCAGCAGGACCCGATAGAGCAGGAAGGCGACGATGAGGATATCGACCACG
>Ga0209536_100001437_pt1 | contig 39656 bp, 38 predicted proteins | sample DeeMarSeWOR28_12_FD_187461 | JGI IMG/M metagenome (GOLD analysis project Ga0209536, IMG submission 187461) | Marine sediment microbial communities from White Oak River estuary, North Carolina - WOR-2-8_12 (SPAdes) (version 2) | ecosystem: Environmental > Aquatic > Marine > Intertidal zone >... | reverse complement strand
GCAGATCAACGCAGATCAGGTCGTGTGTCCCGCTGCCGGTGGGATCAGCGTGACGATGACACGGGACGCGCGGCCGTCTTCGATGCCCTCGACGGTGAGCTGGAAATCTTTCTGCTGGGCGGTCGCGCCTTTGCGGAGGCCGTCACCGAGCAGGTGAGCCGCCAGCCCACCGACCGAGTCCACGCCGGCCGGCTCGTCGATGGTGCGATGGAGGAGCACCTCGAGGCGCCGCAGCGAGAGGTGTCCTGGCACCGACCATCCGCCCTCAACCTGGATCAAGGAGCCCGACTTCTCCTGGTCGAACTCGTCCTCGATCTCGCCGACGACCAGCTCCAGGGCGTCTTCCAGCGAGACCACCCCGGAGAATCCACCGTACTCGTCCAGGACCACGGCGAGGTGCTGTCCGCTCGTCCGGAGATCGTGCATCAGTGCGGGCAGCGGTTTGGATTCGGGGATGAACAGCGGCGGCACGATCTGGTCGGTCCAGGGCTGGCCCGGCTCGACGCGCACGCGTCGCGGAAAGGCGCGGAGCCAGTCGGCCGCGGACGGGGCATCCGCCGGTGGGTCGGGAATCAAGCGGATGCCTATGCCGCCGAGCGAGTCGGTGGCGGGATAGCCGAACTGGAACGCGATGTCGACCTCCTCGGCCTCGTCGCCCTGATTGATCAGGTACATCTCGCCGGTCCCCTGCTCGTGCCGGATGAACAGGGCGTGGGGAGACACCAGGATCGCATCCGCCAGGACGGGTGCGACCATTGTGAACAGCAGCACCAGGATCGGTACGCGAAGGCGGCGGAGCAGCGATCGAAGGAGCATTCAGTTCCCCGTGTAGGCTGCCGTCAGGGTGATCGTGGCGCTGTAGGCGCCGATCGGCTGCTGCGGACCCGGACGGACGGTGCCGCCCAGGTAGACGTACGCTTTGCCGTTACTGGGCAGTACGACCGTAACCGAGAGGTTCGGGTCGAATGACTGCGTCCCACCGACCGTACGATCGGTGGCGATGCCACCGTCGACGGCGCTGAACTCCAGCGGGAGCAGCGCACCCGCGCCGGCGGTGAGGTTGGCCGGGAGCGTGAGAATGACCTGTACCTCCGACTGCCGTCGCCCGCGCACTTCGAAGTGCCCGGCGTTGGCGGCGTCGAATCGGCTAATGGTGACAGGCACTCCACGAATCAGCATCCCGAAGTTGAGGTCCTGCCGAGCAGCGGCGGAGAGCGGGCGACCCTGTGCCTGTACAAGCGACGCGCAGACTGTTGTCAGCACGCCACACGCCACCAGGGTTCGCATGACCGATCCCATTCACGCCTCCCGCTGAACGGCGGTGCGTCCCGGAGCGAACCCACCCGGGACGCGGCCCGATGACGGGGGCGGCATGCAGCCGCCCCCAATCCCCCAAGGGTGAGCCGTCGTCAGTTCCCGGTGTAGGAGGCGCTGAGCGTGATCGTCTCCTGGTACAGCCCTGCCACCTGCCCAGCTGGTACGACGATGGAGCCGCCGATGTAGATGTGCAGCTGCCCGGTTGCCGCATCGAGCCGTGTCGTCACGCCATCAACTGGGGTGAACGTCGTACCTGAGCCACCGGCATCGGCGGTGTTGTACGTGCTCGTGTACGTGATGGGCAGCGTATTCGTGCCATCCGTGAGGTTCTGCGGCAGGGCGGTGAACTGCACCTGAACCTCGGAATTCACGCCACCGTCGATCTGGAAGTGCCCCGATGTCGCGTCGCTTGGCGTCACCGTACGGGTGAACCCCGGGATCACCGTACCGAACGAGAGGTCGCGGAGGTTTGTCGCCGTGAGCGCCCCGGCAACGGTGGCCGACGCCGTGATCGAAGCTGTTGCCTGCGCTTGGGAGGCCGAGGGCACGTGCAGCAGCGCGCCTGCTGCCACGGCCGCCAGGCCAATTCTGAACACCTTCTGCATCGAAAGGCTCCTTGAGGGAGTTCGTTATGCGACTCAATCCGCCACGACTGAGGCGCAAGCGGCATACCGACACCGATTCAGCCCTTCGACATTGCTGAGGACGACGACAGACATACCATTAAGCCATTTCACAGCAATGACTTAAGTGATTTCTTGTCAGATGGAACATGAGGTGCAAATCGCGCAGGGCTTTCGCAACTTGCAAGGCAACCGTGGCACGATTGCAGCAGGCTCAGTTTTGCGCGAGTTGCGCCCTCAGGGTCGGGGGCAGCGCATCGCGATGCACGATGACCGACATCGTCTTTGCCCGCACGAAGGCCTCCGACATGTAGACGTACCCGCTCTCCGGACCGGTCACCCCCCACGAGTTCTTCGTCACGTAGTACGTCGTGCCGCGCTGGTCGCGAGCGATGCCAGTCAGGTGCATGAGGTGGTCGTCGGTGGACGACTGGTCATCGAACCAGCGCTGCCGGACCTCCTGGGTTACCGTCACCTCGGGTTCCGGCACCGTGCACAGCGCGCGGCGCTCCTCCTCGGAACGGTCGGCCCAAGCGGTGACCGGCATGACCGCCACGCCGTTCGCCTGGCAGAAGCTGCGCTCGCTCACGTCGCCGTCCCACGCCACCGAGTAGCCCTGCTCGAGCGCACGATCGATCACCGCCATCAGCTCATCGAGCGGCACGTTGTAGCTCTCGTTGCCGGCCCAGTTGTCGGGAATCTCGAGCGCGAACCACTCGCCGAACGGGCGGTGACTGAACGACGTCAGCTCGACGTAGTTGGTGGGATCCACCCCCAGTTCCCGAGCGAACTCCTGCGGCGTGTAAGTACGACCGTCGTAGCTGAACGTCTCGGGCGGCACTCCGAGATACGCGTCGAGGATACCGTCGATGGCGTCGGGCCAGACGGGGCTGAGCGGTGCGCGCTGGGCGATCACGGCGTCCGCAGCAGCCAGCAGTACCGCATGCAGCTCTCCGTGATCGTGGTCAGGCAATCCGTATCGGCGGCCCTCGTACACCGTTTCCGGGACGATGCCGAAGAGCCGTACCGCTCGCATCACGTCTCCGCCGAGTGAGCCCTGACCCATGGCGGCGGCACCGTGCATCCGCACGTAGTTCCGCACCTTCTGCGGGTAGTTCATCCGCACGAAGAACATCTCCGAGATGTCCGGCGCCTCGTTGGCCATGCGAATGAGCTCGGTTTCCAGGAACGACGTCGTCGCGAAGCTCCAACAGGTTCCCGTGCGCGCCTGGTTCTTCACCGGTGTCGTCTCCACCGACGTGACGAGCTCAAACGTGAATCCCGGCTCCTGCGTCACAGTCACGGCAGACAGCAGCACTGTCAGTGCAAAGACCGTTGTCGGCATCCTCATCGTTGTGCTCCTCGCTCTCAATCGAGCCCACGGCTACGGATCGGAGGTCCTTCCTGTCGCGACGAAGGTGGAGTCACGCCCGCGCGCACGTCTGCGCCCTAGGGACACAGGCGCTTCGAGTAGTGCCGGTTGGGACCTTCGAGAAACAACTCGGTGATCTCCCCGCCCTCGACCGTCACGACGCGGGCGGTACCACTGCTGGTGCGGAACTGGACGTGGATGGCATCGCCGCGGTTGACGCCCATCACCTGGTACGTTCCGACGTTTTCTCCGTTGTCCCAGTTGCGGGAAATGCCCGTCGTCTCGGGAACGTCCCAGGCGGTCTCTACACCGTACCAAACCCGGCCCTGACCGTCGAAATCGAGCAGGTGCTGAGTCGAGAAGCCCCCATCCGGTGACGCCGAGTAGGAGCATACCAGCCCACGCAGATGGCGCTCGAGGCCGGTTCCCCCTGCCATCGCACCGGGCACCTGCGCGGCCGGCGCTCCCCGGCCGCACGTGAGCGACGTTCCATCCGCACCGGCAATCTGCAGCTCATCGCCTGCCAACTCGAACCGGTAGTCCATCGGGCCCCACTCGGTCGATACCGTGAGCACACCCTCACCGAGCTGATAGTCCAGCGGTTGTCCGTCATAGAGCAGTCGGGTTGGGGAGACGAACTCCAGACTGGCCGGCCCCTCGCCCGACTGGCAGCTCCACCGACCGGAAAGTCCCTCTGCACTGCCAACCGGTCTCTCCGTCGCTGCGGCACCGCCGGCCAGAGGGTTTCCTGTGGCCTGTCTGCCAAGCCGGTACACATTCCCACCGCTCACCAGCACGAGCACCTCACCTTCCAGCTGTGCTTCAAACGGGTACCGCTCGTTTCCCACGGCAAACGACCCTGTGAGGCTCGGTCCTGCCGCCATGGCCGTGACCGGGTAGCTCTGCCCGTCGAACGTCAGCATGCCACGGTACTCGCCACTCGCGGCTTCGAGGACGAGTTGCACCCCCTGACCGTCGAATGTCGCTGCAAAGGGATCTGCCGGCACGCCTGCTGCCCCTCCGGCGAGTGGATTCCCGGCGGCATCTCCGAGCGCCGGCCTGCCAGCGTCCGTCGTCCGCGTCAATACGAGATCGCGCATACGAGAGTAGTCCGGCTGGTTGTCGGCACCGGGCTCGATGAGGGTGAGCAGAAGCTCTGCGTCCTGGACTTGTGCCTCGAAGTAGACCCCCCCGCTCTGATCGTAGATCGCACCCACCGCGATCCCCTCTTCGAGCATGCCCTCGATCGTGTACGTCGTCCCGGCACCGCTCATCGTTCCCGCCACCACACCCTGCGCATCTTGGGTCAGCGTAACCGTCACGACTCCGCCCTGCGCGTTCCGCATCGTCCAGGTACCGCTGTACTGCGCAGCGAGCGACGTGCTCGTTACCGTCAACAACGCCGGCACGAGGGCCGAGAGCATCCGTGGGGTGAACATCGTGCCACCTCCAAGCATCGTTCCAGGCGGTGGCCGCGCTCCGACCGGCCGAGGCGGCGTCGGAGTGGCGTGGGAGGGGCGTCTCCCCGATGTCGACGAGCGCCGGTCGCGGCGCAGCTGAGCTAGTGCCAACTTCGGCCTGGAACAAGGAGGACGCAAGCTCGGGTGGTGTCACAGGTCGCGAGTCCAGGTCCTGTCGGTCGGTAGACTCCGCGGCTACTTTCCCGCGCATGCACGTTCGGACGATCGCCATCGCGGTGGCTGCCGTCGCGCTGGGGTGCAGCGTGACCGCGCAGCGGGACGTCGTCACCACGAGGCTCGAGCTCACGTTTCTCGATGTTGGGCAAGGGGACGCCGTGCTGATCCGGTCTCCCGAGGGAAAGACGGCGCTCGTCGATGCCGGCCCTGGCGACATCACCGCAGATCTGCATCGGCTCGCCGTGGATACGATCGACCTGGCCGTCGCGACTCATGCCCACGCCGACCACATCGGCGGCATGGAAGAGGTCCTCGATCGGTTCCCTGTCCGCTACTATCTCGACAACGGCATGCCGCACACGACGGCCACGTACCGTCGTGTGATGGAGCGCGTGCAGGGACGCGGGATCACCTACCTCCGCGCCGAGCCGCGCGTGCTGCGCCTGGGTTCTGCAACGATCCGCGTGCTCCCGCTCGATCCGGAAGCGGACGAGCAAAACGACCGGTCGGTCGGGCTGGTCGTGGAGTTCGGGTCCTTTCGAGCACTGCTCACCGGCGACTCGGAGACCGGTGCGCTCGCACATTTCCTGCTGACCGGCGTGCCGGAGGTAACCGTCCTGAAGGCGGCACACCACGGCAGCAGAAACGGCGTGACTCCGGCGTGGCTCGCGGCCACCACGCCACGCGTCGTGGTGATTTCCTGTGGTCGGGACAATCCGTACGGACACCCGCACACGTGGGCCTTGCGGTATTATGAGGGTGCTGGCGCCGAGATCTACCGCACCGATCGGGATGGAACCGTCACCATTCGCGCCGACGGCGAGGGGGCATATGAGGTCCTCACCACCACCGCCAACTGAGCGCTTCTACGCCATCGACCGCGTGGAGCAGCACGTTGCCATTCTGATCGACGACGAAGGCCGATCGGCCTCTGTCCCGGTCAACCGGCTCCCGCCCGGCACCGCCGAGGGCGTGGTCCTGCGGATCCCCTTCGAGGCGAACGTACCGAACTGGTCCCGCGCCGTCATCGACCCGGCGGAAACGCAGCGGCGCCGCGACTCGGCGCAGCAGATCCTGGACGAGGTCAGTCAGCGGGATCCCGGCGGGGACATCGAGTTGTAGCACCACCCCTCACTCTCCCCGATACTCGCACCCCGACGTGCACGTCTCGCGCACGACGATTCTCGCCAGTCCGGGGAGCGCCGGCTGGAGTCGGGCCCAGATCCAGCGTGCGAGCACCTCGCTCGTCGGATTCTCGAGGCCGTCGATGTCGTTCAAGTAGCGGTGGTCGAGCGCCTCGTGGATCGGCTTGAAGGCCTGCTTGATGTCGGCGAAATCGATCACCCAGCCGGAGTCCTCGCCCACCGGCCCCTCGACGTGCACGGCGACACGGAACGAGTGGCCGTGGAGCCTCGCGCACTTGTGCCCCTCGGGCACGCGCGGCAGCCGATGCGCCGCCTCGAACGTGAACTCGCGGAAGACCTTCATGGCACCCCTACGGGAGTCCGAGCAGTTTGTGGGTTTGCAGGCTGAGCCGCCACTGCGGATGGTCGAGGCAGTAGCGGATGGCGAGATCCGTGTTCGACTCGCGATCAGGTCCGTCCATCGGCTGGAGGTAGAACCAGGTGAAGGCGAGCGATTCGAGGTCGTTCGGATCGAGGCCCTCCTGGGGCACGACCAGCTTCAGCTCGTCGCCCCTCGTCTGCACCAGCGGTGCGCCGGCCTTTGGGCTCACGCACACCCAGTCGATGCCCTCCGGTGCCGCGATCGTTCCGTTGGTCTCGACCGCGACCACGAAGCCCTCGGCGTGGAGTGCGTGCAGGAGCGCGGCGTCGAGCTGGAGCAGCGGCTCCCCTCCTGTGCACACGACATAGCGCACCTCCGTCACGTCGGATGGCCAGGCAGCCGTGACGGCCGACGCGAGGGTTGCCGCGCTCTCGTAGTGACCGCCGCCCGGGCCGTCGAGCCCCACGAAGTCGGTGTCGCAGAAGCAGCAGACCGCGCTCGCGCGGTCGTCCTCGCGCCCCGACCACAGGTTGCAGCCGGCGAATCGAACAAACACGGCCGGGCGTCCGGTCTGGTGTCCCTCGCCTTGAAGCGTGGCGTAGATCTCCTTCACCCTGTAGCTCACGGCCGCGCCGCTCCGGCTCGATAACGGATCGGATCCGATGTGCCTGCGGCAGCGAATCCGCGCAGCCGAAGCCGGCAGGCATCGCACTTCCCGCACGCCGCACCGTCACGATCCGGATCGTAGCAGCTCACCGTGAGTGCGTAGTCCACTCCCAGCTCCACTCCGCGGCGGATGATCGCCGCCTTGGACAACGCGATCAGCGGCGTGTGGATGCGGAACGGCCGCTCGCCTTCCACACCCGCCCGCGTGCCGAGGTTCGCCACCCGCGTGAACGCCGCAACGAAGTCGGGGCGACAGTCGGGGTATCCGCTGTAATCGAGGGCGTTCACACCGAGAAAGATGTCCGTCGCGTCGATCGATTCGGCGAATGCCAGGGCCAGTGACAGGAACACCGTGTTCCGCGCCGGGACGTACGTAATGGGGATGCCGTGGCCGATCTCGCTTTCGCTGCGGTCCTTGGGCACCGGGATGTCGTCGGTCAACGCCGACCCACCGAAAGACCGGAGGTCGATCGCGGCGACGACGTGTCGGGTCACTCCCATCTGCGATGCGATGCGGCGGGCAGCGTCGATCTCCACGGCATGCCGCTGCCCGTACTGCAGCGTCAGCGCGTGCACGTCGAAGCCCTCCGCCTGTGCGATGGCCAGGGTCGTGGTCGAGTCGAGGCCGCCGCTCAGCAGCACGACGGCCGGCGGTCGCTCCGGCATCTAGGCCGTGCGCGCGGCGGTCGCGACGATGGTGATGCCTCCCCGGATGCCCTGTGTCACCTGCACCGTCACCCGCCTCGGCGCAATGGCATACACGACGTCGTCGGCGATGCGTGCCGCGACCGTCTCCACGAATGCCGGCTCGTCCCGGTACGACCACAGGTAGTACTTGAGCGCCCGCGACTCGATGCACCGCTCGGCCGGCTCGTACTCGATGGTTACCGTGCCGAAGTCGGGCTGGCCGGTCTTCGGGCACACCGAGGTGAACTCCGTTCCCGTCATCGTGACCGTCTGCACATCCGGCGCCGGGAAGGCGGAGCGCTTCAGGTAGTCGCGGGCTTCGGTCGGCCCGGCCGGTTTCGGCAACGGGCCACGTTCGGGGACGGGATTCGATTGAGGGCTCATACTCGCAAGCTAGTCACGGGCGCCCGCGGGAAAAACAGGCCGGCCCCGGAGGACTGCTCCGGGGCCGGCTGCACAACCCGATCCGCCGCTCCCACCTACTGCAAAACGATCTCGATCGGCTGGAAGATACGGAAGTCGGGGTACTCAGTGTCACCCTGCGATCCCTTCGCACCCTTCTGCTGCAGCACGAGGTAGAACGCAATCCGGGTCGAACCGCCGACGCTCGGAACGTAGAAGTCGAGCGGGTCGTTGTCGCCGTAGGCGCGGGCAACCTCGAAGTAGAAGGTGCCGTCCGGATCCGTCGTTGCAACTCCGTTCTCGGCGGGCAGGAGGTCGCCAGCCGGATTGAGCGGATCGTCGAGCGCGCCGCACTCGGACTGCTTGGAGCTCCCCGTGCAGTCGTCGGACACGTGCCAGTCCTCGACGAACCACTTGCCGAAATCATCCCCCGCCTTCTTATCGAGATTTTGGTAGATCTTCCACATGTCGTCGCCGACTTCAGGGACGCTGGCGAACCAGGCGTCGGGATTCGAGGCATCCCAGTCGGGCGGCAGCGTCCCGGTTGCCGAGTCGGAGTCGACGAACACGATACGCAGCGCATTCTGGAGGTCCGCCGCGTCCGGTATCTCGAGCGCGAAGTACGCGTGATAGCAATCGCTCGTCACGTAGAAGTAGGCCGTGTCGGCGTCGGAGCTCGAGACGTTGATGGGCACTTCGTAGCGCTGCGTGTACAGGTTACGCTCCACGCCGCTGCTGCCCATGATCGCATCGTACTTGTCGCTGCACACCGCGGCGGTGAACCGCACCTTCGGCTGGAGCAGCCGCACCGACGTGTTGCCGATGTGGTCCTGGTAGGCGCCCGCAGCGGGTGGCGGCGAGAGCGTCACCGAGGCAAGGCTGTCGGCGACGCCGATCCCGCGTCCGCTAGCGTATGCGGTAAATGCGCCGGGCGCTGCGAGCACCCACGGCGTGTATGCGATGCCATCCTGTCCGGTCACATCAACCACCGTCGAGCCGTCCGAGAGCTCGAAGGTCACCTTGGCGCCAACGGCCGGGCGCTCCGGATCGCCGATGCAGTCCTCCTCGATGTCGCCGCCCAGTTGGACCTCGCACTCGTCGGTTACGAGAACGGCGGGCCGCAGCGTCTGTCCCGTGCTCGCGCTCACAGGATCGATCCAGTTCGTGGTCGTCAGCGGCTGGCCGAGCCCGGTTACGTTGTACCGGGCCGCGATCTTGGAAGGCAGCGCCCACACCATTCGGAACGTTAGCGGGTCTCCCGCCAACGTAATCTCGTCCTGGGCCTGCGGTCCGCTGGCGAGCGCCGGCGTGGAGCAGGTCTCTCTACTGGTCAGCTGCGGGCCGTCGCCGAACGCCTCGGGCGCCCGGCATCCGCCGTCCGTCCCACCGCCAAAGCCCGCGTGCGCCGCCTCGAGCACCGGCGGAGCCGCCCACGGCAGCACACTCTGCACCCCGCGCCGCGCGTAGTGCATCAGCTTCTCACCGAGGGACGCATCGGGATCGAGAACGGTCGTGGTTTCGTCGCCCGGGCACTGGAGGTCGAAGGGCCGCGTCGGGAGGGCGTACACCTCCTTGGATTCCGGCGCTTCGAGGTGCAGCAATAGCCGCTCGTCCTGATCAGGCAACGTGCTCTTGTCGCGGCAGGCCGCCGCGATCGCACCGGCCGGGAACGCCGAGTAGGTCTGCCAGTCGTAGTTGGCGTACGTGGTGACCTCGAGACAGCCCTCGTACTGCGGGATGTCGATGTCGAGGTAGTCGACCGTGCCGTCGTCGTTGTACCCGGAGCACGCGACGTAGCGGATCTCGAAGGTCTGCAGGCTGTCCATCGGGATGCCGCCCTCGGGCTGGAACCAGCCGCACTTGGCATCGTCGCAGGTGGCCGTCCCACCATAGTAATCGAACGTCGCGATCGTGCAGTCGATCACGACCTTGCCTTCGGCATCGTAGCACAGACTCTTGCTGCTGAGCCAGAACTTGATCGGAATGTTGCTCCCGTTGTTGAACAGGTAGGGCCTGCCAGCCGGGTTGTTGGGATCGTTCGTGTCGTCCGGCTGCACGTCGCGCCAGCCGACCAGCTGATCGCCCCCGGCGAGCTTCACAAACACGCACAGCCGGTACATCTCGCCCGTCGTCAGATTGTCGTCGCTGGTCTTCCAGCCGTACTCGTAGAAGGTCCCGTCGCTGCTGACCGTCGGCACAAACTCGTTCTTCGGGCCCGTGCCGCCCGCGTTGGCGACGCAGGCATGGGGGGTCCCATCGAACTCGATGAACAGCTGGTCCTTCTCCCACAACTGGATGTACGGCATGAGGTTCGTGTTGAGCGATGCGCCCGACACCTGGGGATCGTCCACGAGCGGTTTTAGGAAGGAAAAGAACTCGTCGACGAAGCCGTACGAAGAATCCGGGCCCGTGATCGCGATGTTGGGCTGCCCGACATCGGGCTCCTGGCCCACGGGTTGCATAGAGTCTTCACAGGCCGTGAGGAGCACAACTCCGGCGGCCACTGTCAGCAGTCGCTTCATGGATTGCCACTTCCTTTGCGGGCGCCAGTGGCGCCGGTTGTCATGAACACTGTCGAAGACGCACCCGGCCGTCTCGTGCCCGGAGGGATGCCGCGTTGCGCACGAGTGGCGGTGCGGCCCGAGTCCTGTGATTCGGGCGCACGTCGTCCTCAATTGTGACAAAGATCACTGCAATTCTCACGCCGCCGGCCAAGAGGCTCTTTCCTGAAGGATTCTCAAGGTTGATGGCGGCTTTCCGGCGTACCAAGGGGCCTGTGAGCGTGAATCCCAGCAGTCAGTTGCTGCTGGAGTGATGCAGCCGCGCCAATATGGGACAAAAAGTGTCGGAAATCAACCACACAGGCCCCCGGCGCGTTGCAGCACTGGGAACACAGGTCGGCTTACCCGTCAGCCAACGCCCAACTCTCTCCAGCGGGGATTGTTGCGGAGGCTGCGCCACCACCAGTTGCCGAGCATCAGGCCGAAGTCGTGGGTGGGGTTGGCGGCGGTGAATTCCTTGAGCAGGTCGATCGCACGATCCGGCTCTCCGGTGAGCGTGCGCATGTAGGCCTCACGCGCGTACAACTCCAATGCCGGATCGAACTCACGACTTACGGCGGCGTGAGCCGAGTCGAGCACAGCCTGTGCGGAATCCACTAGCCCCGCGCGCCCAAGCACACCTCCCACGACTAGTTGGGCCTCGACACGGCGGTAGCGGTTGGCGGTCAGCGTATCGATGCTCGCCTTGAGCCCCCACGCCGAGTCGACGGCGGGGGACATCAAGGGGGTCGCCATTAGCCAAAGCTGGCACAGTGTGAATTGCGAGTAGTCTGGGAAGCGGCGATACCCCTCAAGGCACCAGCGGCGTGCCTGCTCCAGCGACTCCCGATCGGCGTGGGTCCAGAACAAGGTCCCGAGGATGCCGACCGCATTCGCCAGGTACGCGTCCGCTTCATACGCGCGCGCAGCGAGCAGTTGGGCGCCGGCTATGTCAGGTGTGGGGAGTGCGTAGTAGAGGTTGCTCAGGGTAACGAGCGCGGGCACCAGGGCGGGGTCGGCGCTGACGCCGTCGCGCACCCGCTCCAGGTCCTCCCGCGCTCGCTCGAGCATGGTTGCCCGCTCGTCCGGGTCGGGAAGCGCGTCGATATTGACGTAGCGAAATCGGGCCGTGCCGCGCAGCGCCAGCGCCCGCAAACTGGGTACGCGCGGGTTCTTGCCCAGCACGGTCTCCGCACGTGCCACCGCCGAATCCAGCCAGGGGACCTCCGCGAGCCCCCGCGCGTAGTAGAGCGCCCGCTCGTAGGCGATCCAGCCCCGATCGATCGTCGGCTGAGCCCACTCGGGATCTTCGGTCTCGGCCAGCCTGAGCAGTGAGTCGGCGCTGGTGAGATAGCCGATTGCCACTGAGTCTGCTACATCCGCATCCTCGGTCTGCTTGCGCAATCGCTCGGCGCGCTGGACGAGCGTCCAGGCCGCTGTGCTGCTCGTGCCCGATGCGAGATCGCGGACCTCGATCTCCTCACCCACCTGCTGGCGCAGGAACCGGGTGATCATCTCGACCAGATCATCGAGCCCGCCCAGCACGCTGTCCGTCGGGATCGAGACATTCGCCCGACGCCCCAGATCCGCACCGCTCTCGCCGTCGTAGATCCGAGCCGTCACCTGGATCCGGTCACCCAACCGATCGACCGTCCCGCCCACGACGGTGCCGACCTCGAGCACGCGGGCCACACTGTCAGCGGCGATGGCGGGGTCACGGAAGGGGGCCACGCCGTTGCGGGATATCACATTCAGCACCGGGACGGTCTGGAGCCGCGCGATCAGCCCCTCGGTGAGGCCATCGGTCACATACTGCAGCTCGCCGCCGGTTGCGTCCTCGAAATACCGGACGGCCACGTCCTTCGGATCGAGCCCGCCGGCGAGAACCGGCGGTGCACCGGACGCGCCGGCAAAGAACATCTGCCACGCGCCGATCCCGACTGCCGCGGCCCCGAGCGCAGCGACCGCCGGAACGAGCGCACGCCTCCAGTACGGCTCCGGCACCACCGGCTGGCTGATCCGCGTGGTCGCCCGGGTCATCCGAAGCTTCGGCGCCCCACCCGACTCGACCGCGTTGAGTGCCTCGATCATCTCCTGCGCCGTGCGGAATCGGTCCGCCGGCGTCTTCGCCATCGCGCAGAAGATGATGTCCTCCAGCTCCGGCATGATCGACTGCCGCATGATGCTTGGCGGGGGCACCTGATCCATCGTGTGACGCGCCATGATCGCTTGCGCATTGGGGCCGGTGAAGGGCACCTGCCCCACGAGCATCTCGTATAGCATGCAGCCCAGCGCATACAGATCGGTCCGCCCGTCGAGATCCGGATCACCCGCGGCCTGCTCCGGGCTCATGTAGGCCGGCGTGCCGATCGCGGTGCCGGTTTGCGTCACCTCCGAGCCGCCGGCTGCGCTCACGGCCTTGGCAATGCCGAAATCGGCCACGATCGCGTGACCACCCGACATCATCACGTTCTCCGGCTTGATGTCGCGATGGATCAACCCGTAGGCGTGCGCGTGCCCGAGCGCGCCCGCCACCTCCTTGGTGATCCGGATCGCCTCTTCGAGCGAGAGCTGCTTCTCACGATCGACGAGATCGGCGAGCGATTCGCCCTCGACGAACGGCATCACGTAGTACAGCAGCCCCTCGGCCTCCCCCGAGTCGTACAGTGGGAGGATGTGGGGATGTTGCAGTTTGGCCGTGATGGCGATCTCCCGCAGGAACCGCTCGGCGCCGAGTGACGCCGCCAGGTCGGGCCGGAGCACCTTGACCGCGACCTGCCGGTCGTGCTTGATGTCCCGCGCCAAGTACACCAGCGCCATCCCGCCCTCGCCGAGCGGCCCTTCGATCTCGTACTTGTCGGCCAGCGATGCCGTGAGGCGTTCCTGGATGTCGTCCATGCAATCGCCTGGCGGTGATTCGGTCAGGGTGGTATGGCCACGGGGTGTGACTTCGGTGATAAAACAGGGGGAGAGGCAGGGCGCCCGTCAAGGGCGGAGGGGGCGCACCCCGCAGACACGCGCACCCGCGTCACCGCCTCGGCGGCGCGGGTGCGCACTGCAGAGATCAGTGCCGCCGAGTCCGGCGGCGGCGTCTCAGCCTTCGGCTTCCTTCTTCGGGGTCGCGGCCTTCACGAACATGCGATAGACGAAGTAGGCGGCCAGCACCAGGAGGCCGATCTTCACCGCCATCCACAACAGCCCGAGGAGGCCGGCCAGCATGGGCAGGACGAAACTCCATACGAGCTGCCAAATGACGTAGCCGCCGACACCGACCGCGCCGACGATCAGCAATGGTCGCAACATAGAACACTCCTCGCAGACGTTCGTCGCCTCTCGCCTCCTTACGCACCGGTGGGACGGCGGTTTCGCCGCGGCGAGCGCGAGTGCAGCGGCGACCGTGGCGCATTCCCGCAAGTGTCTAGATTGCAAGCACATGGAGCTCACCTACGGGAGTCACGGGCGGCCGACCCGGCCGTCGTGGGCCACCTCATCCCCATCCTGTGGCGAGAGTGAGTCCGCGTCGATCCGCGGCGGATCCACGACCTCGGCACACCCCAGCTCAACCAAGCCCTCAGAGACCGCCTCCACTGGCGGAACACGTGTGTGGCGCTCATCTCGGCAGATGCGGCTGCAATGAAGCAGATACGTGTAGGCGGCGAGCCGACGCCGATCACCCACGTGAGCGACGCCGCCAACCGCTGCTCGACGACCTGGGTAAGGCGATTGTCGAGGGGAGAGACGCAGCGGACTTCCTGTGGAGGTCCCGGATGACAGCTCGACCCGAGCACGTCTCCGCGAGCTGATCGCACTGATCCGGGACCGCTCGGCCGCGAGGGGCCGGCGGGAGATGCCGGTGATCTGCGACGAGATGCTCACCGCGCTCAATGCCTCGCCGAGCCCGCAGCAGGAGGATCTCCTGCACGTCGGGTTCGACCGACTCTACAAGCCGTGGGCAGCAGCCAAATCGGGTTTGCAGGAGGGGCCATCGGAGGGAAGGAACCGGGCGCCGGATGGTAGGCATCCGGTGCCCGTCGTTCGTCGCGCAGCGACCGCCGAGCGCACGCACGTTTCGGCCGGCTTCGGGCTTCTCCAGCAAGAGAGTTAGGCGTGCGCAGTGGCCGCGGCGGGAAGCCACACCGTGAACCGACTGCCAGAACCGGGCTCGCTGGCGAGCGTGATCGACCCGCCCTGCAGCTCCGCGTACAGCTTTGCGATCGTGAGCCCCAGCCCAGCGCCCCCATGGGCTCGGCTGCGGGAGGGCTCCACCCGATAGAACCGATCGAACAGGTACTCCAAACTCCCCGCCGGAATCCCCTCGCCCGTGTCCTCCACGGCGACGCCCGCACGCCCAGTCTCTGTCACGACCCGGAAGGCGATGTGCCCGCGCCGGGTGTGTCGTGCCGCGTTCGAGGCCAGGTTCAGCAGGACCTGCCGCGTGCAGTGGACGTCCCCGACGGCCTCCACGTCCCCGTCCGTATGAACCTCCACGGCCACGTCGCGGCCGTCGACCATCGCCTCGGTGATCTCGGCGACCTCCCGCGCCACAGCAGCAAGCACAAATGGCTTTCGTTCGACGGGTACCTGCTGGTTTTCCCCGCGCGCAATGAGCAGCAGGTCTTCGACCATGCGTACGGTGCGCTCGATTTCCTCGTTCATCGCAGAGAGAGTCTCGGACATCGCTTCGGGAGACCGCTGGGCATCGAGCGCCCACTGCACCCGCGCCCGCAAGTGGGTGAGTGGAGTCCGCAGCTCGTGACTCGCATCCGCGGTGAATGCCTCGAGTGCCAAGTGCGCCCGTTCGACCCGCGCGATCATGCGATTGACGGTGTCGGCGATCTCCGTGATCTCCGCCGTGCCGGTCGGAGCCCGGACGCGCCGACTCAGATCTTCCGGCCCTATCGCCTGCAGCTCGGTTCGCATGCGGTCGATGGGGAGGAGCGCAGCCCGCACCGAGCGGCGGGCCACGAGTCTCGACGTCAGAGCCGCCAACGGGAGCAGCAAGAGCGCAGCTGCGCCCACGCCGGTGATCGCGACGAGTTGCGGACCGCGGCTCTCCGCGACGAACACGTCGAATTCCCCGCTCCTGCGATGCAGAATCCGATACGTCCACCGCGCACCGCCGGTGACGGCCCCCGCGATCTCCTCGCGCATCTCGTCTACGCTTGCGTCGGACGACATCGTCTCGATACGCTGTGCCGGCATGTCGGGCGTGAGAAAGTAGACCGAGCGGCCGCCGTCCCCGCTCACGCCCGTGCGGGTGATGACGAAGCGGGCGCCCATACCGGTCAGCTGCTCGACGAGCTTGCTCGACGGGACGCTGGAGCGCTCGCCGCCGGGATTGGCATACAGCACGAGCAGTGACTCGACGATGTCGGCCGTGCGGGAGAGCGACCGTCCGAGCGACAACTCGCTCAACACCCCGAACACAGCCGTGACCACGACAGCGTACAAGACCAGCGTGGTCCACGCGAGGCGGGTGAACCGGGCGACGAGGTCCCGACCGAGGTGTCGCTCGCTCATCCGCCCTCCAGCCGGTACCCGACCCCGCGCACCGTCTTGATCCTGGCCCGGGTCGCCGTCCCGCCGAGCTTCTTGCGGAGATAGTTGACGTACACGTCGACGACGTTCGTTCCCGGATCGAATTGGTAGTTCCACACCGCCTCCGCGATCCGAGCCCGTGACATCGTCCGCCCGGCGTTCTTGGCCAGGAATGCCAGCAACGAGTACTCACGAGGCGTGAGGTCCACCGTTCGCTCGCCCGCGCGGACCTGCCGGGCAAGGGGATCGACGATGAGGTCACCGATCCGGAGCGTGGCATCCTGCTGCCGAATCTCCGCTCGGCGGATCAGTGCCTGCACCCGCGCCAGCAACTCGGGGAGATCGAAGGGCTTGGTCAAATAGTCGTCGGCACCGCCTTCCAGCCCTCGTACCCGCGCGTCTAGCTCATTGCGAGCGGTCAGGAGCAGAACCGGCGTCGTATCCCGACGGGTCCTGAGGTCTGCGAGAACCGTGAAGCCGTCACGACCTGGTAACATGACATCGAGCACGATGCAGTCGAACGACGACCGGGCGGTCACCGCCAGTGCCGCATCGCCCGAGTCGGCCTCCTCGACCAGGTATCCCTCCTCGCGGAACGCCTTCCTGAGAAAGCCCCGCAGGTTGCGGTCATCTTCGACGATGAGGAGGCGCTTCATCGGCAGCCGGCCCTGGGGGGGCGGAACGGGAGGAGACGGGTATCCCGCCTCCTCCCAGGTCTGATCGCTACTGTACTCGCTGGATTGTGACCGATGCGACCGGATACGTCCAGCCGTGCTTGGCGGGGTCCAGATCCGCACCACCAACAATACCTGGATGCGGCTGCACGGTTCCGCCCTCGGCGGTCCGGGCATTCTCCGCGGTCTCCCCGGTGGTTGGACCGATAGCGAAGCAGGGCGGAACGATCGACGCCAGCGATTCTTCGTTGACCTCAGTGCCGGCGTCATACGCCATGGGCGTGTAGGACACCGGCCGGAATCCGCCCGGCAGCTTCACCCCGTCCAGCCCGACGAACCCATCGTTCGTGCAGATCAGCATGACGGCGCCCGAGAGCCGGTTGGCATTGGCGCGCGCCTCGATCGTGAAGCTGTAGCTCGAACCGCCGGGACCACCCAGGCGATGGATCGGTGCATCGACTGTTGCCACATCGGCGAGGCCGGAAGCCCCGCTGAGCATGGACACCGCGGTCGACGGATCGCCGTTCTCGGCGATTTGTCGCAGCCCCTCCGACGCCGCGCCGCCCACCGTGAAAAGCGACTCCCGGGCGGTGTGTGTGACGAACACGCCCGGCGAGAAGGGCTGGCCGGTGGTGAGATTCTCGATCGTTACCTCGTAGACGCGAGCGGCGCCGTCCGAGGCATTGCCGACGCCGGCCGAGGCGCCAAGCAGCGGACCTGTCTGGGGCTCGGTGTCGGTGCACGCCACGGCTAGCACAGCCAGGGCGATCATGGGGAGGTAGCGCATGAACGAACTCCTCTCGGTTGAATGATCTCGCGATCGGCTTCGGTGCCGATCGATCACTGCAACCGGGATAACCGAGAGAACGCTGCGCGGTTCGGATTCTTAGAGCCTTCTCACGCTCCTCTAACCACGCGGCACGACCGCAGCGACGAGAGCGTGGGTCCCACCGACGGACCGCGCTTCGTGGGTACGGCGAAACGGGATTAGAGGTGCGCGGCGTGGATCAGATCACGGACAGGAGCTTGAGCAGCTCCCGCTGCTGTGCGGAATCGAGTCGGCCGAGCCCGAGGTGCATGGCGTCGGCAACCGGTTCGGCCAGCAGGTCGACCAGCTCTTGGCCGGCGACCGTAAGGGCACACAACACCTGACGTCGGTCACCGTTTCCCCGTCGGCGCGTCACCCAGCCCCGCGACTCGAGCCGGTCCATCATCCGGGTGATACCCGGTGCGTGCTCGATCAACTGGCGGCCCGCCTCGAGTGTCGGCAGCCCCTCAGGCCCCGCCGCTCGAAGGACGAGGAGCACCGCGTACTGCGCCAGGGTGACGCCGTGCGCCGCGAGCGGCTCGGCAAGGCTGCGTCGGACTCGATCCGCCGAGGCCAGCAGCGCCATCGTTGCGCGGGCGCTGACGTCCCCGGGGATCTTCGGGGCCCCCGCCGATGGCGAGAAATCGAAAGGGGTTGGTTCGGCTCGCATTGACCACCCATGCTACGAGCGACTGGATGTCATGTCAACTATTGACCGGGTACAGTAGATGTGAGTGATGCGTCTCTGCGGCTACGTGCCCCAACCACCCACCCGTCAGAACCCCAACCCGACGGGCGGCTTGACGCCTGCCGCGCCGGGCGTTTGCATATCGGCTCATCCGCGGCTTAACCGCACGGCTTCCGACAACTGTCTGGGAAGGGAATGGGGATACGATGACGCTCTCGGGAACGCTCCGGCCCGTCGATCGTCTCATGGTGCTCTTCAACATCGGCTTCGGTGTACTCTGGCTCGCCGGGCTTGGCCGTGTACCCGCTGCTCCGTGGCTGGTGTTCGGCCACGCCGCCGGCGTGTTGCTCGCGTGGCTGGCCGGGCGTCTCGGCCCCGGCGCATCACCGATCGGGCGAGGCCTGCGGGAGTTGTACCCCATCGTGCTGATCTCACTCTACTGGCTCGAGATGGGCCTCGTGCGGCACGGCTTCCACGACGGGACGTACGACGCCGTGATCGCCGTGGCCGACCGGTGGATGTCCGGCGGCACGCACCTCCAGCTGCTGTGGATGCCGGCGATGCCGTGGGTCTGGTTCAGCGAAATGATGTACGCGGTGTACTGGCTCTACTACCCGATGGTCTTCGGCACGCCGTTGGCACTGCTGTTGTGGCGGCGGCCATCGCTCCAGCCTTTCGTGTTCCGCGTGACGCTGGCATATGTGGCGTGCTACGTGTCGTACGCCATCTTCCCAGTGGACGGCCCGAGCCACACCATGGAGAAGTTCGTGGGCCCGCACATGGAGGGGTTCTTCTACAACCTGGTCGTGTCGGGCACGCACGCTGCCGACTCGATGGGTACCGCGTTTCCCAGCTCCCACGTCGTGGGTGCCGTGACTGCCGCGCTCATCGCCGTACAGTGGTTCAGCCGCCCCTGGGCAGTCGTGTTTCTCCTCGGCGCACTCGGCGTAGCACTCTCGACGGTGTACACGCAGAGCCACTTCGCGATCGACTCGGTGATCGGTATCGTCTTCGCGGTCGTGCTGTACTACCCGGTGGCTCCAGCGCTCGAGCGGTTGCTCGGGGGTGAACCGGCGCCGATGCCATCGGTCGCCGACACCGCTCCTTCCTCACCCGCCGGCAGCTCCTGACGCTGCACGGTGTCGCGCGCCATGGAGTGACCTAAGGAGGATCTCCGAGCGGGAACACGTCGAGGTCCGACGCGGAGACGACGGGGCCAGGATAGCCCGCACGTACCTCACGTACCAGCTCCGCGTCGCTCGTCCCCCAGTAGAGCTGATGGTACAGCACGAGCAGTCGCGGATCGGCCCGCCGAGCGAGCGCGGCCAGCTGGGCGCTTCCGGTGTGCGCGCTTGCGTGGTAGCGCTGCCAGTCGGCGGATCGCCTGGCGAATCCGGCGTCCGAGTACACCTCGTGCACCAGGATGTCGCAGCCGTCGCAGGCCACGACGACGGCATCCGTCGGACGCGTGTCCCCTGAGATGACGATCGATCGGCCGCCGACGATGAACCGGTACCCGAGCGCCAGCGGCCACTCCTCGTGTGCGACGGCGAAGGCATGCACGGTCACGTTGGAGTCGCGGTACACCTCTCCGGCCCCGATCTCGTACACGTTCGCGCGCTGGCCCGTGGCGTTCTGCGGCTGCAATCCATCGACGCGCCGGCGGACGTCGTCCTCGTACGCCGCGAGCAGGTGGTCCACCATGCGCCTCGTGCCGGGCGGGCCGAGCACCTCCAGCGGCGCTTCCCGCTCGAGGACCCACGGGGTCAGGAGGAGATCGGGAAGACCGAGCGTGTGATCGCTGTGGAGGTGCGTGAGGAAGACCCGCTCGAGCCGGGATGCCTCGAGCGCCGTGATCCCCCGTGCGGCAGCGGCGGCGGCTCGTCGGACAACGCCGGCGCCCGCGTCGACGAGATACGCCGAGCCGCCCGCAACAACAGCGACGGCAGGGCCGGACCGGTCGGGATCGGCATTCGGCGTGCCCGTACCCAACATCACCAGGTACGTGCCGAGGGAGTCGAATGGAGCCACTGCTGCGGAACCTTCGTCTCCCGCCGAGCACGCGGCCGCCAGCGCCGGCAGCGCAAGCACGACGAGGCGGACCAATACATTACGCGACGGCATGCCGACAACTTGGCAGGGCATGCCGCCGGGCACTAGGTCGGTTGGTCCGTCGAACCTACGGCTTGGCCGTCAGGCCCCCGATGAGCGCGCCCACGACGAGCGGGATCACGTTCATGAACGACACCAGCCAACCGCCTACACCTGCGATCGCCCCCCAGAGTGTCCCGATGAGTGGGATCCAGCCGATCAGCGCGCCCATCAGGATCGTGACGAGAAACAGGATCACGCCGGGGAGGAAGACGGCCGCCAGGGCTTTCCCCGGCGTCCCTGCTTTGCGACCGCCGACGAACCCGGCGATGAGGCCGCCCGCGAACGGGATCCAGGAGAGCACGATCGAGAGTCCGACCATCCACGCCATCGCGGGGCCGATGCCCCGCTTCGCTATTGCCGTCGTCATGGCACCTTCCTGTCGCAGACATCCGTGCGTTGCATTTCCCCCTACGAGGCAGGCCCGGTGCGAGTTCCAGCATCCGCGGCAGGATCCGGCCTGCAGTGCACGCGTGTAGGTTGCGGTGTCGCCACACGAGGAGGCACCGGAACATGACGCGCCCGATGAGAACGTTGGGAACCGGTGGCCCTGCAATCACACCGGTTGGCTTCGGCGCCTGGGCCGCGGGAGGGGGCGGATGGGTCTTCGGTTGGGGGCCGCAGGACGACCAGGAGTCGATCGCCGCCATGCGCCGCGCCGTGGAGCTGGGTGTCACCTGGATCGACACCGCGGCGGTCTATGGCCTCGGACACTCCGAGGAGGTCGTGGGCCGATTCCTCTCCGAGCTCTCCGCCGACGAGCGACCGCTCGTGTTCACCAAGTGCGGTCTCGTCTGGCCCGAGGGCGATCGACACGCCATGCCCGCGCGCGTGCTGCACCCGGATTCGATCAGACGCGAGTGCGAGCGATCGCTCCGTCGACTCGGCATCGAGCGGATCGACCTCTACCAGTTTCACTGGCCGGATGACTCTGGCGTTCCGGTTGAGGACTCCTGGGGCGAGATGACGCGCCTCATGGACGAGGGGAAGGTGCGGTGGGGAGGAGTCTCCAACTTCGATGGCGCCCTGCTGGCGCGATGTGAGCGAATCCGTCACGTGCAGTCGTTGCAGCCCCCCTTCTCACCGATACGGCGGGAAGCGGCCGCGGAGGTTTTGCCGTGGTGCCGAGAGCACGGCACCGGTGTGATCTGCTACAGCCCGATGCAGGCCGGTCTGCTAACGGATGCTTTCACGGCGAGCAGGGTGTCCGAGATGGCGCGGGACGATTGGCGCACCCGGTCGGCCGATTTCCACCCTCCGCAGATCGACCGCAACTTGGCGTTGCGCGACGCTCTGCGGCCCGTCGCGCAACGCCATGGAGTGACCGTCGCGGCCGTGGCGGTCGCGTGGACGCTGGCGTGGCCGGGCGTCACGGGCGCGATCGTGGGCGCCCGGCGGCCGGAGCAAGTCGACGGATGGATCGGTGCGCTCGGTCTCGAGCTCGACACCGAGGACCTCACCGCGATCGCCGAGTCGATCGTGGCGAGCGGAGCAGGGGCGGGGCCGAATCACCCCTGAGCAGCGCAGAATCGGCGGAGGCCGAGGGCGTCCGGCACTGGATCGGGAATGGCCGCGGAGGTATTGTGTGCCTCTCGCGATCCGGAGAGACATCGCATGCTGCTGGTGACCGGTGCGACCGGTACCATTGGGAGTGAGTTGGCTCGGCTGTTGGTCGAGTCGGGAACACCGTTCCGAGCCCTGGTACGGGACCGCGCCCGCGCGGGATCGCTCGCTCGCGACGGTGTCGACATCGTCGAGGGCGACTTCACCGATCCGGCAAGCCTCGATCGCGCCTTCGAGGGTGCCACCCAGCTGTTCCTGCTCGCGCCGGCCAGCGAGGACCAGCGTGCACTGAAGCGCAACGCGGTGAGTGCAGCACGACGGGCCGGCCTGGAGTACCTCGTGCACGTGTCCGCCGTGGGTGCGGCTGCAGACGCGCCGATGCAGCTGGGACGCGACCACGCCGCCATCGAGCAGGCGCTCATTGATGCCGGGATCGCCCACACCAACCTGCGGCCTCAGTCCTTCATGCAGAACCTGCTCACGCAGGCCGGTGCAATCATGCACCGCGGCGAATTCTACAGTTCGACGGGGGATGGCAGGATTGCGATGGTTGACGCCCGGGACGTGGCCCGGGTCGCCGCGCGACTCTTCGCGGCACGCGCGGACCACACCAGCCCGTCCTACGACATCACGGGCCCCGCGGCGGTTTCGCACGCGGAGGTTGCGGCGGTGCTCAGCGACGTGCTCGGCCGGCAGGTCCGCTATGTCGACGTGCCGCAGGAGACCGTACGTGAAGGACTCGCGGAGGCGGGCGTGCCGACGTGGCTCGCGGACGATCTAGTAACGCTCAACGCGATCAACCGAGCCGGGCACGGCCGGCACGTCAGCTCCGCCGTATCGGACATCACCGGCGCTCCCGCACGGGACGTCGCCGCCTTCGCCCGCGATCACCGCGCGGTCTTCGAGCAAGCGGCCGGGTAACGCTCAGCGCCCTGTCGCGCACGTCGCCGGGGCGAGACAAGACGAGAGGCGGCGGTCCTGCATCCGGACCGCCGCCTCTCTCGTATCGTTCCGCCGTCGTCAGAAGATCTTGAACCCCGGCGATACGGCGTTGACCGAGTAGGTCAGGAAGAAGGGGCCATAGGCAATTAGGATCAGCACAACCGCCGCGACCATCCACAGGCCGAGCCGATCCAGCTTCGTCTCCCACCCCGTGGTCGCAGGCGCCGAGAGCGTCTCCGAAATCGGGATGTCCTCGGTCGCCTCGCCCTTCTCACCCACGAACCAGGTCATGACGATCACCAGGAAGAACATGAGGATGCCGATCGTCATGATCGTTCCCCCGATCCCGGTGAGCGCGCCGGCAAGTTCCCAGCCCTCGCCGGAGTAGGGCGCCTGCGCCATGAAGGTCCGCCGCGGCATGCCCTGGAGTCCGCCGCTGATCATCCCCCGGGCAAAGATCAACAGTCCGATCGAGTAGACCCACGGCTGGATCGCAGCCATCTTGGGCGCCCAGAGCTTCTTACCCGTGAGGTACGGCACGGCCCAGTAGGTCACGCCAATGATCGTGAGGAACACCGCGCTGCCGACCGTCATGTGGAAGTGGCCCGGCACCCACGCGGTGTTGTGCACGACCTGGTTCACGGTGTAGCTGGCGTTGACGAGCCCGGTGATTCCGCCAAGCACGAACGTGAGCATCGCGAGCAACTGGGCCGCCACGGACGGATTCCCCCACGGCAGCTTGGAGATCCAGCCGAGGAGCCCGCGGCCCCCGCGTGCGCGACCGCCCATCTCGAGCGACGCGGTGACGCTGAATGCCGTCGCCAGACTCGGGTAGAACACCCCGAACGTCAGGACCGCGTGGAACGCCTTCATCTTCGTGTCGATCCCCGGATCCGTGTACTGGTGATGGAAGCCGGTCGGGATCGAGAGCAGCAGGAAGAGGATGAACACGCCCCTGGTCAGCGAGTCGCTGATCACCTTGCCCCCGACTTGCCGCGGGATGAGGGCGTACCACGAGACGTACGCGGGCAGCAGCCAGGCGTACACGATCGCGTGTCCGGTGAACCAGAACAGCGTCCGGTTGTACAGCGGATCGACGTGCTCCAGCCAGCCGATCGTCCACGGGAGCAGGAACCCCAAGAAGCTGACGGCAATGGGGAGTGATGCCAACACCCACATGGCGTAGCTCGCCACCGAGATGAACGCCAGGAGCGGGGTGCGCTCACCCGGATGCTCCCGCCGCCAGGCAGCCATCGCGAGGAACATGTTCGCGGCGGCAAGCCACGTGCTCACCACGACCAGCGCGAGGCCGAGATAGTACGTCCAGTGGGCTTGCAGAGGAGCGTACGACGTATAGAGGACGCTCGCCTGATTGGAAGCCAGCGAATAGCCCGTCATCCCGACGCCGGCAAGCAGCACCCAGAAGGTGGCCTGAAGCAGGACGCCGTTGAGCGGCCGGCTCAGCCCCCGCGCAACGAGCAGCGGCAAGAAGCCGTTCGAGAAGGCGAACGTGAGGATCAGGACGTTCGCCACCCCGTGCACCGAGAGGCCCTGGTAGTAGCTGCTCAACCCGGGAAAGTGCTGGAGAATGTCGATCCCGGCGTAGGACAGCGCCTGCGCCAATCCGTGTGCGACGCCGGCGGCCATGGCTGCGAGCGCGATGTACATGCTCCACGTGAGCACCCACTGCTGGCGCCCCGGCAGCCGATACGGCTTCGGATCGTAAACGACGCTCGTACTCATTCGACAATCACCTTCCCGTACATGAGGTGATGACCGGAGCCGCAGTATTCGTGACAGATCACGAGGTACTCACCCGGCTCGTCGAAGGTGTACGTGACCTTGGAGATCTGGCCCGGGATCAGCATCAAGTTGATCCGCGTCCGCTCGATGTGCAGTCCGTGGATGACGTCGGCCGACGTGGCCACGAGCGTGACCTCGGCCCCCTGAGGAATGCGGAGCTCGTTCGGCTGGAACGCCCAGATCTGTCCGAGGATCACGGCTTCGTACTCGTTCTCGCCCACCTGCCGCAGACCCGGCTCGTTGAACGGCGGCTGGGTGCGGACCTGCGCCGGATCGACCTGCGACACCCTACCCGGGAGCTGGATACCCATGGCGAGTGAGGCGAAGGACAACGCGCCGAGAAACAGCACGAGCATCACGGCGCCGACCCACAGGAAGGCCTTCTCGTATTGGTGGACTTTCATCGGTCAGCGCCCCAGGAGCTTGAAGTACATGATCAGCCACAGCCCGGCGAGGCCCATCAGCAGCAGCACCATGAGGAACACGGTGCCGGAGAAGTTGAGCTCGGCCGGCTCTCCCTGCCCTTGCTCGGCAGGGTCGATCGGTTGATGCTGGTCGTTCACGCTACCTCCTCAGCAGAGCAGGTCGGAGTGCATCGAACGGTGCGTCACGCGTCGCCGAACCAGCGCCGCAGGACGCGCATGAAGACGAAGAGCACGACGCCGAACGCCACGACCGCCGGAACGAACAGCTCGAGGCGGGCGGCCGCGAGATTGCCAGTGAGCACCTGATTGATCGTCTCCCAAATCACGTAGACGAGCGGAAGGCCGAGGAGCACGAAGAGCCCCAGGGCAGCGATCAGCCCGGCAGTACCCGGCGTGTTGTCAGATCCGGTCGATGACGTCATGTGACACCCCACACCGTGCGGCGGCGCGGGACGGCGCTAAGGGACAAATACGGGATCGATTCGATCGATTATCTGGCAAGACGGCGAGGATCTTGGCGCAAATCGGCCTCGACGTCAAGGGGAGAGCGCGAACGCACAACCATTGCCCGGTGCAAGCATCTGAACGCAAGGTGCTGCTTACGCACTGTCCGGACCCATCGGCACCATGAGGGGAGCCAGCTACGCTGCTGCCCAGCGGAACGGACTAGCCTGCTTGCAGCCTCGCGAGGCCGTCGCGCACCCGCGCGAGCCAGGGCCCGACGACGGCTGCCTCACCGCTTTGCCACAGCTGTTCGGCCGTCTGGAAATGCCGGATGGCTGCGTCCCGCTCCCCTTGCGCCTCTCTGATCTCGGCCAGCTCGAGCGCCGCCCGGGCGGTGAAGAAGCCCGTCCAGGTGTGCGGCGACTGGAAAGACTGGAACAGGCCGGCCGCGCGATCGTCCTCTCCTTGCGCCCGAAGGATCTCGGCGAGCCGAAACCGCATCGCCAGCTCGGGATCCGCTTCGGTCACGTAGCCACTGTGAATAAGCCATGCTGCGTAGGCCCGCTCGGCCGCCCGGCGCGCAGCACTGGCGTCGCCCCGCCTGACCGCGATGCGCCCATCGATGTCGTCGGCGAGCGCCCCGCGCCAGTCCCACGGCGTGTCGCCCTGCGGGAGCGCGGCGATGGCCTGCTGCCACCTGCGGGCCGCAACCGTGTCGCCGAACGCTGCGTGGTAGGCACCGATCGACCAGGCTGCCCCCCACACCTCAGCACGCCGGTCGAGATAGGCCGCAATGGAGTCGATCGGGGCGTAGGCTTCCAGTTCGGAAACGGCCCGCGCGAGCACCGCGGAGTCACCCACCCCGAGCAGCGCTGCATTGACGAGCGCACGGTTCAGCGCCTGCCGCAGCGCATCGAGCGCCCCGGTGCGCACCTGTCCGTCCAGGGCCGCGACCTTCCCCTGGGCAAGCCACAGTTGCGCCATCGCGACCTGCCCAATGCGCTGATGGAACAGCGGCATCGTATCCGGCAGCAAACGCTGGAGGAACTGCTCGGCGACCTGTGGGCGCATCTGTCGCAGATCACGCAGTGCCGTGAACACGACCGGCGTAGGGGATGCCGCGACGCTCGTCAGCATTGGTGCACGCTCCGCAGCACTTGCCTGCAGTATCCGAATCGCACCGAGGCGGCCCTGGACGAACGGGCCCAGCGTGTCGAGCGTCAGCAGCGTTCTGATGGCCTGCTGGGTGGCCTGAGGCTCGTTCGCGAGCACGGCGAGCCAGGCGTGGGTCGCGTTGGCAACGATCGACTGCGGATCCAGCTCCGCGGCTCGGCGGTACGCGTCGAGAGCGTCGTCCAGTCCCTTTCCGAACTGCCAGCCGTCCCGCAGGGACGCGAAGGCCCGACCATGTGCTGCGTCCACGTCCAGGGAATCCTGTTCCAGGATCTGCTGGTACAAGCCGTGCGCGCGCGCGCCTTCCGTCCGGTTCATGGCATGCAGAGCCTCGACCCGCCAGCGGTTCCGCGGCATCAGTCGATCTCGGTGCCGCATTGCCTGATCGATGATCGGCGTCAGACCGACGAACGGCTGTGCCCTGAGGTACAGCACCCACGACGTGGTGGATGCCAGCTCCATCAACGCCAAGGCGAACGTGGAGTCGAGGGCCACCGCCTCCTGCAGCGCCACCTGGGCCCGCTCGTACTGCCCCAGCCGCTTGAGCCGCTTGCCCTCGAGGTACTGCTGCAGGGCGTCGACGGACGACGTGGCGTAGCGCTCGATGACGGGCACCGTGGGCAACGTGTCGCGCTCCCACAATTCGGCGACGACGTCGATGGCGAGCCGGTTCACCAAGGCCGGGAGGCTCTCCGCTGGAGCGGATGCGGTGAGGCTGGCTCGCAACTCACCGACGGCATCGTACACCCTCGCCGTCAGGTCCAGCCGTCCGCCGATCGCCGTCAACGAGCCCAGCACGATGTTGGGGATCTCGGACTGCCTGGCGAGCTGGGCTGCCTCGTCGAGGTTCGGTACGTAGAGCTCGTCCCCGCGCCTGAGCGGCCTCCACAGCCCTCCAGGATCGGACACCGTCACACCCACGGTCCCATCGATCGTGGCAGCGAGGAGATCGGCCACCGTTTCGCCGAGTGCTCCGGCTTCTCCACCCGTCGCCCGGAACGGGAACACCGCCACGGTCGCCGGGCGTTCGCCGGCCCGAAGCGGTGAGGGCGGCAGCACGTCGAACAGGAGCGCGCCAGCCACGGCCAGCGCGACCACGACTGCGGCCGCGAGCACCACCGTCCGCAGGGACCGCCGCGTGACGACGATGGAGAGTACCGCCGACGACCGTCGCAGCAGCGCGCCACGGCCTTGCAACGCGGCGATGAACTCGCGCGCCGTCGCATACCGGTCGGCGGGAGCGGGTGCCAGCGCCCGCTTGATCGCTCCGTCGATCACCGGCGTCACGGTCGACCGGACCGGTTGGAGCGAGTGCACCTCGCCGCTCAACTGGCGTGCGAGGATCGCCTGGGGAGTAGGGCCGGTGTGGGGGGGCTCACCGGCCAGCATCTCGTACAGCACGGATCCCAATGCGTAGATGTCGCTTCTCGCATCCAGGTGCTGGTCTCCACTGGCCTGCTCCGGGCTCATGTACGCCGGGGTACCGACCGCAAACCCGGTTCTGGTGAGCGCTGCATCCCCGCCACCCTCGTGAATCGCCTTCGCCACCCCGAAATCCGCGACCAATGCATGCCCGGATTCGAGCAGGATGTTCTCCGGCTTGATATCCCGGTGGATGACACCGTGGCTGTGCGCGTAGCTCAACGCGTCCGCGATCTCTCGGGTAACCGCGAGCGCGTCTTCGAGCGGGAGTTGCCGCTCGCGTCGGAGCCGCTCGCGGAGCGACTCGCCCTCCACATACGGCATCACATAGAACAGGAACTCACCGGCGGCGCCGGAATCGAACAGCGGCAGGATGTGCGGGTGACTCAGGCGGGCGGTAGTCTTGATTTCCTGGAGGAATCGCTCGCTGCCGATCGACTCCGCCAGGTCAGGGCGTAACACCTTCACCGCCACCTTGCGATCGTGGCGCAGGTCGTGAGCCAGGTAGACGGTTGCCATGCCGCCGCTGCCGAGCTCTCCTTCGATGGCGTACCGGTCGGCGAGTGCCGCCTTCAGCCGTTCAACGATGTCGGGGATGGGGACCTCCGGGCATCCGTGCTCGTAAGGTAGACAGCTCCCGAACGTCCGGCCAGAACGGTACGCACAGCGTCGAGCCCTTGCACCTTCGGCGCCGCGAGGCAATTTGCCCTAATACACCGTCCTCGTCCCCGACCGCGGGACATCACCGGGAGGACCACATGCCGCAGAAGGTCGTCGCCCACTTCATCGATCACACGATCGTCAAGGGCACGAGCATCGACGTCGATCCGGGAAAGCCACGCTGCCACATACAGGCTCCGGAGCAAGGCAGCCTCGAAGTCGATCTAGCACAACTCAAAGCGCTGTTTTTCGTCAAGGATCTCGCCGGGCGGCCGGAGCACGATGAGGCCAAGGAACCTGCTACGGGGGACACGCGGCTCCACGGCAGCCACCAAGTGAAGCTGGTCTTCCTGGACGGCGAAGAACTGTTCGGCCTGATGAACCGGTACCCACCGAACCGATCCTACTTTTTCGTGCTGCCGGTGGATTCCGAGAGCAACAACATCCGGATCCTCGTAAACCGGGACGCGGTGCACACGATCGAGCCGCTGAAGGAAGGTGGCACCCGTTCCGCAATGTCCACACATCCACCCGCGCGACCCCGCCGAGAGAGCGGCTGGGTCTTCGACGGCAAGGACATCCGTCCGGACGGTTCTGGGAGACGGGAGTAGCATCGACCGCTCGTACCATCCCCAGCGGTCCGCCGCGGGGCCGGTGCAAGCTCACGAGCCGGAGGGTGCCGCATCCCCGCTGCGCGCGGCAGCCATCAGCTCGGTGAAGCGAGGATCCTCTCGCAGTGCATCGAGATCGGGATCCCGCTCGATCCACTCCCTCGGCCCGAACCCCGCCCGGACGGCTAGGGCGAGGCTGGTCAGCGCTTTCTCGATCTCTCCCTCGAGTGCGTAGAGGCACGCCACGTTGTACGACACACCTGCATCGTCTGCGTCGATGGCGACAGCGCGATCGGCCCACTCGAGCCCCCGCGCACGCTGGCCGATACGGCACAGCGACACCGCACCCATCGTCACTGCCCGCGCGTCGTCGGGATTGAACTCGAGGTGCCGCTCGACCGTGGCAAGCGCCTTCTCGTAGGCGCGTTCCGCCTCTGCCTCGCGCTTGAGGGCCGCCGTGGCTTGGGCGGCGAAGAACTGTGCCTGGTAATCGTCCCGCAACTCTGCAGCGTGCTCGAAGAGTCGCCGGGCCAGCTCGAAGCGCCCCTGCTGGAAGCACACTCGTCCGTAGAAGTACCGCGCTTCGTAGAGGGACGGATCGATACGAATCGCCGTTTCAAACTCGTGCTGTGCGGCTTCCAGATCGCCACGCTGCAGCAGCGCAAGCCCGCGGGACGCATGTGCCTCCGCGAGATCGGGCGCCAGCTCCAGAGCCCGGCGACTGGCTGCATCGGCTGCCTCGAGGAACCGGGGATCTCCACCCCAGTACATGTGCAGGAACGCACAGCAGTCGGCGACACCGGCGTGGGCCAGAGCGTAGCCGGGATCGATCTCGATGGCCCGCTCGAACATCTGCCTCGCGTAGTCGAGACTCTTGCGACGAAACTGGTAGAAGAACTGGCGACCGCGCAGGTAGAACTCGTACGCCTCCACGTGCTCCGTCGGCGGTTCCACCAGTCTGGCACGCTCATCCTCGCTCACCACCACGCGAAGGGCCTGGACGATGCTCTGGGCGATCTCGTCCTGCATCGCGAAGACGTCCTCGAGCTCCCGGTCGAACCGCTCCGACCAGAGGTGGCAGCCGTCATCGACGCTCACGAGCTGGACCGTGATCCGCAGACGCCGGTCGACCTTCCGAACCGAGCCCTCGAGCACGGTACCCACGCCGAGTTCCCGGCCGATCTCGCGCACGTCGAGTCGCTTGCCCTTGAACTGGAAGGCAGACGTGCGGGCCGCCACCCGCATGGCCCGCACTTTGGCGAGCGCGCTCGTGATCTCCTCGGCGATCCCATCGCTGAAGTACTCGTTGTCCGGATCGGGGCTCAGATTGACGAACGGCAGCACCGCGATCGACACCGGTCCGGCGTCCGACCGCCGGACGACCCTCGTGGCAACAGCCTCGGCGAGGTCGGCAGCTGACGCGAACCGCTGCTCGGGTTCCTCCGCAAGCGCACGGACGAGGAGATGCTCCACCCACCGAGGCAGGGCATCGAGTCGCATCCGATCCTCGTCGCTTGCTCCCGACACGCGGCCGGCGGCGGCGGCGTGCCGGTTGATCCAGCGGCCCGGGGTGTGGCCCAAGAGCATCTCGTACACCACGCAGCCAAGGCTGTAGATGTCGCTGCGCTCGTCGATCTGCTCGGCACCCGCCGCTTGCTCCGGACTCATGTACCCCATGGTGCCGAGCGGCATCCCAGACCACGTCAGGCGCTGACCACCCGCTGCACTCACGGCACGGGCGATGCCGAAGTCCGTGACGATCGCCTCGCCTCCGGCAAACAATACGTTCTCCGGCTTGATGTCGCGGTGGATGACGCCGTTGGTGTGGGCATGGCTGAGCGCACTGGCGACCTGCTCGGTCACCCGGATCGCCTCGTCGAGCGGCAGCCGTCCCTCTTTCGTCAGCCGGATCCGGAGCGATGGCCCGTCGATGAACGGCATGACGTAATACAGCAGGCCTCCGATGTCGCCCGAGTCATACAAGGGAACGATGTGCGGATGGCTGAGCCGTGCCGCGATTTCGATCTCGCGGAGGAACCGCTCCGCACCCAGGCTCACCGCCAGCTCCGGACGCAGCACCTTGAGCGCGATCGTCCGATTGTGCTTGACATCCCGTCCCTGCAGCACGACCGACATGCCGCCGCGGCCAAGCTCGCGCTCGATCTCGTACCGATCGGCGAGGGCAGTGCGCAGACGCTGGAGCAGCTCGATCACGGATGGCTCCCTCAAAGACACGCGAACGCTGTCGATAGACGAAAGATAGTGTTGCGCCGTAGGGCGTGCTGTGTCTCTCTGGCCTCCACCCGGTCGCTCCGCTCATGTTTCCTGCATGCCGCGACACGCGTTGATCCGTGCGCTCGTGGTCGCGCTTGCGCTGAGCGCCGTCGCCACCGCATGCGACGTCCCGTACGTCGAGCGGGGCGATCTCACGGCGCTGCGCGAGCGCGGGACGGTGCGCATTCTAGTTCCGCGCCGATCCAGTCGGCACGGTCTACCTCGATCCGGCCATCCGCTCGAGCTCGATCGCGAGCTTGCGGCAGAGTTCGTCCGTTCCCTCGGACTCCAGCCACGGTTCGTGTGGGTCTCCGCCCACGACGACCTGATCCCGGCCTTGCTGCAAGGCCGGGGCGACATGATCGCAGCGTCGCTGACCGTGACCGTCGATCGCAACAGCCAGGTGGGGTTCAGCAGGCCGATCAGGCACGTGCGGGAGGTCGTCGTGACCACACTCGGCGACACCACGCTTCGCAGCCCCGCCGACTTGGTCGGGCGAACGGTGTGGGTACGTCCGTCCTCGGCGTATTGGGAGACCGCACAGCAGCTGGCCGATTCACATCCGGCGCTCAGTGTGGTTGCAGCGTCGGAGCGTCTCGACACGCCGGAGATCCTCTACAGGGTGGCACGGCAGGAAATCGATCTGACGATCGCGGACGACCATATCGTCGATGAGACCCTGACCTACCTGCCCGCGATCCGGGCGGCCTTTCCGGTCGGCGACGAGCGTGCGATCGCGTGGGCCACGAGGCCGGATGCCAGTGACCTGCTCGCGGCAATGAACCAGTTCCTATCGAGGGCCAAGGTGGACGAGCGACGGCCGCACCGGTATCTCGGCGACCTCCCCGCACTGCGCATGCGCGGCGCCATCCGCTTCATCACGACGAACACGGCGGCGACCTACTTCATCTGGCGTGGCCAGCTGCTCGGATTCGAGTACGACCTCGCGCGCCGATTCGCCGACCGGTTTGGGCTTCAGCTCGAGATCGTCGTTCCTCCCTCGCAGGCCAATCTGCTGTCATGGCTGCGACAGGGGTACGGTGACATCGTGGCCGCCGGCCTCACACCGTCGCGCGAGCGTGAGTTGCTCGGCGTCCGGTTCTCACGGCCGTACCATCAGGTCCTCGAAACCGTCGTGGCCCGAGCGGACGACGACGCGGTGACGACGGTGGAGGACCTCGCCGGCCGCACCGTCGTAGTCCGTCGCCGGAGCAGCTACTGGAACACAGCCGAAGCGCTCAAGGCGGAGGGAATCGGGCTTCGCCTGGCGGCGGCACCCGAGTCACTCGCCACCGAGGAGATCATCGATCGGGTGGCCGCCGGTGACTACGACCTCACGATTGCAGACTCACACATCCTGGAAATCGAGCTCGCGCTCCGGGACGATATCCGCCGAGCGGTAGAGATCGGCGAACCGATCAGCCACTCGTGGGCCGTCCGCGAGGAGGACACGCTCCTGCTGCAAGTCATCGACCAGTTCTTCCGGGAGGAGTACCGCGGACTCTGGTACAACCTGACGCACGATAGGTACTTCGCCACCCCGCAACGCATCCGCGAGCGAGCCGCCGAGCGGGTGGCCCGTACGGGGGAGATCTCACCGTACGACAGTCTGATCCGGCACCACGCCGAGCGGGCGGGGTTCGACTGGCGCCTCGTTGCGTCGCAGGTCTATCAGGAGAGCCGGTTCGATCCGGATGCACGTTCCTTCGCCGGAGCGCTCGGGCTGATGCAGATCATGCCGCGCACGGCGGCGGCATACGGCGTGGACGATGCCACGGAACCGGCCAGCAATGTGGCCGCCGGTGTGCGCTACCTCGAGCACCAGTACAGCCTGTTCGAGGAGTTGCCGGAATCGGAACGGATCTGGTTCGCGCTCGCCTCCTACAACGCCGGATACGGCCACGTCCAGGATGCGCGGCGCATTGCACGTCGACGGGGGCTCGACCCTGACGTCTGGTTCGGTCAGGTGGAAACGGTCATGCCCCTGCTGGCACGCACCGAATACTACGAGCGGGCGCCGCATGGCTATTGCCGCTGTCTCGAGCCGGTGAAGTACGTCCGCGCCGTCCGAGACCGATACGAGGCCTACACGCGGGTGCTGGCGGCGGTCGGGCCGCTCGGAACCGGCGCGCAGTGAGCACCTTGCTCGTCCCGCAGCGCGTGGCAGCTGGCCCGTGCCCACTCTCGCGCACGGGGCTTCCGGACGGCTGAGCAGGCGTTCGAACCCTCAAGAGACCAAACCGCGCCGTCGGTACCGAACGCCCGACAGCGCGGTTTGTGAGACCTGCGCAACCTGGAACGATCGCCTGCGGCGCTCGATCAGAGGCGCAGATCGCGGTCCGGTCCTGGATCAGCTACCGCGACGGCGATCGCTTGCCCGTACCAGGTTGCGGCGAGGTTGGCTACTAGACAATTGATCACCTCCTTTCAAGAGTTCCAAAGGCGGGCTCGAACGATGAATTCATAGAAAGACTCTCGCCATCATGCAAGACCCGAGTTCGACGGACCCCTGTGCCGCTCGAGATGCTCCGCGAGGCCGGCAAGCCACACATGGACCGCGGCCACGTCGGGCAGCCGAAAGCGGGCAGCGCTTGGCTGCCGGTCGCCGACCACGACGGAAATCCCACCCAGTTGGTTGACGGCGGCAAAGGCATCCTCGTCGGTCACGTCGTCACCGAGGTACACGGCTCGGCGCCCGCTGAACGGGGGCTCGGCGAGATACTGTCGCACTGCCGTTCCCTTGGTGGCCGAGCGCGCTCGCAACTCGACGACCATCTTGCCCTGGAGCAACTGGAAATCGTCGCCGACGCGGCCCGCCCACTCGGTACCGAGCGTTCGTGCCTCGTCCGCCAGGGAGGGGGCGAGCCGGTAATGCAGTGTGACGCCGGCGCCCTTGTCCTCGACAAGGACGCCAGGATGCGTGCCAGCAAAGGCGGAGAAGGCCTGTCGCACCTGAGCGAGCGCGTCCCGATCGACCGGGGCGCGGGCCACCCTGCCGTCCGGCAGCCGTAGCTCGGCACCGTGCACCCCGGCAGCAGCCAGCCGCACCGGTCGAAACAACCGATCCAGCTCGTCGAGCGGGCGCCCACTCACCAGCGCGAGGGCGCCGTCGAGCACCCGGTCCAGCACCTCGAGCAGACCGACGAGTGCGCTGGACACGTGAACCGCATCGGGCGTGTCCGCCAGTTCCAGCAGCGTTCCGTCCACGTCGAGGAACACCGCCCATCGCTCGTGTGCACTCGGACACCGGGGAAGCGACATCAGGTTAGATTGGGAGGAGGTTGGATCGTGCATCGGCACCGAGCAAGCTACCCTCCGACTCGCGGATCGTACAGCCGACCATGGACCACGCGGGATTCGTCATCGTCGCCAACACCCTCCCGGTCCGCCTCGTGGAGGAGGGGGAAGGGCAGCGGTGGGAGACCAGTCCCGGGGGCCTCGTCTCGGCGCTCGCCCCAATCGCCGCGCGTGAGGGCGGCGCGTGGGTCGGCTGGACCGGCGAGGTCGACAGCCATCGCGAGCCCTTCGTCCACGAGGGTATCCGCAACGTGCCCGTACCGATCACATCGGGGCAACGGGACGGATCCTACGAGGGGGTCTGCAATCGCACCATCTGGCCGCTGTACCACCACGTGGTGCGGGCACCGGAGTACCACCGCCATTGGTGGCGCGAGTACGTCGAGGTCAATCACCGGTTTGCGGAGTTGACTGCCGAAACCGCCGCACCGGGTGCCACCGTCTGGATCCAGGATTACCATCTGCAGCTCGTGCCATCGATGCTGCGCCGGCTCCGCAGCGACGTCCGGATTGGGTTCTTCCTGCACATCCCCTTCCCGCCCGAGGACTTGTTCGTCCACCTCCCATGGCGGAACCGGATCGTCGAGGGATTGCTCGGCGCCGACGCGATCGGCTTCCAGACGCGGTCGGACGTCCAGCACTTCATCGCCGCTGCCGCGCGGCTCACGGAAGCCCGACCGGCGAGCGGTGGGATACAGTTCGGCGAGCGCCCGGTGAACGTCGACGCGTACCCCATATCCATCGACACCCATCGGTACGCCTCGGCCGCCGAGATGCCCGAGGTCGTCGCCCGGGCGGAGCGGTTCAAGGCCCGTCTCGGAAGCGGGCGCAAGGTCTTCCTGGGCGTGGACCGGCTGGACTACACGAAGGGCATCGATCTCCGGCTGAAAGCCTTCCAGGAGTTGCTCGCCAACCGGGAGGGAACCGCCAAGGATGCCGTGTTCGTCCAGGTCGCGGTGCCGAGTCGGGAACGCATCGCCGAGTACCAGGAGCTGCGTCGCGCGGTGGAGGAGTTGGTCGGCCAGATCAATGGGGCGTACGGCGAGGTCGGGACGGCGGTCGTGCACTATCTGCGCCGAAACCTCCCGTTCGAGGAGTTGATCGCCATCTATCAGGCCGCCGACGTGATGGTCGTGACACCGCTCCGTGATGGGATGAACCTGGTCGCGAAGGAGTACATCGCCACCCGCTTCGACAACACGGGGACGCTCATTCTTAGCGAGTTCACGGGTGCGGCGGCGGAGTTGTCGGAAGCGCTGCTCGTGAACCCCCACGACGTGGACGGGATGGCCGAGGCGATGGAGCGCGCGCTGAACATGCCACCCGAGGTGGAGCATCGGCGTATGCGTCTACTGCGGCGCGTCGTCGCGAACCACTCGGTGCACGATTGGGCGCGCCAGTTCCTGGACGCACTGCGGACTCAACAGCCCGTAGCGTAGGCTAACCGCGACGATCCGGACGGTAGTCGAACGAACCGTTGCAGCGCGGACGGAGCGTATCGACGAGGAGCCGAACGACGGACGCCCGGTGTCGTGGGTCCGGGGCGGGCATCGGATGGAACGCAATGCCGAGCCGCTCCCATCCTCCAGCCGTCGCCGCCCACCATGGTCCGGCCGGATGGCTCCGTGGGAAGCCAGGCCACGTGGCGTCGACGAGCTCACCGATGAAGAGGGGCCGCCAGCGCACGCGCGCTGCGCCAGCCTGCTCGCGGCGACAGATGGCGTAGATCCCGGAGGGGCGGCCGTTCCGGCCCCACTCATCGAGCGGGACCGGCCCCTCAAACTCGTGTCCACCGAGAACGATCACCTGGTTGCCGCCTGAAAGCAGGAGCACAAAGGTCGACATCCGGCGTCAGATGCCCGTCAGGACCACGTGCTGCATGGGCATCCGCGGCGTCCGGCCGGACCAAGCGCCTCCCACCGCCCGGATTCGCATTCCGGAGGACTGCACACCAGATTTCCCTGCCGAGGGCTGCGGTACCGGCTTGAGCTTCGATGCGAGGAAAGGCTGCGTGGACACCGACCGCGACTTCCGGCTGTTCTTCGAACTATCCCCGGACATACTCTGCATCCTCGAATCCGATGGGCGGATCGGCATTGCGAACCCAGCGATGGCGCAGGTGTTGGGGTGGCCCCCTGAAGAGATCAAGGGTACCCCGCTCGCCGGGCTCGCCCATCCCGACGAGCGCGCGAGCATGGAGGAAAACCTCGCTCGCGTCTCGAGCGGACTCGCCCCGCTCTCATTCGTAGCGCGCTGCCGCACCGCTGACGGGCGATTCCGGGATCTCCTGTGGACCGTCCACGTCCCCAACGGGCGGGGACTGTTGTACGCATCCGCTCGCGACGTGTCGGTGCTGGAGCGCAACCGGATTCGCTGGGAGTTGGCCGTGGACGCGGCGCCGGTGCCGCTGGTGCTGTGCAACGGCCAGGGACTCATCATGCTGGTCAATCGAGTGGCCGAGGAGACGTTCGGATACCGTCGGTCCGAGTTGGTCGGGAGATCGATCGAGACCCTCGTGCCCGAGCATATCCGAGACCGACATCGGCAGCTGCGCACCGACTACATGCAGCATCCGTACGCGCGTCCGATGGGGGAGAGACGCGATCTGAAAGGGGTGCGACGCGACGGAACGGCGTTTCCCGTTGAAGTCGGTTTGACGCCGGTGGAAATGCCGCAAGAGACGCTCGTGCTGGCCGCGATCGTGGATTTGACCGCACAGCGGCAGGAGACCGACGACGCCGTGCGGCACGCCAGAGCCCTCGAGGAAGCCAACGCTCGGCTCGCACGTATGGCCTCGACGGACAGCCTCACTGGGATGTGGAACCGCCGCGCGTTTCTCGAGCAACTGGGCGTGCAGCTCCAGATCGCGCTGCGGTCCGGACGCCCGCTGTCACTCCTGTTCGTGGACATCGACCACTTCAAACGCTACAACGACACCCACGGACATCTGGCCGGCGATGCCGTATTGGAGTTGGTCGCCGATATCATGGGACAGCTGGCCCGGCGCAGTGACTATGTCGCCCGGGTCGGGGGCGAGGAGTTCGCCGTGCTGCTCCCTGACACGGATGTCGCCGGAGCCATTCAGCTTGCGGAACGCTTCCGGATGGGGATCGAGCACGCGGTGTGGCCGATCGAGCCGGTCACCATCAGTGCGGGCGGGACCACGGCGCGGTTCGATCCCGACCAGCGGGAGCTCGACGACCGATACCGCTCTCATCTCCTGGCGGAGGCCGACCGGGCGCTGTACCACGCGAAGCAGCGTGGCCGGAACAGGGTGAGCCACACGGACGATCTCGACTGACAACCAGCCGCTGCGGCAGCTCAGGGTGCGTCACGCCGCCCCACGTGACGCGGACGCCGGAATCGGCTATACGTTCCTCGTGCACCACGCCGCACGGGACGATGATGCGGTAACGTCACCTCAGCAACAGGAGTGTTCCGCCATGCGGACGGCATGCCTCATCACCGCGCTCGCACTCATGGGAGCCGGGTCGCTCGGCGCCCAAATGCACCGCCAGCAGGGTCAGGGACCGGGTATGGGACACGGGGCCGGCATGGGCGGTATGATGATGGGCCCGCTCGCGACCTTCAGGCCCTTCGAACCGACCGCACTGCTCGAGCAGGCTGATCGGCTTGGGCTCGACGAGGAGCAGGTTGCACGGCTGACCGCATTGCGGGATTCCACCGAACGGCATGTCGAGGCCGCTCATGCTCCGGCACAGGCCGCGATGCAGGGCATGCGCCGCGAGTTGGAGGCGGAGACGCCGGATACCGCGACGATCCACCAGCTCCTCTCAGCCCACATGATCGCCATGGGCAACATGCAGTGGGCACGACTCGAGGCTGCGCTGACGGCGCGGGAGGTGCTCACCGACGATCAGCGGACGACCGTCGAGGACACGAGCTCCGACACACCGGGAGGGATGCAGCACCGACACCGTGGCGGGAGAGAACGCTAATGCGACGGGTGAACGCTCCGACTAAAGCACGCAGGCGGCGTAGCCTGGCACGGATGATCGGCCTCGGGGTGGTGCTCGGGGGCGTGGCCTGCGGCGACGGGTTGGCACCATCCGACTTGGCGGGCACCTGGAACGCCACGGCGATGCAGTACATCGACCAGGAAGACGACTCGCGACCGCCCGTCGATGTGATCGCACAGGGGGCACAGTTCTCGATCACGTTCCGCGCCGACGGAACCCTGGCGACGGCCTTCACCGACGATGGCGGCACGGAGACGACGAGCGGGACCTACACGATCAGTGGCTCCACGATCGTGATCAACGACGGCATCGCCCGGGGCGGCACCATCAAGCGCGATGGCGACACACTCACCATCGAGCTGTTCAGCGGTGTCGAGTACGACTTCACTGGCGACGGATCCCTCGATCCGGCAGACCTGCGGCTCGTGCTCGTACGGGCCTGATCGATCCTAC
>Ga0209536_100001436_pt1 | contig 39663 bp, 35 predicted proteins | sample DeeMarSeWOR28_12_FD_187461 | JGI IMG/M metagenome (GOLD analysis project Ga0209536, IMG submission 187461) | Marine sediment microbial communities from White Oak River estuary, North Carolina - WOR-2-8_12 (SPAdes) (version 2) | ecosystem: Environmental > Aquatic > Marine > Intertidal zone >... | reverse complement strand
CCCGCCATATCCGGCCCATGCACGATCGGCGCGTGAAATTCATCCGTGATTTGGATAATTTCGTAAATCCCCGTTCGGCCTTTATACCCTGTCTTGCCACATTCATCGCATCCCTTCCCAGTCCAGAGCCTTAGGGGAACACCTTCGGGCAATTCAACCCGAAGATTTGCAAGGACCATTGAGGCGTCTGTCCGTTCGATTTTGCATCCCGGACAAATACATCGAATGAGTCGTTGTCCGATAATAGCCGTCAAGGCGGAAGCCAGCAGAAACGCCTCGACTCCCATGTCGATCAGACGGGGAATGGCCCCCAGTGCATCGTTGGTGTGAAGGGTGGAGAAGACCAGATGCCCAGTCAAGGCGGCTCGCATGGCCAGATCAGCCGTTTCTTGATCCCGGATTTCACCTACCAGAATCACGTCAGGATCCTGTCGAAGAAGGGCACGAAGCCCGGCGGCAAACGTCATGCCGGTGTCCGGGTTGACTTGCGTCTGGCGAATCAGGGACATCTGATATTCGATGGGATCTTCCAACGTGAAGACACTTTTTTCTTTCGCATTGACGCGGCGAAGAGCGGTATACAGCGTCGTGGTCTTTCCGCTTCCCGTTGGACCAGTCACCAGGATAATGCCATGCGGACGGTGGATCAGAGATTGGATGCGTGATTGGTCCTTGGGTGTCAATCCCAACGCCCGGAATTCCAACTTCAACGCTCCCTTATCCAGGATGCGAAGCACAAGGCTTTCCCCGAAGTTCGTTGGAAGGGTGGATACGCGAAGACCAATTCGGCGCGTACCTAAGGTGAATGTGATGCGCCCGTCCTGGGGGGTTCGCTTTTCCGTGAGATTGAGGTTTGCCATGAGTTTGAACCGCGCGGCATTGGAGGCTTGAAGAGGCTTCGGGATCAAAATCTCTTGAGTCAGGACTCCATCCACGCGCATACGGACCCGTAAATAGTCCTCGTCCGGTTCGACATGGATAGCCGTCACCCGTGATTGTATTCCGGCGATAATGAGTTGATTACACAGGCGAATCATCGGCGCCTCACGGCTTCCCTCTTCACCGACATCAGAGATCCCTTTGGCCATTAATTCATCAAGCAGTTGCTTGATGGATTCCCTGTGCGCATAGTGTCGTTCGATCGCTTCGATGAGTTCCTGAGCAGGGGCGGTGTGGGTGTTGTTGTTAAGCCCGGTGCGACTTTCAACGGTATCGACCGCCACGATATTCAAAGGGTCCGCCATGGCCAGGCTCAACACATTCCCCTGTTTTCCCATAGGGAGGACTTGAAATTGGGTGGCGATGTCGTATGGGACGAGGTTTAAAATTTCCGGTGGAATGAAAATGTTTGAAAGGTCCGCCAGGCCGGTTTGGGTGCCCTCCGCGAGATAGTGGGCCAGGACTTTTTCGGCAATGAATCCGAGGCCAATAAGCGTTTGCCCCAGCATCACGCCTTTTCTCTTACTTTCGGGTACGGCCAGGTCTAGTTATTCTTGGGTGAACCAGCCGTCTTGAAGAAGAGATGCGCCAAGCAGAGGCCGTGCGGACTGCGGAGTTATGGGTGGTGTTGGCATGGGCCAGGCCCTTTAGTCACCTCTATGAGAACTGAGGATTACATTCCCTGTTTTGAGAGTAGAGAAAGCGTATTGGAAAGGAAGCTATCTGAAATCCCACGATGCCCTGTTGAAGAGGCCTGGTTCAGGCTACTGGTGAACCAGATACACATATATTCGGTCATTGGCTGCACTATATTTTACCCGCCCTCGTAATTGTCGTTCAGCCAGGTTCGCTCCGATGCCGGCATCGATGACTCCATCAATTTCATTGAATTCGGTATCAGAAATACCATCGACCCTGAGATAGGCCACCCGGGCTCCTGTCGGAATTTTGCTGTTTCCATCATCGCCCTTCAAATCCCATCCAATGTTTGTGGCCGTGGTCGCAGTTCCAAGTGCGGCTGCTGCCGTGGCAGGCATAGACATTATTGTTCCCAAACCGGGAGGGACATTGGAATTAAACTTTTCCAGATAGGGGCCTCGAAACCGAATCCATTGGTTGGCCCCGGTATTCAGCGGATCCGAGACATCTAATGTCAGGCGGGCCGGCAAGGAGGTGACTGTCGCGCTATTTCCACCATTTTCATTGGCGGGAACTCCTGCGGCATTCAGGGGATAGACGGTGCCCACATCGGCGTAATACTTTACAATCGCTGTTTCATAGGTTCGAATCGCCGCTGCCAGGGATCGGGCGTTAGACGATGCAATAAGATTGAAAATTTTCGGAAGTAACAGCGCGATCAGAATGGCGATGATGGCCAACACCCCGATCATTTCCACCAACGTAAACCCTTGTGAATGACCAAGAGGTCGGAAGAGTTTTTTGGGGCATATTTCAGATCTCCTTTACCATGGCTGCTCCATTGAATCCTGTTCCCAGGCTGAATGTGGGATGTCGTATGGATACGCATTCCACAGAACAGTCCTGCGGCTCTTGAAATGGCGTTCTTGAGCCACCCCCACTTCTGGAAATCAAAATTTTGAGGTTGAGCGTGATTTCAGATCCAGGAGAGCAATGCTGGCGAAGGGATCTCCGAGTTGGGAGGCTTGATCGAATAATCTGCGAGCGGTCTTGTGATCGGAAGGGCCAACGTAGCCATCCGCGTAGAGGTAGCCTAAGTGCACGAGCGCGGAGGAGAGATGAGGATTGAGTTCGAGCGCGTGTTGAATAGCCTGTTTGGCCTGTTCGACATCACCCAGACTTTTTAAGGCGATGCCCATGCCGACATAGGTGGTGGCCGAGTTGGGATAATGCCGGAGGGCCTCGCGGTAGGCGGCCATCGCGGCTTGGGGACGCCCGTTCAGCAAAAACTTCCACCCCATGTCCACATGACCTTCTGCATCATTCTTGCGAGCCAGGACTGCAACGGGTGCGGAGTTCCCCGTTGAGGTGAATTGGGATCGTTGCGAAGGTGTAAGTTCAGTGGCAATGGGTGGAGGAAGAGTGGGTGCAGTGACAGCCGGATTTTCAACAAGAGGCGAAGCCTCGGCTTCTGGATTAGGCAGAGAATGAGGAGAGGTATAGTTGTTGATAGTTTCCAGTTGGCGAATCAAAGGGTCATGGTCTGAACTTTGAGAGTGATGCAGGTCCTGGGAGCCCGGTAGCGTCAAATGACTTCCCAATGCGGCAGACGATGTCAACATTCCCGTGCAGGTGATTGCCCCGATGATCAACGTGGTCCAGGATGGTTTTTGTTTCCTTGACGTTCGCGATGCTTCTGCCTCTGGCGCTGGACATGAATAGGCGTGACGTCTCATGAATGCTCCCCGTCCCAGTGGTTACTGCTTGAAGGTATCGGATGGCAGGCCACAGGCTTGATACGATTGAGTGGGAGGTTTTGAGGAAAAGAATAGAAGACACTTCAACGAACCAACAAGCACCAACAACAGAACGAATCAACACGTACCCACACAAGACCGTTCAGATTCATGAACAGAACGCTGCGACGATCAACGATTTAATAAAACATGCTCCATGCTTTGAAAACATCTGCGGGGAAGAGCCCGATGGCTCTTTGAGAGTTTCTTTTAGCAGCAGTGGAACGTTAAAGGAGGAATGTTGCAGGGGGCCGGTACTGTCTGGCGTCAGTGCCGGGACAAAAAGAGAGGCCCACCTTGAAAAAGCGTGGGCCTTTCTGAATCCGTTGGTTGAACTGATGCCAACATTCTTAATTGGCTTGATCCGAAAAGGCTTCTTTTAATAGTGGCTGGATTTCACCCTTTTCTTCCATGGGGCCTAAAATATCGGTGTCTCCGTAAAATTGTCCGTTGATGAACACTTTCGGAAGAGTCGGCCAGTTGGTCATTTTGGAAAGGGCTTCCCGTTTTTCCGGGTTAGGCAACACATTGATCAGCTCATAGGGATAGCCGAACTTGTTGAAAAACTCCATGGTCTCGACGGTGAAGCCGCATTGTGGCGCGGCCTTGGTCCCTTTCCCGTAGATAAGAATTTTGTGTTGGGCGATTTCTTTTTTAATTTCGTCTTCGATGGGATTGCTCATTCGGGTTATCCTCCTTGTGCTTCATCTTTGGTTTTGGCCTGAATTTCCAGGGCGTGAATGCGTCCATCCTTCAAGGGACTATCTAGGGCTTGATACACCATGCGATGGCGGTCTAACAAATTTTTCCCCTTGAAGGCATCGGAAATGATTTTGACGGTAAAGTGATCCATCGTTCCCGTTCGATCCATAACCGATACTTCCGCTTCCCCCAAGGCTTGGGTGATGTGGGTGGTGAGATCTTCGAACGTCATCATACGTGTTGAGCCATCATGTGAATAAAAAATGAAACCGAGTCATCACTATACCGAAGAGCGTTTTTTCTACGCAATGAGGCTCTTGAACACTGTTGAGATCCAAACCTTATTGTCCGGGGTTGGGGTAGAGTACGGACTGAAGAAAGGTGCCGAGGTGCTCCAAGACCTGAACGGGAATTTCATGACCACCTGGAAATTCCACCCATTGGATGGGAAGACCGGCAGTTTGAATGTGAGTGCGGAGCTCTTGGGCGGCAGAGAATGGCAGAATAGCATCGTCCATCCCATGGCTCTGAAACACCGAAAGACCCTGCCGATGAGGTAATCGAGCAAGCCATTCCTGTTTCGCGATCACGGTCCCGGAAAGCAGGACCAGTCCTGCAAGGGGGATATCTGAATGGAGCGCAAGGTCCGTCGAAAGCATGGCTCCTTGTGAAAACCCGCCCAGAACGATTGACGCAGGTGGAGCCGCCAATTCTTCCATGGCAACGGCCAGAAGCTCCAGGACCTGGGTTCGAGCAGATGTCAGTCCACGAGGAATTTCCTGCGACAATTCCTCCCATTGCCCTAAGGCCCTTGCCCGTGTGACCCGTTCAATATCCAGCATCCACCAGGCACGAGCATCTCCAAAACCCATATCCAATTTTAAAGGAGCCGCGGGAAATACAAACCGGACTTCCTCCGGAACTGTAAGGTATCGCCATAAGGCAACCAGATCATCTCCTGGCGCCCCAAATCCATGCAATAAAAACACCAAAGGGCCTTCGCCTCCGCCTTCCCGGTCCAGGCCTCCGGTTATACAGACATTCAGCCCTGCCCATTGTTCTTGTCGCATACGCGTCTCGCCCCAGTCAGCTTAAGTTACAATCAAGGAAATCCCAGGCAGCCAAAATTACGCGAAGAGTGATAGAGGGGGGTGGAGTGAGCGCGAGGTCTAATGACCCATTTTGGGAGCACCGGCATTGGCTCCCTGCGTAATCAACGGGATTCTGAGGACCTGATGGCAGTGATTGCACACAACCTTCCACGTATTCTCATCGGCATATTCAATGTCTTCTTCTTTTTTCCAAAATAACTTGCTACATTTTGGACATTTTCTGACTAACATCGGCATCGGCATGCCTCCGGTTTACGGTCGCGTAATTCTAGTGGACTTAGTGTAATACATCTTGCCACAATCTGCCAACGCATGATCAATTTTTTGGATTCAACCGACATTGATCCCCAACAGCTTTTGGTGTTATTCGCCCAAACGGATTGGGCTCGTGACCGTTCACTGGAGGACACCAAATTCATGCTGGCTCATACGGATGTGACCATCTCCGCGTGGGATGGACCCAGATTGGTGGGATTCGGGCGGGTGTTGACGGACTATGTGTTTCGGGCCTCGATTTGGGATGTGATTGTGGATCGGGCCTATCAGGATCTGGACATTGGCAAGGGGATCATCCATCGAATTTTGACTCACCCTACCCTGGAGCGGGTGGAGCTCTTTTGGCTCTGCACCAGGCGCTACCAGGGGTTTTATGCTTCTTTGGGATTTTCTGATAAAGAACAGACCGGCATGGTCTGGGACCGGCGCAAACATATTCCCCCCGCGAAGACATAATGATTCGTATGGATGGGGGGAAGAGGCATTGCGAGACTCAGATCGTTTCGAAAGTCATTCGCTCGATGCATCCACGTTTATGAAACGAGGTACCTAGTGATTGTTGTGGGGTTGATGTCCGGGACGTCGGCGGACGGGGTAGACGCGGCGGTCGTGGATATTCGAGGAACAGGACATCGTCTCAAGGTGACACTGCTCAAACATGTTGGCCGGCCGTATTCTTCCAGACTTCGGCAACACATCTTACAGGTTTGCGAGCAGGGGACAGTGGGGCAGATCTGCCACCTCAATGCCCTACTGGGAGAAGTGTTTGCCAAAACCGCGTTGTTGGCGATTAATCATTCCGGGATTTCTCCTCAACAAGTGGGGTTGATCGGTTCTCATGGTCAAACGATTCATCACCGGCCTGCCCCCACCTATGAGCCTGGGGTTGGTCGGATCCGCTCGACTCTACAAATCGGAGATCCTCAGGTGATTGCGGAACGTACCGGAATCACCACGGTATCGGATTTTCGAGCCAGAGATCTTGCCGCGGGCGGAGAGGGTGCTCCCTTGACTCCTTATGCCCATGCCCTCCTGTTTGCCAGGAAGCATGCCACGCGATTGGTAGTCAATCTGGGAGGGATTGCCAATGTGACCATCCTGCCTTGCGGTGGGAAACTGGCAACCGTCCGGGCGTTTGATACAGGGCCGTGCAATATGTTGTTGGATGGATTAGTGGCTTTGGAAACGAAGGGGAAAGTCAGAGTAGACCTGGGAGGTCGCCTCGCTCAGAAGGGGCAGGTGCATGAGGGCGTGCTTCGCTGGCTATTAGCTCATCCCTATGTGTCCCGACGACCTCCTAAATCCACGGGGCGTGAGATGTTTGGGGAGGCGTATGTTCAACAGGTGCGGGCTCAAGCCCATCGTCGCCATCTTGCTTTTCCAGATCTTCTGGCGACGGGCTGCCGGTTTATTGCACAGGTTATTCGAAACTCGAAAGAATGGACGAGGGCTCCCATTGATGAGGTGGTGGTTGGAGGCGGAGGGGTGCGGAATAATCGTCTCTGGGCAGAACTCTCCGATGTGTTCCATCCCATCCCTGTGAACCGCATGGATCAATGTGAGTCATCCAGTCAAGCGTTTGAAGCTCAAGCCTTTGCGGTGCTAGCCTATCAAGCGATACAGGGAGTGTGCGCCAACCTCCCCAAGGTCACCGGAGCCAGTCATCCGGTTATTTTGGGGACGGTGACTCCTGGTCTTCACGGACTTCCCTAATATGTTCCTCATGGTTTCTTGCTTGTACACCTCGCCGAAATGACGGATTGATTCATGGCTCAGAACGGACTCTCACTTATTCTCTTAGCTGGTTTAGTGTTCGGAGTGATTTTTCTTTTGCAATGGATCTGGCGTCGTCCTCTTCCAGCAGATTCCGTACCAGCTCTGAGGCCGGAATCTGGTGAGAGCGTGGTGACCCCTCGCCCGCTGATGTCTCCCGAAGAAGCGACCCTCTTCAATCTGATTAAATTAGCGGCCCAGGACCATCTGCTGGTCCTGGCCAAAATGCCCATCTTAAGTGTCCTGTCCCTTGGCGATAAAGATGAAGAAGCCCGAAAGGCGGTCATGCGAACCATTCAGCCTGTTCGCTGTGACGTCGTCCTGGCGCATCCTGGCACACTTAAAGCGATGACCGTCATTACCTTCCAGAAGAGTTCTCCCGTTGCGGCAGGACGAGAAGATCGTGATCGATTGGTAGACACCCTGTTGATAGCGGCGGGAATCCAGCACATTACACTTCAGCTCAATCAGCCCTATTCGGTTGATCAACTCACTGAACTGCTGGGATTAGCTGAAGAAGAGTAGTGTCTGGGAGCTTCAGACGGCTTCTGGGCCAAGATTGCAGGAATGGTGTCTATGAAGATGATTCAAGGAATGATGACCGGAAGAATCGCCTGAAACGCCTTAAGACCCTCATCGACGACTTTGCCCGTTTCGACTGCCGGATCATCAATCGGAATAAAGCGGGAAATTTTAAAAAACGTGCGATGATCGAGCACTGCAGCAATTTCCGATCGACGGCGTTGGGTGATGGCAAGGGTGAAGCCGGGTCCTGCTTTCCACTCCCAGAGAGATGAACTCAAACACAGGCAGAGGTCACGGTCCGCCACCTCCGAGAATCGATTAAACAGATTGCGTCTGTATTGCTTCACAAGGGGGCCTTCAACAATGAGGGAAAAAATAATGTGGTGCCCCCACCAGACCAGTGAACGGAACGCGAATTTTTCCTCACGAGTGTAGAATCTGGGGAAATCCACATACTGATAGGGGAAATCTTCCAGGTGTTCTCCTTTGACAAATTGCCTGGCTTGAGGATCGAACCCTTCAGGAGCGAGAAGGGGTTGCGAGGCGATTTCGGCCTCGAGCCGAAGATGAAGGTGTTCCAGCATATGTTTGATTTTTACCGTAATAGTGGCCTTCTTCAGGAAGAAATCCTGATCGGCTAATACGGCCAGTTCCTCAGCGGTAAATGAATAATCGGTTTTCATAAAGTCGTGTTACCAAGGAACCGTTGCGGAAGAGCTTTTGCCCTTTTCATTAATGAAGGAGTGTGCGCGGCGTTTTTTTGAATGGGAGTCTCAATGCCGATGAAAATTGCAACGTACAATGTCAATTCTATTCGAAAGCGGATCGGGATTCTTCAAAAGTGGATCCGGCAACACAAGCCGGATGTGGTGTGCCTTCAAGAGACCAAGGTACAGGATCACGAGTTTCCTCTTCAAGCATTCGGCGACTTACCCTATGTCATTAATTTTTGCGGTGAGAAATCTTATAACGGGGTAGCGATCTTCAGCCGAACGCCTCCTGAACTGGTGTCATTCGGCTTTCAAGACGGGCAACCACAAGAGGATCCCACTCGTCTGGCTCGGGTAGTGGTGAATGGCATCACGATTATCAACACTTACATCCCTCAGGGGTTTGCGATTGATTCGCCGAAGTATGCTTACAAATTGAGGTGGTTTCAGCGTTTGAAAAAGTATTTTTCGCGTGTCTTATCTCCAAGGCAACCCGCGATTTGGTGTGGAGACATGAATGTGGCCCCTGAGCCGGTTGATGTCCACAGCCCCGAAAAACATGTAACCCATGTGTGTTTCCATGAAGATGTGCGCCAGGCCTATCAGGAGACGGTTGCCTGGGGATTTGTCGATGTGTTTCGACATCATTTCCCGCGCCGCCAGCAATTTACGTTTTGGGACTATCGTCGTCCCGATGCCCTGGAAGCCAACCGTGGCTGGAGGATTGACCATATCATGGTCACGCCGCCTCTCCTTCCTTACTCCCAAATGGTTAAGGTGGATCTTCAGCCGCGTCGAGCAGAATCCCCATCGGACCATACCATACTGTGGGCGGAATTTTCTGTGTGAGGACAAGGGGTCGGTTCTTGTTGAGACGACCCATGGTGAAGTTCAGGCCTTCTTTTCTGGCTTCTTACAGAGAAGCAGAAACATCGTCAGGCCTTATGACGGAGATTCAAGAACAGGGGAAGAATAAACGAAACGGATGGACCAACCATGATTTCTACTTTGCTTTGCGGCGGCGTGACTTTCCCTCTTCTTCTTTGATGTTTTCAAGAGGAATAAATACCGCACACGCAACCACCGTCGTCCACAAATGCGGTTTCCCAATGGCAGATTGGGTAATATTCTGAGTCCGAACAATATCCTTTCCCATTTTAAACACCTGCTCCCGTTCCTTCCACGCGACATTGGGATCAAATTTGATGCCCAGGGTGGTAGCGAGCATTTGAGCAGCGAGGTCTTCCGTATATTCCCCGGCTTCTTCGTCCGTTTCCCCATAGGCATGATGCTCGGATAAATAGCCATAATTGACATTTCTTCCAGAGGGGATGGCCAACCCGATTGAGGCGGAAATCAAGCGATTCCGTTCATTGGTTTCGGACCTGGCCATGACGCAAAAGGTAATTTCACCGGGATTGAGTAACTTTTCGCCACGCTTTCGTGGAATGATTTTACAATCAGGTGGGAAAATGGATGAAACGCTCACCAGATTGCAATACGCAATCCCCGCGCTGCGCAAGGCTTCTTCGAAAGAGGTCAACTTTTCTTTGTGTACACCCACACCTCTGGTGAGAAACATATGTGTTGGGACCATCGTGACTCCTTCGTGAATCGGTTAGTTGTAGATTGGGAGAGGTGAAAAATGCCTGTGTAATCGTCGAGTCTGACTTACATTCCGCTCTTAAACCTGTTTACACGGTCTATGTATGGAAAAGCCTGAAACCAGGATTGCCACAGGGAAGGACCAACCTTGCTACGTAAACCGATATTTTTACCAAGAGTGATTGACAAGGTGCAAGGGAATGATGCCTAAACTTTCAAGAAAAGACGAGAGAAGTGGAGGAGGGCTTATGAAGGAGTTTTGACCACTAACAACTTGGGTTCTGTCAGTTCCTGGATTGCATAACGAACTCCTTCCCGCCCCAATCCTGATTGTTTAATTCCTCCATAGGGCATGTGATCAGCCCGAAAAGTCGGAATTTCATTGACCAGGAGCGCGCCGACTTCTAATTGTGCGTACGCCTGATACATCGTGTCGATATTGCTGGTGAATATTCCTGCCTGAAGGCCGAATTCAGAATCATTGTGTAATGTCAGGGCTTCTTCGAGGTGCGCATAGGACGTGACGGTGACGACCGGCCCGAAAATTTCTTCACAGCAGACCTTCATGTTGCTGCTGACGTGTGTCAGAACCGTGGGCTCGATGAATGAGTGCTTTCGCGTCCCGCCGGTCAGAATTGTTGCACCCTGCGAAACGGCTTCTTGAATCCAGGCCTCGACCCGTCGTGCGGCTTGTTCGTTGATCAAAGGTCCTACCACCGTTTTCTCGAGCGATGGATCCCCCATGGGCAACGCTCGAACCCGATCGACAAATGGCTTGAGGAAGTCATCATAACGTGATTCATGGACGAAGATGCGTTGCACGGAGATACACGTTTGCCCCGAATATCCGTACCCTCCGGCCACGCAACGGTCAATGGCCACATCGAGATTGCCGTCCGGCTCTATGATCACCCCGGCATTGCCCCCGAGTTCCAGCAGGACCCGTTTGTACCCGGCTTTCCCTTTGAGCATCCACCCAATGGTCATAGAGCCGGTAAAGCTCAAGGCCTGAAAAGCCGGATGGATGACCATCTGTTCCGCCAGTGCATTTGAACAGGGGATGATGGTGAGGGTTTCAGGAGGCAATTCCGTCGTCAAAAATACTTCGCCCAATAAGAGAGAGGTTAAGGGGGTTTGCGGAGCTGGTTTTAACACCATGGGGTTCCCCGCAGCCAGGCAGGGAGCCACTTTGTGGGCCACCAGATTCAGTGGAAAATTAAAAGGGGTAATGCCGAGGACCGTCCCGATCGGGAAGCGTTTGACAGATCCTGAATACGCCTCACCTCCAGGCGTGAGATCCATCGGAAGTATCTCTCCGGGGATGCGCGTGCTTTCCTCTGCCGCAATGCGAAAGGTCTGAATGGCCCGGTCAACTTCACGGCGGGCATCCGTAATGGGTTTGCCGGCTTCCTGACAAATCGTGGTCGCAAATTCTTCCCGTCGGTTCGATAATCCGGCAGCGATGTGAAGAAGCGCCTTGGCCCGTGCATGTGCAGGAATTCTTGCAAATTCGGTGGAGACTCGTTTGACGGATTCGACGACCTGGTGAATATGCTCAGACTCGGCCTGGCATACCATGGCCAACACTTCATCGGAATAGGGATTGCGCACCGCCTCGACGGTGGAGGTCTGCACCCATTGGCCGCCCAAGAGAATTGGCTTTACCGTGGCCATGGTCATGAAAAAGTAGGAACCGTGAAATGGAGGTGGCTAGACTGATGAAGCTGCCTGGTCCGAACCAGGTTTGGAAGGAAGGGATGAAGCAGGCAACTGTTCGGCTTTCTGAATCAGGCTTTCCGTGCCCCACTCCCGGATCGCTTCCAAAGTAAACGGTTCGAAGGCCGCGACAGCCCCACAACCCGGACACCCTTCGACGGGCAACTTGGCTCTAAACACTTCGTCAAAGCAGGTTAAACACACAAACAAGTCCGGTTCACCTTGCGCGCATTCAACAGGCCAGAAAGATTGGGATTGAGTCATAGCATCAACATCGTTGTGTGAAAAAAAAGAAAGAGCATGGACATTGCCATCACCAGTGCAAATGTACACCTAATCGCGTTGTCAGATCAATGAGGAATTACCTGAAAGGCCGATTGACCATAGATTTATGTCCCCTCGATTTGAGCGGAAGAAGCTCCAGGCAAGGACATCGAAGAGAGAGGATTTTCATGAAGCTTAAGCAATTTATCGATTTCTTCCTTAAAGGTTTCATAGGGAAAGGCGCCAGGAATCAGAATGAGATGAGGGTTCTCGGGCACCTTTGTGGGAAACAGGACGAATGCCGGTGTGCCTCGAATGCCCAGGGATCCCGCATCGCGTAAATCTTTCTCAATATCCTGCATATACCGGTGGGCGGCCATGCATGCGGAAAATTGCTCGCCGTTGAGCTTGAGTTCCTTGGCATATTGTTTGAGATCATCCTGAGCCAACCGGCCTCCACTGTTAAAAAGACGGTCATGCATGGGCCAATAGGCATGCTGCTCTCCTGCGCATCGTGCCGCATCTGCTGCACGAAGAGGGCTCCCAATCCCTCGGGGGAAATCCCGATACACGAATCGCACTTTGCCTGTCTCGATATACTCTGAAAGCAATTTTGGAAATGTCTCATGAAAGAACTTTTCACAAAATCCGCAAGTGAAATCAGAGTATTCCAGCATGGTAATGGGAGCCTTGGGATCCCCCCGTACCACATCATCATCCTGAATCAAAAAATCCGGGCTTTCCCCATAAGTAGCAGCACCTATGAGCACTGCGCTCATGAGGACTATCAGCGAGAAGGCAGGTTTAAGGGAACGGATAATATTCATGTTCACTCCGTTACGATCATTGTCGCACTCCGGACAGGGCTTGTCGAGGGAATGCGTTGTTCGCAGTGAGGGGGTTGCCTGTTAATGGCGCCCAATTTTTTCTAAGAGGCCCATCATCAGCAATGGCCAGACGACTGTGGCGTCGCTCAGGACTTCGGCGAACATCCCACCATCTTTCTTCGGCACGAATTTCCCCCATGACACTCCTTCCTCATAGGTGCAGCCACTGAGGCCGCCCCAATAATCCGGTTCGGGACAAATCCGCACTCCATAGTGAAAACGGGGAGGAGTCAACGTTTCCCCCAGCCGGAGATTGAGAATTTCAATGTATGGAGGGACCTGTTGGGCCCAATTTCTCGGCACACCGCCGCCAATGGTAAAAATGCCAAGACGCTTGGCCTTCAGCAAATGTTCGGCATAGCTGTTCAGGTCCAAAAAAGGATTGAAAATGGGCCGATGTTGTCTGAGTTGAGTCCAACGCTCAAAATCGCTTTGTTCCTGGGCATTTGCAGAAGGTTGGACTTTCCGACCTTGGGCCATGGCCCAAATCGACACATCCAAGCCCATTTCCGAATCCGTAAAGGCCGGAATGTACACTGGAACCTCTTTTTCATACGCGCTCTTCAAGATACCGGGCCCCGGGTGATCCTGGTGTAGAGTCTTTCCGATTTCTCGCGTCAGAATTTCCGAAGAAATGACTTGTCCCGGTTCGATGCGTTTGAGTGTGGCGCCGACCACGCGTTCGACATGGTTCAGATTAAGCTCCATCTCCAGCGTGTCATAGACGCGGTTGTAGCCCTTTTCAAATAATTCCGCATCCGTCATCGAGGGATGGTATTTATAATGAGTTTTTCCGACGGCCTCACTCAACCCATGAGCAATCAACGCGCCTGTGGACACCACCGCCTGTATCATGCCGCGATCAATCATCGTGCAGATGATTTTTCCCATTTTGGCAATGGTCATAGCTCCGGAGAGGGTCATGACCACGGCACAATCCGGATCCTCGATCATCTTGCACAAAATCTCAAAGGCGTCGCCCAGACGACGTCCGCCAAATGCTGTTTTTTTCATGGCCGACAAAAGGTCGGAAAAGGAATGAACGGCTTCAGGATCCAGAGCCTCCAAGGCTTCCAGGCCGTCGCTTTCGCCATCGTGAAATTTTCTCGGATTCATAGCAGGTCCTTACGGCAAAAATGAAAAAAACGGATGTGAAAACGTGAAATCTGCTTGAGTGTGTGCGGGCGATAACAATCAGGAAGGTGGGAACGTATGCTCCTATGCAAAATGGTGATCCCAACGGGATTTGAACCCGTGTCTGCACCTTGAGAGGGTGCCGTCCTAGACCAGCCTAGACGATGGGACCAGTCTGTGTCTGTTCGTTGAACGAATGCTGTCGGTAAAATGTGCCCTCACCCGAGACGTTCGGAATGTACCATTAGGGACTTATGGCATGCAACGCAAAAAAGGCAGTAAAAATTGGGAAGAAGTGCAAAAACACCTTTGATGACAAGGTGTTGGACTTTCAACAACAATGAAAAAGTTGCAGACCTTAGATGTCAGAGGATAGGGGTTGTGGGGGATGAATGGTTAGCAATCCGCGCATGAAGGGATGGAGGCCACAGTGGTAGGGATAGCGCCCCGGTGCCAGCCGGGATAAGACAAACTGATTGTCTGGACGAATGATCCCTGAGTCGAATGAGCACTCCGACCGGGACTGACAGTCGTCCGAGACGATGGAATGCGCTTCGTGGGTTCGATTTTCCCATGTAAGGGGAGTATCCAGGGAAATCGTCAACTGGTTCGGAGAAAAAAATGGCGGTTCCGGTTGAATATGAATGTGGGGGGAGGAAGCCCACAGCAAGGGCTGCGTCGAACCGGAAAAGCAAACGATCCCCAATAGGCAAAAGAATGCCCCCACCCTCAATAATTTCCCGTGTTGATTCCAGAAATTCACCGTTCTCATGTTACGACCAGGTCGATTGCCCCATATGAAATTTTCCCCACCCCCAATAACAGGAATCAGGGTTTAATGGTAATGAAAATAGAGCCTCTTCCCCGCTGCAAAAGCACTAAGACCGAGGCTTGAGCATCCAGTCGCTTCACAAGCTGCTCGAAGTCCTGCACGGAGCGAATGGGTGACCGGTTCAGTTCCAGAATCACATCACCTGGTTGAAGGCCCGCACGTTCTGCCGGAGAGTTTGCGGCAATTTGCGTGACGACCACGCCATGGCCATCGCTTGTTTGGCCAGGCTTGACGGGTTCGACCGAAAGACCCGAGAGGGCATGGTTGCCTGAAGCCGATCCGGGAGATTCCTTCGTCAACGTCGCGGTATCTTTAGGCATTTCAGCAATGGAAACAGAGAGAGTCACCATTTTGCCGTTTCGCAATACCGCCAGAGGAATTCCACTCTCCGGTGTGGTTTCAGCAACAAGCGTGCGCAAATGGGTCGGATCTTTCACGGTAACGCCGTTGTAGGTCCGGATAATGTCTCCTCGTTTCAGGCCGGCTTTCCCCGCAGGGCTTTCAGCAAACACATCTCCCACCAACGCGCCCTGGGTATCAGGCGCATCGAACTGGGTCGCGAGATCCTGCGTCAGTTCCTGAATTGACACCCCCAGCCACCCGCGAATGACTTTGCCATGCCCGATCAGGCTTTGCATCACGCTTTTCACCATTTGGCTGGGGATGGCAAAGCCAATGCCCATGTAGCCGCCTGTTCGTGAGAAGATGGCGGTATTAATGCCGATGAGTTGGCCTTGCAGATTGACAAGAGCACCACCAGAGTTGCCTGGATTAATGGCGGCATCGGTTTGAATGAAATTTTCATAATCGACAATGCCGACATTGGCACGGCCCACGGCGCTGATAATCCCCATCGTGACTGTTTGATTCAACCCAAAAGGGTTACCGACCGCCAAGACCAATTCTCCAACTTCCAATGTTGTGGAATTTCCCCAGGGTAAGGTTGATAATCCGGTGGCTTCAATCTTAATCACCGCTAAATCGGTTTTGGGATCCGTGCCAATCAGTTTAGCCGGGAATTTCCGTTTGTCTCCCAGGAGCACCATCAAGTCATCGGCCTGTTCCACCACGTGATTATTGGTGACGATGTATCCGTCCTCACTGACAATGACTCCGGAACCTAAGCCTTGCTCCTGCCGTTCACGGGGTTGTTGAAACCGTCGTTCAAATTCCTCTCCGAAAAATCTCCGGAAAAAGGGATCTTCAAACAAAGGATTCGTGCCGGGAGCTTGGGTTGTGCGTTTGGTCGCGGAGATGTTGACCACCGAGGCCATTGCCTCTTTGGCGATTTTGACAAACGTTTCGTTTGAGGCCAGAAGCGGGGTCGAAACCTTGACGACGGGAGGCGTATTTGCCGCGTGGACAACCGGGACTTGGGACTCGGCCCCGATGGGGGTCTCGCTTATTGATGGCGGATTGTCGGAAGGTGGATTGGAGGGAGCCTGGGAGCATTGGATATGGGTGATGCCAAGCAGGCCCATCATCAACACAACCACCCAGGAATAACGCCTGCCCCTCACGGAGTTTACTCTCATTTCATATCGTTCTCTCATGCGAGATACCTTGTTCCCTTATGTCGGTTATTGGATTCAGATTCCAACGTGGTGCGTCTCAAGAGTTTTTTAACCTCAACCATATGGCCCTATCTTACCATCCTCACAAGCGAGGGTGGAATGGCTGCTCTCAACGCCGAACAACCTTCTGGGCATTTTACCAAAGGGAACACAGGTCTCAAGATGCGCGGGTGAGCAAGGGACCGTCATTCGTGCCGGCAATCACCAGGGAGGTCATCCTCACGAAAAGGCCGCATTCCACCACGCCGGGAATCTGCTTGAGGGATAATTCCAGAACCGAGGGGTCGGCAATCTCAGGTATATGTAAATCGAGAATATAATTCCCGTTATCGGTCAGAAAAGGCTGTCCGGCCTTTTGGCGCAAAGGGGAAGCCCATCCCAGATGTTCAAGATGCCGTTGCGTCGTTCGCCAACCGAACGGCACGATTTCCACGGGCAAAGGAAATGGAAGCCCAAGGTGCGGCACCTGTTTGGCCTGATCCACAATCACGATAAACTGTTGTGCCGCCTTTGCCACAATTTTTTCCCGTAACAACGCCCCGCCTCCGCCTTTAATCAGATTCAGGTGAGGGTCGACTTGATCGGCCCCATCCACCGCCACATCAATATCCCAGGGTTCCTCGTTACTGAGTAAAGGGATCCCCAGTTGCCTGGCATAGACAGCCGTCGTTTGGGAAGTTGCCACGCCCCGGACCCGTAATCCTTGTTGCACCCGCTGGCCCAAGGCCGTCAAAAAGTGATGGACTGTGGATCCGGTGCCGAGACCCAGGATCTGACCATCCTGGACATACTCAATGGCCTTGTGAGCGGCCAGGGCTTTTTGCTGATCTGGAGTCAATGGGGTCGATGAAAATGACACGGAAAGTCCTCCCTACCGGGAATTTTTGAATGGTCAATTTTTATCATGTCCGGTTGTTCAACGAAACTGCAGGACAGCACGTTTCAAGGCGTGATGCGCCAGGAATTTCATTGAGCAAGAAAGGCGAGACTGGGAAGAACGGACACAATGAGTCATCAACGAACCGAGAACGCCGCAGGAGGCCCTGGCTTCTCCCCGGGGCATGCTTTAGTACCATTCTGTCAGGTGGTCATTCCAGCGGCCACGGAGGCGGCGCCGAGCAAGGCGGTATGGGGATTCAAAATCACCCGAACAGGTATCTTGCCGAGTAATCGTTTGTAGCGGCCCTTTGCCAGAAAGGCTTTCATAAAGGTCTCTTGCTGTAACGCGGGAAGAATCTTCGGGGCAATCCCACCGCCAAGATAGACGCCGCCCAATGCCAGGGCTTTGAGCGCCATATTGCCGGCTTCGGCCCCATAAATAGAAATGAATATCTGAAGAGCATCTCGACAGATATCGGGTTTACCCGTGAGCCCGGCTTCAGCAATCAACGCAGCCGGATCGCCGGTAGGGAGCTTTTCAGCAAACCAGGTAGGCTCGTTTTTCTTGGTATCGCGCAGGAATTGGTAAATGCTGTGAAGCCCGGGCCCGGAGAGAACCCGTTCGTAACTCACATGCAAATGACTGGTTCGCAGATATCGCAGGAGATCGATCTCCAAATCGTTAGTGGGGGCAAAATCGGCATGACCCCCTTCAGATGGACAAATGCGATATTCACTCCCCGTCCACAATAGCAGCGATTCTCCCAGCCCGGTTCCAGCGGCCAGTAACACGCGCGTCCCATCAGGTGGTGGAGATGGGGCGTTGGGATTGAGATCTTCGATTTCATCCTGGCGGAGAAGCTGTAACCCGTAGGCGGTGGCTTCCAAATCATTTAACAAATGGACGCGCGGAATATTGAGAAACTCGGCCAGCTTCCCCCCATCAATGGTCCAGGGAATATTCGTGGCATGACAGGTATTATTCAACACCGGGCCGGGAACTCCAAAACAGGCGGCCGTTAAGGGCCCCAGAGGAGCAGGGCGGATATTTCCCGACGAAGGTTCATCGGTGTCGTCCACAGCTTCATCCGATTCGGAATCGGCAGGAGGCGGTTCCTCGAGAAATTCAGTCAACACCTCTTCCAAGGATTCGTAGTCAGCCGTCCAAACCGTATCTTCCCGGACAGGGTCTACCCGTTCCTTGTTCCAGTCATAGAGGGCCAGATTGATTTTTGTCCCGCCAATGTCACCCGCAAGAATCATGACGCGTTTCCAATGGAAAATGGTGAAAAATTCAACCGTCAGCCTGGTGGCACCATAGCCCAGGTAAATTCCTGAGGGCAAGCGAAAACCAGATAGTCTCATGGCAGATCCGTATCACAAGCAAGGAGCAAGCATGAGGAGAGGGGACATTCGATTACAGGAACGTCCAGTGAGAAAAGGTGGCGGCCTGCCCCAATGGTGTCCCATCCGGTTGGCGAACGTTCCAGACCGTGGCCCGTTCCACTAAAAACCGTCTTCCAGATCGGGAGATCCGGACTCCACGATAATCGGCAATGTAGCCCTGAGATCTGGCCTGGTCCAGCATACGGGCACGTTCCTCACGATTGACAGGCTCGGCCGTTTGACGAGAGGGGGTTTGAGTGAGTTGGTCCCAATCCATTTCCCACAGAGTTAACGCGGTCCGGTTTCCATAATTGAGGATAGGGTCATCTTGCAATCCATGAGAGACGACCACGAATGGACAGGTGAACACGTGTTCGGCTTGTTCCAGCGTGGTCCCTTCCCGAGAGATGAGTTCCCGCTTGAGCCAGTGGGCATAACTATCCAACAGGTATTGGGTCCATTCGATAACCCAGGGTCTTCGCCAATGATCGGCTAAGGGGTTCATCTGATTGCCAGTGGAGGGATTCATCCGGGTGATGATACGGCGCGTCGAATCAGAAGCAGTGTAATGCTCTTATGGACTGGTTGAAAAGCATCAATCACCACTAGCAGGGTGTCGAAAAAGTCCGCCAGCTGCGTTCTCGGCCCTCTGCCGTGCTCACGTACTCCTTCGTACGCTCCGTCCGCCAAAGCGCCTGCGGCCTTGCTGGACGGGCCTTTTTGAACATCCTGCCGTCGGTGACTAAAGCCCGTGAAGTGTTGAGTCAATATAGGCCTTTTAAATGTTTTTGAGTTTTTCAACAGGCTGCTAGTTGTCCAAAACAGCGAAAAACGAACACATCGAATTCCAGTATCCATAGCAACCGGTCATACCCGACTTGTTTATCTGGAATCCATCTTGGTTTTCTTTGGGCGATCGTGGTTTGCAGACAAGAATTGGCAAATTGACTGGGATGGGGAGCCTGTCTCATTCGGTGACCCAACCATGACAACCATGAAGTTTTTGGTGTTGCCGGCTCTCGGCCCGGCAGCCGAGGTCCTTTTCTTTCGGAAAAAGGACTCAAAACCAATGACGCCCCGTCCGGCCTTATCGGAGGGGACGGACCCGAGTTTTAGGAGGGCGGACCAACTCGCTGCGCTCTCACACAAGGTCCGCCGGATGATCTGAGCGTCCGACCCTGTAGCCGGACGGGAGGCATCATGAGAAGAAGGGAAATAAGAGAAAAGGGAGATGTTCACAAATTAAGGGAAGATGGCCCCTCATTTATCACAGGCTCTATGTCGATAAGCAAGAGAGAATGGCGTCAGCAATCTGGTGGGGGGTCGCTTGGTCGGTTGGGATGACATGATCGGCGGCGGCTTGGTATTTGGGGGTGCGTTCTTTGAGGATGTCCTCGATTTCCTCCACGAACGATTTGGTGCCGGAGAGAGAGGGCCGCTGGGTATCGCCGGAAATCCGGCTTGCAATCGTCGAGACTTCCCCGGTCAGCCAAAAGATCTGGCCATTTGCTTTAAGAATGTTGACGTTTTCTTCCTTCAGGATGAGTCCCCCGCCTGTGTCGATCACCAATTCGGTTTGATCCTGCAGCTTCCTGCACATCCGGGTTTCCAGTTCCCGGAAGTGATCCCAGCCGAATTGTTCGACGATCTGGGGAATGGGTTGCCCTGCCTCTTTCACGATTTCCGCATCGGTGGAAATAACCCTTCGTTTCAGGCGTTGACCCAGGATCCTGGCCACCGTGCTTTTCCCCGTTCCCCTGTATCCAATTAAGACAATGTTCATGAATGTGTTGTTTTTTTTAGGTTCTTGTGAGATGGGGTTTTGGGAAGAGTTGAGGAGAAAGCTAAGATGGACTCCCGATTACGGACGTCGGGAATGACGGAGGGGGAACAGGAGACTTTCCTGCTTGCCAGTTGAAGGGGCAATGGAGGTTCCTGCAGGAATGCCAAGGCATCGCCTCCTTCTGTCTGCGCTTTCCCCATCACAAGGGCTTTCGCCGAAGTTGGTAAAAACATCCGAAACAAATTTCCTTCATTCATGAGAAGTGGCTGGTAAGCACGTTTCGCATCACCTCGATGGGTGCGGATTCTCCGGTCCAGAGTTCAAATTGCCCGACAGCCTGGTGGAGGAACATGTCGATGCCTTGGATGGTGCGGCATCCTGCCGCTTGTGCGTCTTGCAGCAAGCGCGTATTGAGCGGATTGTAGACGATATCCATGACGGTCAGATCGCGGTGTAGCAGATGTTTGGGGACACAGCTTTCCTCGACCTTTGGGTGCATGCCAATGGGCGTGCAATGAATGAGCAATTGGGTGTGCGACAACGCCGATTGCAAGGATTCAAGGGTTAACGAGGCCTCACCCAAAGGTATTGAGGTTTTGGCTCTGAGATCGTGAGCTAAGGCCGTTCGTTCCTTGTCATCGATGCCCAGGAGAGTGAGATGGCTGATCTTTCCTTCCACGCAAAGCCCGAAGGCAATGGCTCGAGCGGCTCCCCCGGAGCCCAGAATGACGACGCGTTGTCCTGAGCGTTCCACGCCGCCTTGTTGCAAAGCTTGGATCGCACCAGAAGCGTCGGTGTTGGAACCCACTAACATGCCCCGGTCTTTGACGATGGTGTTCACCGATCCAATGTGTTTGGCGGTAGTTTCGACGGAGTCCAACAGCGGTAGTATGGCCACCTTATGGGGAATGGTCACGCTGAGTCCCCGGATATGGCCCAAGGCCCGGATGCCCCGAACGGCTCCTTCGAGATCCTGGACGGGAAAGGCCAGGTAGACAAAATTCAATCCCAGTTGGCGAAAGGCCGCATTGTGGATGGCCGGAGAAAGGGAATGATCAACCGGGTTTCCGAGCAGGCCGCACAGCTGGGTTTGCGCATTAATTTCCATGACCGGTGCTCTCCCAATGAATGGGCAATAGTGATCGGGAGTTATCACATAACCTGACGGGCAAACTCAACTTGCGCGCATGTGAAATTTGGCGGGGATTTCGAGAAAAATGATGAGAGCGTGGTGAAGATTGAGGGGGCGGGCGGGGTGTAATCCGGGGAATCAAACTGACTCCCCGGACCTACACGTGATGACGTCCGGGGAAGTTATCGAGACGCCTTTTTCCGCCCTGAGGACTTCTTCATCCGCACGGCTGCTTTTTTCCCCGGTTTCTTTTTAGCTACTTTTTTCATGGTTCCACCTCCCTTCCAATAATGTCGTAAGCAATACTATTCACGTTTATCGGCAGCACGATAAAAATCCTGAAGGATTTTGGGGAATTTTTGGCCTAGGCGGGAACGAGGCGATTGAAGGAAAAGGATCTGGAGGAAAAATTTTCCGGTCGTGCCGTCTTGAGCGACCGATTAAAGGGGCGGCTCGTGTTCCGACGATAAGGAGGGCGAAAAAGTGGAAGCCCCTTCTGCCGGAAGGCGAATACGAAAGGTGGCGCCTTCTCCAGCCTGGCTTTCTACCGATATCGTTCCGCCGTGCAGTTCCACCAATTGTTTCACGATCGAGAGGCCCAACCCCAGACCCTGCGTGCCGATTTCCGGGACCCGGTGTGCCTGGTAAAAGGGTTGAAAGAGATTGGCCTGGGCTTCCCGGGGTATGCCAGGGCCGGTGTCGGAGATGGACAAGAGGATGTGATCTTGAGAGGCCGGAGAGGCCTCCACCCGAATGCACCCATCTTCCGGAGTAAATTTATGGGCATTGTGCACCAGATTGGTCACGATTTGGTGGAGGCGATCCGGATCGCCCCACACGGTCAGGTGTTCTCCCGTGATGTCGACCGTCAGATGTTGAGTCTTGGCTTGGGTCAGAGGCAGCAATTCCTGAGTGACGTCCTCGAGCAGTTCAGGAAGGGAAACGGATTGGTGAGCTAAACGGACAGTTCCTGCCTCAATACGAGACAAGTCTAGCAGGTCGGCAATCATGCGGGTGAGCCGGTTGGCGTTCGCACTGATTCGGGTGAGATACAGGTGTTGGCGTTCGGCGAGCGGTCCCACCATGCCATGAAGGAGGTTTTCCGTAAATCCCTTAATCGAGGTCAAGGGTGTGCGCAATTCATGCGAGCAATGGGAGAGGAATTGCGATTTCATCCGGTCCAGTTCCTGGAGCCGGTTATTGGCGGATTCCAGGTCCTGGTTGGCCTGTTGTAATTCAGCTGTCCGCTCCTGGACTTTGGTTTCCAGGCCGATGTTCAGGGCTTCAATTTCGTCATACGCCAAAGCCGTATCAAGGGCAATCGCCATTTGGTGCGCGACCGTGGATAATAAATTTTGTTCGGTGACGGGGATGGATTTCAGGTGGTGACTTCCAACGATCAGCACGCCGAGAGGCTGATTCTGACTGACCAGGGGTAGCGCGATTCCACTTCGCGTCCCGGCATCGGCAAGCATTTGTCGAGTGGCAGGATGGCACTGATCCAGAATCACCTGGATGTCTTCGATGACGATGGGTTGTGGTGCGTGGAGAGTCGAGTGAAGGAGGTCCTGGGGAATCGAGGGAATGTTTGCGTCTCGAAACAATGCCTCCCATTCTGGCAACATCCCCTCCGCTTGAATCTTCTGGAATTGTTGACGATCCGAGTCCCATAAGGCGGCCCAGGCATGGTCATACGGGAGTGAGCCCACAATGGCTTTGAGTCCAGCCCCGATAATGGTTTCACGGTCGAGGGTCGAGCCGATGTGGAGTGTGAGTTGATGAAGCATGGTCAATTCATCGACCCGTCGTCGGATCTCCACCAGAATATGTTCTTGCCCGAGATAGGCCTCCCGCAATTCCTCGTGCCGCTGCTCAGCCGACTCTAATTGTTCTTGAATAATTTTTCCGCGCTCTTGAAGTTCGAGGCGATCTTCCCAGAGACGTCCCGCCAGTGGCATGATCACCAAGGGCACCAGGGAGAATCCCGCACTGATCCACCAGGGTTGATTGGGAGCTTGCACTCTCAAGGTTGTGAATGTGACAACCCCCAACACAATTCCGCCCAGGATCCATCCCCATATGGGCTGTCGCTGCGGTTGCCAGGTAAAGATCCATTCGCAATAGGGAGCACCATCGGCGATGCAACACGTGTCCTGGATCGTGGAGGCCGGTCTTCCAAACATGCGGGCGGGGACTTCCGCAATCGTCGCCTTCGTGGTCTGGCATATCCGTTCGGCGCAGCCCCGGAGATAGGGACCGAACTGTGTGATGGTGGACTGGGAAAATTGCAACCGCATCACGGCCTGTCCGTTGGTGACCGAAACCACCTCTGGCTTGAGCGCCCCTTTGGTAAATTTTTCCACAAAGTAGGGGAAAAGCCGGTAAATCTGGGTGATGGAAAAGGGCCGCCCCAGGATTTGGATGATGGGAGAGAGGAATTTTTCCCGTCCCAGGTTGAAGTGGAAATGGTCCTGCTGGGAGAGTTGAACCGAAAACTCAGCCAAAAACATCACAAATTCATAGGAGTAGCTATTCCAGGGATTCTTGAGAAAGTCGACGGTGACATGGTAGGTCCGGTCGGGGATCCGCTCGTTGAGCCAGGCGACCAGTGTGTTTAATGCTGTCTGCGCAGCCTCAGACCCCTGCCGACGCGTAATCACATCTTCCAGGTATTCAAGATTAGCCCGGACGGTGATCCCGCTGACATCCTGAATGGTTGCGCCCTGAAGATCCTTGCCAAAAGGACGAAACTCCATGAGCGGGCGCTCCAGAATGCGATGGGATTTTGATAATAGCGGCATTGGTATCCCTGAGAAGGGTGAACCGATAGAGGGGACTGTACTGGAAAACGGGAAAAGGGTGAAGGGGGGAGCCGAAATTCAGGAAGGACGCGTTAGAAATTCACCCGCAGGGACAAAGCTCCGACGTGAAGCGTCGTGTCCCATTTCCCGTTCAGGACGTCGTCGGGTGGCTGCCTGTTGTTTATCCCCCGTGTCTGGTACAGCAACACCTGATAGGCCAGATCCAGTCCTATGGCTTTTGCGCCAAAGCTATTACAGGGGAGTATTCCCAAGAATTTCCCTGGAGCGTGACAGAGAAAGCCCACGCCGGCTGAAAGGGCATTGTAATCGGAATCCGGAACAGCCGGTTCAAATGTCCGGCTGGGGATTGGGGTTTCTGAGCGAATATATCCCGCCCGAAGGGCCACATCCCAATTGGGGAGTGGAGGGGGGGACAAGGCTTTGAATTCCGTGCCTATGAGAAGGAGCCAGGTATCTCGATAGTTGCGCGGTTGAGAGATCGTCTGAGTAAAGCCAGGTGGGAGAGCAGGATTTTTGAAATCGGAAAGGTGTAAGTCGAGATCTTTAAAGTCCGTCCAATCCGCATACTCAAAGTCCACCTCAATTTTCCACTCGTGCCGGGCATTTCTGATGGGCCAGCCGGCAATGGCCCAGGTGTAAATATCAGGGAGTTCAACGGTCGTCCTCGCATCGGCAACCTTTTCACCATTGGAAAGAAAGTCGCCTTTCAGCTTCAGGTCAGCCCCATTGCGGTAGACAAATCCAAAATTGAGCAAGGGTTTCCCGGCCTCATTGCGAATGGGCGTCAGGAGGAAGCTGGCATTAAAGCCCAAAGCGGTATCCGTTCCATTGGCCTCCTGATTGCCACCAGGTGGATTTCGCTGGAATTCCCCATGCCCTTCACCCAGGAAGCTGGCAAAGGTATAAATGTCCAGGCCTCCCCCCACGGAAAGATAGTCGTTGAATTTATAGGCCAGAGTCGGCTTGATATCAAGAAGAGGAAGGGCCGCATGAGTCAGGATAGGGGAAATCGAACTATTGTCGGGGTAATCCAATTGAAGAGCATAAGGGATGGTCACACCGATGCCCGCTGTCCAATTGGATAAATTTTTCAGTCCCAATGCGGATAAATTTGCTGTCAAAAAGAACGTGCTGGGCGGAGGATTGGCGATCGTCCCGTCAAAGCCGCCCTTCACTGTTCCTCCGGAGGCACTCTTAAACCGGACATCGCCTCCGATAAAGATGGCCCCTCCGGAAAATTGAATACCTTCCAATTGAGTCATGCCGGCTGGATTATAATGAATGGCGGACGCATCATCGGCTTGGGCGGCAAATGCGGCCGCTTGGCCGGTTCCTGCAGCCCCATGGTCCAGAATTCGAAACCCTTCACCAAATACTATTTGGGGAATCATGAAGATGTTGAATAGTCCAATGACCAGGCACGCAAGGAACAAGCGGGGTAAGATTATTGTCACGTCTCCTCCTTGAGAACGGGATTAGACCGAAGGGGGGAAAGTCTATAAAAAGCGACCAAACATAGCAATGTTGATCATCAAGGGGCAACGGGTGACAATAGAGCAAGGGGAGTCAACCTAAAAGACGATTGGTGACTCCTTTCATATTTATTTTCGGGTTGTCGACCAGTTGCCACAGATTCTTATCACGCCACTGAGAAATCGTGTTCTGAAAAGGAGAAAAACATGCGGGTAACAAAACTGCTCCATACTCGAATGCGGGTGAGTGACATGGCACAGACGCTGGCCTTTTATCGAGACGTCCTCGGTCTGGAAGTGGTGGAGCAAAAGGTATCGCCGCGGGGATCTCACCTGGCGTTTTTAGCCGTGCCCAATAGTGAGGAACTGATTGAGCTGTGCAGCTTTCCCACCAGTGGTCCCGTCCACGTCCAGGAAGATTTGGTCCACCTGGCGTTTGAGGTGGAGGATTTGGAGCAGACGATTCAGGAACTCCAGGCCAAAGGCGTACCGATTACGGATGGTCCCACCCAATCGTCTTCCGGCAGCCGGTTCATCTTTATCGATGCGCCGGATGGCTATGAAATTGAACTTATTCAACGGCCGGCGGGAGTGGCCATCGTTTAATGCTCACCCGGTAAGGAATGATGAAAAAACCGGCGATCACTCCTTCAATACTCTCCAACCAGCCAAGCCGGCTGTCCGGGATCCTTGGCAATCTCCCCAAACAGCCAGGGGTGTATCTCTTTAAGGATCGACGAGGGGATATCATCTATATTGGAAAAGCCGCGGTGTTGTCCGACCGGGTTCGATCGTATTTTCAACATGGGGCCGATCTCACCCCCAAAAACCGGGCGCTGGTCTCGCAGGTCGTCGACCTGGAAACGCTGGTCACTCACTCAGAGTTCGAAGCCCTCATCTTAGAAAGCAACCTGATTAAGCGGCACCGCCCACGGTTTAATGTGGTGCTCCGGGACGATAAGCAATACCCCTATCTCCGGTTACCTATACACGATGATTTCCCAAGGCTGTCTATTGTCCGCCGGGTCAAACACGATAAGGCGTTATATTTTGGTCCCTATGTTCCGACGGGCGCCATGCGCGACACCCTGAAAGTCATTCGCAAGGTTTTTCCTCTGGCCACCTGCAAAATTGAGATAGATGGGACGGCTGAACGGGCGTGTCTGGAATTTGAAATTAAACGATGTATGGCCCCGTGCACGGGGAATCAGACGAAGAAAGCCTATCACCAGATTGTCAAACAGGTGCGTTGGTTCCTGGAAGGACGAGACACGGAACTGCTGGAATCCCTGCGGTCAAGCATGGAAAAGGCAGCGGAACGGGAAGAGTTTGAGGAAGCGGCCCGCCTTCGTGATCAGATGGCCAACATTGAGCGAATGTTGGAAAAACAACGGGTCTCTCAAATTGGCGCCCAGGACCAGGATATTCTGGGATTGGCCAGGGCCGGCGGTGCAGTGGATATGCAGATCCTGTTTGTGCGAGGGGGCCTGTTGATCGGCCGTCGTGATTTTTTTTGGTCCGACGCTCACGACGTTACCGATGAAGAACTCGTGCGGTCAACGCTCGAACAGTTTTATGCAAAATCGGTGGTTCCGCCTAAGGAGGTTTTGCTCCCCGTGGGCTTTGACGATCAACCATTAGTCCAGCGCTGGTTGTCCGAGAGAAAAGAAGAAACCGTCCGTGTCCTGGTTCCGGAACGAGGGGCCAAATATCAATTGCTCCAGCTCGCACAGGAAAATGCCGCAGTAGCCCTCAAAGAACATCTTCGTGTCCAAACCGAATCAAACGAGGCGGTGGAGGAACTTCAGGCGCTCTTAAAATTACCACAGATTCCGTCCCGCATTGAGTGTTTTGATATTTCCAATACCATGGGAACCTATTCAGTGGCGTCCATGGTGGTCTGGGAAGGCGGCCGCATGAAAAAATCGGACTACCGGCGATTTCGTATCAAAACCGTGGAGGGGGCCAACGATTTTGCCAGTATGCATGAAGTCGTGAAACGCCGATATGGCGGATCGTTGGCCACCAAACATGGAAAAGCGTTGCCCACGCCGGACCTGGTTCTTATTGATGGCGGAGCCGGACAATTAGGCATGGCCATGGACGCGATGGCGGAAGTTGGTCTTTCACCCGTGTCCGTCTGCGGTCTTGCAAAAGCGAAAGGTGAGAAAGACGAGCGGATTTTTCTACCGGGTCAGAAGGCTCCTCTTATTCTGCCGGTTAAATCACCCGCCACACGGCTGGTCCAAACCATTCGAGATGAAGCGCATCGCTTTGCCATCACCTTCCACCGCAAGCTGCGTGGCGAAGCCATGATTCCCATTCAACCCCTCCGTTCATCCAAATAATTATTTAGATTTTCTGCTCGCTCTGTCATCCTGGATGACACGAAGGATCTAGTCTCTCGTTAATTCATGGGTAGCCATTGTCGTCGAGTCCCCGTCCATTCCCGGACGTTGGTATGTGGGAATCCGTCCGCAAAATTTTCAAGCCGGATTTCTGTCATGTCTGCCATGCAGTGTCCGAATTGAGAGGAAGGTGAATTCCTACTTGCGCGCGAATGACGGGTTTGGCAAAGCCGTTTCTACTTCATCAGAAAAACCCTGGTAGATAGCCGGACCGATCCAAAGGAGGGAATGGTTATGTCTTTGCTGGATCTTGTTTGGTACTGGTGCGACTTTTTTGTGCATATTCAGGAAAAATAGCCGGTGACTCCCGAGTAGGTGATTTAAGGACTAGGATGTCTTCACCGATGGATATAGACACAACCTGCTGAAGGAGATTCGACCAATGCAATGCCCACGATGCCAGGGAACCATGATTGTGGATCACTTTGTGGACATGGCCACGAGTGGCGAGATTTGGATGCCTGGCTGGCGATGCCTGATGTGTGGAGAAATCATTGATCCATTGATTGAGAATCACCGCCGGCAGCAGCAACCCCATCAAGAAATTGTGAGTGCCATCTCGGGATCGACGGCCCGTCCTCCGTCACCCATTTCTGTGAAGCCGCGCAAGGCTACGAGGCGGTCTTTCTAGCCTTCCTTCTTCCACCCTGTTTCTCTCTATTTTTCTCCCTGAGATTGTGGCTGAATTTCCTCCTGGCGGCTTGCTTGTCGGGTACGTCCCTCTATGCTAGATTCGTCTACATGATGTTGAAAATGCAGAGCTTCCTGATGGCGAAGCTGGCGGAGGATGCCCTCTTTTCCCCATACCCTCTCTTTCCAATATGGCGAGAGGAATCCTTTGAACTACCCCCGTTCACATTCCTAAAAACAGTCATCAATTAACAGAGGATCCTTCTTGTTGCTCATCCACCGAAGAGATATCCTCAATTTCTCTGATAAGGCATAAGTATGGCGCATACGTACGATCATCAAGCCATTGAAGCAAAGTGGCAGGCGTATTGGGACCAATCCGGGACTTTCCATGTTCAGGAAGATCCGGGCAAACCCAAATATTATTGCTTGGAGATGTTTCCCTATCCTTCTGGCCGGATTCACATGGGCCATGTGCGCGTCTATGCCATCGGTGATGTGGTGGCCCGCTATAAAACCATGCGCGGCTATAACGTCTTGCATCCGATGGGATGGGATGCTTTCGGACTGCCGGCCGAAAACGCCGCGATTGAGAAAGGGGTGCATCCCAACGTCTGGACCCAAGAGAATGTGGCCTACATGAAAGGGCAACTGCGACGGATGGGATTGTCCTATGATTGGGACCGGGAGGTGAATACGTCTCAGCCTGATTATTACCGCTGGAATCAGTGGATCTTCGTGAAAATGTTTAAGCGGGGGTTGGCCTATCGAAAACGGTCGGCGGTCAATTGGTGTCTTTCCTGTGAAACGGTGTTGGCGAATGAGCAGGTCTTGGCGCAGGAGGGAAAAGAGGGAGGGGTGTGCTGGCGATGCGATTCGGTGGTCATTCAAAAAGAGTTGGAACAGTGGTTTTTCCGCATTACCACGTATGCCCAGGAATTATTGGATGGCTGTGACCGGTTGACGACCTGGCCGGCCCGGGTGCTGGCCATGCAGCGGCATTGGATTGGCCGGAGTGAAGGCGTGGAGATGGATTTCCCGTTAGCGGAACCCTTATCCGGATTGCAGGCGGTCAGGGTTTTTACCACGCGGCCGGATACTATTCATGGCGCTACCTTCATGAGCCTGGCCCCGGAATCGCCATTGGTGGAACAGTTAATTGCCGGGCGATCTCAGGCCGCCGGTGTTCGAGAATTTGTGACCCGTGTGTCCCGTTTGGATAAAGCGACCCGCACCGCAGCTGAACGGGAAAAGGAAGGGGTGTTTACCGGCGCGTACGCGATCAATCCGTTTACCAAGGAACGTATTCCGATTTGGGTGGCCAACTTCGTGTTGTATGAATATGGAACGGGGGCCATTATGGCCGTTCCCGCGCATGACCAACGGGATTTTGAATTCGCGAAAAAATATCACATTCCGATTCGGTTGGTGATTCAAAGCCCTGAGGAGAATCTTGTCCCCGATGCGCTGGAAGCTGCCTATGAAGAACAGGAACGCGCCGGCATCCTGGTGAACTCCGGGAATTTTTCCGGCTTGTCCGTGCCTGATGGAAAACGGGCCATCGGCGAATATGTGGAAACGCAGGGATGGGGGAAGCGAACGATTAATTTCCGGCTGAGGGATTGGGGAATCTCCAGGCAACGCTATTGGGGGACGCCCATTCCTATGTTGTATTGCGAGCGGTGTGGCATTGTTCCTGTTCCCGAAGGCGACTTGCCGGTCGTGTTGCCTAATGATGTGCCGTTTACCGGGAAGGGCGGGTCTCCGCTCAAGGAATCTCCTTCGTTTTCACGAGCCACCTGCCCCACATGTGGCGGAGTAGCTCGTCGGGAAACCGACACCATGGATACCTTCGTGGATTCTTCCTGGTATTTCCTCCGCTATTGCTCGCCCAAAGAGACGGCTCATCCGGTGAATCCCCAAGCCGCACACCATTGGATGGCGGTGGACCAATATGTCGGCGGGATTGAGCATGCGGTTTTGCATTTGCTCTACGCGCGCTTCTTTACCAAGGTCTTACGGGACTTGGGTCTCACGACCGTCGATGAACCCTTCACGAACTTGCTCACCCAAGGCATGGTGACCAAGGAAACCTACTGGTGCGAAGAGCATCGATGGGTTCTCCCAACCGAAATTAAGAAGAATGGCGGACAGCGAGTCTGTGCCCACTGTGGACGAGCCATTGTAACGGGCCGCACTGAGAAGATGTCCAAGTCGAAAAAGAATATTGCGTCCCCTGAAGACTTGTGTGACCGATATGGAGCCGACACGGCCAGAATGTTTTCGTTATTTGCCGCGCCACCGGAGAAGGATTTGGAATGGAGCGATACCGGGGTGGAAGGCTGCTACCGGTTTCTCAACCGGGTGTGGCGCCTGGTTCAGGATCTTCTTCCGGTCGTGACTGGTACGGTTTCAAATCCGGGATCCAATGAGTCGGGGCTTCTCCCCCAACTGCAGCGGGCGACCCATCAGACGATTAAAAAAGTGACAGAGGACCTCGAGCGAGGGTTTCAATTTAATACGGCCATTGCCGCTCTGATGGAATTCGTGAATGAGTTGTATAAGTTCTGGAAAGAGTCCCCGGCGGAGGCATTAACTGCAGCCGAGCGAGCTGGATGGCGATCGACATTGGAAACGTTGCTTGTCTTGCTTGCGCCCTTTGCCCCCCATCTGGCTGAGGAACTGTGGGAAACCATAGGGAAGCGCCCCGGTATCAGCCGGCAGGCGTGGCCGGATTTTGATCCCGCCCTCGTGGCCAGTGCCGAATGGACGATTCCCCTGCAGGTGAATGGAAAACTCCGGAGTAAGATCGTGGTTCCAGCCGGGTCGACGAAGGAGCAGATCATTTCGGTGGCTCAGGAAGATCCAAAATTAGGGGAATGGTTGCAAGGCAAGACTCCCCGCAAAATCATTTACGTGGAACAAAAGTTGGTGAATTTTGTCATCTAAACCCACAAGACCAGCCTGGCACTTTCAGAAATGGAGATGGCTGCTTGGCGGTTGGGTTTTGGTATTTTGCTTGAGCGCCGGATGTGGATACCAATTTACAGTCGAAGGACCTGGCCCGGTTATTGGAGGGAGTGCCGGCCTTGTCGCGCAAGGACCGCCGGTTCGCCTGGCCATGCATACACTCAAAAATAACAGCTTTGAACCGAATCTGGAATTCAAATACACCCGGTATCTTCGCCAGGCGATGCAATCGGCGGGAAGCGCCGAATTCGTTGATGATGATGCGTCAGCTGATTTTATTCTGGAAGGCGCGATCCTTTCGGTGACACTTCCTTCGTTGGCCTTTTCTCGCACTCAGACACAAGAAAGTCGAGTCATGGTCACGGTGGCTGTAAGCGTCAAGGATCGAAAAACCCGAAAAATCCGATGGTCGCAAACCGGCAGCAGTACGGCAGAATTTTTTGTGGGAGCCACCTCAACCGGAGATGCCGAGACCGGATTGCAATTTAACCGGGTCTTACAGGACCGTGCGGTTGAGCAAGCGGGGCAACTTGTGGCTGCCGATTTAGCTGATCGGTTTTTGGGGGCCAGGGATCAGGGTAAATTTCAAGTGAGTGTGGGGAAGGATGTCCCTGCTCCGGCATCGAAAGGCATCGAATCTCCTGAGATCACGGAGCCTCAGGGAGATCTCCTGCCTCCCAATTCTTTGAGCAATTGAGTCGTCTGGCAGGATTGTCTGTTTCTTCGGTCACACGCAGCATGAAAGTTCACGAACTTCGCAGTCAGATCACCCGGCAAGGGTTATCCCCTCTCTATTTGGTGATGGGAGAAGAACCGTATTTTCGCGATCAGGCCTTGTCCATCCTTCGTTCGGCCGGTCAGGAAGGGAGTGCTTCAGAGTCATCCGGAGAATCGAGCACCAATGATTCCTCTCACATGTTTCATGTGGATGTTGTGTATGGTGATGAAACCGACGCCTCGGAAATTTTGGCCATTTCAGAAGAGGCCTCATTTTTTTCGTTGCGGCGACTGCTCATTGTGAAATGGGCGGACAAACTTTCTGCCCGGGATGGCGAAGCTCTCATTCCCTATTTCCAGACTCCCAATGAAACCACGACGCTGATTTTTGCTGCAGTTAAATTAGACGGGCGGACGAAGTGGGTTCAAGAACTCAAGAAACGTGCGACGGTGGTGGAGTGTCCTCTGTTATTTGACAATCAACGGGCAGGATGGGTCACACAGCGGGCACGTGAGCTAGGTCTGCAGTTAGAAGAGAGCGCCCTCGAAGTCTTGAAGGGTCAAGTGACTGAAGGGTTGCATGGGACTGCCGGCGAATTAGAGAAATTGGTGGCGTTTATACCAGAGGGGCACCGTGTCCGGGCAGAGGACGTGGAAACGATCAGAGGAAAACCGCCTGGTATTTCCGTGTTTGATTGGTCGGAAGCGGTCGCGCACGGGGATCATGGGCGAGCGTTGGACATTGTGGCCAAAAATTTAGAGACCGGCGAAGCCCCCTTACGCATGTTGGGTGCCTTCCTATGGCAGATGCGGAGGATCTGGAAAACAAAAGCGCTGATGGAAGAAGGAAATGATGCAGGGCAGGCAGCACGCCAAGCAGGAATCCCACCCTTTCGATCCAGGGAATTTGTGCAACAGGTGCAGCGGTGGAAGGAGCCCCACCTTCGTCGGGCATGGGAATTATTCGCTCAAGCCGATTCGGCTCTCAAAGGAGGGCGGGCTTCACGTCCAAAACTCATATTAGATGACCTGGTCATTCAACTCTGCCAAGCCACGAAAACCCGTCAGGTGAAGAAAGCATCAGCAGGTCGCACCCGCATCTCTCCGGGCGTGCCCCCCTCACCTTCTGAGGACTAATGTTGTGTTTAGAGAGCGTTGACGCGGTTCGCGAGACGGGAAACCCAACGAGAGGCCGTGTTTCGATGAAGCGTGCCTTTAGTCACAGCTTTATGAAGTTCCGAGGTCGCCTCTCGCAACGTGGCCTTGGCCTCATCACTTTTTTTGTCTTGAACCGCTCCATGAACCTTTTTAATGTAGGTCTTGACGCGTCGCAAGATTGACCGGTTTTGTTCTTGCCGCTTGAGACTCTGGCGAGCTGCCTTGATTGCTGATTGATGCCGATTAGCCATATATTCCTCCAGAAAAATGCTGAACGCATTTTGTAACACAATTTCTTAAATTCGGTCAACTGAAAGCTGGCGTGGAGGAGGTGAGTGTTCGAGAAGCCGAAAGACTTCTTCACAAATTGGCTTGTCCCAAGTGGGACAACCAGGTATTGAGTGCATGACAGGAATTGGCTTGCGACCCCTAGGGGCCTCTGATAAGATTCGAACTTCTTGCCAGACACAGATTTGATGGTGGGTGTAGCTCAGTTGGTTAGAGCGCCGGATTGTGGATCCGGAGGTCGCGGGTTCGAAACCCGTCACTCACCCCATCTTTTCTTTTTAAAAACGCTACAAATTGAAAGACTTAGGAGTGTAGGGAGCGGTCCCTAGGCTGCTGAGGTTGCGGATTGGTCCGAAAACGGGTTTTGTTCTCTCGGACCATCCAAGCGATCTACGGCTTGTTTATTTCCACTCGGCGTGAGATCCTTTCCGGCAAGGCCAGGGTTCTTCGTCGGAATCCGATGTGCCGCAATAATGGCGTTGCCATTGGCGCCCGATCTGCTCGTTTCGAAATTGTCATATACTCTAACGATGAAACTCCACGAGATTTGGCGTCGAGGTCTTCTTCCCCCCCTGACAGGAAGGCTCACACCGTGGCTCTCTCGTCTCCTCCCCCCGGTTATTCTGGACGCAATCCGTTACCTGCTTTCGGAATGGGAGTATCTTCCCCAGGGTTGGCGGTCAGAGTGTGCTCGCGGTCCCGGGTGGCGTGATGACAGCATTGCAAAAGCCCAGGAAAAGCACTGGCCGATACTGGTCCGAAACCTCCAGGGTCCGGGGCCTCTCGGGGTATCACATTTCCTGCGGAGCGTTACCCGCGACGATCCAGGCGATCATAACGTGATGATGGCATATGGCTACGTGCTGGCACGTGCGGCGCGGAATAAGGACCACGTTTCCTTGCTGGATTGGGGTGGTTCCCTTGGGCACTACTATCTCTATAGCCAGGCCCTGCTTCCCGAGGTCAAGATTGACTACCACTGTTACGAGAACTCCAACCTGTGTGCTGTAGGCCGCAGACTTCTGCCCCAGGCCCATTTCAGCGACGACACCGTGGATGTTCTCCACCGACGATATGATCTGGTCGTCAGCAGCAGCTCGCTCCACTACTTCGAAGACTGGCGCAGTGTCGCTCAAGACCTCGCCGCTGCAACTGGCGAATATCTTTATATCGCGCGTCTGCAGACGGTTGTCCGTGGTGATCCCTACGTAGTCGTGCAGCGTCCCTATCGCAGTGGGTATCACGCGGAGTACCTGAGCTGGTTTCTCAGCCCGCTAGAGCTCATTAGCTGCCTTGAGGAGGCCAGACTCGAATTGGTACGGGAGTTTGTCTACGCCGAGAACTGGCTTGTTCGAGGTGCGCCTGAAAAGGGTGACTGTCGAGGGTTTCTTTTTCGGCGTCCATCTGAACGAAGCTGAGCTGCAGACAATGACACCGATCCATCGTCTGGCAGCAGATGTGTGTATAATAACGACATGAAAGATATAATACGCACTCTGCAGCTGCTTCGCGAACTACGCCGCGGTGTTCGTTGCCACCCGGAGGAACTGAGAGCATTGCAGGGGAAACTACTTTGCCGCGCGATCGACCATGCCTGCCGTCGTGTACCGTATTATCGGCGCGTCTGGCGTGACCATGGTGTGGCGCCTGGTTCTGTACGTACGCTCGATGATCTGGGATGCTTGCCGATTATCACACCTGACCGTATACGTACGGCTGTGGAGAGCGGCGAACTAGTAGCCGACTCGGCAGACAACGACGTTGATCGGTTCTTTTCGACCAGTGGCTCTTCTGGTAGATCGCTTCGGATACCGAGAGGTGCCGTCGAGTCGCGAAACTGGCGCGCTGCGGGAATTCGTATGCAGCTTGAACACGGTTTCCGATGGTGGGATACAACTTTACAGTTCGAAAACGCTCCCGGCCCAGTACATTTCCTGCAGAAACTCGGGGTGGCCCCCACGACGTGGATTCCCCAGGACCTGCCGCTGCAAGACCAGCTGCAGTACCTGGTCAAGGCTGGCGCAGATGTCATTATCGGGAATACCACCATTTTGCGACGTATTGGCCGGTATATTGAGGAGCGGCGAATACAATTCGCGGCTCCCAAGGTTCTCTTTTCTATGTCTGAGATCATCGACGATGACAGTTTCGCGACGATTGCCTCTGCGTTCGGGGTCGAGCCGTTCGACATCTACGGTATGACAGAAGTGGGATTCATTGCCTGGCAGTGCGAGAGACGCTCTTCGTTGCATATCAATGCCGACATGCTCGTCGTCGAGATACTCCGTGAAGACGACATCCCTGCGCGTCCCGGTGAGATCGGGCGGGTGGTAGTCACAGATCTTCGTGGGCGTACTATGCCGTTCTTGCGATACGACACCGGAGACCTGGCATTGGCCACCGAGCCTTGTGCTTGCGGCAGGACGTTGCCAACCATGGGGCAGGTCGAGGGAAGGGCACGCGACGCGATTCGTTTAGGCGATGGTCGCTCGTTGTCGCAACGCAAGGTGATGAATCACCTCGCAGGAACTTTGCGCACGGGTGGGTACTGCCTCCGTCAGAAATCGGCGCGCCGATTCTTACTCGAGGTGACGCCGGAGGGCTTCGCCCCCGGGATCAATGAAAAACAGGTGCGTAACGTTTTATGTTCGTTACTTGGTGATATCGATCTCGTTGTGGACGTAAGAGGCCCTTTTCCTGAGGGATTAAAGACGTACACAGTCCTCGGCGAGTGCCAGTCTTAAGAATACAAGAGGTGCATGCGGACACAGTTTTTCCTGAGCAGGGAGGCGACGAGTTCCTTAGCTTGTGCTTGTATCTCTCCATTCGCCCAGTCATCATAATTTACTGTGCTATTAGTTGAAGGTCTCCCGGCCCCGGGGGTCGAAGAGTATTGCCCTGCCTTCTAGATCTTATGTCTGAACCAACACCACCGTATTGTCAAGTTATGACCAATAATTAGGCCATACACGAATTCATCACTCATTGATTGTTCAGCATTCAGGTTGCGGGCCCGAGGTAGAAAATTAGCCCAATTTGACTTAGGTTAACAATTTCGCTCGAGCAGGCCATGGAAGCGAATGAGATGGATCCCGGAGTCGGGGAACGAGTGCCGTCAGGCCTTGCAGAAATTCCAGCGGGGTCAACACGAGAGGGTGGTTCCATCGCCGTAAGAGGTTTTGAGTTGCATCACAATCACACTGGCCCGAGTGCGGCTCCACCGTTTGTGGCCGAGAGCCCGAGCGCGTGATGTGGCGACAACCGGTTCTGGCGTACCTTTTAAGAGGGATGGTAGATTAATCGCAGATTATTATAAAAAGAATTACTTAGATTAATTGAGTGCACCACCCAGCGCAATGTTACGGATCCCATTTCATAAACCCCTGGTCCTTGGCAAGGAAATTTCCTTGATAGCCAGAATTCTTGCGGAGCGGCAGATCAGTGGAGATGGTCATTTCACCAAGGCCTGTGCTGGTTTTCTTGAAGAACGGTTTCATATCCAGAAAGTTCTGATGACACCCTCGTGTACGGGGGCGCTCGAAATGGCCGCTTGGCTCTGTGGCCTGCAAACCGGCAACGAAGTGATCATGCCCTCATTCACGTTTGTGTCCACTGCCAATGCCGTGGTGCGTTCAGGTGCCACTCCCGTCTTCGTCGACGTGCGCCCCGACACGCTCAATATTGACGAAAAGCTGATCGAGCAAGCCGTGACGCCACGGACACGGGCGATTATCCCTGTCCACTATGCCGGCGTTGCTTGCGAGATCGCGCCCATTAATGAGATTGCCGAGAGACATGGCTTGTATGTCATTGAGGATGCGGCCCAATCGATCGACTCATTCTACAAGGAAGGCGCCCTGGGTTCGATGGGCCACCTGGGCGCGTATAGTTTTCATGACACGAAGAATGTGACGTGCGGAGAAGGCGGCGCGCTCTGCATCAATCACCCTGACCTACTTGGTCGAGCAGAAATCATTCGAGACAAGGGAACGAACCGCAAAGAATTTTTTCGGGGAGAAGTGGACAAATATCACTGGGTAGATGTGGGCTCATCCTACGTCCCCAGTGAGATTCTGTGCGCCTTTCTCTACGCCCAATTGGAGCAAATCGATGCCATCACGGCGAGACGGCGGGCGATCTATGAGTTCTACCGCAGCCACCTGAAACCCTTGGAAGAGGAAGGTTCCCTCATACTGCCGACAATTCCTCAGCACTGTCGCAGTAATTACCATACGTTCTTTGTACTGTTGTCAGACCGCATGACACGCGACGGTCTTATTTCCCATCTGCGCGCACAGGGGATCGGTGCGGCCTTTCACTACGTGCCGTTGCACACCTCTCCGATGGGACGGAAATTCGGCTACGAAGAAGGGGACCTTCCCCTGACCGAAAATCTTAGCGAACGTCTTCTCCGCCTTCCTCTCTATAAACTTAAGGTTCTTTAGGGATCTTATAAACTCTTCAATAAAAAAGGGGATTCCTTCGGTTTTATCAAGTATCAAATCTGTAAGCATACTGTCTATATCACCTGTTCCCAGGAGATCTGATACCATGGCAAGGCTTTCCCTGTTGGAAAGTTTGTTTAAGGTTATCTGGCTGTGAAAGGACTTACCTCCCCAGGAAGGAACAAATTCAGGCCTGTAGGTAAGGATCATCAAGACCCTTATTGCAGGTACTATCTCAAGGAGGTATTTCAGTGCATCCTCTGAGCTTTTATCCATCCAGTGAAGATCTTCATAGACCAGTATTAGGGGTCTAAGCTCAGAGCCTTTTATTGCAATCTGTTTGAATGCATCTATGGTCTTCTCTTTTCTCTCATCAGGACTCATAGGTATATTGTCTATACCGCTTTCTTTTACAGATAATAGCTCAAGAAGGTATGGGAGGGTGGATGCCTCATCTGTACCCAGTTTTTTAAGGCCTTCTTTTACCTTCTCTCTTATCTCTGAGTCTCCGTCATCATCTCCTATATTAAAGTTTGACTTAAATAGGTCTATATGCGGGTGATAGGCAGTGCCCCTGCTGTAAGAGAGACATCTCCCTTCAAGGAAGGTTACATCTTCACCTGATATTGCCTTTCTGAACTCATACAGAAGCCTTGATTTACCTCCCCCGGCATCGGATACGATGGAGATGGCCTGCCCTCTGCCTCCTCTAACCCGCTCTAGGGAATCCAGCAAAATCTCTAATTGTAAAATTAAACAACCTCGCACTGCTGCTGCTTTGACTGCTAGAAGAGCTACTTTGCGAGCTGCTAGAACTTTGAGAACTTGAAGAGCTTTTACTACTGCTTGAGCTGCTCTGGGAGCTGCTAGAACTGCTTCTTGAACTACTTGAGCTACTTTGTGAACTGCTCGAACTACTTTGACTGGAACTACTACTCCTACTCGAACTTGAACTGCTCTTACTAGAACTGCTTGAACTTTGTGAGCTTGATGAACTTCTTGAACTACTTGAGCTACTTTGTGAACTGCTCGAACTACTTTGACTGGAACTACTACTCCTACTCGAACTTGAACTGCTCTTACTAGAAC
>Ga0209536_100001435_pt1 | contig 39681 bp, 34 predicted proteins | sample DeeMarSeWOR28_12_FD_187461 | JGI IMG/M metagenome (GOLD analysis project Ga0209536, IMG submission 187461) | Marine sediment microbial communities from White Oak River estuary, North Carolina - WOR-2-8_12 (SPAdes) (version 2) | ecosystem: Environmental > Aquatic > Marine > Intertidal zone >... | reverse complement strand
TATCGCCCAGAAGGATGCAAAAAGAGATATGGAGAGGGAGCAAAAAAAGTTTAAATTTAAGATTTGATCGGTGGGGTTTGAAATTTATTTGTCATTTGGAATTGGGAATTTGTAATTTTGAGTCTTGATTTTTTTTGATTTATTGAGAGTGGAAAAAGCGTACGTATAAGAGAAAAATGTAACCTTGGAGAAAATAGATGGCTTTTGCACCGCTGAATGAGCAGATGGATGTTATCCGACGCGGTACTGTAGATCTGTTACCGGAAGATGAATTGGTGAGAAAACTGGAAAATTCGATTAAAAGCAATAAACCCTTAATCATAAAACAGGGATTTGATCCAACAGCCCCTGATATTCATTTGGGACATACCGTCGGAATTCGAAAATTAAAGCATTTTCAAGATCTGGGACACCAGGTTGTAGTCATTATCGGCGATTATACAGCAATGGTCGGCGATCCATCAGAAAAAAACAGCACACGTCCCCGTTTAACTCACAAAGAGGTCATGGCCAACGCAAAAACTTATCAGGAGCAGTTTTTCAAGATACTGGATAAAAAGAAAACACAAATCCGCTATAATGGTGACTGGTTTAGTAAAATGTCATTTGACGAAATTATGGCCCTGGCCTCAAAATTTACCGTGGCACGTATGTTGGAAAGGGATGATTTCTCAAAAAGATATAGCAGCCAGTTACCGATCAGTATTCATGAATTTTTTTATCCTTTAATGCAGGGATATGATTCTGTCATGATTAAAGCGGATGTCGAGCTTGGAGCAACTGAACAAAAGTTTAATCTGGTAATTGCCCGACAAATTCAAAAAGAATATGATATTGAGCAGCAGATTGTGCTTACGCTGCCGGTATTAGCGGGAGTTGATGGCTCACAACGGATGAGCAAATCGCTTGGTAATTACATCGGGATTGATGAACCGGCAAATGAAACTTACGGAAAAGCGATGTCTGTTCCTGACGAACTCATCTATCCATATTTTGAACTGATCAGTGATGTCAGTTTATCCGAACTAAAGGAGATACAAAAGCAATTAAAAGATCCTTCCGTTAATCCCCGGGATATTAAGAAATATCTTGCCAGAACAATTGTTAAAATGTATCACGGGGAAAAAGCCTCTGATGAGGCAGAAAAGGCATTTGAAAAAATATTCGTTGATAAAGATTTGCCTGACGATATGCCGGAATTCACCTTTGATAAATCATCTTACCGGATCGACGATTTGCTCATTCAAACAAAGACGGCCGATTCGAAAAGTAACGCCCGTCGCCTGATACAACAGGGTGGTGTATCCATCAACGGTGAAAAAATATCGGATCCATTCGCAACAATCGAATTGAATTCCGAGATTGTGTTAAAGGTTGGCAAGAGGAAGTTTGCTAAAATATATCAGCAAAAATAGAGCAAATTGATTAATCCATCACCTCTCGGTATGTCTCACGGTGGTAATTGTCATAACCGACCAACCGATTGAGGATCTTATTATCACCGGAAAATATATGACCAAACGTAACATGATGAGCATCAAAAAATGTTCTCAAATATTTATTATTTGGTTGCTCGCTAACCACTTTCTCAATGTTGTCTAACACTTTTAAGGCAAAAACTTTTGCCTCTTTTAAATTTCCTTCCTCCAGAAGATATTTTGCTTCGAAAAAATCGGGTTTCGCTTCTCGCAAGGGACGGGTTCGCACATTTAAAATCTTTTGCAATTCTTCTAACCGAGTATTCCAACCTTTGGAATATTTCGATAACAAGCCAATATTAGCCAGATTCTGAGCTTCATCATAATATGGTGTACCAAGCAATATATCATAGCCATCCAATTCACCGCCAAGTATGAGATATGCATAGTAATCAATAAAATGGCACAATGGGTCAAACTCTATTTTGCTGTGGTCAAACAGATAACCGGGTTGATAGGGGAATTCCCATTCCTTATCATAAAAACTTTCCCCTGAGACACTTTTGATTTGGAATTGAGTTTTGTATATATTTTCATGACCCTTTTTTGAGACCGTTTCGATCATGACAAAAATACTGACATCAATATCCGTTTCGTATTCGTCATCCGTATAAGCAAAATTGTTAATATAATCCTCAATGTTTGTCCCCAAATCCTGAAGTATGTTTACTTCTTCTGCAGGCATCAATCCAAAATCCACCGTCACTGTTGCTTTTAAAACCTGTGCATTGGATGGAGCCACAAGTGTAAGAGTAAGTAAACAGATGAGGAATAATTTCATTTTTACCTCCTGATTAAGAGTATAAATGAGTGCGGGGAACTCGTGATGATACGTTACAAGTAATTTCATATGGTATTGTTTTCAGTCGCTCGGAAATATCACGTATTGATATTCGTTGATGATCACTTTCACCATAAATAACAACGTCATCACCAACTTCACATTTTAAATCTGGTCCAAGATCGACCATGACCATATCCATGCACACTGTACCCACTAACGGATATTTTTCTCCACGGATTATCACTTCCGCATTGTTTGTAAGTCCCCGATTTAATCCATCTGCATAACCGGCAGGAATAACACCGATATGTGTCGCTTCTTTTGTGTAAAAACGCCGGCCATAACTGATAGGTTCATTTTTTTCTAAATATTTTATCAAGCCCAATTTCGAATGAAGTGATAAAACTTCCTTAAGATCCCATTTTAAGTCAAAATCCGGCGATGGTGGCTGTCCATATAACATAATTCCCGGACGTACCATATCCAGATATGTCTTCTCTGATTTCATAATGGCGGCAGAGTTTGACAAATGAAAAAGGATCTTATGCGCACATTTGGATTCAACATACGATTTTATTTCATTAAAACGCAATAGCTGAATATCGGTGTAAGTGGAATCCGTTTCATCTGCCGATGATAGATGGGAGTACACACCTACTATCTTGAACTGCCTGGTATTTAAGAGTGATTCAAAAATCTCTTCAAAAAATTCCAAAGAAAAACCGACACGATTCATTCCCGTATCGACTTTTAAATGTACAGGAATTTTCTGTTTTTTATCAATTTCATTTTTTAAATAATTAATTTGCTCCTTGGAGGTAAGGGTTATCTCCAGATTATTATCAAGGGCTGCTTTTAGATGATGCGCATGATGAGCTCCAAAGACAAGTACCGGATGTGAAATTCCGGCCTGCCGCAATTTAATACCCTCCTCAACAAAGGCAACACCAAGATACTCACAACCAGAATTTATCGCGGTTTGCGAGACTTCTATATCTCCGTGCCCATATGCATTCGCTTTTACAACTGCCATGATTTTGCGCGAACCGACAGCTTCACGAATGAGCATTATATTATGCCTCAAGTTAGGATGAGATATATATGCAATGGTTGGCCCCATAATAAATCTATCTATTAAATTTTAAGGCAATTTCCTTGATTGATTCACCTTTAAATATCGTGCGAACTTGATCCTTTTCAATAAGATACTCGGCCACTGTGGGCCTTAAATTGTAATTTGAGGCCAAAGCCTGACCATATGCGCCGACACCTGTTATTGCAAGATAGTCTCCTTCCCGGCAGACCGGAAGTTCCCGGTCTTTTGCAAAGAAATCTGCCGTCTCACAAACCGGTCCGACAACATCCACTACTTCCGTTGATTTTTCCTTTGAATTCAATGGTAATATCTGGTGATAGGCATTATACAAACTTGGCCGTATCAGATTATTCATAGCGGCGTCAATGATTATAAATTTCTTTTGAGGTGTCTCTTTAATGTACAGGATCTTTGTTAGGAGTATACCGGCAGAGCCAATTATGGAGCGGCCTAACTCAACCAGGATTTTCCTTTTTTCACTTTCAAATGGCTTTAGTAATGAGGGTAATATTTCCATTATATAAGTTGTTGGTTCATTTCGCTCGTTGATCAGGTTGGGATAGTTAATACCAATGCCTCCTCCAAGGTCTAAGTATGAAATAGTAATTCCCATAGTTTCCAACTCGGAGACAAAGTTTTTTAAAAAATGAACTGTTTCCAGATAAGGTCCAATCTCTTCAATTTGAGATCCAATATGTACATGTACACCTGAAGGTTCAAGGTAGTCAGACTTTTTGGCATTTTTGTACAGTTCTATGGCCATTTCCCGTGATACGCCAAATTTGCTGGAGTGGAGCCCTGTTGAAATGTAAGGATGGGTTTTGGCATCAATATCAGGATTGACACGAATTGCTACCACAATTCTTTTCTTGAGTTGTTGAGCAATAGTCTTTACCAGCTCAAGTTCCGATATCGATTCAATGTTGATGCTGTGTATTCCATGTTGAATTGCCATGGCTATTTCTTCTTTATTTTTTCCAACCCCTGCAAATACTATTTTTTGGGGATCAATGCCATTATTCAGTGCAAAATAGAGTTCACCACCGGAGACCACATCTGCACCAAAATTCATATCTCTGATAATTTTGATGAGTGAGGGATTATAATTAGCCTTCAGTGCGTAACAGGGCATTAATTCAAGCGATGCAGCGCATCGATGAACATCCCGGCAATTATGAATAATTTCGTTTGCACTATAAGCATAGAAGGGTGTCGGATACTTTTTTAAAAGTAATTGGATGTCAATCTCTTCAATGCTCAGATTGCCTTCAGAATTATAATATATATTTTTCATCTGCGTAATAAAATTATGGGAAACTGATTGAAAATAGTAAATACGTGCTTTTTTATCAATTATAATTAAAGAATTCGTATGAATGTTGCGATGATATATTATAGAGTAGTCAGGCGATATTTAGATCTTTGTAAGATGATGTAATTGGTTCTTAAAAATTAGAACATAAAGGATGGGGGCTGGTAATGGAAAAACCGAATACACGAAAAGTTTCTGATCGGGACGAATCTCTTATCAGATATTTCGGTGAAATAAGCAATATTCCGTTACTCAGTGCTCAAGAAGAAATTGATCTTGCTAAGAAAATTCGCAACGGTAGCAGAAAAGCCCTTACTAAATTGATTCAGGCGAATTTGAGATTTGTCGTTCGTGTTGCTCTGGATTATAAAAATCAGGGTTTGCCTCTGGCTGACTTGATCAATGAAGGGAATTTAGGCTTAATCAAAGCTGCAAAGCGATTTGATGAAACAAAGGGATTTAAGTTTATTTCTTATGCTGTATGGTGGATCAAACAGAGTATTCTGCAAGCGCTCGCTGAGCATTCCCGTGTCGTACGCTTACCCTTAAATCGTGTCAGTGTGGTTAGCAGAGTCGGAAAAACCCATGATAGTTTGGAACAAATTTTTGAGAGAGAACCAACAGTCGATGAAATAGCAGAATGTCTTGAGATATCATCACGCGATGTAAAGCTCGTCTATCAAATTCATGGCAGGCAATTATCTCTTGATGCACCGATGTCGGACAAAGAAGGAAACACATTGTTGGAAGTTACGGAAGATGCTGATCTTATACTACCTGACGAGCCTCTCACAAAGGGTTCATTAAGAGAAGAAATTAATAAAGCTTTTAAATCGCTCTCGAAAAGGGAAGCAGAAATACTGAGAATGTATTTCGGTTTAGATATGGACAGGCCGTCGACACTAGAGGAAATCGGAGCAAAATTTCACTTGACCAGAGAACGCGTTCGGCAGATTAAAGAAAAAGCGATCATCAGATTGCGCCATCAATCGAGAAGCAAAGCCCTTAAACAATATCTGAGTTAAGCTCCTATAAATTGTGCCTCATACCTTGTTTTCTACCCTCCTTTTGGTTAGATTACGTGACTTTAATTCCATTTTAAATAGATTAAAAAGGGTATTATGAGTTATCGTTCAATTGTTCTGGTAAAGCAAGTGCCCGACACGGCAAATATTTCCGGTCAGGTTATGAAACCGGACGGTACGGTCAATAGAGCCATGCTCCCGGCAATATTTAATCCGGAAGATAAAGTGGCATTAGAACTTGCTCTTCAAACGCGTGATAAAAATGGGGGTGAAGTTATTGCCTTGACAATGGGCCCCCCGAAAGCATCTGAATTATTGAGAGAATGTCTCTATATGGGTGCTGATCGGGGAATCCTGATCAGTGACAGAAAATTTGCCGGGGCGGATACTTTGGCCACATCTTATGTTTTATCTGAGGCAATAAAAAAGATTGGATCCTTTGATATGATTTTTGCCGGAAGGCAGGCAATTGACGGGGATACGGCACAGGTCGGTCCTCAAACAGCAGAAAAGCTGAATTTGCCGCAGGTAACATATGCCGAAAAAATCATCGATATAACTAAAAATAAAATAACCATCAGACGGAAGATTGATGGAGGACATGAAGTACTTGAAACCCCACTGCCGCTGCTGATTACGGTTATAAAGGATGCGGCCACACCAAGGCCATTTAAAGCGACGCGCGTGATGGCATATAAAAATGCCCGTTCACTGGTGGAATTGGAGAAAATGGTAGAAGGGAATACACTCTTATATCTCGATGACCTGATTGAAGAATATACGTCCAAATCTTTGTTTATTGAAACCCTGACAATGGATGAGCTGGCTGTTGATGCAAATCGTTGTGGTCTGCACGGATCACCTACAAAGGTTTTTAAGATTGATTCTGTCGTTCTGGGTGGAGGAGAACACATTAAAATTGAACCAACAAAGGAAGGTTTGGGACAATTGGTAGATAAACTTATGGATGATCACATCTTTGGATAAAGGTCTGTTATGGAAAAATTTTCAAATGAAGTATGGGTATTTGTGGAGCAACAATCAGGCAATGCGGCAGACGTAAGTTTTGAATTATTATCCAAAGGTCGGAAACTGGCTGAAATCTTAAAAGGTACGCTTAAATCCGTGGTTATTGGAAGCGATATGAAAAAAGTCGCTGAAAAAACCTTTCAATATGGTGCGAAAGAATGCTTGTTAGTAGATCATCCTGAATTAAAAGACTATAAAACGGTTCCTTACAGCCGGATCATGAACGAACTTGTAAGTAAGCATATACCGAGAGTTGTTCTATACGGTGCTTCTTTTATTGGAAGAGATCTGGCCCCGAGAGTGGCATCGTTTACCCGTAGCGGTTTAACAGCGGATTGTACCGATTTACAGATATCGGATGTAACCTATTTACGACAAGATTATAAAGATCTGCTTTTACAAATTCGACCGGCATTTGGTGGTAATATCATTGCTACAATTATCACACCGGATGTGCCGATACAAATGGCAACAGTACGTGAAGGCGTGATGGAAAATGTCCCCCTGGATTCGCCAGTAAAAGGAAAAATCGTAGAGATTCCTTATACGTCTGATAAAATTGATACAATGATCAATATCATCGAAAGACATCAGGAAGAAAATAAAGTAAATTTAAAATCAGCACCAATTATAATCGCCGGTGGTTACGGTATGGGTTCAAAAGAGAACTTTGAGATACTATATGAACTGGCACATGTCATTGGAGGCGAAGTTGCCGGAAGCCGCGCCGCTGTGGACGCAGGTTTTATTCCTCATGAACGTCAGGTGGGTCAAACGGGCGTAACTGTTCGTCCCAAACTGTATGTCGCCTGCGGTATCTCCGGTCAAATTCAACATCGTGCGGGAATGCAGGATTCAAATAAAATAATTGCTATCAATAACGATCCTGAGGCACCTATTTTTGACGTCTGTCATTATGGGATTGTGGGCGATGTGATGGATATTATCCCCGATTTCATCGAAGTATATAAACACAAACTAAAGTAGAGGAATTCGATGCCAAATTTTTTTACGGATAATCCGGATATACTTTTTCAATTTGAAAATCTCAATATAGAAGATATCGTTGAACTTACAGAAAACTTTTACGAGGAATCAAAAGAATATAATTATGCACCGACCAATTACGCCGACGCAATTGAAAGCTACAAGAAAATACTCGAGATTGTTGGCGATATTGCCGGGAATTTTATTGCTCCCAGAGCGGCTGAGGTAGATGAACAGGGAAATACGATAGAAGATGGTAAAGTGGTGTATGCCAAGGGTACACAGGAAAATTTAAAACAGCTGGCAGACGCTGAATTGATGGCGGTCGAGTTTCAACGCAAATATGGCGGATTGAATTTTCCCAAAACAATCTATCTGATGATGGTTGAGATTGTCTCCAGAGCGGATGCTTCTTTGATGAATATCTTTGGATTGCAGGATATTGCGATGACCATCGAGAAATTTGGGGATGAAGGTCAAAGAATGGAATTTTTACCCGGTTTTGCTGAAGGAAAATATACGGGTGCCATGGCTCTAACGGAACCCGATGCCGGCTCAGATCTGCAGGCCGTAAAACTGCATGCCTACCAAAATGAAAATGGAGATTGGTTTTTAAGAGGTGTAAAGAGGTTTATTACAAATGGGGGTGGTGAAGTATTACTGGTTTTGGCACGCTCTGAATCCGGTACAAAAGACGGCAGAGGTCTTAGTATGTTTGCCTGTTATGGTGGTGAAAAGGTGGTCGTCAGAAGAATCGAAAACAAACTCGGTATTCACGGTTCTCCCACTTGTGAATTACAGTTTAATGATACGCCGGCAGTTTTAATCGGTAAGAGAAAATTTGGCTTAATTAAATATGTCATGGATTTAATGAACAGCGCCAGGCTTGGTGTCTCTGCGCAAGCCCTCGGTATTTCACAGGCCGCTTATCAAGAAGCTTTGGAATATGCAAAAGCAAGGGAACAATTTGGTCAGACAATCTATAATATTCCACCGGTTACCAATATGCTGATCGATATGCGTGTAATCCTGGAAACAAATCGTTCCTTGTTTTATGATACATGTAAATGGGTAGATCGACGGAACAAACTGGAATTGCATATTGAACGACTAAAAGAACAGGGTAAAAATTTTCAGGAAGAAACCGAAAAAATGAAATGGGCAAACAAGGTCTGTAATTTGCTCACACCAATGACGAAATATTTATTAACCGAAGCCTCAAATAAAATTACGTATGATGCCCTGCAAATACATGGTGGTGCCGGGTATATGAAAGATTTTAATATCGAACGTCTGGCCAGAGATGCCCGCATTACAAATATATATGAAGGGACATCTCAACTTCAAATCGTTGCTGCTACAGGTGGTGTAATCAATGATATCCTCGCTGAAAATTTTGAAGTGAAAATGAAGAAGACGTATAAAGGAACCCTTAATAAACTGGCTGATCATTTAAAAGAAATACGGGAAATTTTTCTTGATTGTCTCAAATATGTTCAGGATAAAAATGATCCCAGTTTTCAGGAAGTAGCAGGCAAAGAATTAGTAGAACTATACTCATTTATTTATGTTGGGTATATGGTACTCGATGAAGCTGAGATTAATCGCAGAAAGATTTTTATTGCCAATCGATATATTACAAATGCACTTGCGAATGCCAGGAAAAACTCTGAAGTAATAAAAAACGAACAATTTTCTGATTTACTGCATGCTGACGAGATTCTGCAGTAATCTTGTTGTTTTTTACAACACCACTCAATCCTAAAGACTGTTCTGCATACGAAATATTTTTCAATACTTTGATGTTCTATCACAATCCAAACTTAAAGAACGATTGAGGAGAACATAGTGGGATATCAAAAACCAGATTCAGAAAAAGATTATGCACTCATTCTAGGAGCATCCAGCGGTTTCGGAGAAGCGGTTGCACTGGAATTAGCTTCAGAGGGATTCAACATTCTGGGGGTCCATATGGATCGGGGTGCAGGTCTGTCAAAAGTAGAACAAATCAAACGTCAAATAACAGATCATAATGTTGAAGCTCTCTTTTTTAACCTCAACGCTGCTTCAGATAAAAACCGTGAACAAATGATTCAAAGATGTAAGGATCATTTCAAGATTAAGAATACTAACGGAAAAATTAAAGTTCTGCTCCATTCACTCGCTTTTGGATCTTTAGCACCCTATATACATAATGATCCCCAGGAAAGACTTTCTTCGAAGCAGATGGATATGACTCTCAATGTCATGGCGCATAGTCTGGTGTACTGGACCCGGGATCTACTTTTAGCGGATCTACTCACCCATGGCACAAAGATTTATGCCATGACCAGTTCCGGCTCGTTAAGAGTTACACCTTATTATGGCGCTGTCTCCGCCGCAAAAGCCGCTCTGGAATCTCATATCCGGCAACTCGCCCTGGAACTGGCACCTTATGGTATTACAGCTAATGCTTTAAGGGCAGGTGTCACTTTTACGCCAGCACTTCGAAAAATACCCGGGCATGAGACAATGATTGACTTAGCACTCAGTCAAATACCGTTTAAAAGATTAACTCAACCTCAGGATGTGGCGAAGTTTATTTCCAGTCAGGCAACCTCAGATGAAACCTGGAATACGGGGAATATCATTAATCTGGATGGTGGTGAATGTGTTGTGGCATTTCATACGCCGCTAAAGAAATGAGGTAATATTGAAGCTGTCATTCCCGCGAATGCGGGAATCCATGACAAAAAACGTATCTAAAAAGCTAATTTTGGATGCCTGCTTTTGCAGGCATGACACTTAAGAACTCTTCATAAAACGCTTTGCATCAATACAATATAATTATAATTCTACCTCAACTTTATTTCTTTTTTCATAGCTAACCAATCTGTCGATACCTTCATCACGAAGCCGCTTATATAGAGTCTCAAACTGTAATCCTACCTGGTCAGGATGATGGGCATCAGAGCCTGTTGTCAATGAGATGGACTTTTCCTTAATTAAACTTATCCAATCAAATCCGGGGTAAGGTTCCTCCACATTTTTTCTAAATCCCGACGTATTAATTTCGATACTCATATCGTGGGTTTTCAGAGTGTGTAATAATATCTCGACCTCCTGGGGATTGGTTAGTTTCAGTGTATCACCTGCCGATTTTATCATATCTGCATGACCTAAAACATCAAAGAGTCCCGATTTTATCCCTTCAATTACGGTGTTTAAATAGTCTTTATAGATTTCTTCTTTAGACCTCTCAGGAAAATTATATTCAAATACCCAGTTTCCCTCAGGCCAGTGACGGATAAAATGAACAGACATAATGACAAGATCAAACTCAAATTCGGATAAAAATGATGCTGTGTACTCTTCCAAACCCTTATAATAATCAGCTTCAATCCCAAATCGAATAGTGATTTCCGGATATGCGAGTCTTGCCTCCTCTACCCACCTTGCATATTTTTCCATCTCATCCAATTGCATACGATGGGCCAGGTCAAAGTTATCCGGTAAGGGGATATGATCCGTAAATGCGATTTCATAGATGCCTTTCAGAAGCGCTTTTTCTACATACTCAAAAAGTTCCCCTTCGGCATGTTTACATAATTTTGTATGAATATGGTTGTCAATCATAGGATGCTAAACATAAAAAAAAGAGAACAGTAAAATTTTGTTCTCTTTTTTTGGTTAAACATGTAAAAGTTTGATTATAAAGCCTGATCTCCGACATATCGGTCTTTGGGAAAAAAGCGGACATAAATCAGATCGGAAAACATAATAGCTTCTTTTGAGTAAGGATTAATTCCTCTCTCATAGAATTCATTATCGATGATAACTGAGGCGTCTTTCCAGGCAGCCTGTTCATTTACCCTGTTTACAAAGGATAAAAATTCATCCTCTTTTCTTTTGAAGAGTTTTTTAATAATCTTTTTTCTGGTCCGACCAACGATCATGTTGTTTAAATCCTCAAGAGGTTTGTCAGAGCGAATCTGACTGGCAACAAAATCTGCCATATCTGCGGCCACATTACTTTTGGTTTCTTCCTCTGCCGGTGCAGCAGCGGCTACTTCTTCCTCTTCCTCTTCTTCTTCCTCTTCCTCTTCTTCTTCCACGAGCTCTTCTGCGCTTATCTCACCAACCTCGATTTCAGTAACCTCAACGACCGGTTTATCTTCTTCAATGTCTTCAATCTCTTCCAGAATTGTCTCATCCTCGATTGGTTTTTCCTCCGCTGCGGTCTCTTCTGGTATTGTAACTTCTTCCTTCAGAACATCAATGTTTTCTTCTTTCAGAATAGACTCGAGATCAGCCAAAGAGAGCTCTTCTTTATTTTTATTTTTCAGCTCTTCCATCAGGGATGCATATTTTTCAAGGTTCCTATCCTTGAATGCATGAAGTAAGACATCAATTTCAACCGATTGTACATCTGCCCCAACCGCTTCAGACATAAAACCGGTAATTGATTTTATCGTTTTTAATGTAGTCTCGAACATATTTACCTGGAACACATTTTCATCGATTTGGGCAATCAGTTGGGTAAACTGTTCTTGAGATATTTCACGCATATATTTTGCATTAAAATAATCTGAAATTGCATCCTTGTAGTATCCATATTTAAAAAAGTATTTCAGAGTATCATAGACTTCTATGGTGGATACAACCTGGGAATTTTTAAATATGAATTGACTTAATGTCCGGTGTGGTTCAATCAGATAGTTCATCTCAAGTTTGATTGCGCGTTCAATCAGTTGATTAAATTTATTTTGATCAAAGCGGGCATTTTGCTTTAAGTTGTCAAAAATCTGATCAATCAGCATCCTGACTTCAGGCATATCATAATCAAATCGATCACTGGAACTAAATTTTTCCTCTTCTTCCCGAATCCACAATTCCACTTCTTGATTAAGAAAATGTTTTACTGAATCGGGTATGTCACGTGTGGCTAAATATGCTAGCGGAATATCTTGCATATTGGGATCGGTAATAACTTCTTCTCGCACCTTTTTAATCAATACATCAACTAAATTCTCAAGCATCGGATTATTCTCCTTCTACAGACCATGAACATCGAATTTAAATCTATAGGGGTTTTTTTACAAATATTTATTCAGAGTTTATAACATTTAGCCATACCTGACGCGATCGGGGTCCGTCGAATTCACAGAAAAAAACACCCTGCCAGGTCCCCAGCTGTAATCGTCCATTACTTATAAATACAATTTCAGAATTTCCAAATAAGGAAGCTTTAATATGTGCAGCAGAATTACCTTCCATATGTCGATATGAATCATGAAAGGGGATTACTTTATTCACTTCCATTAACATATCGGACTTAACATCAGGATCCGCGTTTTCATTAATTGTAACGCCGGCAGTGGTGTGTGGTATGAAGACGTAACACACACCATTTTTAATCCCACTATCATGCACAACTGATTGTACCTCTCGAGTAATATCAATGATCTCAGTACGTTCGTTCGATTTTACGCTTAACTTTTCCATTGATCATCCCCTATGTCTTTAATTTTTTCTTTTTTGCAGCCGGGAAAAGAATATTGTTCAGGATAAGTCGGTATCCCGGTGAATTTTTATGAAGAGACAATTCTGTGGGAGGATCGCCAACCCGATGAGTATAATCTTCAGGATCATGGCCTCCATAAAAAGTAAATGTCCCTTTACCACTATTTCCATGTATGTATTTAATTTCATTACTCCCCTCAATTTTACCCATGATAATCATCGATGGTTTGATTTTTTCCTCACGGAACATTGTTGTCTGCCCCATAAATCCTTTTACGACATTCACGTGATTTTGAGTAAGCATGGTTGGTACAGGATCATATTTTGCGGAGAATTCAAATAAGGAAAAATAATCGGTATCAGCATCCCTGAGACGCGGACGGTGACTGGGGGGTGTATCAATATCACTAAACTCATAGATATTTGGATTTGTGTATAGCCTGAAATCCTTAAAGGCGAGTGTCTTTGAAAAATCTAATTTCTCTTCGTAATCAGGATCGACCGGATCATAGTCAAAGGGAACATCACAAATATCTGTATTTTCAGCAGCTAATGCTATATCGAGAGCATCTGTGGCAGAACACATTGAGAATAAAAAACCTCCGCTATCCACATATCGTTTAATCTCTCTGCTGACAGCACCTTTGAGTTGGCTAACTTTTTGAAATCCAAGGGTTTTCGCCAATTCTTCGTTCTGAATTTGCTGCTCTATATACCAGGGTTCATTTTTGAAACTTGCCCAAAATTTGCCATATTGACCAGTAAAATCTTCATGGTGAAGATGAAGCCAATCGTAATTCGACAATAGCCCGGCAAGCACTTTTGTATCATAAATTTTATCATAATTGATTTCAGAATAATTTAAGGCTAAGGTCACTGCATCATCCCAGGGTTGTGAATTTGGCGGGGTGTAAACGGCAATTTTAGGTGCCTTTTCCAGCAACACTTTTTCCATATTATTTTCTTCAATTGTTGCATAAATGTCATTAACCTGGACTGCAGAGACAATCTCATAGTAAACACCTCTTAATCTGCACTCGTTTTCGAAAACTGAGGAATGCGGAAACAAAAATGATCCACCGCGAAAATTAAGAAGCCATTCTACATTGACATTTTTTTCTAAAATCCAGTATGCAACCCCATAAGATTTTAGATGATCTGTTTGTTTCAGATCCATAGGTATCAGTATATACTGAGCCTGAAGGATATTTAACAATAGAAGCATGAAACTCACAATTCGAATTTTCATCTTAACTCTGATCTTTACTTAATTGAATACTCAATAAGCGGGCTTTTTCCCTAGCCTTGTGGATTAACAAACTGTTGGGATACTGGGCGAGGAATCGATGATAAAGAGCGAGTGCCTCTGCAAGATTATTCAGTTTTTCCTCACTTTCAGCCAACAAGAAAATGATCTCATCCATATCTCTGTCATCAGGCATATTCTGTTTCAGAGGAATTAAAACCCTCTTTGAATCCTCATATTTTTCTAAAAAATTATACAAATGAGCAGCTTGAATACCGGCCTGTACCTGCATACTGTTTCCAGATTTACTTAATTCTTCAAACTCTTCAGCTGCCTGGCCATATTTTTTTTGAAATTTCATAAAATCGGCGCGAGCGTACCGACTGAGAGAGACAGAATCTTCTTGGGCTGATTTAATGATCATTGTTCGTGCCAGAATATTATTCATCACTGTATCAATTGGCTTAAGTTTCGCTAAAAGGGAGGAGTATGCTTCTTCTGCTTTTTTAAACTGTCTGTTATAGAAATGAACCTCCGCAGATCTAAATTCTGCTATATTTTGGTATTCTTTATGTGTTGCTAACTGATACGTAAGCAATGCTTCGTTCATTTGTCCCTTGGTTAAATAGGTATCCCCCAGCTGAATGAGAATCTGGCTCTGTACCTTTTTATCATCATTTCTTTTGAGGAAATTTTTATAATTAAGAATTGCCTCGTCCAAATCAAAGTAATATTTACTATAGATTTCAGCGAGCCTGACGTATGAGGTAGCCACAAAACCGGAATTTTTTCCAGATGTGATAATGCCATTGTATATTTTTACTGCCTTTTCCATCACTTTACCGGATTCTTCTTCATCTTTAAGGTTGTATGCGAGAGCTGCATAACTTTGGCCAAGATGGCTATATATTTGTGGTATTAAAGGAGATTTTGGATAATTCTGGATCAGGTATTCAAATCCGGCGATTGCATGCCTATATGCTTCGTTTGCATCAGCTTCAAGCGCAAATTTTTGTATATAGATACCGTTACTATTCTCGGTTTCCAAACTTTTATATATATCGAATGCACGATCAAATTGTTTGTCTTTCAGATATAAACCTGCCAGTATTTCCCGCACTTTATCCTGATCGGGATGTATCACAAGAAATGAATTTAAAGCATTTACTATCGGTGTAATATCTTCACCCTTATCGGAAAGGGCCAATAGCTGCCGCTGGAGATAAGCGAACTGTTTTGGTTTAGAAAGGTAATAAAAGAGATAGTGTTCGCTGGCTTTTTCATAATTGAGTAAAGCTTTATAAAGATTGGCAATATCGACATGCATTGTTTCCTGATTTTTTAGACGATTGATTGCTTTTAAATAAACTTCGATTGCCTCATCATAAAGACGTTGTCGTATCATAGCCATTGCCAGAAGTCTATAAACTGCTACATCTTTTTTATTGCGTTCAAGATGAGACGACCAAACAGAGAAAGCTTTTTCCCTGTTGTCATTTAAAAAATAGACCTCTCCGAGATCAATATAAAGCGGGCTGCGTCCGGATTGAAATTTCAAAGCCTCCTCTAAAAACACGATCAATCGCTCATATTCCTGCATTCCAATAAAACATTTTTTTATGCCAATAATCGCACTCAGGTTTTGCTTATTGGAATTATATATCTGTTCATATAAGCCTAGTGCACGCTCATAATGATGATTTGCCACCAGGGCATCTGCTGTGCGCAGTTGTTGCTGGATATTTTGAGCAAACAGCAATGTGCTTGTATAAAAAAGCAGTATGAGAATTCCAAAATAATGCTTAAGAATCTTTCTCAATCGTAAACTGTAAAAGGATTTCATCGCAAACAAGTATTCCTCTGTCTGTAAGTCTGAAATATTCTTCCTGAACAATCGCTAATTTATTTTCGATTAATTTTTCCGTTTCTCTAGCAAATTTATTTAAAAAATTCATCCCGAAAAGATTTTCAAAATCAATCAGTGATAATCCCTGATATGTACGTAATGCCAGCAATATATGTTCAGACATTAATTGGTGTTTTTCTAATTTTTCGTTAAACACATGGGGCGTTTCAGCTTTCCTAATCTTCGTTATATACTCATGAACGGAATTGATATTTGCCCAGCGGGAATTTTCCCAAAATGAATGAGCTGATGGGCCAAAACCCAGATAAGGTATGTGTTGCCAGTATTTATAATTATGCCTCGAAAAATCGGATTCTGTTCTCGCATAATTCGATACCTCATAATGAATATAGCCGGATTCATTCAGCAGGGAGTGTGCTTTCGTATAAAAACTAATTTCTTTTTGCTCATCAGCGCGTACAATCTGACCATCCATCATTTTTCTGTAAAACGGTGTTCCCTGTTCGTATGTAAGATTGTAAACAGACATATGTTCCGGTAAAAATGACAACGCTTTTTTCAGTGTATAATTCCATTTAGACAGTGTTTGATCAGGGATTGCAAATATGAGATCAAGATTTATATTTTCGAATCCAACTTCTCTACAGTCAGAAATTGCATTCACTGACTCATCAACAGAATGGATTCTTTCCAGTTTTATTAGTTCATCATGGTTAAAACTCTGCACACCAATACTGATCCGGTTAATTCCCAGAGCCAGAAGCTCCTTTAGTTCTCCCGCGTCAAGGGTACCGGGATTGATTTCGCATGTTATTTCACAGTTATCGTCTATCGTAAGATTATCCGACAGGGTTTCTAAAATACTCGAAATTTGATCTGGTTTTAATAGTGAAGGCGTGCCTCCGCCGATATATATGGTATCAAATATTTCTTTTGTTTTAAGAGAATATGCTGTTAACCTGATTTCATCAAGCAAAGCATTTGTAAAGGTATTGGCTAAAGAGGTATCTATAATTGAATAGAAGTCACAATACCCACATTTTGAAATGCAAAAAGGAATGTGTATATACAATCCTGATTTGCGAGAGACATTCATTATGATTAACGGATAATATTAGCGATCCGCCCGAAACGTATTTTCTTAAAAAAGAGAAATAAGTCAGAGAAGTTAAAATCGCCTTCCCATGATAAATAGATGATAAGCGCTTCACCAACTATGTGGCTGTAATTCACAAAACCCCAGACTCTGCTGTCGGAACTCCGGTCGCGGTTATCACCCATCATAAAGAAGTTGTTTTCCGGAATTTTTATTGGTCCAAAATTATCGCGACTGCCATATTTATTATTTTCAAAAGTGGGGAAAGTGTACCGTCCCTCATTTTTCTTTATAATTGTATTTCGATCCATAAATTTCATATCAGGTGGTCTGGGAAATTTTTTTCCATCGACATAAACCTCCTTGTCGGTAATTTCCAGGGTCTGCCCACCGACGGCAATACATCGTTTAATATAATCCAGATTTTGATCTAATGGATATCTGAAAATGACAACATCGTTTTGTTGAGGTGTTTTAAAACCGGGTATCCGAACCCAGGGGATTGAAAATCCTATATCCGTATATGGGATACCTATCCAATCGGGCGTACGCATACCATAATTAAATTTGTTTACCAATAAAAAGTCACCGATGAGGAGTGTATCCTCCATTGAAGATGTTGGAATTCGATAGGCCTGTACGACAAATTGTCGTATAATCAATGCTGCAATCAGGGCGACAAAAAGTCCTTCAAAAAAATCTCGTGATCGTTTATCTTCTTCAACTTTTAACTTACTCAAGCAATTATCTCCTTTGGCAGTTACCGGTTTTTAATTAACGTGATCCTGGAGGTAAAGTTCCACTTAATTATCAGCATCCATTGATAAAACTGCTAAAAATGCCTCTTGTGGAATTTCAACACTCCCCAGTTTTTTCATTCTTTTTTTTCCTTCTTTCTGCTTCTCTAACAATTTCCGTTTACGTGTGACATCTCCACCATAGCATTTCGCAACGACATTCTTACGCAGGGCTTTAACATTTGTTCTGGATATAATTTTACTGCCGATGGCAGCTTGTATAGCAACTTCGAACATTTGTCTGGGAATCAGATCTTTGAGCTTGCGACAGAGGCGGTTTCCCCATTCATACGCCTTGTCCCGGTGCGCAATAATTGAGAGTGCATCAATAATTTCACCGTTAATCAGAATATCAATCTTTACAAGATCGGATTGCTGATAATCATCCATCTCATAATCCAGTGAGGCGTAGCCACGGCTTATTGATTTAAGTTTATCAAAAAAATCGAAGATGACCTCTGCAAGCGGAAACTTAAAATTCATGTCAACGCGGTTTGTATCTAGATATTCAGTATTTATAAAAACACCCCGTCGATCACGGGATAGTTTCATAATATTGCCAATATAATCTGAAGGTGTAATAATCTGTGCGTTTATAAATGGTTCTTCAATAAAATTAACATTTCCGGGGGGTGGGAGTTTTGTCGGATTGTCAATTTCAATGATCTCACCATTATTCTGGTGGATGCGGTAGACAACATTGGGGACTGTATTAATGATGCTTATCTTATATTCACGCTCCAGTCTTTCCTGAATTATTTCCATGTGCAGAAGCCCAAGAAATCCACAACGAAACCCAAACCCGAGCGCTTTTGATGTTTCCGGCTCAAAGACGAGAGAGCTGTCATTGAGATACAGTTTATCCAGAGATTCCCTGAGATGTTCGAAATCATCACTATCAACGGGATAGATTCCGCTATATACCATCGGGTGAATTTCTTTATAACGAAAGAGGGGTTTTGCAGCCGGATTTTTTACCAGGGTTATGGTGTCTCCCACTTTCGTTTCATGGACATCTTTTGCGCCGGAAATAAGATAGCCAACCTCACCCGCTCTCAACGAATCTACAGGATGGCGCTTAAGTTTTAGAATACCAATCTCATTGACCTCAAATTGTTTGGAGGATTGGAAAAACCTGATCGCATCATTTTTATTAAATGTGCCTTCAAAAATCCTGATATAGGTAATGACCCCTCGGTAAGGATCAAAAACGGAATCAAAAATGAGTGCCTGAGCAGGATTATTTTCAGACCCAGTCGGAGGAGGAATTTCCTTTACAATCGCCTCCATAATTTCTTTGATACCCTGTCCTTTTTTCGCACTAACTAAATATATTTCATCTTCCTTGCAACCAATGATCTGGATAATTTGATGTTTCACAGATTCGATTTCTGCACTGGGCAGATCAATTTTATTTATCACTGGAATAATATGAATATCGTTTTCAATCGCCAGATAAAGATTGCTTAGCGTCTGAGCTTCAATACCCTGTGCGGCGTCAACAACGAGAAGCGCCCCCTCACAGGCGGCCAGACTGCGAAAAACTTCAAAAGAAAAATCAACATGACCTGGTGTATCTATCAGATTGAATGTATAAATTTCATCATGGTATGTCCGGTATTGCATTTGGATCGCATGCGATTTTATCGTGATTCCTCTTTCTCTCTCAAGATCCATATCGTCAAGAACCTGATCAACAAGATCCCTTGATGAAATAGTGTTGGTTAGTTCGAGCATGCGGTCTGCCAGTGTCGACTTACCATGATCGATATGGGCAATAATACAGAAATTTCTGATTTTCTCAATTGACATTTAAGACCAAATTTTCAGTATTTCAAGTAGCGTGATAACGTTTATCACCAAATTGATATTATTTTGATAAACAAAAAATTTAATCAACAACCGACTGAGTCGCAAAAAATATTAATTTGTCGGAAACAATTAGATTTATGATATGCAAGAATAGGTATTAGAATATAGTTGCTCATTATGATTAAACTCTTCCGAACGTAGACGAAACGTGAAAACCTTCCGATCACATTTTTCTTGACTTTGAATATATTGAAATTAAATTAATAAGTTTAAATTAAGGACCGATGATGTGAGTGCAAATATCGATAACCGAAATCTCAATTTATGGCTGAGTAATAATCCAAATCTGCCGACTCATATCGGAATCATAATGGATGGCAATGGCCGCTGGGCTAAAAAGCGCCGTCTTCCCAGAATTGCCGGTCATAATGCCGGCATAGATTCTGTTAGAGATATTGTAGAAGCCTGCGGTGAAATTGGCGTAAAAGTGCTAACATTGTACACATTTTCTCTGGAAAATTGGAAGAGGCCTAAAAAAGAAGTCTCAGCCCTGATGAAGCTTCTGGTGACGACTTTAAATCGGGAGATAAAAGAACTGATGCGGAAAAATGTCAGAATCACCTGTATCGGAGAGCTGGAAGATCTACCTGAAATGACCCGCTTTAGTATGATGGAAGCGGTTGAAATGACCAAAAACAACACGGGTCTGACATTGAACCTTGCTCTGAGTTATAGCAGTCGAAAAGAAATTTTAACTGCAGTAAAGAGAATTGCTGAAGATGTTTTAGCCGGTAAAATAACGCCGGAGGAAATAAATGAAAATCTGATCGGAATGTCTTTGCAAACATCGGATCTTCCCGACCCTGACCTAATTATTCGCACCAGTGGGGAATTTAGAATAAGTAACTTTTTGCTCTGGCAAATTGCTTATGCCGAGATTTATGTAACGAAAACTTTGTGGCCAGATTTCCGCAGGTCAGATCTCTATGAAGCGATAGCGAATTTCATGAAACGGGAGAGGCGATTCGGTATGGTTACAGAGCAGTTGTATTCTAAGACCACACTCCAAGAAACTTAATGAAAGAAAAACCTCCCGAAAAACAAGAAAATTCTCCTAAACTACACATTACAATCAAATATTTTTTCCTGGCGTTCTGGAAAACTATTTTTGTCTGGATTATTATTGGAGTTTTCATCGCGGTTGCTCTCCACTATGAAGTTGATGAGGCAATTATAGGAGGTGTGGTATTAATATTCGGATTGATTACACAAGCTTTCGTCGGACTGATAAGTATAATCGCTCTTGTACCTATCATCGGGCCGATTATTGCTAAATTGTTGGCCTTACCTGTTTTCTGGTTGATTAATGCGATGGGTTATTTTGTTTCAATCGTAGCAATAAAAAAAGGATATTCGAAAGAAGTATTAAACTATCGCGTTCTAACAATCGTACTGCTGATCGGAATCGTCATTGGTTATATCATCGGCAAACTTATTTAGATACTATCCTCCAATGCAGACAAATTACCCAACAACTATCCAGGAATTATATGATTTGCAGAAGTTTTCCATTAAAATGGGTTTGGAAAATATAACTTCATTATGTCATGCGCTGGGAAATCCTCATCTTGCATACCCAGTCATCCACATTGCCGGTACAAACGGTAAAGGTTCCACGTCGCTTATGATCAACAATATCCTTCTGGCGCACGGATTAAAGGTCGGTCTTTATACATCACCTCATTTGATCGATTTCCGAGAACGAATTCGAGTCAATAATAGGATGATTGAAAAATCATATCTTATCAATTATTGGAAAAACACAAAAAAACTGGTAAATAAGTTAAAAGCGACATTTTTTGACACGACCACAGCCCTTGCTTTTGATTATTTTGCCAATTCCAAAGTAGATATTGCAGTGATCGAAACCGGTCTGGGGGGAAGACTGGATTCAACCAATATTGTAAAACCAGTATCAGCTGTCATTACGCCCATTGCTATAGATCATATAAAACAGTTAGGGAAAGATCTCAGATCAATCGCCAAAGAAAAGGCAGTTATCGTTAAGAAAGGAGCTACTTTTTTTAGCGCAAAACAAAAAAAAGAGGTTAAACAGGTATTTCAAAATGCCGCTTATCTGGCAGAATCCTATTTTCCAATTTCAGAATCGATTAGAATTCTTCATAAAGATATTCATCCAACTTATAGTCAGTTTGACTTAGTGGATAGACTGAGGAATGAACAATTTAAGAGGATAAACCTAAACCTGGCCGGAGATTTCCAGATGGAAAATAGTTCGCTTGCCTATATGGTCTCGAGGTGGTACCTGGAAAAAGTTGGGATCTCCTTTTCGGAGAGAAGATTTCGGGAAACTCTTGAAAAATTATCCTGGCCCGGACGTTTACAGGCGATCTCTGAGAGACCGGGGATTTTCCTCGATGTAAGTCACAATTATGCCGGATTTAGAGCGTCAGTTAAATTTTTATCTGCAATGGGAGAAATTGCCAATCGCAGACTGTTAATCGGACTGCTGGATGACAAAGAATACAAACAGATTGCAAGACTTTTATCCAGGCACTTCAAAAAAATCATTGTTACACAACCGGCACATGAACGGGCAATCCCTGTTTCGGTACTTTCAAAAGAGTTATTAAGGTATGGAATTCAGGCAGATTTGGAACCACGGATCATACCTGCCTACCAGATGGCTCTAAAAAATCTCAAAAAGAAAGAACAATTATATGTAATGGGTAGTCATTTTATCATTGGTGAAATACTTAAAGTAATCAGAAAAAAGGACTTGACACAGTGAAATGTACAGGTTAAATTCTGGCAACTGCGAAAAGCTCCATTTAAGTTTTCTCGCCCAAGGTGAATTCAATCATGCGTGTATTATAAAAAGGGAATTCATACAAAGCATATTTATAGCTAATAAAGACTATTATATATATTAAAGTATCAACTTTTCTTTTTAAAGATCGATCTAATAAAATCATCAGAATTATAGATCCTTTAATGGCGAATCTAATATAGCGGGCTATCCTGCAATACGCATATTCGTGAAACATTCAAAGGATACTTATCTAGAATAAATCGAAAGTGAGGTTTAAAATCTAATGTTAGACATCGAAGAACTGAAGGAAAAGAAGATCTCAGAATTAAATAAGATTGCTTCTGATATGAATATATCAGGTGTAAGCGGTCTTAAAAAAGCGGAACTAATTTTTCGAATTCTTGAAGAACAAACCGCACAAGAAGGTCTTCTCTTTTCAAAAGGTGTTCTGGAAATCTTACCTGACGGATATGGATTTTTAAGATCAACCAATTACAATTATTTACCCGGTCCGGATGATATCTATATTTCACCTTCCCAAATTAAGCGATTTAATCTGCGTACAGGAGATACGGTCACCGGGCAGATCAGGCCTCCAAAAGACAATGAGCGATTTTTTGCTTTGCTGAGAGTGGAGGCAGTTAATTTCGAGTCACCTGACAAGGCCAGAGACCGACTGCTTTTTGACAACCTGACCCCCTTGTATCCCGAAGAACGAATTAATCTGGAAACCAAACAGCGCGATTACTCGATGCGGATCATGAATCTTCTCACACCAATAGGTAAGGGACAACGCGGACTCATTGTTGCTCAGCCAAGGACAGGAAAGACAATTCTACTGCAAAAAATAGCAAACGGTATTACGACAAATCATCCTGAAGTAGAATTGATTGTTTTGCTGATCGATGAAAGACCGGAAGAAGTAACAGACATGGAAAGATCCGTTGACGCAGAAGTTATCAGCTCAACCTTTGATGAACCGGCAGAACGTCATGTTCAGGTCGCTGATATGGTATTAGAAAAGGCAAAACGCCTGGTAGAGTATAAAAAAGATGTGGTTATCTTATTGGATAGTATTACACGTCTTGCCAGAGCGCACAATACCGTTGTTCCTCACAGTGGAAAAATTCTTTCAGGCGGTGTTGACTCGAACGCTTTGCACAAACCGAAACGGTTTTTTGGCGCAGCAAGAAATATAGAAGAAGGAGGAAGTCTGACAATAATGGCAACGGCTCTGATCGACACGGGATCAAGAATGGATGAAGTTATTTTTGAGGAATTTAAAGGGACCGGTAATATGGAACTGGTTCTTGATCGACGTCTGACTGACCGCAGAATATTCCCTTCAATAGAATTGAACAAATCCGGAACCCGAAAGGAAGAATTGTTGTTAACCAGAGAAGAACTGTCGCGTGTCTGGGTTCTGAGAAAATTGCTAAATGAAATGAACCTGATTGAAGGTATGGAATTTCTGCTGGAAAAAATGCGAGAAACGAAAGATAATAAAGACTTTTTACGTTCAATGAATTCATAAGTATCTTAGATATACAACTTGCACAACGGCATTTCAAGTAGTAAATTTATAGGCTTTGAATTTTAATGAGAACAGGAGTTGATTGAAATGAAAAAGGGTATTCATCCGGAATATAAAAAATCCACTGTCAGTTGTGCCTGTGGAAGCACCTTTGAGACATATTCTACAGTTGGTGATCTAAAAGTTGAAATTTGTTCAGCCTGTCATCCCTTCTTTACCGGCAAGCAGAAGTTGGTAGACTCGGCCGGTAGAGTTGAAAAATTCTTGAAGAAATACAATAAGAAATAACTGCCCCGACAGGGGATACTATTATTAAATTAAATAACGGAATGTGGCTCAAATCGGAGTCCGTGTTCCGTTATTTTTGTTTAAAACCCAAAATCGTATATATTTTGTTGTAAATTGACAAAAAAAAATAAAACTCATTTAAACTAGAATAGATTGGAATAGTATGCACGATACAGAAGAAAAAATTATGCCGGTTGGTGGCCAGGCAGTCATTGAAGGTGTCATGATGCGTTCACCTAAAAGAATCGCTACCGCAATCCGTCGATCGAACGGTGAAATAGAGATCGATACAAAAGAATATATCTCTCTGATTCAGCGGAAAAAATATTTGAATATTCCGATTGTCAGAGGGGCTATTACCCTGATTGAAGTTATGATTCTTGGTATTAAAACCTTGCAATGGTCTGCAGATAAGGCAATGGAAGATGTTGAGGAGGAAGATCGAAAAAAAGGAAAGAAAGTAAAAGAAAAGAAAAAGACCGGCATGAGTACTGTCGGTGCGATTTTTACTATTTCAATCGCCTTGTTAATTGGAATAGGTATGTTTTTTGCTTTACCGCTCTATCTGACGACAGAAATATTTAATATAGAAAAAGAGGCTCTTCTGTTTAATCTTGTCTCCGGTGGAATCCGAATTATCTTTTTTCTCTTATATGTTTGGGGCATTTCCTTTATGAAGGATGTCAAACGACTCTTTCAGTATCATGGCGCTGAACATAAAGCCATATTTGCCTTTGAAGATAAAGTTTTCCTCTCTGCGAAAAATGTTCAAAAATATACGACCTTCCATCCCAGATGTGGTACAAGTTTTATTGTTATCGTGATGTTAGTTGCATTGATATTTTTTGCATTTCTGGATACATTAATTATTGCTTATACAGGTAGCATCAGTCTTGTTGTCAGACTACTGACACACCTTCCACTGATACCGATTGTTGGCGGTATATCATATGAAGCACTAAAAGCCTCGGCAAAACATGCTGATTCAAAAATCGTGCAGTTTTTAATCACACCTGGATTGGGGCTGCAACGTATTACCACCAATCAACCTGATGATGAGCAGATAGAAGTGGCAATTGTTGCCTTACGGGAAGCGCTAGGGGAAGATTATAAAGATGAACTCGTTCCTGAGGAAACGCCACTTCAAAAGAGAGAAGCTGTGTAAAGGGTAACTAAAATGATAGAAGCAAAAATTGATAAAATGCGAGAGCGCAATCAGGAATTAACACAAGAGATGACTAAACCGGAAATCCTGTCTGATCAGCAAAAATTCGGAAAATTGGCTCGTGAGCAAAATGAGTTAAATCATGTCATTAGTTTTTATGATCAATTAAAAGAAATTATGGGTCAAATTGAAGAGGATCAAAAGATCATTGAATCCAATGATGACGAAGAACTGGTTGCTATTGCCAGTGAAGAAATCGATGAACTGAGTGAAAAACGACAGGAAATGGAAGAAGAATTGAAACTTCTTCTCATTCCAAAAGATCCCAATGACTCAAAAAATGCGATCGTTGAAATCCGTGCAGGTACCGGAGGCGATGAAGCGGGTATCTTTGCCGGTGATCTGTACAGAATGTATTCGAAATACTGTGAAAGAAAAAATCTGAAAAAAGAGAATCTGAGTTCTCATATATCGGAACGAGGCGGATTTAAAGAAATTATATTCAATGTCAGGGGCGAAAATCCCTACGGCAATTTAAAGTTTGAAAGTGGTGTTCACCGGGTTCAACGTGTTCCGGAGACCGAAACACAGGGACGTATCCATACCTCGGCAGCTTCAGTCGTCATATTACCTGAAGCGGAAGATGTTGAGATCGAACTAAATCAAAATGATTTGCGCGTGGATGTGTATAGATCATCGGGACCGGGCGGACAGAGTGTTAATACAACCGATTCTGCGGTGAGAATTACGCATGTCCCAACCGGAATCGTTGTAACCTGTCAGGATGAAAAATCTCAATTAAAAAACAAGAACAAAGCGATGAAGGTGTTGAAAGCCCGTCTGCTGGACAAAGCAAAAAGAGAGCAAAATGAGTCAATTACCTCACAACGAAGAGATATGGTGGCTGGCGGTAACAGAAGTGCAAAGATCAGAACATATAATTTCCCTCAGGGCAGGGTTACAGATCATAGAATAAATCTAACACTCTATAAACTGGATAAAGTTCTTGAAGGAGAACTTGACGAGTTTATCAATCAACTTCAAATCGCTGACAGAAATTTAAAACTGGCAGAAGAAACATAATCGGATATATTTTTAACCACAAAGACACAAAGTAGGCACGAAGTAAACAAAGACCGAATTGTCATTCCTGCAATCACGCCGAAAGGCGGATGCGCCCACTGGCGCAAAGCAGGAATCCATCTTTAGAATGCTATAAATATAAATCTTTGGATTCCCGCCTGCGCGGGAATGACATCAAAATACTCTGTGATCTTTGTGCATGCTCTGTGTGCTCTGTGGTTTATATTTTATTACACCAAACCTTAAATTTTTGTTATAATCTGAAAAGTGTGATGGCTTAAATGTCGACGACATATTCCCCATTGACCATCCTTGAGATACTCGATAGAACCACTAAGTTTTTTAAACAGAAAGAGATTGAAAATCCCAGGCTAAATGCAGAAAGATTGCTTTCAGCATTATTGGACTTAAACCGCGTCGAGCTTTATCTACAGTATGATCGTGTCATGACAGGGGATGAGACTGAGCTATACCGGGACTATGTTCGTAGACGTGCTGACAATGAACCGCTTCAGTATATCATCGGTGAAACGGAATTCATGGGACTTAATTTTAAAGTTTCCCCGGCAGCGTTAATTCCAAGACCGGAAACAGAAATATTAATTGAACATGTATTAGAACTTAATAAGTCTCAGAATTTGCAAAATCCGAAGATCTGGGATATTGGTACCGGTAGTGGATGTATAGCAGTTGCTCTCGCTCATCATTGGCCGGAGTGTTCAATAATTGCAAGTGATGTTTCTAATGACTCCCTGGAATTGGCAAAATCAAATGCTGCCCTGAATAGAGTAACCGGGAGGATTGAATTTTGTAAACACGACATACTGTTAGATCCAATCGATGATATAATTCCCGTAGATATCATCGTTTCTAATCCACCCTATATCAGTCTCGAGGAATATGAAAATCTTGGAAGTGATATCCGGCTCTTCGAACCAAAAATCGCCCTGACAGATTATGCGGCCGGTCTTACTTTTTATGAAAAGATCTTCGCATTGATCGAAAAAGGCCCGGCATGTAAATTCATTCTGGTAGAATTAAGCGGTACACAAACAGATAGAATTATTGATATTGCAAAAAGACACAATTTTGCTGATCTGCAGATATTCAAAGATCTGAATAATTTTCAGAGAATACTGCAACTAGAAATAAGGTGAAGGATGACACATAAACAAGAAAAAAAGATACAAAGAAAAATTATTTCTTTTCTGAAAAAAGCAAAGACTCCGCATCCCGTTCGCGACCTTAAAAAGACACTGGGTATAACCAAAAAAAATTCCAGACATTTTGAAAATGCCCTCTCAAATCTGATTCAATCGGGTCGGGTTCGCAAAGATCAGGATGGATTAAAAATAACCACTCAAAAAGGTTCAAATATCGTCACCGGTGAACTACGTATCACAAGGGGTGGATTTGGTTTTGTCCGTGAACCAAATAGAAAAATAGATATTTTTATCAACAGAGATCATCTGAATACGGCTTTTGATAGGGATATTGTTGAGGTAAAACTTTATGCCAGGCATCGCGGTAAAAATCAGGAAGGTTTTGTCACCCGTATTGTGGAGAGAAAAAGAACCCGGTTTGTGGGTACCTTCCATAAAACAAAATTTTATGGATTTATGGTTCCTGATGACTCAAAAATATACAGAGATTTTTTCATACCCGAAGAAGGTTGGCAAAATGTAAAAGATGGTCAGAAAATACTTGTATCCCTGGAAAAATGGGATACGGATCATCTCAACCCGGAAGGTAAAATACTCGAAATAATAGGTTTCCCGGGTGAACCGGGCGTAGATGTTGCATCAGTCGCTTATTCGTTTTCCCTGGCAATAAAATTCTCTGAAGATGTCGAAGCTGAGGCTGAAACACTGTTGAAAAATCCGGACAATACTGAAATTCAAAACCGATTAGATCTGCGGGATCATGACATCTTCACGATTGATCCTCCAGATGCAAAAGATTTTGACGATGCGGTTTCTCTTAAAAAACTTGAGAATGGTCATTATCAACTGGGTGTACATATCGCTGATGTCAGTTATTATGTAAAAAAGGATTCGATTATTGATAAAGAAGCATTTAATCGTGGAACAAGTGTTTATTTGGTTGATCGCGTTATCCCAATGCTTCCTGAAAGTCTCTCAAATGAATTATGTAGTCTTCAACCGGAAAAAGATAAAATGACCTATAGCTGTCTGATGGAAGTGACAGAAGAGGGTGATGTGGCTGACTATCGTATTGAGCCATCAGTGATTAAAAGTAAAAGAAGGTTCAGTTATGAAGAGGTCCAATATATTATTGACGAAAAAAAGGAAGATCCTCTCTATTCAAAACTCTCTGAAATGATGAAGTTTAGTAAAATACTTACTAAAAAAAGATTTAGAGAAGGGGGTATAGATTTTGAAACTCCTGAAGTTGATATTTTGCTGGATGCAAAAGGATTACCGGTGAAAATAGTTCGTAAGGAGAGACTGGATAGCCATCGCCTGATCGAAGAATTTATGCTTCTGGCAAATAAAACGGTAGCGTCCCATATCGAAAAACTTATAAGCAGAGAGAAAAAACCTCCTTTTATCTATCGCATCCATCAGAAACCGGATGAGGAGAAAATGAAGAGTTTTTTTGATTTTCTGCATGCTCTCGGAGTAAAATTTCAACCGGTAAAGCAGGTAACATCAATTTATTTGCAGAAATTGCTGAAATCGATTAAAGGCACAAAGGAAGAGTTTGTGATAGAAGAGGTTGCACTCAGATCTATGATGAAAGCCGAATATTCCACAGATAACATTGGTCATTTTGGTTTGGGATTTAAAAATTATACACATTTTACCTCTCCTATTCGCCGCTATCCTGATCTTATTGTTCACAGGCTCTTAAGGGCATATGAAAATAATGGTCGTCAAAGTGTAAAGGAAGATATATTAAAATACCTGAAAAAAGTATGTGAAAAATCAAATTCTATGGAAAGAATTGCACTTGAGGCTGAACGGGAGTCAGTTAAGAAAAAACAGGTTGAATATATCAGTACTAAAATCGGTGAAGAATTTCGGGGTGTTATTTCAGGTGTGATGTCGTTTGGTATTTTTGTGGAATTAATGGATACCCTGGTTGAAGGATTAGTACATATCAAGGATCTGGATGACGATTATTATATTTATGATGAAAGAACATACACCCTGACTGGTCGGGATACGGATAGAATTCTCCGTCTGGGTGATGAGGTAAGAATAAAGGTTGCAAGGGTTAACCAGGAAGAGGGCAAGGTTGATTTTACATTATTGCCAAAAATTTAGAAGATGTGGAAACGAAATGGATTTATACCGTACAAATATATATGTATAAGAAAATCCGATAATAATTGGTGAATAAAGTCCGGTGAAAAATAATATCTTTATATATATAATCGTAGCGATGTTTATTTTTTTCTTTCCTTTTTTTTCCTCTGCTCAGATTCCTGACAGTACACTAAAAGAGACGTATTCACCCTATGACACGCTGGATGTCACCACGCCACTTGATTCTTCTGCTGTAGATTCTGTTCAGTCAGATAGTAGCGATGCAAAGGAAAAAGCCCAGTTGGAAGGACCTATAAAGTATTATGCTGATATTGTCCAGGTCAGCAAGGAAAAAAATCGGATATATTTAGATGGAAATGCCAAAGTTGTATACCAAAATATGACGCTTGATGCCGCAAAAATATTAATCAATCAGGATGACAGAACACTATATGCAGAAGGCGTCTCGGATACAACAGATAGTTTAGGCAATCCAATCTATACAGGTGTACCGGTTTTTACGGAAAAAGGGCAAGAGCCGATGACAGGGAATACACTACTCTATAATTTTGAAACCCGCCGCGGGAAAATATCTTATGGCAAGACCAGAATGCCACCCGGATATTATAAAGGAGAGAATGTTCATAAAATTAGTCAAAACACATTACTCGTAGAGGATGGTTACTTTACTTCATGCGAAAATATAGACCATCCGCATTTTTATTTTCGCAGTGACAAGATGCGGGTTGAAGTACAGGAAAAGGTGGTCGCCCGTCCTGTATATCTCTATATAGCAGATGTCCCTGTCTTTGTATTACCTTTCGGCGTTTTTCCAAATAAAAAAGGACGTCATTCAGGACTTTTAATTCCTCAATACGGCGAGAGTGCCTACGGAGGTCGTTTTTTAAAAGGGATCGGTTATTACTGGGCCCCCAATGATTATATTGACGCAACATTTGCCACCGATTACTATGATAAACTGGGATTCACCTATAATGCAGATTTGAGTTATGTGGTTCGTTATCTCCTTAACGGAAGAGTATTTGGTTTTTATTTTCCACGGGATCCGAACAGACCGGATCTGCGAAACCGCTGGGCTATACAATTTTCACATTCTCAGACAATTGATCCGACCCTGCGTCTGGCGGCACAGGGTAAATTCCAGAGTGACGGGGAACTGGCGCGCGATTACGCAGCTGACTACAATCGACGGGTTGACCAGATTCTATCTTCAAATATTACACTCAGCAAAAAGTGGCCGGGCACAAAAAACAGCATGCAATTAAGTTTGAGCCGAACCGAAAACTTGCAGACAGGGTCCACAACATTTATTGCACCGAATTTAAGATTTAGCCGTGCGCAATCCTCGATATATGAGACAATTACCGGAAATACAATCCTGGGAACAAAAGAATGGTATCAAACCATCAATTTTTCCTATAATGCGCGGGCATTGAATAAAGGATCTTCATCCGTATCTTCTGAAGGAGAAACAGAATCTAAAGACAGCCGGGGGGTGGAGCATAGTTTATCATTTAATGCGCCGCAAAAAATATTCAGACATTTTAATATTTCGCCGGCGGTATCTTACCAGGAAATCTGGGTAGGTGAGACAACGGAAGCATACTATGATCCGGATTCCAATGAAACAATCACTGAAGAGGTAAAGGGATTTGCCACTCGCCGCACATTCAGAGGCTCGATCGGATTAAACACAATCATCTTTGGTCTTTTTGAACCCAAAATAGGAACCTTAAAATTTATCCGGCATAAAATGGATCCAAAGGTCTCATTTCAGTTTACACCTGATTTTTCTGATCCTTCCTGGGGATACTTCACATATGTAACCGATACTTCTGGCATTACAGAGAAAATTGATCGTTTCGGCGGATCGGGAAATCCATTTGGCTCAACACCCCGATCAAGATCGCAGGTAATGCAGCTGAGTTTGGGTAACCTCTTTCAGGCAAAGTTTGTTGATGGAGAAAAAGAATCCAAAATGGATCTTTTCAGATTAAATTTTAGTACCTCTCATGATTTTCTGGCAGAAGAATTTAAGTGGAGTCTCCTCCGATCAGATTTTCGTTCTACACCTTTAAAAGGGGTTAACCTGACTATCAGTACCACCCATGACTTTTATAAACTACGTGACGGTGAAAGAATAAACGAATTACGATTACCGCGCCTGACTAATCTGAACGGAAATTTAGGATTTTCCATTGATCAGAATACATTTTCTCAACTATGGGAGGAAGAAAAGAAAAAGGTAGAAGACGCGCAAGAAACGCCTGTAGAGGGAGAAGAGGGTGATCTTGTTCAGGACGAATATTTGTATCGGGAAGAAGTTTCTGATGAATTTGCCGCAAAAAGGATAACAATTCCCTGGCGTTTAAATTTGGGTTTTACATATAATCAAAATGTATCTTCAGATACAAAACGTTTCAATGTAAAAGCGGCATTGAACGTAACGATCACAAAGAAATGGCGTATCAACTATACAACGACCTATGATGCGGTTAAAGGCGATCTGGCATATCAGAGTATATCCATATACAGAGATTTGCACTGCTGGGAAATGTCATTTAACTGGCAGCCGACGGTAGACTATTACTCATTTCGGATCAATGTGAAAGCGGATATCTTGCAGGATCTGAAGCTGACAAAACATCCATCCGGCACTGCCAGAAATGTCGGATATTAATTATAATAGAGATTCACTCTGGATTATTATATATTTAGAGGGAATAGACGAGAGTTTATACAGGTCTAAATAAGAGATCGTTAATGGCAGAATGTCTTTTTCGGAATCCTGTCTGAAAGATTTTTACAATGATACATGCAATTAAACTCAAATATCACAGTCTGGAAAGAGAAAAAAAGATATATTTTATATCCTTTCTGGTTTCATTGCTATTGCATATCTTCTTTGTCCTAATTTTTATTCAAGATATTGTCATTGTTGATTTAACCCCTGAAAAAACGGATGTTCCTGAAGAGGTTACGGTTGTCTTTCCGGAGAATAAACCCAAATCAATTGTGGAAAATATAAATGAAAACAATGAAATTCCGCGAGAAACAGATTATCTTTCAGATTTTAACTCAAGGGCGAGAACTGAAAAATTGCTGCAACAAATAGCAAATCAACCGATGAGTGAAGGCAACATACCATTTGCCAATCTGACCAAACCCAATATCCAGGAGCAAATTCAGAAACAATTTAAAACAAAGAAATTCAGCCGGGATGCATTAATTGGCAAAAGAGTCAATGAATTTGATGACAGCGCCAACAAAAGTGAGTCCCAACAGGCACAGCAAAATATTCATGCAAATCAAAGTACAACTAATAATGTCTATGATCAAAAAGAGTTTTCTGCGGATCAGGTGGGAGACATTTCTTTAAGTACATATGCCTGGGAGTGGGCACCCTACATAAATGCTCTCAAACGTAAATTATACACTGTCTGGTTTACCCCTGCTGCCTATCACCGGCTGGGCTTAATCCATGGACAAACTATTGTAGAATTTAGTATTTCAAGAGAAGGTAAATTACTTTATTACAAGGTACACGATCATCAGGGGCATGAATCTCTGGAGAAATCGAGTGTAAATGCTATTACAGCCTGTTTTCCTTTTAAAAAACTTCCAGATCACTTTCCGGAAGAAAGTCTTACAATTACAGCCCGGCTAATCTATCCTAAATTGCGATGAGGAGACTAATATATGATTGAGATTATTGAGAGGGGAGGCATCATGATGTACCCCCTCATTCTGGCATCGGTACTTGCTCTGGCGATTATAATTGAAAGGTTTATTTCACTGAGAAAGAGAAAGGTCATTATACCTGAGATCATAAGCGTGGTTGAACAATTCAGTTCCTTTAAAGATATGGAACTGGCAAAAAACATTTGTGCAAAGTATACGGGTCCTCTCTCAAACTTAATCCAGACCGGTCTGAATAATACTGATCTCGATCGCGCGGAAATAAAAGAATTGATTGAAGATCAAGGCAGGCAGGAGGTTCGTCATCTTGAACGGGGCTTAACAATACTGGAAACAATTGCGGTTATTGCTCCTCTGATGGGATTGTTAGGAACTGTTCTCGGTATGATAAAAGTTTTTGGGGTTATCAAGGAACAGGGTATTGGGCAGGCTGCAGCTTTGTCCGGAGGTATTTCAGAAGCACTGATCACCACAGTGACCGGCTTATTTGTCGGTATCCCTGTTTTAATATTTTTTAATTATTTCTCAAAAAAAGCGGAAAATTTTGTACTAGACATTGAAAAGTATTCGATTATTCTCATACAGAAAATTCATAAACTAGGTGAATCATCCCGATTTTCAAGTGAAGATAACATTCAACAGTTTTCAAAGTAGATATACACCAAGGGCTTATAAAACTATGCCAATAAAATTCAATTGATCATTCTCGGGTAAAATTGCTTATGAAGTTACTGGAAAAACCGCCGAAAAAAATTGCAATAAATTTAACACCGTTGATAGATGTATTGTTCATTCTAATTATCTTTTTCACAGTATCCTCGACCTTTCTCGAACAACCGGGTATTGAGCTTAAGTTACCGGAAGCCGAAAGCAGTCAGTCTCATACAGCCCAAAAAGTAATTGTTTATGTGGATAATAATGAAAATATATTTTTAAATGATGATCCTGTTGAACTGGACAATGTGGCAGAAGCCGTTGAGGCATTAATCTCTGCACAGACGGATAAAAGTGTTGTCTTACATGCCGATGAAGAGGTTCCTCATGGTATTATTATTAGAATTATGGATTTATTAAGAAAACGGGGCATATATAAAATCATAATTTCTACCAGTAAACCTTTCCCGAATGCGTCTTAATCAGGGGTAATATACAGATTGAATATTGAATAGGATGTAGATTTGGTAGAGTATTTTAAAGATCTGACAATTCAATCTTTGGTCAGAGAACGGTTTAGCAAAAATCTGAAAAATGGCCGTCTGGCGCATGCCTACATATTTTATGGGCCTGAAGGGGCCGGCAAAGAGGCAATGGCCCTGGAAATTGCCAAAGCACTGAACTGTGAGCATGAATCGATAAAACCATGTAACGAGTGTCCCCCATGCACAAAGATTAATCAACTTAAACATCCGGATGTAAAATTTATATTTCCGGAAGCGAAAAGCTGGAATCCTCAGGATATTCAAAATAAATATCATCAGAAAGCGGATAATCCCTACTCACGTATTGAATATTCAGGCACGACCAGTATATCAATTGAAAAAATCAGAGATTTAAAGAATGAGGCAAAATACACGCCCTATGAAGCCCTTAAAAGAGTTTTTATCATCACCGAAGCAGAAAAAATGACCCGGGAAGGGGCCAACTCATTTCTTAAACTTTTGGAAGAGCCGCCGGATAACCTGATCATTATTCTAATAAATTGCACCCTGAGCACGATACTTGATACAATAAAATCCCGCTGTCAAATTGTATATTTTCCTTCACTGTCTATAGACGAGGCTCTGTCAGTCGTTAAAAATTATCGTGATATTTCAGACGAGGATCATAAACTGGTAAGAATTTCTCAGGCAAATCTAAAAACCCTTTTTGATATTCTTGATCAGGAAATCGATGAAAAAAGAAAATTGGTTTATGAGTTTTTAAAAGCAGCAGCAAGCGGTAATTCGTTTAAGATTCAGGAAGCGATCGATATGATCACTCAACGTCGGGATAAAAATTTCTTGCTGGAAGTACTTAATTTACTTATTTTGTGGTTCCAAGATACGATCCACCTCATTTCCACACAAGACAAATCAGGACTTGTTAACGTGGATTATGAAGAAGAAATTGATCGGTTTGCAAAAAGTTATTACAACTCGGACTTCGAGGTTATTGTCCGTGAAATAGAGAATGCAGTCTCAAATGTTAGAAATAATGTTTACGCACCATTGATTCTAACAGTTTTGGGTATACAAATAAAGAAACATCTGTGTCGGACATCAGTTTAAACGGAGATATACATGTCACCCGAAGTGGTAGAAATCACATTTAAGAGAAATAGAAAAGGCTACTTTTTTAATTCGAATGATATAGATTTGAAGATCAATGACTTTGCAATCGTGGAAGTTGATAAAGGCGAAGACATGGGACAGGTAACACAGACCGGTCGTCTGGTAATGTTAAAAGATATAAAAAATGAACCTGGCAATGTTATTCGCAAGGCAGGATCCGAGGATACAGAAAAATTGATGGAAAACAGACGCAATGAATCCTCGGCATTTTACATAGGTAAAGAGTATATTCAGCGAAGAAATTTAAATATGAAACTTGTCGACGTTGAATATCAATTTGACAACAATAAATTGACTTTTTATTTTACATCTTGTCAACGTGTTGACTTCCGTGAATTAGTGAAAGATTTAGCGAGTAAATATCGCACACGGATTGAATTACGTCAAATCAGTGTGCGTGAAGAAGCAAAAAAATTAGGTGGTATTGGTATTTGTGGAAAACAATTATGTTGTACATCATTTATGCAAAATTTTTCTCCGATCTCTACAAGTGATGCAAAGGAACAAAATCTTCCCATGAATCCTTCCAAATTATCCGGTATTTGTAGTCGTCTTAAATGTTGCATTCTCTACGAAAAAGGATTCTATAATTCATCATTGAAAAGGTTCCCTGCATTGGATTCTCCAGTTGAAATGGATCGCGGAACAGGATATGTCGATAAAGTTGATATTTTTAATGACCGCGTCTATTTGAGATTTGAAGGCGAAGAGTATGAAGAATACTCATTAAAGGAGATCAACAAAAGTATGAATTCCCAAGAGTCGGTTACACAGTAATTAACAGACTCGGTTCCTTCTTCAAACAATTCTTGTTTGAGTAATCGCTAATCCGTATATTTTCCACCTGTATTCCATAAAAAAATAATGAGGAAAACTGTGTCATCTGCAAAAAGATATCTGGTAACGAGTGCTCTGCCTTATGCGAATGGTCCAATTCATCTGGGGCATCTTGCCGGCGCATATTTACCGGCAGATATTTATGTACGTTATCATCGTCTCAAAGGGGATGATGTTCTGTTTATTTGCGGATCAGATGAACATGGTGTTCCAATTATGTTAAGAGCAAGGGCCGAAAATAAATCACCACAACAGATCGTCAATCGTTTTCATGAACAGAATAAATCAAGTTTTGCCTCTCTGGGTATAAATTTTGACTATTATGGGCGAACATCGTCTGCCGAACATGCAAAAACCAGTCAGGACATGTTTCGCAAAATGGCTGAAAAGGATATTTTTATTCTAAAGACAGATAAACAGCTGTTTGATCCTGAAGCCAAACTTTTTCTGGCAGACCGATTTGTTATAGGGACCTGTCCGAATTGCGGATATACTGACGCGTATGGTGATCAATGTGAAAAATGTGGCGTATCTCTCAGCCCTACAGATTTGATCAATCCAAGAAGCGCAATAACCAATTCGAAACCTGTCCTTAAAGAATCGACACATTGGTATTTACCGCTGGCTCAATTTCAAAAAAACCTGGAAGAGTGGATCGCTAATCATCCCGAATGGAAAACAAATGTATTGGGTCAAATTCGCAGCTGGTTCTCAGACGGGCTGAAAGACAGGGCAGTAACCAGGGATTTATCCTGGGGTGTTCCTGTACCTGAAGATGTGGCAAAAAAACAAAATGTAGATGCATCGGGTAAGGTGCTCTATGTATGGTTTGATGCTCCGATCGGATATATCTCTGCGACAAAAAAATGGGCTCAGAATATAGGAGAACCGGATCGCTGGAAAACCTACTGGCAGGATAATGACACCAAACTTATCCATTTTATCGGAAAAGACAATATTGTTTTTCATTGTCTTATCTTTCCTGCAATGCTCATGGCACACGGGGATTTTGTTTTGCCTGAGAATGTGCCCGCTAATGAATTTCTGAATCTTGAAGGAGATAAACTATCGACAAGCCGAAACTACGCAGTTTGGCTAGATGAATTTCTGGAAACATTCGAGCCGGATCCACTCCGCTATTGCCTGGCCAGTATATTGCCGGAAACAAGGGATGCAGATTTTTCCTGGAAAGATTTTCAGGCCCGGTACAATAATGAACTGGCCGATATCTTGGGGAATTTTGTAAATCGAACATTGACTTTTGTCTATAAAAATTTTAACGGTCAGGCTCCGAATAAAGGAAAGCTCGATTCAATGGATGAAGAGTTAAAAAACTTACTGGCTGAGGCACCTGCTAAAGTTGGACTTTATATTGACAGTTTTCAAATCCGGCAGGGGGTACGGGAAGCGATAGATGTTGCCCGATTTGCAAATAAATATTTTAACGACAAAATGCCCTGGAAGACGGTAAAGTCAGATCCGGAAACATGTGCAACAACGCTTGCTCTTTGTCTGGAGACTATTAAGACATTGTCTGTGATTCTTGAACCGGTTATCCCTTTTACTGCAGCTAAAATGAAGAAATTGATTAATCTGGAAGTAAATATGGATCTCATTCAATGGGATCAGGCCGGTAAGTTTAGTATTCAGGCAGGCCATAAGATAAGCAAGCCAGATATTCTTTTTAATAAAATTGAGGACGAAATCATCGAAAAAGAGATTGATAAATTAAAGGGTTCCTTAAAATCTGTTGAGGTTGACCAGGCAGAGAAGGAGCTGATTACGTATGATCAATTTAGTAAAATTGATCTGAGAGTGGCTGAAGTAATTGAGGCAGAGAGAATTCCAAAGACTGACAAACTGATGAAACTTCAAATTAAAATTGGGGATGAATCGCGTCAGATAGTTGCAGGAATAGCTGAATATTATGACATTGAGCAGGTTAAGGGAAAACAAATAATTGTAGTTGCCAATCTGGAGCCTACAAAAATTCGTAATGAAGAATCAAATGGTATGTTACTCGCGGCAAAAGATGATGGCAAATTAACTCTTTTAACAACAGTTGATGGGATAAAATCAGGAGCCAAAATCAGCTGATCTGTTGTATACTGAAGCCGAAAAAATACCATGTTTATAGATACTCATACACATTTACAGTTCGAAAGTTACGATGAAGACCGCGAATTGGTGATTCAACGTGCTATTAAAAATAATGTTGAGGCGATGATCACGATCGGGACCGATCTGAAATCTTCAAATCAGGCATTAGAGCTGGCGAAAAAGTTTGCAGTTATTTTTGCCTCGGTTGGGATACATCCAAATGATTGCAAAAATGCCTCTGAATCCGATATGAATAAGATTATTCATATGGCAGATGAAGAAAAAGCAATTGCAATTGGTGAAATTGGTTTGGATTATTACCGCCAATATACTACAAAAGAAAAACAACAGGAAGTGCTTCGAAGGCAAATTAATATAGCCCGTGAACTCGGACTACCTATGATTATTCATAACAGAGAGGCTCATGCGGATATCTTTAAGGTTTTAAAGGAAGAGAAAGCTGAAGAAATCAGTGGTGTTTTTCATTC
>Ga0209536_100001434_pt1 | contig 39709 bp, 35 predicted proteins | sample DeeMarSeWOR28_12_FD_187461 | JGI IMG/M metagenome (GOLD analysis project Ga0209536, IMG submission 187461) | Marine sediment microbial communities from White Oak River estuary, North Carolina - WOR-2-8_12 (SPAdes) (version 2) | ecosystem: Environmental > Aquatic > Marine > Intertidal zone >... | reverse complement strand
GTGGAAAGAGCCAGGACCAGGATGCTGGTCAAAATACTTACCTTTTTCATCAGTTTGTTCCTCCTTAAAGATTTATTATTTTGGCCTTCTTCCAACTAAATGTTTGCTGACAGTTAAACTAAAATTAATGGGCATGCTCCATGGCTCCCGAAAAATAGAGAATGGAAAGCAGCACGAACACCAGTGCCTGCACGAGCGACACGAAAACACCGAGAAAAAGGATAGGCAGCGGGGCAAAAAAAGCGCCGGCAAGCAGAAATAGAATACCAAGCAGGGTTTCCTTGGCCATAATGTTGCCGAAAAGTCGGATGGACAGCGAGAGGATCCTTGCCAGGTGGCTTATGACCTCAATGGGAAACATCAGGGGGATCAACCAGGGAATAGGTCCCATGAAGTGCTTGATATATTTGACGCCATGAAATTTGATGCCAAGAATATGGGTGGTTGTGAAAACAATCAGAGTGCATCCCAGGGTTATATTGATATTGGAGGTTGGTGACATAAATCCCGGCATGAGGCCGATCAGGTTGGAGGTCAGGATATAAAAGGCAAAGGTTGCCAGCATGGGGAACATGAGCCTCGCTCCCTCTTCTCCCATATTTTCAGCCATGAAGCCTTCAAGCCCGCCAATGATCAATTCCCAGAAATTCTGGCCCTTGCCCGGGATCATCTCCATCTTGCCCAAGGTCAACTTCGGAACGATAATGAGAAATGCCATGACAAGCCAGGTATAGGTAAGATGAGGCGAAACAAGTTTTGCCAGGAGCGTGTCACCAACAGGTCCATGCGGCACGGGCAGGCCAAGTTTTTCAAGAATGATTGAGATAAATAGTATTGGATGTTCCATAGTCTTTTACGATGCCTCCTTTGGGGTCAGGGCAACTTTTTTGGCAGCTCCTGCCACCATGATTCCAATGCTGAGCACCACGGTTGTGAGTCCTACCAGCAAACCAACAAGATGAATGGATGTATAGCGCACCAGGAAAAACAGAATAAGGGCCAGAACTGTCAGCCTGATGTAGTATTTTATCAAAAAACGGCCTTTTGCTGCGTTTAATGGTCCCGCCAGGACCCGTGTTATGTCTTTTTTCAATAAAATGAAACTGGTATTGGCGATGAGGCCGCCGATAAATAATCCTTTGGCAAAGGAAGGGGATATGAAAAGCCCGCCCGCAGCTGTCAAGCCAAACAGCAACAGCCAGTTCATGCGCCCCATCTTCTGCAGGGGAAAATATTCATCGCTGTATGACAAAAGAACAGTCCTTATTATTGTAAATCCTTGCGTTTGGTCAGCATGTAAAGGTTCTTGAAGCCAGCTGCTATGCCGAATCCAAGGAAAATAAGGGTGAGCCAGGGGGCTGTTTTTCCCTTAAAAACTTTGTGGTCTAGCAGGTATCCGATCCCCACTCCAACAAATATCGAAGCAGCCAGGGTGAGACCGATGGTAGAAAAGTCACCCAACAGCTTCATGATTTCTTTGCGGCTGTTGGACATTTTTTCTCCTGAAAAAAAGCAAAAAATACCTGGCCGTGAAATGGAAAATCGTTCCATTTCGTATCATGGTGCAGCCCCAAAGTCAACGGCTTTTTTGCTATTTTTTGATTTTTTTGAATGACGATTCAGTCATTTCAAGTGCTTGTGCCAGGTCATCCTGGCTATGGGCATCGGAAATAAATGCTGCCTCGAATTGGGATGGCGCAAGCCATATGCCGCCCGCCAGCATTGCGCGGAAAAATCTGCCATACATCTCAGTATCTGACCCCATGGCTGATTTAAAATCAAAAACCGGCCCCATGTTAAAAAACCTGGTCATCATTGACCCTACCCTGTTCAAGGTGGTTTTGCCTGGAAGATGCTTGTCGGCCAGCTTCTGCAGCTCCCCGGCAAAGTCTTCGGCTTTTTTCTCCAGCCGGTCATAGAACCCTGGTTCACTTAATACCTGCAGAGTTGCAACACCGGCCGCCATGGCCAGTGGATTGCCGGAGAGTGTGCCAGCCTGGTAAACCGGGCCTTCGGGGGCGATCTTTGCCATTATTTCGTTTTTACCGCCATAGGCGCCGACAGGTAATCCGCCGCCGATGATCTTACCCAGGCAGGTCAGGTCTGGAGCAATCCCAAACCTGCTCTGGGCACCGCCAAGAGCAAGGCGGAAACCGGTGATGACCTCGTCGAAAATAAGGACAATGTTTTGCTGCGAGGTCAGATCCCGCAGCTTCTGCAGGAAGCCTTCTGCAGGGGGCACAACACCCATATTGCCGGCAACAGGCTCAATAATGACGCAGGCAATTTCAAGGGATCCGTCTGTGAGGGTTTTCTCCAGGATTTCAAGATCATTATAAGGAATGGAGATGGTGTTTTTTACAATATCGTCGGGTACGCCAGGGCTCCCCGGTATGCCGAGGGTTATAACTCCTGATCCCGCCTGCACGAGGAATGAATCAGCATGGCCGTGGTAGCAGCCGTCAAATTTTACGACTACATTTTTGCCTGTATAGCCCCGCGCCAGCCGTATGGCACTCATGGTGGCCTCCGTGCCGGAACTGACAAAGCGCACCTTGTCCATGGAAGGAAATGCCTTTATAACCGCCTGGGCCAGTTCGATCTCCAGGGGGGTGGGTGCCCCGTAGCTTGTACCGTTGGCGAGCGCTTTCTCTAGCGCGGCAACTACTTTCGGGTGATTATGGCCCAGGATCATGGGGCCCCAAGAGCAGACGAAATCGATGTACTCATTGTTGTCCACGTCAATAATTTTTGATCCGCTCGCTTTTTTTACAAAAAGGGGATCGCAGCCGACAGACTTGCAGGCACGCACCGGGCTGTTGACACCCCCCGGGATGACCTCCTGGGCTTGTTTGAAATATGATCTTGAGTTATCTATTTTCATGGTTGCTTTTCCTCCGCTGTTCTTTATTTATAATCGTATCTGTTCGTTATAATTCCAGTATTGATAAGTTAAAAGGGGACTATAGCATGTAAAATTTTATTCTGTCAAAAGCAAAACATTTCCAGGCACGAAACAAAAACCTTAAGCGGCCTGTTAACAGGTTAAATGCCAGAATTTTTCCTTGTCATAAGGAACCACTGTCGGTAAGATGCCAAGACTCGGACGTACTAAAATTTGGGTTATAAACTCAGGTTATAAACAACAATTATAGGAGTCGTGAACATGGCAGGAGAAAACGTAAAACACTTAACTGATGCAGAGTTTGATGAGTATGTCTTAAAAGGAGACTTGCCAAGCCTGGTAGATTTCTGGGCTCCATGGTGCGGTCCCTGCAAGGCAATTGGCCCCGTGATTGAGGAGCTTGCCGGGCAATATGCCGGTAAAGTGCAGATCACCAAGATGAACGTTGATGACAATCCAACAACACCTGGGAAATACAGTATCCGGGCCATCCCGACCCTTATACTTTTCAAGGACGGCAAGATTGTCGACCAGGTTACCGGGGCAGTTGGCAAGACCCAGCTGGTGGCTATGCTCAACAAGGCATTATAGAAAACAACTTCCGCAAAATGTCATACAACTCATAGAATGGCAAACTCCGAATACCAACTTATTATTCTCGGTGGTGGTCCAGCTGGGTTGACTGCAGGTTTGTATGCTGCCAGGGACCGATTGCAGGTCTTACTGGTGGAAAAAGGGGTTGTTGGTGGGCAGGTCCTGGTTACAGACTGGATTGACAATTATCCGGGATTTCCGGAAGGGCTGCCAGGGGCTGACCTGATTGAGAAGATGGCTGCCCAGGCTTCACGTTTCGGCCTTGCAAAAAAAAACGGCAATGTGGTCGGGGTCGAACTGGCAGACAGCGAAAAAAAGCTTATCCTTGAAAGCGGAGAGGAACTCAGCTGCCAATCATTGATCATTGCCACGGGTGCCCGGCCGAATAAGCTCGGCATACCGGGTGAAGAAAAGTTTACAGGCAAGGGGGTTTCCTATTGTGCCACCTGTGACGGCCCTTTTTTTCGCGGCCAGGAAATCATAGTTGTCGGTGGAGGTGATACCGCGATCCAGGAAGCGGATTTTTTAACAAAATTTGCCTCCAGGGTCACGGTCGTCCATAGGCGGGATGCGCTGAGGGCAACAAGGGTTTTACAGGAAAAGGCCTTTGCCAACAAGCAGGTAGAGTTCATCTGGAACTCCAGCGTCATTGCCATAGAAGGGGAAAAGGAAGTTGAACGGGTGAGAATCCGGAATAACGATGGCGCGGAAAGCGAGATTGCTGTTACCGGTATTTTCATCCTGATCGGAACCATACCGAATAATGAAATGCTTCCGCTGGAAAAACTAGGTGGTGATGAGCAGGGATTTATTAAAACAGACAATGAGATGCGCACCAGAATCCCGGGGGTCATGGCTGCCGGCGACATACGCAGCAAGGCGGTACGACAGGTGGTAAATGCTGCGGGCGAGGGAGCAGTGGCAGCCATATCTGCTGAACATTATTTAAGTTCACTGGAATAAGCATAATGCACATCCTTTTTTTGAGACATAAACGGTTGATTATCTGCCTTGCAGCCCTCTTCCTGCTGTTTTCGTTGACAGGCTGCTCCAAGAACAAATGGCTGTCATCTCTCGGATTTGGCGAGCAGCCTGTGGAATCTGCCGAAGCCCTAGTTTTGAAGGGGATGGATGCATACAGCCGCGGTAAATATGAAAAGGCCAAGAAATCCTTTGACGCGTTGCTGAGCCAGTATCCTTTCAGTGAATACAGCCTGCTTGCAGAACTCAAAACTGCTGACAGCAGTTATTTCCTTGAACACTATGAAGAGGCGCTCCTGCTCTACAAGGATTTTGAGGAGCGCCATCCAACCAACGAGGCTGTCCCGTATGTCATGTTCCAGATGGGCATGTGTTACTATCAGCAGATAGACACAATTGACCGGGACAGCGGCAATGCGGTCAATGCGATAAATGCATTTATGCGGCTCCTGCGGGCTTTTTCCGATACACCCTACACAGAGGAGGCCAGGTTCCGGATCAGGGCGGCGCGGAATTTCCTGGCCAACCACGAGTATTATGTGGCGAGTTTTTTTGTGCGGCGTCATTCTTACGGCCAGGCCCAGACACGCCTGGAGTTCCTGTTGCAGCAATACCCTGAATCCGTTGTTGCACCGAAGGCGCAAACCCTTCTGGATAAATTGAAAAGCGGCAAACCTCCCCGCAGGACCCTGTTTGGCTGGCTGCCGAGACCTTCGATCGATTGGGAGGATGTTCCACCAGAGAAGTAGAAAGCGGCTGACAATCTCTTTCTGCTGGTACACCAAGGTAGAGATGAGAGAAGAGAAGCAAAAAGCCGGGGAGGCAAGCAAACCTCTCCCGGCTTTTTTATGACATGCAGCGGAAAATCTAGTGAATTTCAAAAACCATATCGCTGATACCGCTGATTCTGTCCAGCGTAACTTCCATGGCTTTTACAGGGCAGACCGTGACGCATAAGCCGCAGCCGCTGCATTTCTCAGGATCAAAAATAACAGCCATCTCAGGACGCTTGAGCGCGAGGGCTCCTGTCGGGCAGATGCCGGTGCAAGCGCCGCACTGGAAACATTTCCCATCGTCACGATGAATGGAGGTGGCAATACTTTCCGCCTTGACATCCAGGCCTTTGAGGTAGGTGAGGCCCTTCTTGATGTTTTCCCTGTGCCCTCGCAGCTCGAGGATCATCACCCCTTCATGCTGGGGCAGGATTGTTGCCTTGAGGATGTTAAATTCCACGTCAAACTGCCTGACAAGCTGGCAGATAATGGGTTGATCAACTATCTCCTTGGGGAATCTCAGTATATAAATCCTTGTATACACGATATGTACCTCTTCGTTTTCGAATTAAAATTTCGTGGTTTTTAAAGAATTCTCAAAACGCTTGTCATGCACCTTCAATCCTGTATATGAACACGATCAGCGAGCGCATTCCTCGCGGCTCGGATTCTGCGCTTACCTGCCGCGGGGTTGGCACCCTTAACAACAGGGCAGAAATGAGCGAAATTGATTAATTAATTTACCTTAGTAAGGAGATTTCCCTGCAGCAAGCTTCGGGGAGCTCCAATTTTAATTACCTGAAAATTGTTTGACATACTTAAAATTTATAGCAGTTTCCCGTCCAGCTTCTCCAGCAGTTCCTCCAGGGGCGCTTGTGTATCGATGACCAACAGTTCGGAGGCTGCAAGTTCATCCGGCGGTTCAAAGCGCTTTTTCTGCTGCAGGTAAATCTCCCAGCGGCCGTCTGAAACAACAGCGGGGTCCCTTGCCCTCTGGGCCATTCTCCGCTGCATTTCCTCTTCAGAACACTGGCAGAGAATGAAATATACCCGGCAGTTCAGGTTCCCGGCAAGGGTTTTGGCATCCTGCCGGTCACGTCCATACTGATACGAGGCGTCAAGGATTACCGACTCGCCCCTTTGCAGCCGGTCCTTTGCTTTTTCAAGTAGGACTCGATAGGTTTTCTGCGAAAACTTCCTGGTATAGATGCCCGCATCAATTGTTTCACGCCGGCTTTCAGTCGGGGTAATATTTGCCAGTTCCTTGCGTACCCGGTCCGAGTTATAATAGGGCAGCCCTTTATGCCGGCTCCAGGCACCGGCAAGGGTACTCTTGCCGGTTGCGATCATGCCGAAAAAGACGTAGAGGATCGGCTTTTTGTTATTAGGTTCACTTTGCTGCATAGTGCTCGGCAAGCTGGAAATATTTCCCAGCCATCTCCTGGCATTGGAGCTTTGTTTCCCCGTCCACTTCCGGCGCGTTTGCGGTGAAAAGATTTATCTTGCCACGCACGTAAGCCCGGTAGCATTTATAAAAGTTGAGCATTGCCCGCAGCCCGGCATCCCCTGATTTTTTACTGAAGCGCGCTACAAAGCGTTCAGACATTTCTGTCAGCCCATGATAGTCGAGGTCCATGGCCAGAAAGGCTATGTCGCTTGCCACGTCACAGTAACGGAACCGCTCATTGAATTCTATGCAGTCAAAAATATATACCTTGTCCGCCAAACAGATGTTCGCCGAATACAGGTCACCATGGCAGTCCCGGATGCGGCCTGCATCAATTCTTGCGGCAAAGAGGTCGCCCTGCTGCAGAAATGTCGTGGAAAAGCTCTTGATGCGGTTAAACTGCTCTTTGGCCAGCGACGGGCTGCCAAGAAAAGCTTCCGTCTGCGCGAAATTCTCAAAGATGTTGACGCCCACCGCTTCAGGCCTGCCAAATTCATGGATTTTGGGCCCTCCCTCAGCCTTATTGTAAAAGGGCACCAGCACATCACAGATAGAATCAATCATTTCCCCTGTCAGCCTGCCTGCCCTGATGACGTTTGCCATCATGCGTTCCTCGGGCATGCGTTTCATCTTGACGCCATACTCCGCGACGAGCTCCGAATCTGCCTGTTGTTGGTCTTTCAGCCTGAAGCTGTTTCCTGTCTTTTCCAGCGCTACCACATCAAGATAGATCGAAGGGCAGAGCCTTCGGTTTAGCAGGAGCTCCTGTTCACAGTAGTGATGCCTTTTGGCCAGGGTTGTAAAGTCCAGAAAGCCGAAATCAACCGGTTTCTTAAACTTGTAGACAAGATCATCCGTTATGAAGACAAAGGAAATATGCGTCTGTACAAGTTTGACATTGGACGGAGCAGGAGAATAGGAACCCGGCTGCAGTAAAAAGGTAACGAAGTTCGGCAGCTGTGTGTTATGCATGGAAGGTTTCCGTTATGATTTTATTGTAGCCCCGCAAATCGAAAGCTCTTTGCGTTTGAAAAGCATATTTTGGAACAGGGTGGCAACTCTACCAGAATACGATCTATCAGTAAACTGTTGATCTGTATATTTTGCCTGGAGCCGGTTTCAGGAAAAAATTGAGCTTATTTGCCGGGAGCCTTATTACAAAACAAATATTTTCGTTTGAAAAAAAGAGGAAAAAAGGGTTTGTTGGGCAACAAACGTTCCGGGAGTTTTTCTAAATATGACAAAAACAGTCCATTTCCTACCTGATGATGTTAAAGCCACTGTTGAGGAAGGCGAAAACCTTCTCAATATTGCAGCCAATGCCGGGGTTTATATCCATGCCTTCTGCGGCGGCGAAGGGGTGTGCGGCAAGTGCAAGATCAAGATCGAGCAGGGTGAGGTATCTGCCACCCAGGCGACGCAGCTGAAAAGTTCCGAGATCCAGGAAGGATTCCGGCTTGCCTGCCAATCAAAGGTTGTCTCTGACCTTGTGGTCCGGATTCCTGAAACCATAAGAAAAGACGGGAAAAAGCTGAAGCGTAAACCCAAGACCACCCGTTCCATCTCGGCGCGTTCCCTCGATGATATTATCGGCGGCTGGGACGTGGACCCCCTGGTGGAAAAACGATTCTTTGCCCTGAACAGGCCCACCATTGAGGACAACGTTTCAGACCTGCAGCGGTTGACACGGGCCATCAGCAGGGGCTGCCCCGAGTGCCAGGCCCCCTCATATGATCACCCGGAACTTCTCCAGGAACTCCCCTTTGTTATGCGCAAGGCCAACTGGGAAGTGACCGCCATCCTGCTGCGCGGTAAGAGGATAGAGGAGCCGGACCGTATCATTGCCGTTGAGCCGGGCGACACTACGAAAACGCTCTACGCCATGGCATTGGATATCGGCACCACCACCGTATGTGGTGTTCTTATCGACCTGAACCGCGGCGAGATAATAGCCGAGGCCTCTGAGTACAACGGCCAGATTCAGTATGGTGAAGACGTCATCTCCCGCATCATTTACTCACAACGGCCCGGTGGGCTTGAAGCGCTGCAGCAGCGAGTGGTCCACACTATCAACAACGTTATCGAAACGATTTGCAATAAAGCTTCCATTGCACATGAAAACATGAGCTATATCATGGCTGCCGGCAATACCACGATGTCCCATCTCCTGCTGGGGCTCAACCCGAAATTCATCCGCGAGGCACCCTATACCCCGACCTGCAACCAGTATCCAATAACCCGGGCTGCAGCCATAGGGATATCAGCGCATCCGTCTGTCCGCCTTTTTCTCTATCCTTCGGTTGCAAGTTACGTGGGCGGTGATATCACCTCCGGGGTACACGCCTGCCAGATGCATAAAAGCTCTGAACTGACGCTCTTTATTGATATCGGGACCAACGGCGAGATTGTCATCGGCAACCAGGAGTGGATGGTCTGCGCCGCCTGTTCCGCCGGCCCTGCCTTTGAGGGCGGTGGCATCAAGCACGGCATGCGGGCCTCCAGCGGTGCCATCGAGAATTTCCATATTGAGCCGGTGACCCTGGACCCCATGATCATCACCATCAACTTAACCAAACCCCAGGGTATCTGCGGCTCGGGCCTCATCAGCATTGTGGCCGAGCTCCTGGAAGTCGGCGTCATTGACCAGCAAGGAAAATTCAACCGCAACCTTGATCATCCGAGGATCCGGGATGGTTATGACGGCTACGAATACGTCCTGGCCTGGGCCAAGGACTCGGCGGTGGACGAGGATATTGTCATCACTGAGGTGGACCTTGACAACCTCATGCGGGCCAAGGGAGCCATGTACGCCGGTTACCAGACCCTGCTGGAATCGGTCTCCATGACCTTCAATGACCTTGACCGGGTGATCCTGGCCGGCAACTTCGGTAACTACATTGACCTGGAGCAGGCCATCTGCATCGGGCTCCTGCCAGACATTGACCGCGACAAGTTCTACTACCTGGGCAACGCCTCGCTCCTGGGCGCCCAGATCAGCCTCACGGACCACAAGCGCTTCTGGGAGCGCATCGTGGTGAGCAAGCTCATGACCAATATGGAGCTCTCTGAAAGCCCCAACTTCATGAACCACTACATAGCCTCGCTCTTCCTGCCGCACACGGACATGAGCCTCTTTCCCACGGTTAAGAAGAAACTGCCCCAAAAGCCCTGAAGTAATTTTGCCTAGCAGAGAGCTGATTACTTGATCCACTTGATTTCCCTGGCTGTCTGCGGGCCTATGACAGTAGAGGTAAGACTCTCCGGCATTTCTGACTCGGATTCCGAAAGCTGGATGGCTCCTCCCATGATCTCTGCATACTGCTGCGGTAAGAGGGGGGTCTTGTCAGGCGCGGCATATCCATCTGGATAGAGGGGCTGCAGGGTCTGCAGGTTATACTTGTCGGTGGCGCCAAGGGTATGCAGCATCTCGTGGGCAATGATCACATTGTTGCGGGCAGCCTGGTGACGTGAGGCAAATGCCTTTACCATACAGATGTGGCCTTCCTTGAGGCCGAGTGAATGATCAAGCTCGCTGTAGAAATTGGGATCATGATAGAGGACAAATACCTGGATATTGGTTAAAGGTCCCTCGTAGTTGTCGTATCTCCAGGCCCAGTACCGCAGTTTCAAACTCCACCACATGACGGCAAAAATATTGGCACCAAAGGGAGGCTCAGGCGGCAGGACCCTGATCTGCGGTGCCATGTTCAGGACCACGGGGTCAAGGAGTGAAAGGTTGTAGCGCAGCCCCTCGTTTTGCATGAAACGGGCAATGAGTTTGAAATCGTCGGTGGTGAGCGCCGTGATATAGTCTGCGGTGACAGGACTGTCATCCGCATTAATCGGGTAGATGACGATGGAGAGCGGCTGGTCCCAGTCGGTTGTGCGTTCATGGGTGAGGTAGGCGTTTGCTCCCACCATGAAGAGAATGAAAAGCAGGATGGATATACGGATTTTTTTGAACATATTGAAGCCCTGCAGCTAAACTTTGTTGATTGTTGGCAAGCTTTTTGGTACAAGCTACTTTGAAATATTAAACCACATGCTTCAGGCGTTGTTTCGTTACGGTGCAGCTTTCTGCATTTTGAGCGGAATACCGCTTTCCAGCACCACCCTCAGTGTATAAAGGTAGCACAGATCTGATAATTTTTAAAAGGGTTGATTTCACCAGAAAACCAAAGCATAAAGGAGAGGAGGAATGGCACAGACAGTTAAGGCAATCGCGGAGAGCATTAATATAATGGGGAAGCGAAGCGGTACAGCCATGAAGGAGAGAAACCCCGGACCGATCCAGGAGATGGCAAAGGAGGAAACTGCTGCAGGGTCTGCATACCTTGACTTGAATATTGGGCCGGCCCGTAAAGACGGTCAGGAGCTCATGCCGTGGGTGGTCCAGACCGTAGAGGCTGTCAGCGATCTGCCCCTGGTCCTTGATACGACAAATGTTGATGCAATGGCTGCCGGCTTTAAAACGGTAAAGAATAAAACCGATGCAGTGCTCAATTCGATAATGGCCAGGCCGGAAAGGATGGAGGCCCTTGTGCCGATTGCGGCCGAGGCGGGCTGCAGCGTGGTTGCGCTCCTGTGGGGGCCGGAAGGCATGCCAAGGGACTCGAACGAAAGGGCTGCTCTGGCCGTGGACCTGCTCATGGCCCTGACAGAAGCGGGCGTTCCCAATGAAAAAATGCTCTTTGATCCCATTGCCTCCCCCATCACCCTGGGAGCAGACCAGACCCTGGCCGGGCTTGAGTTTTTGAGCATGCTGCAGGACATCGCGCCGGGGGCCGGTTCAACCATCGGCCTTTCCAATGTATCCAACGGCGTGGCCGAGCATCTCAGGAAATACCTGGATCGCACCTACCTCATCATGCTGATGAAGTACGGCCTGACCACAGCGATCGTGAACGCCTATGATGCTGAGATCATGTCTATCTGCAAGGGGGAAAGGCAAAACCTGGTTGACCTGGTGCACGGCATGATGGACGGCAATGATCCGGATCCCGCATCACTGAGCGGCGCAGAGCTGGAACATTACAAGACCTACAAGGCCCTTTCCGGACAGTCAGTATTTTCCGAGTCCTGGCTTGAGCTCTAACAGATTTTTGCAATCAGTACGAGTATTTGGATTGCAGGACTTTTAATTTCTGCATAGCAACAGGGGGCCGGACCCGGCCCCCTGTTGCCTTTATGGTGACTGTCTTTTTAGCCCGGTATGAATTTTCCGGGGTCAGGCAAAAGTTCATGGCTGATATACCTTCGCATCATTATATTTATGGGACCTGCAGCGATTATATCACCGGGGAGACCATAGTTGACACGGATGATGAGCGTTGCAGGCAGGAGCTTGCCAGGATCCTGGTGGAGGAGAAGGGATATGGCAAGGAGGAGTTGGACCCGCGTCTTAGTATTGAAACCTTGTACTGCGGGCAGTTTGTCGCTTCAAGCATAGATATTACTGTGTGTGTGGCAGGGAAAAGATTCATGATCCTGCGGTTTGCGCCCGGCTCCCTCGTGACCCGGGAACGCTCGGCCATTGCAGCCGCCAGGGTCCTGGAACCAGCCTACCAGATCCCCCTGGCTGTCGTGACAAACTGTAAGGATGCCGAGGTGCTGGATACCTATACAGGGAAGGTTATAGGCCAGGGTCTTGATGCGATACCGGGCAGGAAGGAGGCGGATGGCCTGGTGCAAAGGCTGCGGTTTGAGCCCTTTGATGACAAGATAAGGATTGATCGCGAGAAGCGTATTTTGAATGCTTATGATATTGAGGTCTGCTGTGTCGGCGGGCCGTGCGCCCTGCCCGGCGCCCCGGAAGGATGAAATGCGTTGGAGTAATAAAGTGAGCAGCTGACTTTTTTGGTTCGGTTTTAGGCAAGTTGTCTGTCAAGCATCAGCTGTTTTGTATGCTGATAATCGTCGGCAGGGTTATATACCGACAATAATGAACAATTAAATAAGCATTAAATTACAAATCATTTATACTTTATCTTCTTTTTTTTTTGCCCAAAATGAGAAGCAAGAAAAAGGCATCCTGCTGACCCGGCCCTTCGGGCTGCCTGAAGTTTATACCCCCTTGCGGGGTACTTCTCGCTGTTGCCGGGACGCTGAAAACTCACCGCCTTCGGCGGTTCATACTGGTCCAGCGTCTTATTCCGTCAACAGCTGTGATGCTCAGCGGGACAGAATGGGTCCCAGAAACTAAGCTCATTATTTCTTTGCCATTTCACGCAGCCGGGTACCACTGGGCAGCCCTGCTAAGCAGGACCAAGTGAACGGCTGCATTTGTTGCTTCATTTTTTTAGCAAGCAAAAATAAAGGAGTATAAAATGAATGCTGAGGAGTAAACTCCTTTAATAAATAAAAATCACAGAAGAAATATGAAGTAAGGAGCAAACAGCACAATGACACAACAAGCAAAAGACTGGACTAAATCCAGCTGGTTAAACTTTACGGCCTTGCAGCAGCCCAAATGGCCGGACCTCAACGAACACAGGGCGGTTCTGGAATCCATCTCCCAATTACCACCACTTGTTTTTGCCGGTGAGATCAGGCGGCTGAAGAAAAACCTGGCCAAGGCTGTAACAGGAGAGGCCTTTCTGCTGCAGGGCGGTGACTGCGCCGAAGATTTCCAGCACTGCACAGCGCCGAGCATCAGGGAAACATTGAAAGTTATCCTGCAGATGGCGATTGTCCTGACCTATGGAGGCGGCAAGCCGGTCATCAAGGTGGGACGCCTTGCCGGACAGTATGCGAAACCGCGATCTTCTGACATGGAAATTGTCAATGGTGTTGAAATACCAAGCTATCGGGGCGACATGGTAAACAGCCCGGAGGCGACGCTGGAGGCCCGCAGACCCGATCCCCAGAGGCTGCTCAAGGGTTATTTCCTTGCTGCTGCAACCATGAATATCATGCGGGCTTTTACCCGCGGCGGGTATGCCGCCCTGCATCGGGTTCATGCCTGGAACCAAGAGTTTGTCAAATCCACCCCCATGGGACAGTCCTATGAACGTCTGGCAAAGCATATTGCCGATGCCATCAACTTCATGCAGATTGTCGGCATTGATACTGATATCCCACAGTTCAACCAGGCTGAGTTTTTTACCTCACACGAAGCCCTGCTGCTGGGCTATGAGGAAGCCCTGACCAGGAAGGATTCAACAACAGGTGACTGGTATGACTGCAGTGCCCACATGCTTTGGATAGGGGACAGGACGCGGCAGCTCGACGGCGCCCATGTTGAATTTTTCCGTGGGGTTTTAAACCCTCTAGGCATGAAGGTCGGCCCGAAACATGAAATAGATGAAATAAAGAGAATCATTGAGCGCTTGAATCCTGAAAATGAGGCTGGTAGGATGACCCTCATCACCCGTTTTGGCGCCGACAAGATCGGTGGGTACCTGCCGAAGCTGGCGCAGGAGATCAAAAAGGCCGGGTTTAATGTGGTCTGGAGCTGTGATCCCATGCACGGCAATACCTATACGGCTGAAAGCGGGCACAAGACCCGGAACTTCGATAATATCCTGGGGGAGATCCGATCCTTTTTCGAAATTCACTGGGCCGAGGGAACAGTGCCGGGTGGCGTGCATTTTGAACTGACCGGTGAAAATGTTACGGAATGTACAGGCGGCGGCCGTAATATCCTGGATGAAGACCTGCAGCTCAATTACCAGACAAACTGCGACCCGAGGCTCAATGCCGAGCAGAGCCTGGAGCTGGCCTTCCAGATTGCGGAAATGATCCGCACCTGATCAGTTCAGCCCCGGCGTTACTTGCCAAAGGAGAGCTTGTTGAAAGTGGTGTCCGGCGGGACGGGATATTTGCCGTCAAAGCATGCCTTGCAGAAAGAGTCGGAATTGACCCCGGTTGCCTTTATCATGCCTTCGAGGCTCAGGTAGTAGAGCGTGTCAAGATCAAGGTACTGGCGGATCTCCTCCACGCTTTTCTTTGATGCAATGAGTTCTGTGCTGGACGGGAAATCAATGCCATAATAACAGGGATAGCGGGTCGGTGGACAGCTGATCAGCATGTGTACCTCTTTGACCCCGACTGCCCGTAAAGACCTGATGCGGCTGCGTCCTGTTGTTCCCCTGATAACGGAATCCTCAATGACAACAACCCGTTTGCCTTCCAGAAAGGAGCGGATCGGGTTGAGCTTTACCCTAACGCTGAAGTCGCGCATGGACTGGGTGGGCTGGATAAAAGTGCGCCCTACATAATGGTTGCGGATGACGCCCATCTCGAGGGGGATGCCGGAAGCCTGGGAGAATCCGATGGCCGCGTAGTTGCCCGAGTCCGGGAAAGGCATGACCAGGTCAGCGGCTACCTTGCATTCACTCGCCAGGATCTTGCCCATCTCTTTCCGGCTCTGGTACACATTGACGCCGAAAATATCACTGTCCGGGCGGGCAAAGTAGACATGCTCAAAGATGCAGAAGCTGTGTTTCTGTTTCGGCCAGGGAAAGAGGGATTTAAGGCCGTTTTTGTCTATGATCAGGACCTCGCCCGGCTCAATGTCCCGGATATACTGGGCCTCAACCAGGTCAAGGGCACAGGTCTCCGATGCCACAATATAGGCGCCGTTGCTGAACTGGCCCAGGCAGAGGGGCCTGAACCCCCCGGGATCGCGGATTGCCACAAGCTGGTCCTGTGTCATCAGGAGCATGGAGTATGCTCCCTTTACCTTGGAGAAGGTTTCCGTTATGGCAGCCTCAAGTCCCTTGGGTGAATTGCGCACCAACAGGTGGACGACCACCTCTGTGTCCATTGAGGTCTGAAAAATCGAGCCTGTTTCTTCCAGTTCGTCACGCAGGGCTCTGGTGTTAACCAGGTTGCCGTTGTGGGCGACGGCCAGGGTGCCGCCCTTATGGGTCACGGTGAACGGCTGTGCATTAAGGAGATGGGAAGCACCAGTCGTGGAATAGCGGACATGACCGACCGCGAGGTGCCCCTTGAGGCTGTTGAGAATTTCCTCGGTAAAGACTTCCGGCACCAGCCCCATTGCCTTGTGCTGCGTTATCTGGCTGCCATCCGACGCAACTATGCCGGTACTTTCCTGCCCCCGGTGCTGCAGGGCATAGAGTCCGAAGTAGGAGAGCCTTGCTGCATCGGGATGGCCGAAAATGCCGCAGACTCCGCATTCATCTCTGGGGCGGTCTCTTACTATCAAGTCCATTATTTTACGCGTGTTTCCTTGATCTGCATATTCCAGAAAGGGGAAACTATAATTGTTTTTCTGGAATGGTCAATCTATCAATTTGATATATTCGTAAAAAACCTCGTAGTCGGCATCAGGGCCTAGCAATATTATTATATTACAGGCGCAATACCTGTCCGCATCGTGCATTTGTCGATGCCGACAATCTATTTTTTTGTGCAGGAGTCGGCAGTGTCGCCGGTCTTGGAAAAATTATCAAAGCCGCGATAGAAATTCACCCATGACGAGGTGTTGTTCAAGGACCAGTTCCTGGGAGGGATGAAGCCGCTTTTGAATTTTTCCTGCAGGCCGTATGGTTTGAGGCGGTCATAGGCCAGCACATAGAGACACCGCTTTTTGCCGGGATATACCTCGCACCAGCCGTTGTGACTGCCGCCGCAGGGTCCGTTAAGCAGGTATTTTGCACAGCGTGACTGCGGGCAGAGAAAGGCCAGTTTTGCCAGGGTGCAGTCCCCGCAGTTCAGGCAGCCGAAAAGGGCGGCCTTGGAAATATATTCAAATGTAGAGAGGGGGCCCCGCAGTCGGGTCTCATCCAAATAGAGGCATAATTTTTTGCAGAAGTCGTATAGGCCGCTTCCCGGATCAAAGGCTAATTTGTGGACCCGGTGTGCAAAGGAATAAGATGTCAGCCAGGGCGGCATCTTACGCGCTTTTTTCGTTTCCTGGAGGGTGTTGAGCCCTGTTGCATGGTCTTGTTCATAATAATGAAATGCATCGGGCGGGCAGAATGAGAGGTCAGGGACTAGGCTCTGCCAGTCTGCACTTATCCGCTCGGCCTCGTTGAGAACAAAGTCAATATCAGCAAAGGTAAGCGCCGGTCCCCCGATATGGGCCCCGTCATATCCCAGTCCTTTTAAAACGGCGAGGAGTTTGGCTGCCCGCACCAGCCTGGCCTTTCTGCCCTTGTCTGCTGTGCGGGCCTCCCACTTGATCTGTTCATATAGGGATTCGGGAATAAGGCAGCCGGGAAGCTTGCCTTCATGCATGAGTTCAACCACCTTCAGGCTTGGGATGAAAACATTGCCGATAAGGGGGATATTCAGCTGGTTTTGTTTCATGTACTGCAGAAGTTCATGGAATTTGCGGGCATCATATCCCAGCTGGGTTATGACAAAGTCGGCTCCGGCAGTCACTTTGCGGTGCAGTTTGTAGTACTGCATAACGAGTTCAGACTCGAGTACCTTAAATGGCGAGACAACCACACCCTTGAGAAAGGGAATGCTCTGCTCTAGTTCCGCGGCGGCCGGGCTCTCCTGGCGGGCACATACATTGCTGTTCATGCTGGAGAGCATATCTAAAACATGTATGGTATCCAGATCGAAGACGGGTTTTGGGTAGCCGCAGTAGCCCTCTTTCGGGTAGTCACCGGCTATAACTAGGAGGTTGTGCAGATTATGCCTGTCCCAGCCGAAGAGGAGCGATTCCATCTGGTTTCTGTTCTTGTCTTTGCAGGATAGATGGATAATAACCTCAGAGCCCATGGCCAGGATTTCCGTGCCGAGTGTCTCCGGGGAAAGCGCTGGTTGGCCGCCGGCATTTTCCGTGATGCTGAGCGCCTGAATACGGCGATCTGCGGCAATGTCCCGGGCCAGGTTGACGATCCTGTCAATTTCCTGGGTCCTGCCGCCCCGTCCGGGAACGAGTTCAAATGTCAGGGTGAATTCAGCAGGATCCTTGAGGGAACGGCGCAGCCTTGAGTTATGTTCTTCCATGAGAATCTTCCGGATGGCCCGCCTAGATTAACGCTTGAACTTGATGCCAGATTCCAGTATTCAGTTGCTACCTGCCTGAAAAGTTTCTGTGAAAGGTTTCCAGATAAGTATTTATACGTATATAATAATACCATTTAACAAAGATGAAACAGATACTCAATAAAGGATTTTGATTCCCATGGATCAACTGCTGCCTGTTGTACTTATTCTCTACCTGACTGTTGAGACAGCCGAGCAGTTTCTGCATGTGCTGAACATGAAGCACCTTTCCAGGCGCGGCGCTGAGGTGCCACCGGGTTTTGAGAAACATGTAGATGCGAAAACATTAAGGAAAATGCGGGATTATACCCTTGCACATGGTAGGGTTGACCGGGTTGCCGCGCTCATGTCAATCGGCATCACGCTGGTATTTCTCTTCGGCGGGGTGCTGAACTGGCTCAACAACCACATTGCAGCCCAGGGCTGGGGAGCGGTTCTTTCAGGGGTTCTTTTTTATCTGATACTGGTCTATGCAGACACCTTGGTAAAAATACCTTTTTCCCTTTACAATACCTTTGCGCTAGAAAAGCGGTTTGGATTTTCCAACCAGACCATGGGGCTCTGGCTGCAGGATTTCCTGAAATCGCTGCTGCTGAACACCCTGCTCCTTGGGTTTCTGCTTTACGGGATCCTGTGGCTTATCATGGCCCTGCCGCAGATGTGGTGGCTGGCAGGCTGGGTTTTCGCCCTGCTCTTTAGTATCTTCCTGCTTTACGTGTCTCCCTATGTTATCGAACCGCTGTTTAACAAGTTCAGTCCCATAGAAGACCTTGCCCTGGAGGAACGGATCAGGGAGACCATGTCCAGGGCCGGCCTAAAGATTAACAGAGTGTTCACCATGGACGCCTCCAGGAGATCAAGCCACAGCAATGCCTATTTCAGCGGCATCGGCCACGTGAAGAGAATTGTCCTGTTTGACACCCTGATGGCCAATCATCCGGCGGAAGAGATTATTGCCATCCTGGCTCATGAGGCCGGACACTGGAAGAAAAAGCATGTTCTCAAAATGCTGATTCTGGGTCAGGCCCTGGCCCTTGCCGGGTTTTACCTGGCGTATAAACTGACAGCCGGGGACCAGCTTGCCGAACTCTTCCGACTGGATATCACGAGCATGCATGCCAAGCTTCTGCTGGTCGCCTTTCTCGGCACCCTTGTGCTCTTTCCCTTAAAGCCTCTCATGGCATACCTCTCCCGGTTTCATGAGATCGAGGCGGATAATTTTGCCCTTGATCTGACAGGTGCACCCCATGCCCTGTCTGAGGCGCTGATCAAGCTGGGCAAAGATAACCTGGCCAACCTGTATCCGCATCCATGGTATGCTGCAGTATATTACAGCCATCCGCCTCTTGTGCAGCGGGTGCAGAGAATCCTGGGACAGGCAGGTGCGCGGCATTCCCGTTGAGCTATTTTATAGTGATTACAGGAGAAAAGGGTAGCATGGCAGGGGTTGCGAAAGACAGACGGAAGGATAACCGGCAGGCAGCAATGGTTTTTCATGAGCATGCAGAAGAGTATGACAACTGGTATACGGACAGCCTTGCCTTTGCGATAGAACTTGCCGCTTTGCAGTCGCTGCATAAGGAGATGAGGGGCCCGGGGATGGAGGTAGGGGTTGGTCCCGGACGGTTTGCCAGGGAAATGGACCTGGAATTCGGTCTTGATCCTGCCAGGAAACCCCTTGTGCTTGCCAGTCGGAGAGGGATACAATGCTGCCAGGGCTTTGGCGAACAATTGCCGGTCAAAGACAAAACACTCGGGGTGATATATCTGTTATTTGCCTTGTGCTTTGCCGCGGACCCGCAAAAGGTACTGGGTGAATGCTGCAGATGCCTCAGGGATGATGGCCACCTGGTGGTTGGCATGATCCCGGCTGGAGGGAGCTGGGGAAAGAATTTGGCAGCCAAGAAGAAGACAGGCCACCTTTTTTACAAACATGCACGCTTTTACACGACAGAGAACCTGAAGCAGTGGCTAGCCAAGGCAGGCATGGACATCAGGGAGCATCGGTCAACATTGTACCAGCCCCCTGGACATCTTGAAGAAATTGAAGCCCCACGGGATGTTCTTGATGAACGGGCAGGCTTTGTGGTGGTTCTCGCAGGAAAGGGGAATGAATAAGATCATCACGCTGACGACGGATTTCGGCCTTTCAGACGAGTATGCAGGGGTAATGAAAGGCGTAATACTTGCAAGGGCGCCTGCAGCAACAATTGTTGATCTTTGCCATGCTGTCCCGAGACAGGATATTGTCAAGGCAGCCCTGCTGATAAAATCCGCCTATGCTTTTTTCCCGAAGGGGACAATCCACCTGGTCGTCGTTGATCCCGGAGTGGGCAGCGAGCGCAGACTTATTCTGCTCCTGGCCGACGGGCATATGTTCCTGGCACCGGATAACGGGGTTTTGAGCCAGCTGCTGGATACTGACACCGTTACTGTGGCATATGAAATCCAGTGTAAGCACTATTTTTTATCCCCGGTAAGCAGGACCTTTCATGGCAGGGATATCCTGGCACCGATAGCAGCCCACCTTGCTGCCGGTCTTGATCCTGCCGAAACAGGACCTCTGATCCATCTTGGGACCTTGCAGAGGTTTGCTGTTGCAGAGCCGCACATTGATGCGGGGCAGGGAAAAATAAGCGGAAAAATCATCTCCCGGGACCATTTCGGTAATCTCCAGACCAATATAGAAGAAAAGAGCCTTAAAGCATTAAGGTCCAAAACAGACCGGAGAATACAAGTCACTATCAAAGAGAGGGTTATTTCCGGCATCCAGGATTCCTATGAAGCGGCAGCCCCTGGAAATCTGATAGCAATTATCAATAGTCGCGGTTTTCTTGAAATTGCAGTGAACCAGGGAGATGCTGGCGCATTTCTCGGGGCCGGGCCGGGGGATACCGTTGTGCTGAAAATGGTTAGGGCGCAATAATTCCCGCACGTGAATTTTGCAAGAGATTTATGGTTTTGCTTTTAAGCATCAAGAATATTTGGCGTTGATTGGTTGCCCGGTTCCTGTAGGGCGCAGTGGTTAATGAAGCCCCGCAGCAGGAAAAGCTGATTTGGTGTCAGGTCACGAAATTGAATGCCGCACTGCCGCAAGTCACCGGCAGCGATAAAATCATCCGTCTCAACAGACCGGTCCCAGGCATTAGTGCAAGGAATAGCTTCTACAAAACGGTCATCAGAGATCAGGTCTACCTTGAGTTTGGAATAATCGAAGGCTGTGTTTTTGGGATCATGATAGGTAATCTTGGCACCACCAATTGATATGTCGCTGACTGAACCAATGATCTCCGGGGAGGTTGTTATAAGGACAGCAATGACACCGCTTGCTACCGGTGATCGGTGATGCTGGCGGCGCTCATTAAATTCTGCGCTTTCTCCCATTTTTTTCTCCTGTAGGATAAGGTTAGTTGAGACATTATAAATAGTGACCTGAGACCTGTCCACATATTTTTTTATTTGTCTCGATCTGTTGATTTTAGAGGGATTGAGGCACGTTTATACTATAAAGGAAGGATTAAATTCTGCAAAAGGGAAAACAGAAAAAACCAGATTTCAACGACCGGGCCAAAGGTGAAAAAATTATATGTTATGTCTGCGGCAGAGAAATGAAGACCGATGCCTTCAGCTGGCGGGAGGATGATGATGGTATGGTCTGTGCTGACTGCCTTTCGGAAAGGGAGAGTTACGGCTGCGGCGATTAAGCTGTTCTAAAATATTAACAATATAAAGAAAGGCAGAGCGCTGTGTAAGTGCTCGGCCCATTCTCTGTATGATACAAATCCGGATTATTTTTCAGTCTTTTCCTCCTCCTCAGGTTCAGGAATCCTGCCCGCTTTCAAGTCCCGACCCTCCAGGTAGCGGACGATGGATTCTGCGGCCTCTTTGCCCTGGTAGGCAGCCTTGGCAGCTGTTTGTGGACCGAGAACCGCATCACCGCCGGCAAAGATCCAGTCCACCGAAGTCTGCATGGTGATTTCATCAACCTCAAATGTATGCCAGCGTGAAAGTTTCAGCGTGGTCTCCGTTCCGGCCATATGCTCGACATCCTGGCTGATGGCAGGGATTATGGCATCTGCCGCAATCATGAAATTGGAGCCGTCTATCGGGACCGGCCGGCAGCGGCCTGATGCATCACATTCTCCCAGCTTCATCCTGATGCATTCAATTTTTGTCAGCCTGCTGTTGTCACCATGGATTTTTACCGGTGCGGCAAGAAACTCCACCTTGACCCCTTCCTCCTCGAGGTGGTGGATTTCTGCCTGGGAGGCGGGCATTTCCTTCTTGGTGCGGCGGTACAGGATAAAAACCTTGTCCGAACCGGTACGCAGGGCTGTCCGCGCCACGTCAATGGCGACGTTGCCGCCGCCGACAACAACTACATTGGGGCCAAGGTTAAGAGATTCTCCCAGGTTTACCCGGCGCAGATAATCTACGCCGTGCATTACACCTTGAAGATCCTCGCCCTCGATTCCCAGTTTGCGGCTGGCGTGGGCTCCGATGCCGATAAATACCGCACCGTAGCCGTCATCCTTCAACTGGCGCAGGGTTTTGTCCTTTCCGATGGTGAAGGAATGGACAATTTCAACACCGCAGTTGACCAGGGCATCAAATTCGGCCTGGATTATATCTCGGGGCAGACGATAGGCAGGGATGCCTACGGTCAGCATACCTCCAAAGGCAGGTAGACTTTCAAAAATAGTACAATGATAGCCCTCGTGGGCAAGATTGAAGGCACAGGTCATGCCTGCCGGACCTGAACCCACGATGGCAACCTTTTTGCCTTTCGGCATGGCACACGCCATGAGCATGTTCCTGTTGTTTGCCACCATCCAGTCAACCAGGAAGCGCTCCAGCATGCCAATGGCCACAGGATCACCCTTCTTTCCCCTGATGCACGATCCTTCGCACTGGAATTCGTGGGGACATACCCTGGAGCAGACCGCGGGGATTGAATTTGTCTCCCTGTCTTTCCAGTATGCCTCTTCGAATTTACCCTCACGCAGCAAGCGGACGAATCCGGGAATATCATTATGGAGCGGGCAGCCATCTCTACATTTGGGTTTTTTGCATTGCAGGCATCGGTTCGCCTCCTTTATCGCTGTTGCCTCATCAAAGCCGAAAACAACCTCGTCAAAGTTGGTTATCCTTTCCGCCGGCGTTAATTCTCTTGGCTTCTGCCTCGGGATCGCAAGTCGTTCTTTTGGCTGCATCGCATCCTCCTCGTGTGGTATGAAAAAATAAAGGCCGCCCTTCTGGACGGCCTTTATTTAAACATCTGAACCTGTTATTTCAAGTCAAATTTATCGTTGCTGGCGCTCGGCAATTCTCAGTCGGGCCAATGCTCTCTGCATGGCTGCTTCAGCCCGTGTCCGGTCAATTTTTTCCTGATGCTCCTTCGCCTGCAACAGCCTTTTTTCCGCCCTTTCCTTGGCGCGCAGGGCACGGTCGACATCTATTTCATGGCCGCGCTCGGCAGATTCTACCAGAAAAGTGACCTTATTATTGGAGACCTCGCAGAAACCGCCGCTGATCATGAGCTCCACTTCGCTGCCGTCTTTCTTATAGCGGAGAGTACCTATCTTTATGGTACTCAAAAAGGGGGCATGATTGGCCAGCACCCCGAATTCACCGGCAAAACCTGGAGCGGTGACAATATCAACAGCATCACTGACAATTGCCCCTTTGGGAGTAACCACTTCGAGTGTAATTTTTTCAGCCATGTTTTTTCCTTACGTCCGCAATATCAAAATGAGCTGCAGTTTAAGCTTCAGACTTTGCCTTGGCAGCCTTCTCAACAGCCTCTTCGATGGTACCGACCATATAGAAGGCACTTTCCGGCAGATCATCATGCTTGCCATCAAGAATCTCCTTGAAACCGCGGACCGTATCAGCAACTTTTACAAATTTGCCTGCCATGCCGGTGAAAACCTCGGCAACGGTAAAGGGCTGTGACAGGAAGCGCTGGATCTTGCGGGCTCGGGTAACAGTGACCTGGTCTTCTTCGGAAAGTTCGTCCATGCCGAGGATGGCGATGATATCCTGCAGCTCTTTATATTTCTGCAGGGTAACCTGCACACCCCTGGATACCTGGTAATGCTCTTCGCCAAGTACGTTTGGGTCCAGGATCCTCGAGGTGGAGTCAAGCGGATCCACTGCAGGATAGATGCCGAGCTCAACCAGCTGCCGGGAAAGAACGACGGTACCGTCAAGGTGGGCAAAAGTTGTGGCAGGTGCGGGGTCTGTCAGGTCGTCGGCAGGGACGTAAACACACTGGACTGCAGTAATGGAGCCTTTGGTTGTGGAGGTGATGCGCTCCTGTAATTCACCAAGATCGGTACCAAGAGTCGGCTGGTAACCAACAGCCGAAGGAATACGGCCGAGCAGAGCGGAAACCTCGGAGCCCGCCTGGGTGAAACGGAAGATATTGTCGATGAATAGAAGCACGTCCTGGCCTTCCTCGTCACGGAAATACTCAGCAGCACTTAGACCGGTCAAACCTACACGGGCACGTGCTCCCGGCGGCTCGGTCATCTGGCCGTAGACCAGGGCGGCTTTTGGCAGAACTCCGGATTCTTTCATTTCATGGTACAGGTCGTTACCCTCACGGGTGCGCTCACCAACACCGCAGAACACCGAGATGCCACCATGATGCATGGCGATGTTGTTGACCATTTCCATCATGACAACGGTCTTGCCGCAGCCTGCTCCGCCGAAAAGCCCCATTTTACCGCCCCGGGGGAAGGGTACCAGCAGATCAATAACCTTGATCCCTGTTTCCAGCACGTTCACCTCAGTATCCTGCTCGGTAAAAGAAGGAGCCGGTTTGTGGATCGGCCGCATCTTGTCTGATTCGATCGGTCCCAGACCGTCAACCGGACGGCCGACAACGTTCATGATCCGCCCCAGTGCATTTGGACCACAGGGGATCAATATGGGATTTCCGGTATCCTTGGCAGCCATGCCGCGGACCAGGCCGTCGGTCTGGTCCATGGCAACGCAGCGGACAACGTTGTCTCCCAGGTGCTGGGCAACTTCGATGATCAGGTTGCCCTCCACGTCATTGATAGCCGGGTTGCTGACCGCAAGAGCGTTCATGATGTTGGGAAGTTTGCCGGGTTCAAACTCGACATCCACAACTGGACCGATTACCTGTACTATTTTTCCAACTGCATGTTCTGCGCTCATCTGAAATAAGCCTCCTCAGGGTGTATTATTTGCCAAGAATTTTCTTCTCGGTTTTGTTCTTATCCTTTCAGGGCCTCTGCCCCACCCACAATATCCATAAGCTCGGCAGTAATGCCGGCCTGTCGCGCCTTGTTATAAAGAAGCGTAAGATCATGTATCATGTCTCTACAGGCGCGTGTGGCATTATCCATGGCAGTCATTCTGGCCGCATGTTCACTGGCTCCTGTCTCCAGCATGGCATGATAGATCATAACGTTCATATATAGCGGGAGAAGCACGTCCATGATCTCAGTTGGGCTTGGCTCATAGATGTAATCCCCGGCAGCAGCGCCAGCTTCAGCAGCAACGTCTTCTGCTTCGCCAGCTTCAGGCTGTACAGGCAGAAGCACTTCGACCTCGGGTCTTTGCACGGCAACGCTTTGGAATTTTCCATAAATCACATGAACCTTGTCAGATTCAGCGGCCAGGAAATTGGCAGCAATATCCTGGGCGATCGACCGAGCATTGAACATCTGGAAATTCCCCATGATGTCGGTATAGGCCTTCCTGACCGTTCCTCTTTTTCTGAAGTAGGCATTCCCTTTCTTGCCGACACAGACCATGGAGACTTTTTTGCCTTCAGCCTCATATTGGCCCATGAGTTTTTCAGCTGCTTTTAATATATTTGCATTGAAGCTGCCGCAGAGACCACGATCGGAAGTGACAATGACGATTTCGACAGTCTGGACATCACGGACTTCCATGAGCGGAAACTGGCCGCTTTCCATGTTGGCAGAAAGACTGGTCATGGCCTGATTGAATTTTTCCGTATAGGGGCGGAAGTCTTCCATCTTCTGCTGGGCTCCGCGCAGCTTGGCAGCCGCAACCATGTTCATGGCGCTGGTAATCTGTGAAGTTTTCTTCACACCACCAATTTTTGTTTTTACATCCTTCAGACTTGCCATTGCTATGCCTTATACCTGTTGTTTAATTGAGGCCTTTCGAGCTCTTGAAAGATTCGTTGAATGCGGTCAGGGTGCTCTTCATCAATTCTTCAAGCTCGCTGTCAATTTGTTTTTTCTCTTTCAGTCCGTCAAATACTGCCGGGGCCTTCTGTTCGATATAGGCATAGAGTTCTTTCTCATAGTCGGCCAGCATATTGACCGGGATGGGATCGAGGAAACCCCGGGCGCCTGCATATAGAATGGCGACCTGTTTCTCCATGGGTAGTGGCTTGTACTGCGGCTGCTTCAGGATCTCAACCAGCCTTTCACCCCGATTTAGCTGCTGCTGGGTCGCCTTGTCAAGATCGGAACCAAACGAAGCAAAGGCGGCCAGCTCGCGATACTGGGCCAGATCAAGGCGCAGGGAGCCGGCAACCTGTTTCATGGCCTTTACCTGGGCGGCGCCGCCAACACGGGAAACGGAAAGGCCGACGTTGATGGCTGGGCGGACACCGGCGAAGAAGAGGTTCGGCTCCAGATAAACCTGGCCGTCTGTAATGGAAATAACGTTTGTCGGGATATAGGCGGAAACGTCACCGGCCTGTGTTTCAATGATCGGCAGGGCGGTGAGCGACCCGGCACCAAGTTCGTCGTTTACCTTGGCGGCGCGTTCCAGCAGGCGTGAATGGTTAAAGAAGATGTCGCCGGGATACGCCTCACGTCCCGGCGGACGCCGCAGCAGCAGGGAAAGCTGGCGGTAGGCAACGGCCTGCTTGGAAAGGTCGTCGTAAATGATCAGGGCATGCTGTCCGTTGTCCCTGAAATATTCGCCCATGGAGCATCCTGCATAGGCGGCGATATACTGCAGCGGGGCAGGATCGGAAGCGCAGGCCGAAACGACCGTGGTGTATTCCATGGCGCCGTGCTTACGCAGGGCTTCGACCACGAGGGCGACGGTTGATTTTTTCTGGCCGATGGCAACGTAGATGCAGTGCATGTCCGTTTCTTTCTGGGCAATGATCGCATCGACGCACAGTGCGGTCTTGCCTATCTGGCGGTCGCCGATGATAAGCTCGCGCTGACCGCGGCCTACCGGTGTCATGGCGTCAACAGCCTTGCTGCCTGTATAACAGGGTTCATGCACTGACTTCCTGGCTATAACACCGGGGGCAATAACCTCGATTTTCCGGGTTTCCGATGTTTCAATCGGACCCAACCCGTCGATCGGCAGTCCCACACCATCAACAACGCGGCCTTCCATGGCTGGTCCCACCGGCACCTCGGCAATCCTGCCGGTACGCTTGACGATATCACCCTCCTTGATGTGCTCAACATCACCCAGAACTGCGCAACCGACGTTGTCCTCTTCCAGGTTGAGCGCCAGGCCAAGAATACCACCCGGGAACTCCAAAAGCTCCATGGCCATGCAATTTTCAACACCGTGAACACGGGCAATACCGTCACCTACAGAGATAACCGTTCCCGTTTCACTCAGATCAACCTTGCTTTCGTATTCCTTGATCTGTCCCTTGATAATTTGACTGATTTCTTCGGCTTTAATCTGCATTTTGCCTATTCACTCCCCTTTATGGATTCATTCAAACCCGCAAGTTGTGTTTTGATGCTCCCGTCCATCACCAGATCCCCAACCTTGGCAACAATACCACCAATTATTGCAGGAACAATTTCGGTCGTGAGAATCACCTTTTTCCCTGTAATATTTTCCAGGGTAGCCCGCACTTTTGCCTGCAGGTCCCCTGATATTTCCGATGCAGCGATTAATGTGCCGCGGCTGACATTCTGATCCGCATCCACAAGGGCCTGAAATTCAGCCGCGATCTCAGGCAGAATGTCCGCGCGTTTTTTCTGTAAAACCAGCTTGAGAAAATTTGCCATGAACTGATCGGCCTGCAGTTCACTTATCAGTTGGGTCATGACCTTTTCCCGTAGTTCCATTGGGTATAAAAGGTTTGTCAGCCCATCCATGGCCTCAGGATATTTTGTCAGAAAATAACCAAGGACGTTAAGCGTCTCCCTGTAAGTTTCATTCTTTTCTTCTTCCCGGCCGACAGCAAAGAGGGCCTTGGCATACCGTTTTGCTAGTATTGTCTGTCTCACTGGACTGTCCCTACTTTTGCAAGATAATCTTCAATCAGTTTTACCTGATCAGTCTCCTGCAGGTTTTTCCTGATCAGCTCCTCTGCCATGACAACGGCCTGATTGGCAACCTCTTCACGCAGCCGGAGTTTTGCTTCCGCCAACTCGTTCTGTATTGCCATCTCGGCCTGTCTTTTGATGTCTGCCGCGGCCCTGTTGGCCTCTTCAATGATCCGTTGTTTTTCTGCCTCGCCCTGGGCAACAGCGGACTGGATGATATCGTTCACTTCCCCGTCAATGGCGGCCAGTTTCTCTTCAAATGTCTGGTATGCCTTGTCAGCTTCAACCTTGCGTTCTTCCAGGTCGGTAAACTGTTCCCTGATTTCCTGCTGTCTGGCACGGAGGCCATTAGCGATGGGTTTTGACAGGACCTTAATAAGGACCACCAGCAGAACGGCGAAGTTAAGAACACGCCAGAGCAAATCCTTCAATTTTGCCGGCGAAAGGCTGCCGCCGCCATGAGCCCCTTCGGCACCGCTGGAAGCATACGCCAGGCCTGCCATGGCGATAATGGCTAATGCAATAAGAGAGGTGTGGACGAGTTTCGACCATTTCGTGTTGCTGTTCATATTCAGATAGACCTCCCCAAAATTTTCGCAGCCATTTCGGTGGCAAAACTATCTATCTGGCCGGAGAGCTGCTGCCGGGCATCGGCAACCTGTTGCTGGATTTCACCCAGTTGCGCGGTTTTATTGGCCTGGGCTTCCTGGCGGATTTTTGCCAGGGATTCCGCAGTTGAAGCCTGGGCTGCGGCCTTGGCACTGTCGATTTCATCCTTTGCCTTGCTCCTTGCCTCATTGAGCTTTCGGTTGATCTCTTCTTTTCTGAGCTCAGCATTTTTCCTGAACGTTTCAATGGCATTACCCAGTTCGGTGATTTTTTCCTTCCTTTTGGCCAGGATACTCCGCACAGGCCTGTACAGCACTGCGTTCATAACGACAATGAGAATCAGAATATTAATAATCTGAATCAGCACGGTTATATCAATGGTTATCATCTTAAGAGGCTCCTTTTAAGAAGTGCTAGCTGGTCGGTGCTTAAAGCCTTATGAATGAATGCTCGTTCATAAATTTTATCGTGCTTATCTAATGTATACTGAAGGGACTGTCAACTTTTTTTATCAATATTTTGTGGATGGCTTCGTTAAAACGAACTGGTCGTAAAAAGGGGAAAGCTCCGGTGCTGCAGGGAAGCGGAATTTTTACTTATGACTGTGCCGCGATAATGTCGCAGGCAGCTCCCAGGGCATCATCCAGTTTCTCAGGGTTGGGTCCTCCAGCCTGGGCCATGTCGGGCCGCCCACCGCCGCTGCCGCCCACGAGGGAGGAAATATCCTTTATAATGTTTCCGGCCTTGTAGGTCCCGGTCAGGTCCTTGCTGACCATGACCAGCAGCGCTGCCTTGCCCTGGTATTCGCCTCCCAGCACCACGATGCCGCTGCCCAGCTTGTCCCTGATCTTATCGCCCAGGTCGCGCAGGGTTTTGGGCGAGTCAAGGAAAATGCGGCTTACAACAACTCTGGCGTCACCCACCATTGTTGCCTTGCTGACAATCCCGTCAATGTCCCCCAAGGTCAGTTTGGCGGTCAGGCGACTTACTTCTTTTTCAAGGTCTTTGTTGAGACTTATGAGTTTTTCTACTCTGGCTTCAAGGTTTTCTGCCGGAACCTTGAGCAGGTTTGCCAGGTTTGCCAGCTGCATTTCCTGGTTCTGCAGGATTTTGAAGGCTTCAGGGCCGGTGACAGCCTCAATGCGCCGCACTCCGGCAGCAATACTTGCCTCCGAAGTTATTTTCAGGAGCCCGATTTCCCCGGTTGCCCTGACATGGGTGCCGCCGCAGAGTTCCTTACTGAAACCGCCGATGGAAACCACCCGGACCTTGTTGCCGTACTTTTCCCCAAAAAGTGCAACAGCTCCGGACTTTATAGCCTCCTCTCTATCAAGCATTTCTGTAAGGAGGGGGGTGTTTGCCCTGATCTCCTCGTTGGCTATTCTTTCTATTTTTTTCAATTCATCAGGGGTAATAGACGAAAAATGGGTAAAGTCAAAGCGCAGTCTTTCCGGCGTTACCAGGGAACCAGACTGCTTGACATGATCGCCAAGCACTGTTTTCATGGCAGCATGGAGAATATGGGTTGCCGTATGATTGCAGGCAATCCTCTGGCGCCTTCCCTCCATTACTTTCAGTTCAACAGGATCGCCAGCTGACAGGGTCCCTTGCATGACCTCAGCTTCATGCAGCACAACACCGTCTGCAGCAACAACGGTGCCCAAAACCCTGGCGGTGCCGTTCGGGCCGATTATTTCACCCTGATCGCCGATCTGGCCTCCGGCTTCTGCGTAAAAAGGCGTTTCAGGACAGAAAATGGAAACATTTTCTCCCAGGCCTGCCTTTTCTGCAGGGTCCCCTCTGTGATCGATCAGTCCCCTGATCTCTGAATGTGCCCGGTGGGTCCTGTAACCAACAAACACCGACTTATGCCCTTCGGCAACGAGCTGCTTCACCCCGGGCGACATTGCCGCCAGGCTGGTGCCTTTCCATGACTTCTTGGACTGGAGGCGCTGCTCTTCCATGGCATGGGTGAAGCCGGGTTCGTCAATGTCGAGACCCTGCTCCTGGGCTATATCGCGTACAATGTCCACGGGAAATCCGTAGGTGTCATAAAGCTTGAAGATGAAAGAGCCGGGGATGGTATTGCTGCCTAGCTCCTGCAGCCGCTGTATTTCGTTGTTCAGCATGGCAAGGCCGTTGTCCAGTGTCTCGCGGAACCGCTCCTCTTCATTGCTTACAACCTTGACAAGCAGGTTTGCAGCATCGGCAAGATGCGGGTAGGCAGCCGCCATGTTTTGCACCACTTCGGCAGTGATTTCTTCCAGAAAAGGGCGTTTCAGGCCGAGGGAGCGGCCAAATCGCACCGCCCTTCGCATAATGCGACGCAGGACATAACCGCGGCCCTCGTTTGAGGGCAGCATGCCGTCCGCCACAAGAAATGCAGTGGCACGGCTGTGGTCAGCTATGACGCGCAACGCCGTATCGGTCCGTTCGTCTTGACCATAAACCCTGCCGCTCAGCCCGGCAATTTTGGCAATGAGGCCGCTGAAAAGGTCGGAATCATAGTTGGTATGCTTGCCCTGCACCACTGCTGCGATGCGTTCAAGGCCCATGCCGGTGTCTATGCTTGGCTTCGGCAGGGGGGTCATCTTGCCGGTTTCATCCCGGTAAAACTGCATGAAAACCAGGTTCCACAGCTCAAGATAGCGGTCGCAGTCACAGGTGAGATCGCATTCCGGCCTGCCACATCCCACTTCAGGACCTTGGTCGATGTGGATTTCAGAACATGGTCCGCAGGGGCCTGTATCCCCCATGGCCCAGAAGTTGTCCGCCTCCCCCATGCGGACAATGCGGCCCCCCGGAAGATCTTCGATCTTTTCCCAAAGCGCAAAAGCCTCGTCATCATCTTCAAAAACTGAAATCCAGAGTTTTTCCTTGTCCAGCGCCAGGTTGACCGTGAGAAATTCCCAGGCCAGACGGATGGCATCTTCCTTGAAATAGTCTCCAAAGGAAAAATTCCCGAGCATTTCAAAAAATGTATGGTGCCTGGCGGTATGGCCGACGTTTTCAAGGTCGTTATGTTTGCCGCCGGCCCGTACGCAACGTTGACAGGTTGTGGCCCGGGTGTATGCCCTTTTTTCCTCACCCATGAAAACCCGCTTGAACTGGACCATGCCGGAGTTGGTAAAAAGCAGGGTCGGGTCATCCTGGGGGACCAGGGAGGAACTGTCAATTACTGCATGGCTGGATGCCCCAAAAAAATTGAGGAACTGAGAGCGAATATCGTCACCGGTCATGATGTATCCCAAGTTAGTTTCTGTTGAGGGTGTTAATTTTGCCTGGAATTATTTCAGATGAGGCAGCATTGCCTTGAATGCAGGACTTCCTGCCTTGTGCAGCAGTTCATAAATAGCCATTTCCGCTGGCCCGACGGTCATGCCCAGGTCCCGCATACGCTGAAGAGCAAGCTGGGCATTCCTTTTTTCCCGCGAGGATATGGCGTCGGCAACGACCCAGGGGCGAAAACCTGCCTGGAGCGCTCCCATGGCAGTCTGGAAGATGCAGATGTGCGCCTCAGCTCCGGCGAACAGGATTGTATCAATACCTTTGGGCAGCCCATGCATCATTTTGCTGACCCCGGGATTGGCAAAGCAGTTGAACTCGATCTTGTCAATACAAGGCGACTCGCCCAGCAGTTCCTGCAGTTCAGGCACAAAGGGCCCCAGTCCCTTCTTGTATTGCGTAGTCGCAAGGATAGGGATTTCCAGGGTTTGGGCGCAATGAATCAGCAGGCTGGTATTGCGCACCACCCTTTCTGCCTTGTAAATGGCTGCCATGAGGCGCTCCTGCGGGTCAACGACCATGAGGCAGCAGCGCTGTGGTGTCAAGAGATCAAAGTTGTCCATCATTCCATGCCCCATTGTTGTGTTTACAAATAGCAGGCGAAAGAAACGAGCTCAGCTGTTACTCCCGACAGCTGTTCAGAAATGCTGCATAACAAATCAGTATACCCAGCACAAGTACTTTCGCAACAGTTATTTAAATGATGCTGAAAAATATAGGCGTAGAGTTATTTTGCTCATATAAACAGCATCTGTTTTTGAAGATTCGGGGAGTTAGGCCTTGCCCAAAAAACAGATTATTGGCATCATTACCAGCATGGTTTTCAGGAGAGGCGCATGGCCGTTTCAGTTTCTTTTTCGACAGGGAAATTACCACAAGGATTGGCAGAAAAATGTTAAAGGATGAGATCATAGATTTTTTTCAGAATGTATTGCCGTTTAACCGGCTTCCCAGGGAATCTTTGGGGGAAATGCTTGATGACATTGCCATGGAGTATTACCCGAAGGGGGAAGAGATCCTTAAACAGGGCGGCAAGCCAAGCGAGTTTCTTGGCGTCATAAAGAAAGGCGGCGTTAAAGTTTGCCAGACTGTCGAAAATGGCGAGGAAGTCATTGTCGACTTAAGAAGTGAAGGCGAACATTTCGGCATGCTGTCACTCATCAGCGGTGACCGAGCCAGGAACAGCGTTGTTGCCATTGAGGATACCATCTGCTACCTGGTACCCAAGAAAACGATCCTGTCTATCCTGCAGAAACACCCTGAAATCAATGAATATTTCATCAAGTCATTTTTTGTTGGCCTGATTGACAAGACCTACGAGGAAACCCGCAAAAGGTACACCGGCGGGACAACCGGTGAGCAGGTACTGTTCAGCACAAAGGTGAAGGATATACTCCGCACGGAGCCCAAGACGATTTCTGCTGACATCTCTATTCAGCAGGCAGCACTGGTAATGGCCGCAGACAAGATCAGCTCCCTGGTGGTCATTGATTATGCTGGAACGCCTGTCGGCATGGTTACTGACCGCGACTTCAGGGAAAAGGTCGTTGCCGAAGCAAGGGATGTGACAAGTTCGGTCAACACCATTATGAATACTCCCCTGATCAGCATTGATGCAGAAGACAACTGCTTCGAGGCGATGCTGCGCATGATCCGGCACAGGATTCACCATATCCTTGTCATGGAGGGCGGAAAGCTGACTGGCATGTTGACCAATCATGACTTCATGCTGCTGCAGGGTTCCTCGCCTACCATCCTGGTCAAGGAAATCGGGCAGATCAGATCCATCGAGGAAATGCAGAATACAGCGCCGAAATTCTACAAGGCGGTCTCCTCTCTCCTGCGTTTTGGGGCCAGGCCCCATAACATAACCGGCCTGATAACCGAGCTGATGGAAAAAATCACCAACACGGTAGTTGACATCTTTGAAAAGGAAAACGGCAAGTCTCCCCTCGATTTTTCGCTTTTCTTTTTTGGTCTGGGAGGCAGGCATGAACTGACCCTGAGCTTCAAAGTCAATATGGGAATTGTCCACCATGATGCCAGTGCAGCCGAACAGCAGCAACAGGCTGCGGTTTATTTCCGCCGGTTAAGCGAGACCATGAACAGCTCCATGTTGTCCTGTAACCTGGCAGGCATGGATCAGTGCATAAAAATAGAAAATATCCAGTCCTTTTCAACATGGAAAGAGTTATTACTGAAGTGGGGTACCGGGGCCGGCACCGGGCGAGACACGGGTTTTTTTGACATGCGGTCCATCCGGGGGGATCGAAGCAGGGTCAATAGTCTGCGGCAGCATATTATCAGCAGGGCAGGCCAGTACAAGCCGCTTATGGAAGCACTTGCGGCAGATACCATGCAGGTGAGGCCACCCCTGGGTTTTTTCAGGGATTTTGTCGTGGAAAAGGGCGGACAGCATAAAAATGAGCTGAATATCTATGAAAAAGGCATAAAACCCCTGGTTGATTGTGCCAGGATCTTTGCCCTTGAAAAGGGGATAGTGCGCCGATCAACCCTGGGGCGGCTTCACGAGTTAAATGCTATGCATGGCTTCAAAATAGCCGAAGACATGGCCCAGGCCTTTGGCTACCTGACGGCCCTCCTCATCCACAACCAACTGCGCCAGGCAGAAGACGGACTGAAACCTGACGATTTTATCAATCCCGACGGATTGACCAATTTTGAACGAAAAACCCTGAAGGAGTCTTTTCAGTTAACAACCAGGCTCTATGAAGAGCTTGAGGGAAATTACTGGAGTGGCAAGGTGCTGCCGTGACCTCTTTATTCATGAAAATTCTGGGACAGCAGAGCGCAGAGCTCCCGGATTGGCTCAATAGCCAGCAGGATTTTAAAAAAAGGTTTGATCCGAAACGCTTAATTGATCAGGCTGATTTTGTGGCATTCGACACTGAACTGACCGGGCTTGATTTCAAGCAGGATTCTATTATTTCCATAGGTGCTGTCAGGCTCAGGGGAACGACAATCCTGCCCACCAGGACATTTTACCGCCTGGTCAAACCAGAGTGTGAACTGAAGCACAAGAGTGTTGTCGTACATGAGCTGACCCATACGGACCTGGAATGCGCCGAAGATCTACTCGATGTAATCGGTGATTTTGTTAAATTTATAGGTGATGCTGTTCTCATTGGCCATTTCGTGCATATTGACCAGAATTTTGTCAATAAACCCCTGAAGGAAAAGTATGGTGTTACTCTGAAAAATCCTGCCATGGACACGGCAACACTGCATGACTGGCTTTATGAGAACGACTCGCGGTTTGCCAGGCATTTCCAGGGAATGACCACAAAGTCGGATTTGTTCTCCATGGCCAGAAAATACGGCATTGAGGGCGGCAAGTCGCACAATGCCTTCAGTGATGCCTATATCACGGCCCAGCTATTTCAGCGTTTTGCACCTTTTCTCCCTGCGTGTGGGGTGAAGACAGTCCAGGAACTCCTCAAGGTGGCCCGGCCGTAAAAGGTTAGTCCGGCAGCGAGAAGACGAATTTTGATCCTTGGCCGGGAGCACTCTCAACCCAGATGTTACCGTTGTGATATTCAATAATCCTGCGGCAAATGGCCAGGCCCAGCCCGGTTCCCTTGGGTTTCCCGTTCCTGAGGTCGGTTATCTGCTTGAACTTCTCAAATATTTTTTTCTGTTCATCCGGGTGGATCCCCGGGCCGTTGTCAGCCACCTCAACCCGCACTTCCCTGTCCTTGAAATAGAGGCGGATCATCACGGTGCCCTCGTCCGAGGGGCTGAATTTTGCCGCATTGGAGAGCAAATTGATCGCAACCTGCATTATCCTGTCCCTGTCTGCAAATACGGTGATCGGCCAGGTTGGCACCATCTCGACAACGGCAATTGACTTTTCACGGAAGAGCTGGCTGGTGGAAGCGACTGCTTCCCTGAGCACCTCCGTCAGGTCAATATTCTCCATGAACCAGTCAGCGCGGCCCGATTCTATCTTGGCAAGATCAAGAACCTCGTTAATAAGCCGCGTGAGCCGCTCTGTTTCCTTTACCATTATATCGAGATATTTCTGGCGCTCTTCCTGGCCCATATTCGCGTTGTCATGAAGAATCTCTGAAAAGGCCCGCACCGAGGTCAAGGGGGTGCGAAGTTCATGACTTACGGTAGAGACAAACTCGTCCTTCAGCCGGTCCAGCTCCTTGAGTCTCCTGTTGGCTTCCTGCAGTTCCCTGGTCGCCGCCTCAAGCTCAATAGACTTTTCTTCGAGCTGGTGGCTGTATTCTAGCACCTGTGAAGTCTCATCAATTATTTTCATAACCCCTTCCGGGCTGATCTCCTCACCCTCGACGACCGAGGAGACCATGACACGGGCAGAAGCTGCGCCAATGGCACCCGAAAGGAGTCTCTCCGCAAATTCGACCAGTTCGGCATCTGCCTGCATGTCTTTTGTAAAATCAATTCCATGGGAGCGGAAATAGCTGACAAAGGCCCTTTCAGCCTGCTGCGGCCCAATAAAACGTGCCACAATATTCTTGAGCTCGGTAATCATGGCCTTGCCTTTCCACAGGTGGGTGTCGCCGCTGTGGCGATATACATCAACAAACAGGGAGGCCTGGATGCGGTCCATGGTGCTCTGCCTGTCAATCAGGGAAACTCCTACCAGCAGCATGACATTGGCAAGCATGCTCCAGAAGACCGCATGGGTGATTGGATCAAACATATCCAGACCGAAAAGCTGATAAGGGCGGAGTAGTTCAATGCCGAAGGGGCCATGTTCCAGAAAGGATAGAGGGATCCAGCCGGACCTGGCAAAAGAGGGGAGCAGCAGGGTATAAAACCAGATCAGGAAGCCGGCTGACAGGCCGCTTATCGCTGCCCGGCGGCTTGCATCTTTCCAGAAGACCCCGAAAAGAATAGCAGGGCCGAACTGGGCTGCAGCGGCAAAGGAAACAAGCCCCATGGTGACAAGGGTGTAAGATTCTCCTATAAGGCGGTAGTAAAGATAACCCAGCAGCAAGACAAAGACGATGCTGCAGCGACGGATGAAAAGAAGGACACGACTTAGATCGACCTGCTGTATGGCAAGCAGGCGCAGTAAAACAGGCATGACCAGATCATTGCAGAGCATGGTGGAAAGGGCGATTGTTGCAACGATAACCATGCCGGTGGCAGCCGAAAGGCCCCCAAGGTAGACAAAGAGGGCAAGAAGGTTCTGGTTTTCCGTAATAGGCAGGGCCAGCACAAAGATATCCGGCGCGACAAGTCCTTCCGGGAAGAGAAGCATGCCGGCAAAGGCAATCGGCAGCACAAAAATATTGATAGCCAGGAGGTAGAGCGGAAAGAGCCAGGCGGCTTTCCTGACATGTTCCTCGTTGACATTTTCCACTACCAGGACCTGGAACTGACGGGGCAGGAACATGATTGCCATCATGGAAAGAAAGGTCAGGGTAAGCCAGTTGGTATATCCTCCAGGCAAAACCTCAAGTTCCGTGAGCCTCATTGTTTCAGGATAACGGGTCACCCAGTCAAAAAGATCGATCGGCCCGTCAAACATGACAAAGGTGATAAAGACGCCGACAGCGCTGAAAGCCAGCAGTTTAACGACGGACTCAAAGGCAATGGCTGCGACCATGCCCTCATGCCGCTCGGTTGCATCGATATGGCGCGTCCCGAACAGGATGGAAAAGGCTGCCATAATCATGGCAACCGAGAAGGCGTTGTCATTCCAGATAGAGGTCCTGTGCTGTTCGATCATAGCGATGTCGGGATAGTGCAGCATGACGGAATAGCTTGTGGAAACGGCCTTAAGCTGCAAGGATATGTATGGCATGATGCCGACAACCGCAATGATCGTCACAAGGCCGCCGATCAGTGAACTCTTGCCATACCTGGAGGCGAGGAAGTCGGCAATGGAGGTAATGCGGTAGACCTTGGCGATGCGGATTATTTTACGCAGCAGAAACCACCATAATGCTGCCATGAGTGTCGGACCCAGGTATATCGGCATGAAGCCAATGCCCGTTTCTGCTGCCCGTCCCACCGAGCCGTAAAATGTCCAGGCCGTGCAGTATACGGCTATAGAAAGGGTGTAGATGTAAGGGTTGCTGATGATTGACTTGCCCTTGTCAGATTTCCAGTCGGCGTAATAGGCTATGGCAAAGAGAGTTCCCAGGTAGCAGAGGGAAACAAGCAGTATGACCCATTCCTGCAGCATATTACTTTGACTTCCTGGTAAATAGTGGTGGAAAGGATGTTCTGGGCAGCTTTTTCATTTCCGTTACAAACGCTATGCAGATAATGAAAAGAATCCAAAGCGCAAAGAGGTAAAAATAAAGGAGGGGAAACCCGAACAGGTAAATGCTCTTGCTGAAGAGTGCCAGCAGAGGGAAATTGAGGGCCAGGCAGCCAAAAACAAAAAGGACCAGCAGTCTCTGGATTTTTCTTCTCACCGGTGACATGGGAAAACCCTCTGAAGCAGATAAGACATTAACAGAATAATACGAAAACAATACCTAATTTTTCCGTTTGAAAACACCTCTGCTCGTCATCCTTTTAATCCACAGGCAGTGCAACACGCAGCACGCCTTTCCTGTTTTCCAGTTGCGGACTCCACATGTCTCCTTCCATGGCGTGCAAGATGGCGGAGATGGTTAACTCTCCGACACTGGATTTCAGCCTCTTTTTCAGCAGGGACTCCACCATTGCCGGCGGGAGGAATTCCCCGGACCAGAGAAAATCAAAATAGACAAAATTTTCACCGACATGGCATTCACAGGAGAGGCTTTCCGTCGCTCTTTCCCGGAGAATTTTCCCTGCCAGATACTCCAGTAAGAGAACGAGACCGAAACTGTCAACTTTTACCTGTGCTCTCCGGTCAGCAGCAATTGAAACAGGAATTTTTCTGCGGTGCAGGTAATGGCCCACATAAGCGAAGAGAAGCTCAGTGTTCATTTCAGCCAGATGGCTTTGTGTCTGCAGCAGAAGATTGCAGGCTCCGGCAAGGGAATCGAAGGCTTCAGTAAGCTTGAGGGTTTCCTGGACCAGCACGTTTTCAAAGGCGCTGCGCATTACAGGTGACATTTCCGGGTGCTCTGTCAGGTTCTCCACCGCGGCCCGCAGGTTTGTCATCGGGGAGCGGAATTCCTCAACCTTCATATACAGGGGATTATCAGGATTGTACCAGGTGGAAACATCCTCGAAAATAATAATAAAAGATCCTTTCTGCCCGGTCCCAACGGGCAGCATACTGGCGCGACAGCGGAAAAACCTGTCCTGGTCGCTCGTTGTATTAATGAACTGGATATAGGGAGGGGGGGTCTGAGGATTTTTCTTGTCCTGCTGCTGGAATTTCAGAAGGTTCAAGGCATGTTTCACGGGAGGTTGTTGACAGAGACTGTAGAGGGAATCCCCAGGGCGCGGTGAGCGCTGATCTCCAAATAATTCTACCACCGCCTGGTTGTAGAGCATGATCCTTGCCTGGGCGTCACAGATGATCACCCCTTCTTTAAGCCCGGGCAGCAATGCCTGAAGAAGCACTTCATGGTCAATGGGTTTTCGTCCAGCTGTTCTCGCTGGCTGCTGCTTATCTGGCAAAAGGGGTCTCCTGTAGTAATAAGGGCAGAAAAATCAACCAAGCATGCTTTTTACTTTTTCAACAAGTTCCTGGGTTGCAAAGGGTTTCGTAACGTAATCGTCGGCACCCAGCGCCAGCCCTTTTTCCCTTTCTACGTCCCGGCCCTTTGCGGTCAACATGATAATTCTGATATCCTTCCAGACCGGGTTTGCCCGCAGCTCCTGGCACACCTCATAACCATCCTTGCGGGGCATCATGACATCGAGAAGGATCAGGTCCGGGATTTTTTCTGCAATAGCCTGCATGGCCTCATCACCATTGCTGACAGAATGA
>Ga0209536_100001433_pt1 | contig 39714 bp, 53 predicted proteins | sample DeeMarSeWOR28_12_FD_187461 | JGI IMG/M metagenome (GOLD analysis project Ga0209536, IMG submission 187461) | Marine sediment microbial communities from White Oak River estuary, North Carolina - WOR-2-8_12 (SPAdes) (version 2) | ecosystem: Environmental > Aquatic > Marine > Intertidal zone >... | reverse complement strand
AGAGTTCATCGAGAATCAAATGGGCGGACCAGATCCAGAAGAAGAGTTCATGGCTGACTGGATGAAGAGAGCCATGTCGATCCGGTGGCGCTACAACAAGGACAAGGGAACCTACGAATACTTCATGCTCGATACATGGTTGCCGGCAGCTGACATCAATAAGGTTCTGAGCGCAACCGAGATGCGCGATGCGTTCACTGACATGCTCGCTCCTGGCATCAAAGTTCCCATCGAGATCTTCTGGAACTACGATCTGTTCAAGAAGCGACCATTATCACAGTACGAAGGAGAGAAGGTTCCGATCCAGATAGCTCCAGGGCAAAAGGTGTGGATGACTCCACAGATTGCACACGTACTCAGGCTCTCTCGATTGATGAACGACATAGACAGATATCTGTCCAGCACTGAAGAGGTCAGTGGTCTTGGACGAGCCCTGCGTTTTTTCCTTGGGAAGTCGTTCCCGTTTAATCCGCAGGACCAAAAACTTTGGATCATAAAGAAACTAGAACAGCACATGGATAGTCTTGAGCATCAGCGCAACAGAGCACAAGAAGCAGGCGACTACAAACACGCCGCGAACATACAAGAAGCCATAAACTTAGTTGATGAGCGAATTGAAGACTATCGCAGACGATAACAACCTTAGAAGGGCACCAGATGAATTGGGATGGACATTCGATTGTTGTCCTGGGTGTATTCATTCTCGGACAATTTATAATTTTGATTTGGAGACTGTCTGCTATTGAGACAAAGGTTAATTCGATTTGCCAAAAGGTCAGAGAAATCGACGACATTGAACACAGACTCACAAACCTGGAATCAAGGTGCGATGAGCGACACAAAACTTAAACCCGGAATACCCGAAACTCGTTACGTTCCACAGGGGTTTAGAATCGGAGAGCACTTCTGGCTATATGAATTTAGGTGTAAGTGCAAGGATCGTGGATTCTCAATGCACGATGGGTACTGTGGCGGAGCTGTGATTGTTGATCCACATATAAGAGACGTTGTTGATGCTATCCGATTCGTTAAAGGCAAAACGCTTATCGTGTCTGGATACCGTTGCTGGAATTATCATAAAAGCATCTATGAGCTTCGCCAGCGTGAGCCCACTAGAAACAGCACTCATCCGTCGGGACAGGGTGTTGATCTCTGGACGCAAGAAGCTCTACGGTATCCAGACGATGAAATCTTTTTGAAGACGCTCGGTGTCACTGGGATTGGGTATCAAAAGAGCGACGGAAAGATTATCCATGTCGATGTAGGACATGAGATATACACTACGTGGACCTATTGAAAGGAGCTGTCATGTACAACAAAGATGAGGTACTGACGTTCGGGGATTCTCTGTACACATTTCTGAAAGGTCTTCGTGATGGTATCGACCAGAGTGACATGATGAATCTGGTCAATACCATGATGAACGCCCCGGCCATTATGAACGAAGCCAAAGAGGACTGGGACGCATTTGGATCTCACCTGGGATCGAAACTTCTCGACAAATTTGGCGATGATCGTATCAATCCAACAGGAGACGTGCCACAATGAACGAACTTCTCACTGGGATTCTTGGATCGAACATCCTGGGTTTAGCAGTCAAGCATCTGATTCCTTCCAACAAGGTGAACAGGTTCATCCCACTCATCAACGCCGCTGCTGCTTCTGGGTACTACTTCTCTCAGGGTGTCGATCCAGCTAATGCAGTTGTGAGTGGAATCGTTGCTTCGATGGCAGCGAAGGGTGTCCACTCTCAGGTCGTCAAAGAAACCCCGCTCTCGCAGATCCAGCTCAAGACCTGGAACGACAAGAGCCAGGGGATCTGACCTTCCTATAATAGAGGGGGCCACCTTTTTTCGGCCCCCTCAATTTTTCCTCTTGACAAACGAAGGGAACCTTTGTATACTACGTTACGCAGGTAACCTTAGTAACGAAGGTAACGAATGTCACATATCTTCGAACCGACTGGTATACAACAATTTACGTTCTGCCCCTGGAAGTATTACCTGGACAAGATCCTTGGGGAGAAACCAGCTTACATCTCCCCTAGTCTGGTTCGGGGCCGGATTGGGCATGACGTGCTGACACACGGCATCGAAATGTTTGATGGCGTGTTCGACTCGGCAATGGCTTATTATACGTCGCCATCATTCAGCGAAGCAATGCAGCCTCTTCAAATAGAAGAAAAAGATGTCGAAAAGATGAGAGAAGATCTTAGGCTCATCTGCCAAAATACAATGGCTGTTTGCCGAGCAAGACAAACTGAGTTTTTATACCAGGAAAAGACACTTGGATTCAAATTGGAATATGGTGGCGTGGTATTTGACTTCGAAGGAACCATTGATGCGATTGCAACGAACATTAGCACGCCAAGCGGCTATGTTGAAATTATTGATTGGAAGTTTGGAAGAAAGCAATCAGACGAACAGATGATGCGAAATCTTCAGCACGGTCTGTACTATTATGCAATGCGTGAACACGGATACAACGTACAATGGAACTCATGGGTACATGTAAGCGACTTTCTCCCGTTCAAGAGAGACACAAAAATGAGCAAGAAGGGAGATCTTCGCGGACCTGGATTCTATCCCATAGTGATCAGAGACGAAGACATCCCATATATTACTGAGCAAGTTGGAAGGATATGCCTCAAGATAAAACGCGGCGAATTTACACAAAACGCTTATGGTCCGAATGCACCATGCCCATTCTGTGAATACAGAAACAATCCTAAGTGTCCACGATTCGTCTTTGGCACGCAAACGCGGGAGTGAATATGAGCGATAATCTTCCGGCAAAGCCGGAACAGTTTGACCACCCAAGCGACTCAATGAGAATGGGTGGAGACGATCTTCAGAATGATTTACCAATTATGAAGATCTGGTACAACATGACCAATGCGCCGGCTGGATTCGAGAAAGGCAAACTCACGGTCGCTGGTAGCGAACAGTTTGATTCTCTCGATGTCGTTCTCCTTGGAGCTCGATACGTTGGCAACATCTTGTGGCCACCATTCGATCCGAAGAACGAGAATCCTCAGCCGACATGCAAATCGTCTGACGGCATCATGCCGGACGGTGGAGAGAATCCATTCCAGATGTCATGCAAAGAATGTATGAGAGCCGACTGGGGATGGAAAGAGAAGACAGGAGATCCGCCACCGTGTAAGAAAACAACCGCTTGTCTGTACTATCTAAGAACAGAGAAGTATCCGGTTGCGATGACGGTTCAACGGGTCGCCAGGAGCAAACAGTTCCGTGGGCTCCGAAGCGCATTGGAACGTAAGACGTTGCAAGTAGCAGACTTGATAGCATCAGTACCTGGGGCTCAGGTAAATTGGTGTTTCAATCTGACGATGGAAGTGATACCCTACGGCTCTTACTATCTACCACAGTGGACGATTGAAGAGCAGCTGGAGAAAGAAGAAGTCGAGCAGATGAAGAAGATTTTTGAGTTCGCAGCTCCACTCTTTTTCTCAGCAGGTATCCAAGAGATTGCGGACGGTGATCGTCTCTCGAAGGATGAACCATCCGACGACGACGACCTACCGTTCTAGTTTTATGGCCGTAGCGACGTTGGAGTTACTTCGATCTTGTAAATCGTTCTGTACGCTCTGACACTTTTTCTCGGCCTTTGAATTGGCGGTAGCGACGGAAAGGGTTACTTCGGTAGAACAATACCCTTACACGGTATAAGTTCAGGTTCAAATCCTGAGTCGCCCACTTGACGGGCGACAAGTTCATGGCGAAAGCCAGTCACCCTTCCACTTTTCTCCGCCATCTGTTTTTGGCCGTAGCGATGAAAGAGTTACTTCACTGGTTCGAATCCGGTTAGGAGCCTTCGGGCACCTATCGCCAAGTGGTATGGCACAGGATATCTAATCCTGATTACTCTCTCAAGTGTTCTCGGCCTTTTGAATTGGCAGTAGCGAGCATAGAGTTCCTTCGGCTGGTAACCACAGGTTCAAATCCTGATTCTCTTTGCGCTCTTCTCTGCCATCTGAATTGCCGGTAGCGATGTATGAGTTACTTCGATGGATCAATGTGTCCCAGGTTCGAGTCCTGGTCCCTGCACTTGGGCAGGGATAGCTCAGTTGGGTAGAGCAATTGAATAGAAAGCCTCTTACGATTTTTCTCCGGCGTTTGTTTGGAGCCCTGGTGTGATTGATTCCTACCGAACCGATCACTCCTTAGCAGGTTGACAGCCAGGGCTCCGCTAAGTCCCCCGAGAGAGGGGTAGCGATAAAAGGGATACTTCGCTTTAATCCTACATTTGGCTTTAGCGAGCCATGCCCTTTTAACTGTTCTCCCCTCTTTAATCTCTCCTGAAAGGAGTAGCGCATGGCAAAGTTCAATCCAGCCAGAAAGACTGGTCCCGACACGGAAAACTTAGAAGGCGCACCGGCCTATTCCGAGTCTCCAAAGCTGGAGTTTGTATCACTTTTGCTCACATCTTTTGTTGAAGACAAGTTCTATGAGTCGGCGAGCGCACAGACAAAGCGCACCGTCGATCTGATGAACCGGATTCCAGACAAGGAGTTTCTTGCAAAGGCCGCGCTCTTCGCTCGTAACGAGTATGGAATGCGGTCGATCTCTCACGTTGTTGCTTCTCACTTAGCGGAAACTGCCAACGGTGAAGAGTGGCCCAAGCGTTTCTATGCAAAGGTCGCTCGCAGACCTGATGACGTGACAGAAATCATCTCTCGGTACGCAGCTTCGTACAATCGGCTTCCGCGCCAGATCCCCAATGCCTTGAAGAAGGGATTGGGAATGGCACTCACGAAGTTCGACGAGTATCAGGTTGCCAAGTACCAAGGGAAGTCAAAATCTGTGAGCTTGGTCGATGCGGTGAACATCTGCCATCCGAAGGAAACAGACGCAATCAAAGCTCTGGTCACTGGCACCTTGAAGCCTGCCGATACTTGGGAAGTCAAGATGACGCAGACCAAGGGTGACAAGCAGAAGAAAGAGCAGGCATGGACCGATCTCGTCAAGAGCCGGAAGATTGGATACTTCGCGCTCTTAAGGAACCTGCGGAACATTCTCCAGCAGGCTCCAGAGTTGGTCAAAGACGCTTGCGAACTTCTCTGTGATCGGAGAATGATCAAGAAATCTTTAGTGCTTCCGTTCAGGTTTCTGACGGCGATTGAAGAGATTGAGAAGTTGAGCGGCCCGGGTGTTCAGATTGTGCTCACCCACATCAATGAGGCCATCGACATCTCAATCGACAACATTCCCGAGTTTCCAGGTCGGACGTTGATCGCAGTCGATGGCTCTGGCTCAATGAGTGGAAGGCCAATGCAAATCGCTTCGGTGTTTGCTGCGGCCCTTGCCAAGCAAAACCCAGATGCCGACATGATCATCTTTTCAAACCGTGCGCGGTATTACAATCCGCGCCGGGGAGATTCGATGCTATCTATTGCAGACAGGATCAAGAAGAAATGTGAGTATCAAGGCACCGACTTCCAGTGTGTATTTGATACCGCGAATCAGCCGTATGATCGAATCATCATACTGTCTGATATGCAGGCTTGGGTGCGTGCCTATGGATATCGGGACAGCAATCCCGGTCCAGCACTCCGAAAATACAAGCAGCGGTTCAACTGTGATCCATGCGTTCACTCGTTCGATCTAAATGGCTACGGATCGCTTCAGTTTCCTGAGCGGAACGTCTACGCCTATGCAGGATTCTCCGAGAAGGTCTTCGATGTTATGAAGATCATCGAGTCCGACAAGGAAGCTCTCCTGCGGAAGATCGAAGGAGTAGAAATTGGCTAACGAAACTGCGGTCCCGGCTTCGAACGAAGCAAGGATCGTTGTCGATGTGTCGCTCGATCTCAAGAGACGGTTGTACTCCAGCCTATCTCTTGACGGTCTGACAATGAAGGATTGGTTTGTAGAACAAGCCGAGTCCTATCTCGAAAAAAGAGCAAAGCGGAAGACGAAGAGGGTGAAGAAGTAATTGCTTCGCCCTCTTTGTTTGGGAGAAATATGATTGAAGTTAGAATTGTATTCCGTGCGAAAGACCACAAGAACGATACGCTCAAAGCAGCTATGATGATTGGGCAAGACGGATCGGTTGCGCTGTCTCGGTACGGACGACCGAATAAGCTCTATCTTCAGAAGAGTATGGAAGGATATGAACGATATAGGGGTTGGGATCTTATCTTCGAAGCGTTAAAGCAGGCGCTTAACTATGGAGATGAGGTAGATGATAACGCAGGAAGAAAAAAGGAAACTGGGAAGAAGGTCGAAACACAAGGGAAACAGACAGGAACGAAGAACAAGAAAGTACCTAGAGAACCTGGGGTATAACTGTACGAAATCTGGTGCATCGCTCGGGCTGTTTGACATCATTGCGATATCCCGCCAAGAGGTAAAGCTCGTCCAAGTGAAGAGCAATAGAATGCCTGCCCGAGAAGAAATGGAAAGACTCAAAGAATTTGCTGAAGACGCATGCCCAGACGTGTGTACGGTAGAAATATGGGTATGGAAGGATTTCAAACGCCAACCTGTGGTGAAGAAGCTATAATCCCAACGGTGTTGTGTCCGCGCTGGTAGCGCGGGGGTAAGAAATGAAGCATCTAGGCAACCTCTACCAGGGGTCACAAGTATGACGGCCATACAAACAAAGGACGGTGAGTGATGGGATTGGGTTGGTTTTGGTTACTCACAGATAAAACAATGTGGAGATATGCCCTATCTCCACCAGTGAGCTATGGATATGACATACCGCGTTGGCGTGTGGTGCTATGTAGGTTTAGGGGGCATCCATGCGGCGTTGTTTATTACAGCCCAGGAAGTGAGCCTGACATGCGGTGTAAAAACTGTGGGGACTATCTTGGTTAAACGAATGGAGGTGACCAATGACCGACGAACACGAAGACAAGGCGCGGGTGTTGAGTGACTACGAACTGAGCGACTACGAACGAAGTGAAACATATCAAATGCAGGAGCAATCCATCAAAGAGCTTTGTGACGAAATCGACAGGCTTCGCCGCCAGTGCGCCGACTATGAGCGCCGGATAAGTCTGGTCCACAAGATTGCGTTGGAGGCGATTCAAAGGTGGGCAGATAACGACGAAAACGCAAAATGTGCGGCGGAAATTGCCGCGCTAGAAAAGGAGCTTGACCAATGACCGACGAGCACAAAGACAGGGCGAAGGAAATAAATGCCAAGCAGTAGAAACCCAAATGACTATACCGATCAGGAACGAGCCCACCAGCACGCTGAGGTTGCGCTGATTGGTCACGTATTCTGGCAACCGGATAACTCGCTAAGGATCTTTGAGCGCATCAAAAACCCAGACGTTTTTAAGTCGTGGTTGAATCGACAGATCTATAAAGCATATCTGCATATCTCTGGTGTTGGCGAACCGATTAACTCTGCATCAGTGATGAGATACTTCGAAGAGGTTGCAGAGAAGAAACCAACCGGCGTGCTTCCCTATTTACTGAAGGCGTCCGATGTTGCTGAAGCTGACATATACACAGAGCAGGCCATTGACCAGCACATTAACATTGTGCTTGAAGCTCACTACATGCAGAAGTTTAGAGAGCTATCACGAAGAGCACACAACATGGCCGACATCCAGCGTCTCTCTAAAGATGTTTTGGATTGGAGTATCACCGAGATCCCATCGCAGAGAACACCTGCTGTTATCGTCAACCAGCTTATCAACAGACAGGAACTTATTTACGATGGATCTGTAAAAGCTGGATACTCGTGGGGTCTTGATGCGATGGATCGCATTCTCCACCTTCGGCCTGGATACTTCTACACATTGGGCGGACTAAAGAAAAGCGGAAAGACACTGTTTGCACTGTCGCTGCTTGAACACAATCTAAGAGAAGCAGAGCCGGCACCGTGCTTGGTTTTCTCGATGGAGATGAGCGATGAAGCTCTCTTCGGTAAACTGTTCTCCAGCGTAACAGGCGTCAACTCCAGGCTTATACATACGAAGTATCTGCCAAGAGATCAGTTCGACCTGATCAAAGAACATGTAGATGAAATGTCACGAATCCCACTGACCGTTGATGATCAAGCAACAATGACCATAACTGACGTGGTAATTCGATCAAGAGGCTGGAAGTTTAAGAACAACATTCCAGACGGGAGCGGAATCATTGTAGTTGACTTTATGCAACTACTTCAATTGGAAGGTAAACGCAACGACACAACAGCAGAGCTACTAAAAAACGCTGCGTATCAAATGACCAGGATGGCTAAGGAGCTGAAGGTGGCAGTCGTCGCCCTAGCGCAGCTTCGGAATGAAGCAGAAGGCCATGTGCCTCATATAAGATTCCTAGAGGGATCAGGCGGCATCGCTCAAGCATCCGAAGGCATCCTATTACTCGATCTCTATAAGCGCAGAGACGCTAACTACGAATCTGGGTCTGCCTTTGACGATATCGACATCCACATTACGCAGCGAAGTGGTATGTCTGAGACAAAGGTACGCTGTCAGGTTGATCTAAAGACGGGTCGTTTCTATGAACGAGTCGAAGATCCCTGGCGCGAAGAAAGAGTGACCCCGGATGAACCAGAATTATAGAGAGTACGATTACTGGGTTGTTTATCTTGACATCAAGACCGGACAGCCAACAGAGGCGGTGATAGAATATGAGATAATGCCCAGTGATATCCACATTGACGACGCGGATATCATGTTAGAGTTGCACGAAGCTCTTGGCTACATGCCAGAGATTCGAGATCCACATGACGAATAACGAGAGAGAGTACAATGCCAGTAGCAAAGAAGGCGAAAGCCACAAATAAAATCGAGACTAAGATCTCGATTCCGCAGCTTGAAAACACGGTTGTCAAGCTCACACTTATTGGGTTGCCCGACAGTCCGATCATCGTCCACGCCTGGAGTCAGAAGATGATCCAGGCAATCAAAGACAAACAGGCCGGCATCGGCAAGACCAGAAAGCGTGAAGTAAGAAACCCCGATCAGGAATGGAAAGACTCCTGTTACAGCGTGAACGGCAAACCTGCGTTTAAGACCATCGCTTTTAAGAAGGCGATTGGATCTGCCGCAGCTACGTTGGTCGATGGCGTCTCGAAGACGCTGATCAACAAAGCCATCCACACACTCGGAGAGTTCACCGAACTGCACGGCACCGAAGTCAAACGTGAAGATATGGTGCGCCTGAGCGGGATCGGCAATCCTTCGGACATCCGTTACCGGAAGTCGTTCGAAGACTGGTGGGTTGAGCTTGTTATCGAGTTCAACCAGAACGTCATCAAACTCCAGGACATCATCGACCTTTTGAACCTAGCCGGATACTCGGTCGGCGTAGGAGAGATGCGTCCTGAGAAGAGCGGTGACGGTTTTGGCCGATTCCGGGTGGCGACCAGTAAAGAGGTCGAGATGCTCAAGAAGGGCAAAGACCCGAAAGAAATCAATCGTCAGTTCACCAAGATGATCAGGAGTGCTGCGTAATGAAGTACCTATTCAAAGACAACACACCGTTCAAGAACAACGACGCACAGCCTGTTGGTGAAGAGCTTGAACGGTTACGGCGTGAGAATGGAAACAATCTCACACAGGAAGCAGTTGTGTCAGCGGCGAAGAAAAAAGGATCGCCGCTGCATGACTACTTCGATTGGGATGATACAGAGGCCGCTCACAAGTACCGGCTTTACCAAGCCAGGAAGCTGATCGGATCTATTGAAATCATCCGTCGCGGTAAGCACAACCGACAAATTCAAGTGAGAGCGTTCGTCAAGGTCAACAAAAAAGGCGGGGCATTCGACAGCACCGTTGAAATCCTAAGCAATGAAGAAAAACGAGCGCTGCTCGTTCAACAGGCTCTCGATGAAGCTGAGTCTTGGTCAACGCGCTATGAAGATCTGGTCGAACTTGCAGAAATTCACGGCGCGATCCGAAAAGCCACCAAGAAGCGGGTAGCAGCTTAGCTACCCGCCCCACTTGGCTCGGACGGACTTGGACGGGCCAGGCAGTCATGGATAGGCTTGTTCGGATGTGGATCGACAGGGCCATGTGAGGCCAGGTGTTCTGAGGCTCGGCAGTCATGTCCTGGTAGGCCAGGATGGGAGCGGAACGGTGAGACCACTCGCGGCAGTCACGACAGGGCAAGGTTGTTCCCGGCGAGTTCCGGTCAGGCGTTAACGGGGCTCGGCCAGTTACGGTTTGGCAGTCTCGGCAAGACAGGGAGCGACTTGGATCTCATGGTCATGGATAGGTACGGTAAGACTCGGCAGTCGGGACTTGGCCAGTCGGGGAATTGTTCGGATAGGATTGGAATGTCACGGCAGTCGTGACAGGACGTGGATAGATGTGACTGGTCAGGTACATGATGGGATTGGAACGACACGGCTAGGCAGTCGAGACAAGGTGACGCTAGGTGAGGTCTGGATAGGAGTGGTAAGATGGGACTCGGCAGTCGAGACGGGTCACGGCGGATCTCGGACCGGCGAATCGGGACTGGGCTTGGATGGGCGAATGCAGTCGCGGCGAGACTGGGATAAGTACGGTCAGATCGGGAACGGATAGGTAAGAAACGGCAAGGCCCGGCAGTCCCGGCGTGGATACGCATGGTCAGGTTGGAATTGACTTGGCAGTCCTGGCAAGGACGCGCTCGGTAAGGTTCGACGCCGCATGACCGGATTCGGACTGGATTGGCAGTCAAGGCTTGTTACGGCGGTGATAGGATCGGCGTTACCAGGAACGGAATGGATAGTCGGTGTTGGGCACGGCAGTCGCGGCTCTTCATGGTCATTTACGGAACGGAATGGACGCGCTAGGTGCGGACAGGTCCGGCAGCGCCCGGTGAGGCCCGACTCGATTTGGCTTCCATAGAAGCCCGTAGAAAGGAGATCTCATACAAAGACGGGTCAGGAGTAAGGGTATGGAATTAAAGCTCAAATCCGTGTATCTCTTTTTAGTAGAACAAGATGGGAAGTTTTTCTGCTACGACATGGAGATGCGGTACGAGCGTGGAGATGCCATCTCAAAAAGACGTGTTCGAACAGACAACGTAGGAACTTTGATCAGGGAGTTTGGGAATGTCGTCACAGTGGAAGCTCTTCGACGATCCAGACACGGAACCAATCAAGAGAAAAGAAAAAAATGAGACGACAAAACCACTCGAAGACCAAAGCGTCCGCAAGACAAGCATCTATGAAAATAAATGTCCAGAGTGCAAACACCCACCACGCTTCGAAGTCACGACCGGACTCGATAAACGATTCTGCACAGCCAAAGCACTGTGCCCGGTCTGTGGCAAACTGTTGGGCACCGATCAGTACGTCCTAAGCGACCGAATGATAAAAATGTTCGAGAAACGAAAGGCGTAGCGGTGGCACTGACACCCAAAGAGTATAGTACACAAACCTTCACATCCACAGGTACAGACTTCCCAAATTATGTGTGTCAATACATACCAGAAAGAACAAGCTCTGGATGGGAAGAAGATATGCAAGATTTATTGCATAGCAAGATTGGTAAGGCAATGGAAAACGTGAAGAAGGATCTCATCTTGGGACTCTTCTTCGATCACCCCCGCATGAAAGGAGCGGAAAAGATGAGTGGATCAGCACCGTCATCTCGATACCCTGACGGGATGCTTCCATACAAAGAAGAACGGATCTACTGCTTCGAGTTCGTTGTGGTCGATAAGAAAAACCACAAAGTTCTGAAACAAGGACACGTCTTCTGCAAAGATGAGAAATTGGCACTGGCCGAAGTGGATATCAAATCCATAGCCAAAGAAGCCAATGTCTCAATGGAAGATCTCGAATGGCGTATCTGGGATGTCCTCTACTTCGAAGAGGCTCAGAAAGTCCAGGTTGTTGACCGAGAAGATCTCGGCAACGTCTAAGCTATCGCCTACACCCATGCGGTAGCTGCCCTGCGGTTGAGCGCGGGAAAGGAAGAGAGTACCGCGCTCGCCGTGGGGTCTATGGCCCCAGTAGACCAATCGGCAGAGTCACAGGACTTAAAATCCTGACAAGTGCTGGTTCAACTCCAGCCTGGGGCACCAAAGAAAGAGAGTACAAACATGAAACCAAACCCAATGCTTGAACTGGCCTTCGATATGGTCAAACCCGAAGACCAAGGGGAATGGGCAAAAAACGTGCTTCGCCTAATCGCCAATAAAAACGTGCCCGACTTCGACGAAATCATGCGAGATCAAAACAGAGAAGCCACCGTCCTTGCCCTAACCGCTATACTGATGAGCAAAACAAAGGAGAAGAAAAGTGAGCCTGGAAGTCGCCCGGATCAAAGGAGAGAACCTGAGCCTCAGAATCAAAGTCAGGAACCAGCGGCGTCAGATTCGACAACTGCAAAACTGTCTGACGGAAGCACGATTGAAATACCAAAACCTGCTGACAGGCCGGACGAACATCCAGAAAGACATTGAAAAAGCAACTAAGCTCATCAATGAACTTCTGTCGTTGCAAATCACAGAACTTCAAAAAGAAGTAGATAACCCACTCAATAACCCAATGTTGAGCCAGATCAAGTCCCAAAAAGGTGTTTAGTTTATGGTACACGATGCCCTGCATCTGCTTAAACTCCAACTTATCCTGGCACTGTGGTCATTGCCGCTAATTGTAATAGTTGGAGTGCTTTTGGCGAAACATGGGGATAAGATCGGAGAGTGGCTTGACAAGAAATTCAACAAAGAGTAAGGTAAGGATCGGATGGTGTATCTAGTTTAACAGCAAGCGAATAGCCGTCGCACGCCGTCCTTCGGGAACGATGCACCATCACCTTCCTTCCCCCCTGGCGTGCGGCGGCTTTGAACTTAGGAGCAGCCAATGGGCCGGAAACAACAGTGGTTCAAAGCCTGGAGCTATGAGGCGCTCGCCGATGATCGACTCACATCCCTCTCCTTCGCAGAACAAGGTGTCTTCTGGTGCATTATCAACTTCCTCAGAACCCAAACCGACATCCCCGGCTACTTCATCATTAACGGCCACCGACTCACCGAAGATGAGATCGTCGAGCGCCTAAAAAAGTACCAAAAGGTGTCTAAGGGGTGCTCAAGACACGTCCAAAAGTGGTTTAAGAGTGTCCTAAGAAGTGGCCTAATAAGGAACCTAGAAGATGGGTCAATTTACTCACCTAGAATACTGGAAGAGTATAAAGAATCACAAGTTAAGCGTCAAGCTGGACTGATCAGATACTACGGTCCTGGTCACCAGCCTGGTCACCAGCCTGGTCACCTAGAAGAGAAGAGAATAAGAAGTAGCAGCACAAATGGACCCCGAAGTCACTTCCGAGTCGATCCCGAGTCCGTGCCGTCCGCACCTTCGCTCGAAGAAATGCTGGCTGAAAAGCCAGTGTCAATTGATGTGGCAAAAAACAGATCAAAGGGGCGTGAGAAATGAGCGAGAAGGGGTCAAATTTGGACGAGAAGCCCCCTAAAAAATTTTCGGGGGCTCCTGTGCCCTGATTTACCGTCCTTCGACGATACGGCGGAATTTTGGGTTTTTCTGCTGTTCGGTCATGTAGGCGTTCATCGCTTCCAACAACCACTCGGTCAGCGTCATGCCATTTAAGTTTGTGTACGCCTTCACTTTAGCCTTCAATGCGCGGTTGGATCTGGTGTCAGGAACGCGCAAAAAGAAAACGATGTGCTTGCGTGGCTTACTCTTTGCCATGTTTCGTCTTCGCTCCTTTCTCTGGCCAGAACATCAGCTCAACGGCCTTGTTGATCAGTGAGTTTCTGGATGGGTAGGCCGGTCGGTCGGCGCTCTTCAAGATCAAATGCTTCCTGTCCTTGCGGAGCTGCGCGGCTACTGCGTCAATTGTCGCAAGTAACCGCGCTGGCAACCGGATCGTGGTCTGTACGAACTCATCCGTGAGGACGTACTTCTCACTCCTGCTTGCTGGAATTTTCTTCCATTGAGGGGTCAAAATCTGCCTCTTTTATGAAAAATTCGAGCATTCCCAGCGTGTCTACTTGATAGTAAACACGCTGGCCTTTTAGCTTCGAATTGTCGATGGTGTGTCCTTCTCCAGCACAGTCAAACGCAGCTATCAGTGCCCGTCCGGTTGGCCCAGATTCGCAAAAAACTTGCTGTGGAACTGTGCCGTCATCATCTTGGATGAGCAAAACGCCAATCCCGCTTTGCCAGTTTCCAAGATAGCCTCTGATTGTTCCGAGCCTGTACTCTGCCATGATTCACTCTCCTTCATCATAAACAAGCTCTCCTTGATCATCGTCGAACTTGTAGAGCTTGCACTTTGGGCAACGGTCATACTCTTCCAAATCGAATCGGTGATAGCATCCGGGGCAATCAACAACCGACAGCTCTGCAAACTGCCGGTTGCCGATGATGTACTCGTCGAACCCTGGAATGCGGTATGGATCTCTGCTCATACTGTGATATGTCCTTCCGCATTCTTGCGTGCCATTGCTTCGAACGCACACATGCAAACTTCAATGCCTTCGATGGTGTAGGTTTTGATCCAAAGCTGGCATAGTTCTTCAATGCACTTCATGTCTATTGTATCATGTTTGAGCGCACCACGAGCGATTGTGTTAAATGGACAAAAACGTCTGCTCATACAATCTCGTTCCTTTCTTCGTAGAAGTGTTCCCTTGCTCGGTCAAGCATACGGCTAAAATCTGTTCCAATCCAATCGGCATAATGGAGCAAGTCTGCAAGTATGTCGGTAAGGTTGTCTTCGTCATCTCCATTCTGATAGAGCTTCTCTAGCGTGTGTCGCAAGTATGCGAGCCTGGCTTCGTTTGGCTTCATGCACTCTCCTTCTTCGTTCGTAGCTTCTTGTACAGCGTTTCACTCAAGGCTTCGTATCCGTTCTCGTCCGTCCTTACAAATTGCCCGAGATATTGCGCTGCATCTCTATGGTTTGATCCGGCGGTTAGGTAAACCGTCACAATGTCCATGTCAATTTTCTCATCATAGCGGATTGAAGTTTCCGCGCCGATGTCCCAACCGTTTGCTTTTGCTGTGATGCCCGAGTCTTTTGTTCCCAGTCTCGATGCTTCACCGCGTGAGCCGTGAACGTATCCAATGAAATGTGCCATGTCTCACTCCTTTCATAGCAGATTGTATAGATAGTATAGCAATGCTAGGATGCTATGTCAAGCTATATAATTCGATCCAAGCGCAATTTTCTAGTGTGTACGCTTGGACACATGGCAGATTGTCATGTTTGCTGCCATGTTTGCTGCCATGTTTGCCGTGATTGCCATGTTTGGTTGCCATGTTTGCCGTGATTGGTGTTTCCGATGGGTGGTTTTCGGTCGATTGGGTGGGCTCGAAAAGTTTTTTGTGATTGTGCTTGACATATTTCTAGGTTGTGCTATCTTTATAGCATCAATCGTTTGTTGTTTCAACCTGCTATGATGGGAGTGTGTTATGCACAAGAATCTTTTGCCCGATGAGCTTCGTGACCGCGCCTTGGATGAGTACAACAAGGCCATTGCCAAGGGTGAGCTTGACCGTCACGAGAAGTCGGCGGTTGTCTTCTTTGGTGAAAATCCGAATGAGTGTAAGGTTGTGTCGGATTCCATCATCGAGCGGGCTGGTGGCATTGGTCCGTTTGGTCGGGAAATGGACCAACGCGCCAGTTTGGTGTCAACCGTTGACTATGTTGTCATGGCTGACCAGGATCGTTGGAATGATTACACGGGTGACCCCGACTACTATGTTGATTCGGGATTTGATCAGGGTGATCGTTGCATACAACAGACTGGCATTGAGCAGTTTCGGTTTTCGCTGCTCAGGGTGTCAGACAAAACTGTTGTGACGCCAGCGGACGTGACTATCGTGGCGCTTGCCGATAGGTTCGCTTCAATGTTGTTCAGGAACGATCCCGAGTTCTTTTAGCCTGCCGCGTCTAGTGGCGTAGCAAAGCCCACGAGCCCACCATAGCTCGTGGGCTTTTTGCTGCCGTGATTCGCTGGTTGCGATGAGCCAACGGATACCATTAAAAAACTCCCCGAGACATTTAATCTCGGGGAGTGTCAACCTGTCGGTTAATGGTTACGGATGGTCTACATTCCGGGCATGTCCCGCTTGGGGAAAGCGTTCGTCCGTACCGACATTCCATGGTGGCATTCCGTGGTCCCTGGAATGTCAATACCATATCCAACACCAACGGCGGTATGGCCATAAAATTCGCATACCGCGTCCAGATGTTTGAGCAGTTCAGGGTCGGTCTTTTCGTCCTTAAAATCGTCCTGGAGTCTCTGCTTTAGTGACTCATAGGACGGGTCTGAATCGGGGACATAGACTACTGCCCAAACCTTGCCCGAGGTGCCGTTCCCAAGCAAATCATGTACGGCTTTTGTTTCACCACCTAGATTCGCCATACATGCGGCGTGGTTGTATCCGCCGTCCCTATCCCTCACGCATTCCGTGGGAATATGGGCGAAATGCACCTGTGTGTTTTCCAGCTGTTCTATCGCATACACGAGCATGCAGGCTGGTTGACTCGGGGACAAGTGCTCAAGCTCCTTGCGAGCATAGTGACAAGCACCTTCGATGACCTTACGTCCGTGCATGGATACCATCATCTGATGGATTGTGTTGGATGGATTAGTCAAACTAATCACTCCTTAGAACAGGTTGACTCTGGTATTCTCTCATGTATGCACCTAGGATGTCAAGCAATAAATCTAGCATGGTACGGCACCCGCACCCGCTTGCACCCGCTTATCCCTGTTCCCTGTTAACTAAATAATGAACATGACCCCGTTCTGATAAGTAGGCACGGGTGGCCATGATCGAACAGCTATGCTCACCCCACAAATTTATACACTTACCGTAGAAATAGGGTGGTAGGCCGCGATAGATCTACTTTGGGTGGAGAGCGAAACCCCCGGCAAGACGGTTACCGGGGGTTTCTGGAGAGTACAAACCCGTGCTTCGTTGAGGATTGGGCTCTCATCGCCACGCGGTATGCGTAGCTTATCAGCACTGGTGGTGAGTGTGCGGGTTATTCGGATATTCTGTCAAGCAGAAAAAGGTGGCGTCCGGTTTCTTTGGATTGGCCGATGTACATATATTCGTAGTAGGCAATTTCGGGTTCTGCGGGGGTATTTTTGCATGTAAAGATGGGGAGCAGGCCGCAGCGGGCTTTACGGATGAGGCGTTGTTTTGCGGACCATGTAAAGTATTCGCCGTCGAACGGGCCACCGACGAGTTCTGCGTTATGTTTTGTTTTTGCCAAGTGTTTCTCCTTTTAGGGTTTCTCGGCGCAATTTGATGGTGGCGTCTGAGAGGTGGATAGTAGGTGGTTTGACACGTTCGGGTTCTGGTTCGTCGATTTTATCTTCGTATTTATGGTGGTGGAGTTCGAATGCGTCTGAGCTGAGATATACGTTGACGCGCACTTCGAGATCGCGTATGGCTGTGGTGATGGTACGGATGATGAGGAAGGCGTAGTAGCAGCCGATGGCGAAGAACAGGCCGGTGATAGCGAGTTTGGCGATTTCTGTTGGGCTCATGGCCGGATGGTAAGAGAGGGTTGATGCGCCGTCAAGGAGAAAAATGGGATCACCAAAGACGAAGGTTGGCGAAGAGCCGGCGTCTAAACCGGACGTACCGGCGTTGTTCGACAAGCCATTCTACGAGCTTGACGGACGGGGCAACTTACGGTTCGCAAACAGTGCAGTTGCCCGATTATTTGCGGATACTACTGGTGGAGCGACTGAAGCGGTCAAAGGGATCGTAAAGCGGGAAGGCCGTTCTGGGCTCATGCGGCAGATCCTTACGGATTCGGGTGGGATGATTCGGGCGCAGATTTTGGCGAAGGCGTTGGAGCGTGGGCTTGAGGGGGATGGCAGCATTGGGTGGTTGCGGTTAGCGACGAAGATTATTGAGACAACCATAGCGGAAGAGCGGGACAAAAATGGCCGAAGCGCAGTCATTCCTATCTCAGCAGGAACTGCTATCGAGATTACGACGCCAATCCAGCGGCTCTTACGAGACGTGGATGCAAAGGGCAAAGACTTTTCAAAAGGAAAAGGCGGGGCGGGAAGCGGTTAATTACTGTTTGTCTCGTGCGTACACATCTTGGACGACGCCGGCACCTGCTTTTTACTATTTCTGTCACGACATACTTGGGTACACGGATATGTACCCACCGTTTCACAATCCAATTTGCAGATTTGCGGTATCGCCGTGGCGTTTCAAGATGCTTCAGGCGTGTCGTGGCAGTTTTAAGAGTTCGATAGCGACGTATGGGTATATTTTGTGGCGAATGGCGCAAGAGTACATACAGACTGGCAAAGTCAACACTAGATACCTTATTGCCTGCGAGAACATGACTCTTGCGCTTAAATTTTTGCAGGGTGTGAAGCAGGTATGTGAGAAGAATCCGCTCTTCATTGAGCTATTTGGCAATCATGTTCCTGAGAAAATGGACACGCAGCGGTGGACCGACTTCAAGCTCACGTCAAAATTCAAGGATGATTGGCGAAAAGCGGAGCCAACGGTCAGTGCGATAGCGATTGATGCGGACCGGACGGGGTTTCATGTCGATGAAGTCATCTGTGATGACCTTGAGACGGAGCGAAACAGTGCATCTCGTGAGCAAATTGACGGATGTTGGCAGTTTTATCGTCTTTTGCACTCGATTCGAGAGCCAAATCACGGAAAGATGACGATTGTTAGTACCAGATGGCACTACGACGACATCTATCAGCGCATTTTGGACCGAAACAAGAAGTCAAAGCCCGAATATCAGTACCGGACACTCATTAAACCGGCTGTTCAGGGCGGAAAATTGACATTTCCGACGCGATACGACTGGGATACACTTGATGAGTTGCGTAATGAGCAGGGGTCGTACATTTTTTCGTGTCAATACCTGCTCGATCCGGTTCCAGAGGCTGAACGGAAGTTCAAAGCGGCGTGGATCAAGCATTCGACTCCACAGCACTACACTCAGCCGAGACTTCGAACGTTTACTGGGTGTGATTTTGCATTTACAGAGCAGTCGATGGTGGATGCGGGTGAGGTTCGCAAGGCCGACTACACAGTTATCTTCACGGTTGATGTCGATGAGGTATGGAACTTCATTTTTCGTGACTGGTTTAGAAAGCGATGTTCAAAACTGGAAGCTGTTGAAGAGATGTTTCGACAGTGTTCGCAGCACAACTCGCTTTGTGCGGCATTGCAGAAGTATGACCGTTCTCAGATGAAGGAAGTCATCGACATTTACGCGCATGATCGTGCTCATCCGAGACACATGCCGCGCATTGAGTGGATTCCGTATCCGAGTTCTCAGAAAAAGCAGGACCGAATTGAGACAACGCTTCAACCATTGTTTGAGGCCGGTCGAGTGTTCTTGATGCCTGGCATGGACTGGTTTGAGAAAGAACTTCTCGACTTCCCTCACGCTGCATACGATGATGGGGCTGATGCGTTTTGCAATATCGTGAAGGTGTCGAAGCCGCCGCCACGAACGCAGATCAAGCCATACGACAATCCGATACTGAGGCATATCAAGCGTCTTCACAGGGGCTTGGACCCCGATCCATCGAAGGGAAAAACATGGAAAAATCCACTAAGAGTGTGATAACGATAGAAGACCTAAACAAATACGCGCATGAGTATGTCGGAAACCTATCCCGACATGAATCAATTCTTGGACATCGGTACGTTATTAGTACGGGTGATCGCAACAAAGACAACTTGCAGAAAATGGGCTTCATGCAATACCTAGAAAAAAGGCTTGACGCAGATAATCCAATAACTTAAAGCTGCAAGCGACCCCCCTATCGTGGCTGACGCCTTTGGGCTCAGGCGTCATAACACTGGAGACTGTTATGGCGAGAGCAAAACGGCGTCACAAAGTTCCCAAATCAAAACAGAAAGCACAGGGAAGTTACATATCCAAGTGCGTCCATGAAGGCTTTGAGCAGAAACAGTGTGTGGCAAAGTCGTATGCGAAGTATGGCAAGCCGGTAGGGAAGCGTGCGTCTCGTCCAAAGAGAAAGAAAGGATAAGCGTAAGGAGATGACATGCCATCCACGAGAGGTATAAGGCCGAGCAGAAAAAAGAAGACTCCGCTGAAACGTAAGATGGCTCCGAATCAGCCACAGCGCGGTCTTGCTCGCGGTGATCAGTCTGTTGGCAGGCCGAAATCCAAAAAGAGATATGCCGGTTCTTACACGATTGGAAGGCCAAAGAGGAAGCCGGCTGCGAGACGATAATGCCGACCTACGAATACGAATGCAATGATTGCGGTCACCGCTTTGAAAAGCACAGAGCTGTCGCGGATCGCCTGAATGTGGTTTGTGAATCGTGTAGCAAGAAACGTGTGTCAATCGTCATAGGTTCATCGGTGGGGGTGATTTCCTATGGTTCGGAGTTCTGCCGAGAACTTGGCGTCGAAATCACAGGTCCGCGACAGCGTAAAGAAGTGCTAAAGGCAAAAGGTTTGATAGACATTGGAGATACAAGACCTGGCGATTTGAAAATGCAAAACAGCATTGATAGGGAAATAAGTAAGCCAGAGTTTGAACGCAAAGTTCACCAAGCATACCAAATGTTCGAGAGCACGAGAGGGGATGGCGTCGATGCCAACAAAAAAATGCAGGTTATCGCGTCAGATTAAAAAGGTGCGCCAGCAGTACAACGAGCACCACTATCGTCGCGCTCCGCAAGAAGCTCTTGAGCGCGAGATGAGATACACAAAGAAGATTCAGCGCAAGGCAGAGAGAGAGCAGAAATTCTGGAGTGACCTTCCTGGGGCGACGACTCCGCACTTCAACATCACGGACAAGGAAAGCAATGGCTGAAGCAATCACAGTACCGAAAATGTTAGCTATTATGCTTGATGAGTCTAAGCGTAGTAGGGGAGATGTTACAGAGAAGTGGAAAGAGTATATCCGCTGGCTCCGTGGTGATCAAGAACTAGAAGAGCGCGCAGACTTCCAGGCCAACACCGTCACAAATTATCTATTCGCTCAGGTGATGACAGAGGTTCCAATTTTGACGGCTGGTATGCCTGAGATTAATCTCATTCCAGAAGTAGACCAACTACAAGAACATGCAGATTTAATTGAACGCTTAATCAAGCGTATTTTCGTTCGGAACGATCTCCCTCAACGACAGGTTGAGTTGGTTACTAATGGGCTCACGTTTGGCAAAGCCTACATGAAGCCGACGTGGAATAGGCGAATGTATGGCGGGGCCGGCGACATTATGCTTCAGGTTCCAGACAGCAGAACGATTTTTCTTGAACCTGGGAAGATGTCTCTGAGAGAGGCTAATTACTTGTTCGAGTGCAGGAACCTGAACAAGCTCACGCTTTACAGGATGTATCCTGACAAGAAAGCTGCTGTTGATCGGCTCTTTTTGAAGAATCGAACAACAGAGATGATGCCGGTTCCTGTTACGATTGAGACAGACGAGTATGGTCGTCACCCATCGGCACCTGGAGATCCGATTGATACGACCACAGAAGCCTACATTGTTGACGTTGCTCTTGGCAAGCCGATGGACAGAGAGATCATTGAGTTTGTCGAAGCGTGGTTTGTTGATGAACGAACCATCGAAGACATAAAGAGAATCAACAAAGACAAGAAGATCAGGAACACTGACGATCAGAAACTTGCATATCCAAGCGGTAGGCTTGTGCAATTTGCAGGTCTTGAGGCATTTTCTGATCGACCAAATCCATTCCCGTCTTTCCCCTATTTCGAGTACAACAATTACTTCATACCGGGTGAGCAGTACAGCATGTCTGAGCTTGAGCAGGCAATCCCTCTCCAGGAACAGTACAATATACGCTCAAACCAGATATTCGATATGCTCAACTTCAACATTGCTCCGATGCGATTCTACGACTCTCGGAGTGGTCTTGACCCGGATGAGTTGACGAATGCTCCTAACGACTGGGTAGGCGTCCTTGACGTGGACGGCATCAAGCAGTTCGATCCACCGGGCGTACAAGCGGCTACATTTGAAAGCCTCATTAAGTTACAAAGGGATATCGAAACTATATTTGGTGTCCACGAAGTTACTCAGGGCCAAGTACCCGGTGACGTTAGGAGTGGGTTTGCTGTTGAACAGTTGCAGCAGGCCGCGCAGGTTCGTCTTCGCATGAAGACGCGCTCTATTGAGTCCATGATTGTTGACATGACTCGGTATCTCATCAGGATGATAGGTTTGTTCTACATTCCGGGGATTCATTATCCCGAGAATATAGATCTCACCGGCATTACTGATGATATGTTCGAAGTGCAAATCAAGGCCGGCGTCAATTTGCCGGCATCTCGATTTGCACAACAGCAATTCATTCAGTGGGCATTTGCCCAGAGAATTGTTGATCAACAGTATGTCGTTGAGCATTCCGACCTGGAAGGGAAGGAAGCTCTCATTGCTCGAATGGCCCCCATGTGGCAAGCCGAACAAGCAATGTTTTTACAACAGGCTGGTTTGATGCCAGCACCACAACAGGCAGGTGGTATGGGTGGCTAACGGACAGTACTTTCCGCCTGGTCGTGGCGGTAACGATCCGGCAAGACAGGCTGCGATTCAGCAGTTGAGTAAGGTGCCGACATCACGACCAGACGTACAAGCTCCCGCTCCCGGCCCTGGCCCGATGCAAGGTCCAGCGCCACAGGGCGTTGTTCAGCCGATGGCTCAGGGAATGGGAATGGGGAATCAACCGCCTCAAAATGAGGTTGCATTCCATTTAGCGAATGCGTTTCAGGCGTTTGTGCAGTCCGGCCCTTCGGTGGAGAATCTTTCTGCTGTTCAGCAGTTTGTTGAATCCATCATGGAGCTGAACAATCCACAAGCGATGCAACAAGCCGGACAAGCGGCACCAGCTGGAGCACCAATGGGCGGTGCTCCGCCAGCGCAGCCTTCGGCTGGATAGGAAGGAGTTAGATGAAAGACCCTGTTTCCGCCAAAGACGGTGGACAAGCCAATGAGCCCTCAAAAGAGCAAGCTCCAGATCTGGCCTCTATCAGAGTACAAGTAGGCGACGGGCCTGATTCCGAGATGAGTGTTAAGGATTTGCTCGAAAGAGCATATCCAGAAGCTCGTAAGGAGATGCACCAAGCAATCCAAGAGAAGCACGCATTGAAGAATCAGTACAAGTGGGCCGACATCTTTAGGCAGGATCTCGAAAACGATCCTGGGTTGAGGTCACATATTGAGGCGTACTACGCTCCGCGTGATGAGTCTGGAAACCCATATCCGCAGCAGCGTACTTACAGTCATCATGTTCCCTCTCCTGAGAAGATTCGGCTCGATCAGGTTGAAACCAGACTCCACGTTCTTTCGCAAAAAGAAGCGATAGCTACGCTGAAGCATGATCTGAAGGAGTCGTTTGGCTACAATCTGACAGACAAGCAGCAAGCTGCTATTTTGGAAACCATTGCAGAAACCAGCAATGAAAACGTCAATGACATTTTCTGGGGAAAGTTTGGCAAGGATGTTGTTAAGTCTTCGTCTTCTCGACAGAAAAAAGAAGTTCAAGAGAAGCTGAAGGAAAACGCAGCAGCCTATACCGGATCTCCTACTGGGCCTGTTGAGATTCCAGATGCAGATGTTGCCTCTATGGATGAGGCTGAATACGAAGCTCACAAGGAAAAGGTTATTGCAGATATCTTGCGAAAGGGTGGTGGTTAACGAAGGAGAACATATAGATGGCGCTCACCTTCGATGAAATCAACGCCATCACGAATGCTTTGTACCTTCCGAAGTTCCCTCAATTGGTGTTCGACCGGAACATCATTATGAACCGACTCTGGAAGAGGGGATCAAAGCCTTCTAGCGGTGAGTTCATCAAACAGCCTGTTATGTACAAGGCTACCAAGGGTGGAGCTTACAGTCCGTATGAAGTGTTCGACGTTTCTGCGGAAGATCAGATCACGGCTGCGCGGTTCGATTGGAAATACTATGAAGTTCCGATCACGCTTAGTCGTGATGATATTTTGAAGAACGACGGACCCGAAGGTGTCAAGAAGCTCATGGATGCGAAGATGAAACTCGCGGGTATGAAGATGAGTGACGACATCGCAACGGATCTGTGGGATGGCACCACAAGCGACAGTTCGAAGCAGATCACAAGCATTGCTTTGATGTGTGACGATAATGCCGGAACCCTGACATCTGGTAACGGTGCTCAGTATGGCAATATCACTAGGACTGATATGCTTGTTGGTAGTCGATATACATGGGACGCAAAGATCACCAGTGCTGGTGCAGCTGATCTTGATTATGATGGCGATTTTTCTGGATGGATGAATACCACATATATGTCGGCAGTGGATGGTGACATTCATCCTACTATCGCTATCGCACACAACGATTGGTTGGACAGGTTCTGGAAAGATGCCAGGCCAGACCAGCGTTTCCTGGATAAATCAATGCTCGCTATGGGATGGGTTTCAATGTCATTCAATGGCATTCCATTCGTAGCGGATCTGCATTTGCCAGCGTACACCGCGACAGACGCCAATAACCGAATTTACTTCTTGAATGAGGAATTTCTCGATTTTGTTTCTCATTCCAAGGAGAATATGCGGTTTGAGCCGTTTGCGAAACCCATCGACCAGAACGTGTCGGTGGCCCATGTCTATTGGGCTGGCAACATGACAACTTCAGCCTGTCACCGCCATGCTGTTTTGTACAACATGGCCGATGCCTAGAAAGGAGTTGATCATATGCCGCTAGGAAAGGTTTGGCCTACTGCGATTTCTGAAACCAGTGCGACGTATACCGATCTTGCTGCGAGCCTTAATGAGCTTCGTGTTGAGAATGGTAATACATATCGGTTGGTGAAGGCTGGTGCTGCGATTGCAAATCGCCTTCTTTGTATGCCGTTCACTACCGAGATTGATACCGATGGAGACGATTTTGGTCTGTATGTGACAGTAACAGGGGCAAATACTTCACTTGTTGTTGGAGCAAATACAACCGGTGGAACTATTACTTCTGGACACTACTTTTGGATGCAGATTGATGGTCTTTGTTGGTTGACGGCGACTGGTGATGGAACGATGACTGATGGTGCCAGGTTGATGCCTGCCGCAGATGGTGAGGCTCTTGATTTTGTTGGTGATGCTGCTGAGAATTGCTTCTGTGGCATTTCTCTCGAAGATACCAGCGGATCGGACCCATACTATGCGCGGGTGCTTCTGGTAACCGGCGGCCATTGTGACTACAAGGAAACGTAGTTTGTAAGCCAGAAAGGAGCAGGGGGCTCTTCGGAGCCCCCTTCCAAAAATGAAACCGAAGAAGATCTACAAGAAGCGCAAGAAGTCAGAGTTTCCGAAGATCAAGGTAAAGAAGAAGCACGCGAAGAAGGCGCGTCAGGTTATGGCGCGTAGTCAAAGTGGTGGCGTTTCCGGCCCTTCGTAAAGGACGATTATGGGATTCCAAATTGTATTCAAAACAGATGTCGATGTTGCTTCTGATACTCTTGCTGCCACGGGAGCAAAAGAAACTGGTCAGATCCGTTATGAAAATGGCAATCAGTACACGCTATTTAAGGCCGGTGGAACGATAACTCAATATGCGGCGATTGTAATATCCGCATATGCGAGCGGCGTTATATCAGCAACGGTCAGTGGCGACAATGGAGATGCTGTTGGCATTGCACAGTCAGCGGCTACGTCTGGACAGTTCTTTTGGGCGCAAACGATGGGACTTGCTAGAGGAATCTCTGTTCAGGCTATGGGTGCGTCACTTGTTGAGGTTGGTGCAGAGGCGTCAGGCAAGATAGACGATGGATCAACTGGAAAGAAATTTGCACTTTTGCTTGAAACTGCTTCTGGTGCAGATGAAGAAATAGACATCTGGATTTATTGAGGTAAACATGGGACTACCATATGTACACCCAAGTACGTTTCTAAAATACTACGATACGATTGGCGAGTCTGGTTGTTCAAGGTGTGGAGAGCTTAGAACCGATGGAACCCGCATATTCGCTTTGTTCAAGGCTGGTGTAAACATAACATGGCCAGCTCTTGGAACAGATCAACAAAACAACAAACTCTTCATAACGGCGTATTCTGGAAATGACATAACTGTTGGGTTTTCAAATACTCCAATCTTTATTGGAACTGTTCATATTCAAGAGCTTGTTCCAGTGGATAAGTATTTTTGGGTGTGCTTAAGAGGTATATCAAATAGGAATCTTATTCACTTCGATGGTGCTGCTTCGTGGTCTATTGGTGCTGGTTTGTCATCATCTGGAACCGTTGTAAGGTATAACGCTGGTGAAGATCCAAGGTGTGTTTCTGTTGTTAGTTATGCACCAGCAGAGGCTCTTAAATACAGTCCAGTGTATATGGAAAGAAAATCACGACGATGAAACGATTTGTACTTGTTGCTGTTATATTTATTCTTGCGGGGTGTCGTCACATGCCGTATCACGAAACACTTAGGCCGAATGCTGACATTTCAAACGATCCTGGGTGGGTGTATTACGCTGGTGGCACTGACTTCTTTAGTTCTATCAATCAAGAAGTCGGAGTTGTTGGAAACATAACAGGCATCGACACGAACAGAATTGCATCTTGGAATGGACATGTTGAGAGCCAAATCAATTTAGCAGAGTTTCGAGTTGGTTGGTCAAATTGGGCTGGCCCATCTTCTATGACAATAGGAAAGCTGGAGTTTACCTATGCAATCTTTGCGTGGGATATCGGCGCTGGCGGTCCATTTACAATCGAATGCGAAGTTTACATAAACGGATCTTTAGCTGGTTCTTTTGATATGGAAGGCGCTGCGTCGCTTGCGGCATCCCCGCCAGGAGATCATACATATACAGTTCAGATGGCAGAAATTGTCACTGAAGATTTTCCAGGAGAGACTGATATCAACACTCTTGAAACAGTGTTCCGAAGTATTGGCAGCGGTCACCAGAAGCTATTATATGCGATTGAGTGTGAGGCGTATGAATCTGAGAAGATCATAGATCCGTCAACACCAACAGCGTGCAAAACGATTCCGGTTGTAGATGCGATTACCGAACCGATGGAAAAAAAGATCTAATGTCTGAATCTAAGGCAAAGCAAAGAATTGTTTTTGAGTACCGTCTTTATGATAAGGACGGAAACCCAAAGCCACTTTGGATTGAGAACCGGCTTGGCCGGTTTTTTCGAGAGCGGTTAGGGCTGGACATCCAGCACTGGCCATTTGGAAAGCCAGGGCTTGTAATGCGGAACGAAGCAAAAAGGAGATAGAATGGCTGCTGTTTTGACGAATACTGGCATGGCCGGTGCAGCATCGAGATTGAACGGTGCGGGTGCTGAGGCCGCGTTTGATTACATCGCTGTTGGCACCGGAACGACTGCGGCCGACGCAAGCGATACAACGCTCGAAACAGAGATTGTAGACAGCGGGCTTGCGCGTGCCCAGGATGCGTCACCGACCAGAGAGACAACGGCACAAACCAACGACACGGCGGTATGTGATTATGCCTTTTCTGTTACGGGTACTAAAGCTGTCACTGAAACAGGGCTTCTCAATGCAGGTGCGGCTGGTGTGCTACTGTGCCACGACGTTTTTTCAGCGATTAACGTCATTAACGGTGACACGCTTACGATGACGATTAAGGTCCAGGTCAGTGCTTAAATGGATGATCTATTACGACGATGGTAGCACGTACTCGAACCTGAACGGCAGGTTCGAAGATGCGCCACCGGACGGCGTACTTGGGGTCATCGAAAAGGACGAGCAGCACGGATATGTCATCTACTATGGTAAGGACTTCTACTACAAGATCGACGATGACACCGTAGGGATGACAGATGATATTGGACCGTTCCTGAGAACACTCGGGGTTATTAAGTTTGGAAGATGGACAGGAAGAAAGAAGTGGTCAGATGCCTGGGAAAACATGGTTGAGTTTGCCCAGAAAGAGTTCGGAACTAAAAGCGGAGAGAGCCCGTTAGAAAATGGGTAAGACTACTGCGACATTCTTGCACGATGCGTTTCAGGGCCGTCTTGATGGTGAGACGCTGAACAGTGCCACGTTCGATTACAGTCTCGATACGGACTGGGATCAGGACATGGATACGACATTCCGTGTCCGGTTTTGGATACGCGAGACGGCGGGTGGTACAGCCAACGAGTACTGGAAGATTCAGTATAACCATAATGGCGGTGGCTGGAACGATATGACAGGATCATCTCCCTGTCAGCCTGATTTGAGCAGCCAATACACCGATGAAGATGCAACAAGCCAGGTTCTCTCCAGCGGATCGTTCGTTGCCGGTATAGGTGTCAGTGACGATTTCGACGCGGATACAAAGGTAAGCATCGCTGCAAACCAGTCTACTGAGTTTGAGTTCTGTCTCACCATAGATAGTGGTCAGGTGAGTGACTCTGAAACGATTCAGCTTCGATTGCGTACTGTCTCTGGCACCTACAACTATACCGATACAACGATTCCGACGATCACGGCACAGACCGCAAGTGGATCATCGTATTTCCAAACGTCAACGGCTGGAATTGCTCTAACTCCGCAGTCGAGAGAGATCTCGATATCGAGAGAGTCAACAGCAACGGCGGTGGCAACGCCTAAGAGCCGCGTAGCTGCTATTGATAGAGATGTATCAGCGTCAGTTGCACTCACCCCAGATGATCGAGAAGCAGAGATCGAGAGACTGATTACATCATCTCTTGTGCTGACTCCAGAAGATCGAGTTGTAGATATTGAAAGAGACATCACGGCGAGTCTTGTTGCGACCCCCCTAACACGAATAGCCTCTATCTCCCGTGATGTCTCTGCTGCTGTTAAGCTGGCGATAACTACGATTGGTACGAAAACGAAGCTGTATACGTCAACCGTTGCCATTGCGCTGACACCATCCACATTAAGGAGCATTGCACGAACTATTGCGGCTTCTGTGGTTCTTACGCCGTCTACGTTCGGAACGAAGTCAAAGCTGTACGTTGCGACGGTGGTGGCTGCGCTGACTCCAAGTTCTGTTCGTAGTATTGCAAGAACTGTTTCATGTTCGGTTTCACTTCCAATCACAACAGTTCGTTCGATTGGAAGGATTGTCACATCTACGATAAAACTTGGCTGGTATCCAGTTGCAACTGACTGGAAGAGTCCTGCATCAAACGGGCAAATCATATCTGAGTGGTTCAGGCCGGCGTATGCGTATTCAAGCAACAATATCTATTCAACATCAAATCCAGATCTTGTTGCTAACACGTATCAAGATTACTACAACTTTGGATTTACCAGTGACGACATTCCATCTGGTGCTGAGATCTGTGGAATTGAATACAGCGCGGAAGCCAAAAACGCTCCGTCTTCTCAGGTGTTTCTGTTCTGTTGTCCTGTGAAAGCAGGGGTGGCTGTCGGTCCTCTTACGAATTTCATGGATTACACCACGTCTGACTCATACGACAATGTTGGTGGAACGAATTATATGTGGAATCAGTCGTGGGCAGATACCGACATTAAGGCGTCAAATTTCGGTTGTTATATGTGGACGGTTAGGAATCTTGGAAGTCTTGGGCTTTCAATCGACCATGTTCGATGCCGTGCGTTTTATAGGGGGAACAGGATCATATCGCTTGTTCGTACAATACCAGCCAATGTTGTATTGACGGCAACGACAAGTAGAATTGCTGCATTCGGAAGAACAATCACGGCTTCTATCAAGCTGACGCCATCAATCTCGCGGTCGATCTCTGCGCTCAGATCGCTCGCACTTAAATTGACGCCAACAACTGTAAGGTCGTTGTGGCGAGCAGCACCGTCGCCAACGCCGCCGACAGACGACGAAAAAGAAATACCAGACAATGATTCATCAACAGACAAAACAAACCCTTCTATCACCTGTGACGCTGAAAAGGACATTGACCTATGAACTTCGGACGAATGGTTACGGTGGTCAGAAGTTTGCTCGGTGAGACGAGTTCGACTAACTCTTACTGGGATGATGATGCAGACATAAAGCCCATGATCAACGACTCTCAGGTTGCCATTGCATCTGAGACAGAGGGCATGTTGACGTTCTGTGATTATCTCACTCCCGCTGGTGGTGGTGGAGATGGAAGACTCGGACTTAAAGCAGATTATCTTAAACTCAGGGCTGTACACCTATTCCAAAGCGACAACAACAAGTACGTCCTCAAGCACTTGTCGATGGACGAATTTGAGGCGTATAGCTGGAGAAATCCAGAAAATCAAAGCAGGCCACAAGTTTACAAATTGGAAGTTGGCGCTGTGTCTATTACGGACCCTCTTCCTGGCGATGTGTGGCTATATCCTATACCTGATGGTGGTGGTCAGTTCGGCGGGGCAAACGACCAATATAAAGTTCGACTTTATTACTACCAAAAACCGACGACGCTGACTGATGTAAGCCTACACACATCGGAACTTCCAGAACACGCTCACTGGGCTGTCTGCTATCACGCCGCAATGCACTTGGCGATGATGGCCGACAACCGTTCGAAGTACACAGATCTGACCGCTCTCTACGAGAGGGCCATTGCGAAGTTGAGAATCTACTACAACTCTCCGCAGCGAGATGCGTCCGTTAGGATGAAAGATACCATGAACTACACGCGAAGGCGTGGAGTCATCCGTGGCCGTCTTCACAAGGGACATAGATGAGTAAGCTAAGAAAGAACAGCGCCACCTATGATGGATGGATTGGTGGTATCAACGAAGGATCTGATTCCTTCGTCATTGAAGATGAAGAGTTTGCATCGGCAGAGAATGTGGATGTCGAACTGTTTGGCGTAGTCAAGTGCCGTCGCCGGCAGGAGATCTACACCGATATGACAAACTCTGTAAGTGAAGCAAAGTCACCGATTTACCAGCTATATCGCTATACCAACAGCACCAATTCGATGCGCCGGATCATTGCGTATTCGGCTGACCAAGTGCTAACGGCGGATCTCGGTGACGATGCAAACTTTCAATATATCAGCGGGGCACTTGGGACATCGACGCTCAACAGCCGAACGCGATTCTGTGGGATTGGTCAGTACCGAGATACTATTTACTTCTCTACCGACTACGACAAGGTGATTGCCTACAATCCAGTCGAAGGTGGAACCACAGTTCGTGAGTGCAATTTGAGTGGCCTTACAGACATGCCATCAAACTGCATCTATGCAGACACTCAGACCCGTGGTGGTACTCTCGAACAGAACACGACATACACCTATGGATTCACTGTCATTGTCAAGCTCGGCAACAACGAGCTTGCTGAAACCAATCCGCTGCAAAGCACTGAAGAAGAGTTCAGCCAGCCACAGTACCGATGGGTTGAGTATCCGTATTGTCGAACCTATTTCCAAACCGGAGAGGTTGCAGAAGAGAGAGCGTGCCGGCTTAGGAAAGGTGTTCTTAAATCAGCAGCTGATCTTCCAGACAATGCTTATAAGGTGGTCGTCTATCGAGATCTTGGTGTTCCGAATAGTGAGTTCCAAGAAGATGCGTTCAACCTGAAGTCTGATGTCAAGCTCATGTACAGGCTTGGTACGTTCCTGGCTGAAGACTTCAACAATGCGGAAATTGGGTGGCCGTTGTTCTGGGACTTGGGTGACGATCCATCGACCACCGATGTCATTCAATACACATGGCTCGAAGTACCGCCACCGTCTCGGTTCCTTGCTTATCACAAGAGCAGGATGTGGTACGGATATACAACGCTAAACGATGCGAATACCGGATCACCAACGCTGTACCCATCTCGGCTGTTCTATTCTGAGTTTCAGAAACCAGAGAATGTAAAGGATGACTCCTTTATTGATATCTCGTCAAATGACGGCGATGAAATTACTGGTGTTGTCAGCTGGAAGAACAAAGCTCTTCTCGTCTTCAAGAACAATAGCATGTGGGCAGTTCTTGGCGGAGATAAGGAAATCGTTGTAGAGCAGCCAGATCTCCGTGTCGAAGCGATTGATCATGCTGTGGGATGTGTCGCGCCACACTCTATCGCCTTCGTGGAAGGCGCTGTTGTATGGCTCTCAAATCGTGGTCCCTTCTTTTACGATGGCTCATTCCCACAGCCTCTTAAAGCAGATAACGTCAGGAAGATGATCAACAGGATTCAGCCTTCGAAGCTCTACAATGCTTACGGCGTGTCCAATTCTAACTTTCGTGCCTACTACCTTTCACTATGCGACCCGAGCGTAGAACCTGCGCCAGCGGTCAATAATACGGTGCTCAAGTGGGACATTGAAACATTGAGCTGGACACGCCACAAACGAAGCAGCGTTGGTGTCGGAGCGTTCGTTGAGAACTATCGCGGTGATCAAGAGTTTAGATTGTTGGCCGGCGTTGACGCAGATCAGACAACGATTGATAACCAAGGATCTATCGTTCTCTATGACTACAAAGAGAGCGGAAAGGACATCGGAGTCAACGCAGCTGAGACTGACATCGCGTGGGCATTCCAGACAAAGTTCTACGATTGTGGAAGAGAAGACATCGACAAGAACTTCCATTCTGTCTCAGTTCAGTATGTGAGTTCAACCGACATCACGCTCGACTTCATTGTTGATAATCATTACAACTCTGTCGTTGACAGTAACAGCAAGACGCTTCCAGCTTCCGCTCCAGACTACGGAGAATTGTGGACAGCAGACTCAGATGGCATGGCTCCGTGGGATGAGCCGAGATGGGGAGAGTTCAGGTGGGCAGCTGTCAGTCACCGTGAATACACAGTGAAGTTAGATAGCAACGCATTCGGAAATCGTATCAGCTTCCTGTTCTCTGGAACGACAGGAACGGTGCGTCCAGAGATCCAAAGGATAACAGTATACTTCGACCCGAAGGAGAGGACTCGATAATGGGAACCCTTTCTTATACCTACACGATGGCTAACGGAGAGACAGCTGACGGTGATCAGGTCCAAACCAGTCTCGATGAAGCCAAGGCTGTGATCAACGGCAATATCGACAATAACAACATAGCTGACAACTCCATTTCTGCTGGTAAAATCCAGACAGATGCGGTCGAAGAGGCAAAGATTCTAAATGGGGCTGTCACCGAGAACAAGGTTGATACCGATGCAATATCCACAAACAAGATCCAAGACGAAGCTGTCATGGATACAAAGGTGGATTATCAGCAGGTAGGTGGATGCAAGGTCCTTCGCATCGGACCAGATACGACTGCCTTCGGAAGCCAAGGGTTGATGCTGGCTCGGTGTGAAAATACCGGTATTGATCCTACTGGTGGTGGTGAAGTAGGCGTATCAATAACAATAGGTCCATCTGGATCTGACGCAAGAGACAGTGATCCAAAGTTTGTCTACGATGCCGGCAACCTTCCGCACTGTGTTGGGTGGTCATACGAAATCAATGGACAAGTATATAGCGGATACAACATACCAACGGCTTTTTGGATTGACCAGTTCAGTAACTCCGGTGGATATATCACAACAATTGATTGTTATTTGTACTTTCCTGGATCTCCTGGCACTCCGACATCTGGAACACTTTACACAACTTGGGTTGGTGAAACAGACAGTACAACGTAATGACGACACGATACAAAAAAGTACCAGCATTCGTCAATGACGACCGATTTGCTCCGCATGTGGAGATCGAGTTCCAAGAACTTCACGATCAGAAACAGCGCAAGGGAGAGGCCACAACTGCGGCTTCTCTTACGATGCTGAACATGAATCACAAGGTTCTTGAGAATGTGTGGATAAGTACGACAACCACACGTATTCCACATGGGCTCGGTGCTGTTCCAACAGAATACAATGTTTATGTTAAGTACGATAGTGGGTTGGATGGCGGTGGGCTCGTGACTGGATCTATTCTTACCAAAAGGTTCACTAACCTTTATTGGACAAACGGGGGCAATCCACACATTTTGAATCATAATCTTGGTGTGATACCAGATGTCATCAATATCATACCAGAGCCCAATACATTCTCTACTAATATAACATTGCCACAGCCACCGAATCAAGGATGCTGGTTAGATTACTGGCCGAATGTAACAATAAACACAGCTCAGTTTATCGTGTCTGTTGGTATCGGTGCGTGGCGCGGAACAGTAAACTTTATAGCTGGTGGTCCTGGAACCGCAAGCGTTACACCTACCGGCCAGTGGTTTGAAGCATCCAGGCCGGACGCAAAGAATTTGTATTTGAGAGCAACTCAAAACATGAGAGTTACTATTGTAGTGAAGGAGTAAGACATGCCTGCATGGTGGATACCCCTTGTTGGATACGGAGCCTACAAAGGCATAAACGCTTTGTTCGGCGGCGGCGGCAGAGACGCAAGTTACAGCCGGCCCGAGATCACGAATCCACCTGTCCTGAGCGAACAGCTTGAACAGTACGATCAAGGCTTTGGTCCGTGGTTCGAGAATGCGCGAGCGGCTTATGCTCGCGGTGTCAAAACCACAGCCGGCGCTCAGTATCGTGGGCAGTTGAGAAACGTGCAACAGTCAATGGCCAATGTTGCCGGCGTGCCATTTTCTGGATATGGAGCAAATGTTGAAGCTCAGATGCGAATGGCTCAGGCTGCAAATGTGACCGCAGCTCTCGCTGACTTCGACACGAAGATTAACCAGATGATTGCTCAGGGACGGATACAAGCAACGCTCGGGCACTTCGACTACATGAGAAACCTTGCACTTATGGAGCGCCAGGGACAACTCCAGTGGGATATCGAGCAGTACCGATGGGATATGTACCAAGACATCGCTACCAAGCAAGCATGGTTTGATTTCTTCGGAAACATATTCGGAGCCGCTATCGGCAACCTTGAAGAGCTGAAGATGATGTTCCTTCCAGGCGCAACCGCCGCAGGTGGCGGAGCCGGAACGAATTTGACTGGATGGGAAAACGCAGGATAAAAAGGAAGTAGTCATGGCAAACGGATGGAGCGGACCAGGAGTTGTTGGAACCAATCAACCGCCGCGTGGAGCAGCGGGCTTCGGCGCTGGCATGGCTGCGAGCATTAGCGAAGGGCTTCTCCGTGGTCTTGAAATGAGAGAAAATCGGCGTCGATGGGAGAAGGAGTTTGGCCTTCAAGAACGTCAAGTTGCTGCTTCCGAGAAAGAGCAGGTATCAGTAGCTGAGTACAGGGAAGCACAAAGGCAGAGCCAGCTTCTTGCGAACACCCTAGCTAAGATTACTATGCCATACGCAGTCGATGCTGCAAAGTACGAAGTGGCATTGAAAAAAGCGGAAGAGAAACTAAAACTTGAGACAGCAGCTTATTACGAAGCCCTGCAAAAAAAGACTCTAAATGAGGCTGACGAGTCAGCATGGCAAAGCAAAATAGCCGCGCTTCAGGCACAGTACGATATCCTAAAGATCACCGTCGATCTGGGTAAGATCTACAACGCCATAAATCTAGGAGAAGAGCCAGAGACTCCTACTACGCCACAGGGATACGGGTCTGTTCCTGGATACGAAGGCAATCCAATCGACAAACTGTATCAGGACATGGATCTGTTTAAGCAGGGCGGATCTCCTGCTGCGCCGGCAGCGCCGGCTGCTCCGAGTCCAAAAGCAGAACCACTTGGCGGAGCATCGACGATGCACAGCGGCAGGAGCCTTGCACCGTCACCGTATGAGTTCAGTGAAGTCGGCCTTGGCGCTGGTGTTGGAATGCCAGGAGTGGTTTCTGAATCAATGGCACCAATTCCGTTCAGCTTCGGTGCCGCAGCTGCTAGTGGTGGCGGAGCGTCAGCTGAGGAAGAAAAGAAAGAAGAAAGTTACGAGCAGAAGCGCAAAGAGATTATGAACCGTGTTGAATCCACAGCTGCTAAGTATGGATACACAATTCCTGTAAAGAAGGAGTTCCGTCCTGGGCCGGCGACACCAGAGGATCAGAGAAAAGTTGCTCTTATGAGAAGCATCGAGCCGCTTCTGTTTGGCAGTCAGGGCAAGATCGGCGAGACTCCAATAGAAGAGCTAAACAAGACGATACCAAATTTTGATGCCCTTGGAGATAAGTTCGCTGAGATCATCAACAAGGACAAAGCCTTTAAGGACATGAAGCTCAACTCAGTTGAGATCGGGCAGCGTATCGCCGCTCTTGCTGAACAAGACTTCAACAACTACACAAGGCAGGGATATCCGGCATTCCCAATCGACACATATGCCCTGTATACAAAATACCTGACAGAGATACAAGGAACAAACGCTGGAATACAGCTGTTGGCAGTTAAGAGCAATGTCAGGGATGACCTGCGAGTGGCGGTCAAGGACAATCCACAAAAGGCAAAATTCGAAGCTGGAGAAGTGGACGAAGCTGTTCAGAGCGTGTTTGGCAAAGACGCTCGCTACCTGTGGTACGTTAAGCCGCTGTGGTCAATCGACGACATAACAACCGCTCTCTACAACTCCAATCTTCCTGGGGTGACATGGCAAGATCCAATCGACAAGGGTAGTGTTGACAACCACCCAGTAAAGAAAGTCTTCGAGCGACTGATCTACGGTCCATACGATACAACACCAGAAGAGTATCAACCGCCTGCTGACTGGGCTACGTTTAAGGTTGGTCCGTTCGATGTCGGAGAAGCGGCCAAATGGGGCGGAAAGACGTTGGAGACTGCCGGAAAAGGATACGTGGATTGGATGTCGAAGATGCTTTCTCTTGGTCCGAAGGCTCTTGGCAAGATGACTGGAACTGACTATGAGGCATCAGCCAAGGAAAGAAAGATTGCAGAGCAGGACATCAAGAATGTTCGCAAGGTGGTTGCCGGCAAGATGACATTCCCAGAGTTCATTGAAGCTCGCAGAAATCTCAACATAGACAAGCGAGCACTTACCGTTACTCCAGCAGATAGCGCAATGATCCAAGCTCAGGTTGAGAGCCAAGGCGGACAGCCTGGAAATCTCATGGAGATGCTTCGGTTCCTTAATCTCAAGAATGAGCAGCGTGCTCGCATGAAGCAGAAAGCACAAGAGGCAGCTAACAAATGAGCGAACGAGTAAGCTACATGATGGGGACAGAGGCTCGTGCGGCAGGCCGAGTGCCGCCGCATAACCCACTGTTCCGTCTGTTGTACGAAGCCGAACGATTCACTCTTGGACCTACTGTTGGGATTATCGAGAATATCCAGGAGCGGTTCGATCCGCGCATAAAGGCAGATCCCATCTGGCAGGCCATGTACGAAGGATGGAAAGAAGCCAAGACATTCGACAACATTATAAAGAATCCGTGGCTAGCCTTTGCTCTCAATGTCGGCGCAGATCCCTTGACCTGGATTCCCGGATCGTGGCTGATCAAGCCAACGAGCAAATTGGCAAAAGTATTTGTGAAGGGCTTCTTCAAGACAGGCGTTCAGAATTACAAATATGCAGCCAAGTCGCTTCACTTCGCAGAGCAAGCGAAGGACTTCCTTGGTAGGCGGTTTGTCAAAGACTACGACCTGAAGATGTTCTCGAAGAAGGTTGAGAAGTTGGACGATGAAAGCATGACGCTGATGGATATTGTCAACCTTTACGGATCAGAACTTGAAGACTTCACAGCTGATCTTGCTTACGGACCACAGGCCGCGATTCTCTCTGGGATTGAAAAAGAAGATGATCTCCTGAAGATCACCTACCTTATGGAAAGCACAGCCAGGCCGGACGAGTTCCTGAAAGCGATGAAAGGTGGAAACGTACCTGCGGTGAGTCCAAAAGATCTCTCCGTTTATATGTCACTCTCCGATGGTGGAAAAGACGCCTTCAAATATACATGGCTTCAGCACCTGAAACAGCAGATGCTGCTCGAAGATCGCGGACTCATGGCAAGAGAAGTGGCAACCGGATACGAGCTTGACGTTGGCCATTATCACTTCAATCATATCTATGCGAATCAAGCGAAGCAAGAGGCTCACCAGAGATTGATGCGTGCCCTCTATGAATCAGCAGAAGCCGGACATGCGACACCAGAGGCGATGACACAAATCATGTACAACGTGCCTGAGCACATGAAGCCACTGGCCTCTATCGCCGCTACCACGGATAAGATTGGAGATTTCAAAAAAGCTATCTATGCTCTTAAAGAGGGAGATCCAACCAAAGAACTATATCGCTTACTCGAACAAGACGAAGCTCTGACATCATTCCAGCGAAACGTCAAGCGATACCGAACACGTATGGGTAGTGACTCAGAAGCGTGGGCTGCGAACAAAAGACGTGCATTCTTGGAATCTTGGCCGCAGATAATGGCCGAGCGAATCTGGAACAATCCACGACTCGCCATTGCGAAGTCGCTAAGGAAGCTATTCCCGGATAGGCAGATTCGAGCTGGAGAATATATCCACATCACACCGACAGGAAAGACCGCAGCCAAGGCAACTGCAAAGCATCCAGTGTTTCCTACTGCTCAGGACATTGTTGACATCGCCGCGTCTGAGCGCAAGACACCGTACAGAAGCGTTAAGCATTTCTATGACAACTTCCGAGAGGCTGTCATCAAGCGCCAGGTTGATCTCAGGAAGATGATTGACGAAGACAAAGTTCCTGCGGAGCTGTTCGCTGGTTATACCCAAGACTTCAATGTAAGAGCACTCGCTGAGACTGCCGTTGATCCAGAATACAAGAAGGTTCTTCACGAAATTGCTGATGCGTTGGATGCCGAAGCAATGAACAATCTGCCGTACAATCCAACGATGTACCAGAGCCGGCGCGAGACGATATTCCAGATAGCAGCTGAGGTTGGTAACAACATCGAGACTCGTGCTGATCGGATCGTCATGTTTGCTGGTGCTTCACTGGCTGAGGCTTTGGCCAAACAGAACTTTGTTAATCGACTTCTTGAGTACACGATCAAAAATGGGTATGCAGTTTCTAAGGATGCTCTGAAAGATCCAGAGCAAGTCGGGAAGCTGATCACGAAAATGAAGAACCAGTGGGGCGATGAAGCCATGCGGTATCTCGTTCCAAGCGTGCCTGGCAAGGCCCAGGTCATGCGTCCAGACAAGGGGTTTGTTAAGATAAGCCATCCCGCGTTCAAAGGTCTTCGTTTTCCAAAAGCAATAGCAAACGAGATCAACCGAGCCCTTGTTCCTGCTTCTGAGAAGAAAGCAAGGAACGGATTCTATCGCGTGTGGAAACAAGGGATGGACTTCTGGCGTGCCTGGACATTGCCCATCTTCATCCAGTACCACACGAGAAATATGATTTCAAACTTCTGGAACAACTACCTTGCCGGCATGGGATCGAATCCGATTCACTTCTTCAGAGATATGGAGTTCTATCGTGAGGCCATGCGATTGCAGCATAAACTCGGGCTGTATCGCAAACTCGGTAAGGAGCTGACAAAAGAAGAAGCCGAACTTCTCAAAGACATTCGCAAATTCAGAGTTGTCAGTGGTGGTGAGTTTGTTGGACATCTTGAAGATGTTGTTAAGATGAACTCCTTTAGGGTAACAGATCTTGTCGATCCGCGCCCGAGTAGAAACTTCTGGATACAGAAGGGGTATTTAACTGGGCGAGCAGTAGAAGACAACGCTCGACTTGCTCATTACTTGTGGGCAAGGAATGCGAAGGGCATGAGTGCTAAGGAAGCCGCAGAGTCAGTACATAAGTTTCTGTTCGACTACAAACGCGGGCTCACACCATTCGAGCACAAGTGGATGAGGAACGTGCTCATGCCATTCTACGCATGGACTCGGTTCAATCTCCCGCTCCAGGTAGAGATGCTGGCCAGGCAACCTGGGGTCTTTGTCCGCCTGGGTAAGTTCAAAGAGTTCATCGAGAATCAAATGGGCGGACCAGATCCAGAAGAAGAGTTCATGGCTGACTGGATGAAGAGAGCCATGTCGATCCGGTGGCGCTACAACAA